>Ga0196970_1000190_pt1 | contig 91897 bp, 97 predicted proteins | sample S1v_513CmetaG_FD_148672 | JGI IMG/M metagenome (GOLD analysis project Ga0196970, IMG submission 148672) | Soil microbial communities from Anza Borrego desert, Southern California, United States - S1+v_5-13C | ecosystem: Environmental > Terrestrial > Soil > Desert | place: USA: California...
CCACGGTCGCTCGCAAGTCTCGCGACCGCGTTCCGCCTACAGTCGCCTTCGGCTCTCAGCGGGTCCCAAGGGACCCGCCTGACGCCGTCAGCGCCCGCAAAGCGGGCGCGAGAGGCGCCTGTTGGCTCCGCCACCGGCTCCACGCCCCCGACCTCGTCGAGGGAGGGCGATCTCCGCAACAAACGAGAAAAGGCGCCGCGAGGCGCCCTTTCCCCTTTCTCACATCGTGAGGGTTTGCCTCACTGCGCGGCGTCACCGCGCGGACGGCGCTCGCGGCGCGGACGGTCCTCGCGGGGCTCGCCACCCGCGGGAGCGGCGGCTTCCGCGCCCTCGGCCGGCTTGTCCTTCTTGGAGATGTCCTCGCCGGTGGCCTGGTCGACCTGCTTCATCGACAGCTTGACCTTGCCGCGGTCGTCGAAGCCGATGACCTTGACCTTCACCTCGTCGCCCTGGTTCACCACGTCCGACACCTTGGCGACGCGCTGCGGCGCCAGTTCGGAGATGTGCACCAGACCGTCGCGCGAGCCCAGGAAGTTCACGAAGGCGCCGAAATCGACCACCTTCACGACCTTGCCGTTGTAGATCACGCCCAGCTCCGGCTCGGCAACGATGCCCTTGATCCAGTCGATGGCCGCCTGCGCCGCCTTCGAATCGACCGCGGCCACCTTGACCGTGCCGTCGTCCTCGATGTCGATCTTGGCGCCGGTCTGCTCGACGATCTCGCGAATCACCTTACCGCCGGAACCGATCACGTCGCGGATCTTGTCCTTCGGGATGTTGATTACGGTGATGCGCGGCGCGTTCTGGTTGACCGCCTCGCGCGCCCCGCCGATGGCCTTGGCCATCTCGCCGAGGATGTGGATGCGGCCTTCCTTGGCCTGGGCCAAGGCCACCTTCATGATCTCCTCGGTGATCGAGGTGATCTTGATGTCCATCTGCAGCGCGGTGACGCCTTCGGCGGTGCCGGCCACCTTAAAGTCCATATCGCCGAGGTGGTCCTCGTCACCCAGGATATCGGAGAGCACGGCGACGCCCTCGTCCTCCTTGATGAGGCCCATGGCGATGCCGGCGACCGGACGCTCCAGCGGGGCGCCGGCGTCCATCAACGACAGCGAGGTGCCGCACACCGTAGCCATGGACGACGAGCCGTTCGACTCGGTGATCTCCGACACCACGCGGATGGTGTAGGGGAACTTCTCCTTGCTCGGCAGCAGCGGGTGGATGGCGCGCCACGCCAGCTTGCCGTGGCCGATCTCGCGGCGGCCCGGCGAGCCCATGCGGCCGGCCTCACCCACCGAGTACGGCGGGAAGTTGTAGTGCAGCATGAAGCTCTCGCGGTACTCGCCCTCGAGCGCGTCGATGATCTGCTCGTCCTGGCTGGTGCCCAGCGTGGTGACGACCAGCGCCTGCGTCTCGCCGCGGGTGAACAGCGCCGAGCCGTGGGCGCGCGGCAGCACGCCGACCTCCGCCACGATCGGGCGGACGGTCTTGGTGTCGCGGCCGTCGATACGCTTGCCGGTCTTCAGCACCGAACCGCGCAGGATGTCGGCCTCGAGCTCCTTGAACTCGGTGGCGACGTGCGCCGGGTCGGTGCCCTCGGCGGCCAGGGCCTCGACGGCCTTGGCCTTGGCGGCGCCGATCTTCTCGTAGCGGGTCTGCTTCACCGTCTCGGTGTAGGCGGCCTCGACGTCCGCGCCGACGAGGTCGCGCAGGCGGGCCTTGAGGGCGCCGCGATCATAGGCCGGGGCCGGAACCTCCCACGGCTCCTTGGCGCACATCTCGGCCAGCTCGATGATGGCCTGGATGACCGGCTGGAAGTTCTTGTGGCCGAACATGACGGCGCCGAGCATGACCTCCTCGGTCAGCTCCTTGGCTTCCGACTCGACCATCAGCACGCCTTCGGTGGTGCCGGCGACCACGAGGTCGAGTGCCGAGTTCGGCACCTGGTCCTGCGTCGGGTTCAGCACGTACTGGCCGTCGATGTAGGCGACGCGGGCGGCGCCGATCGGGCCAAGGAACGGGATGCCCGAGATCGTCAGCGCGGCCGACGTGCCGACCATGGCGACGATGTCCGGATCGTTCTCCAGGTCGTGGCTCAGCACGGTGCAGACGACCTGCGTCTCGTTGCGATAGCCATCGGCGAACAGCGGACGGATCGGACGGTCGATCAGGCGGCTGACGAGCGTCTCCTTCTCGGTCGGACGCCCTTCGCGCTTGAAGAAGCCGCCGGGGATCTTGCCGGCTGCGAAGGTCTTTTCCTGATAGTTGACCGTCAGCGGGAAGAAATCGACGCCGGGCTTCGGTGCCTTGGCGCCCACGGCCGTGCACAGCACGGTGGTCTCGCCATAGGTGGCGAGGACGGCGCCGTCAGCCTGGCGGGCGACCTTGCCGGTTTCGAGGATGAGCTTGCGGCCGCCCCACTCGATTTCTTTGCGGTAAACGTTGAACATGCTGTCTTTCCTTCCGTCCGACACCCCGTCAGGCCGGATTGCCTGCCCGGAGCCGGGGCCACCAGTCGTCTTAGACCCCGTATGAAAATGACAAACGGCCGAACCCGGTCAACCCGGGCCGGCCGCCTGACGAGAGAGCGTACCGACACAAAACGAAAAAACCCGCCGCCACATGCACAACTCCCCCTTGGCGTCCGTCGATCCGGACGCTGGTGTGGGGTGTGGAGCGGGGCGGGTTTTCACGGACCTCGTTGCCTGTCGAACCCGGCCTTAGCGGCGCAGGCCCAGACGCTCGATGAGCGTGGCGTAGCGGCCCTGGTCCTTCTTCTTCAGATAGTCCAGCAGCCGGCGGCGCTGGCCGACCATGACCAGCAGACCACGACGCGAGTGGAAGTCCTTCTTGTGGTCCTGCAGGTGCTCGGTGAGGTTGCGGATGCGCTCCGACAGGATCGCGACCTGCACCTCGGGCGAGCCGGTGTCGGCAGTGCCGCGGCTGTACTCCTTGATGAGCTCCTGCTTGCGCTCGGGCGTAATCGACATCGTATCTCCTGATATCTTAGAGGTTGAGCACGCGCACCGGACGGACCTCCGCCCCCTCCACACGGGCCAGCGCCACCGGTTTTCCGGAGAAAAGCGCAATAACGGTACCGTCCCCGCCGGCGGAACCCCGGATCGCCTTGAGGCGTTCGAGATCCTGCCGGGTGAGGAGCGCCACCGCTTGGCCATGTTTCAGTCGGTGCGCTTCGGCTTCCGTAAGGGCCAGCGCCGGGATGTCGTCCAGCGCGGTCTCGATGGGAAGCAGAAGTCGTTCGACGGCCGCACCATGCTCCATCGCGGCCAATTCGTCCAGGGAAATTGCTTTTTCCAGCGTGAATCGGCCGACGCGCAGCCGGCGCAGCGTCACCACATGGCCGACGGTGCCGAGGGATTCGGCGATGTCGCGGGCCAGCGAGCGGACGTAGGTGCCCTTGCCGCAGTCCACCTCGAACTCGGCGTGGTCGGCGTCGGGCATCGAGACCAGCTCGAAGCGGTCGATGCGCACGAGGCGCGCCGCAAGGTCCACTGCATCGCCTTCGCGGGCGATGTCGTAGGCGCGTTCGCCGTCCACCTTCAGCGCGCAGAACTGCGGTGGCACCTGCCAGATCTCGCCCAGGAACGGGACCAGCGCGTTGCGGATGGCCTCGGCGTCCGGCCGCACGTCGGAGCGGTCGATGACCTGCCCCTCGCGGTCGTCGGTGGTGGTGCGTTCGCCCCAGCGCACGGTGAAACGGTAGGTCTTCGCCCCGTCCATGGCGTAGGAGACGGTCTTCGTCGCCTCGCCGAAGGCGATGGGCAGCACGCCGGTGGCGATGGGGTCCAGGGTGCCGCCATGCCCCGCCTTCTCGGCGTTGAGGATGCGGCGCACCTTGCCCAGCGCCTGCGTGGAGGTCATGCCCTCCGGCTTGTCCAGCACCAGCCAGCCGTGGATCGGCTGGCCTTTCCGCTTACGCGCCACGGCGCCCCCTCCCGCTGCCGTTGCCGGGCGTGGCGGGTTCGTCGTGGGTGTCCTCGTCGCCTTCCTCTTCCTCGAAGGTGTCGTCGAGGTCGTCCTCGTCTTCATAGCCGAGGTCGTCGGCACCCTCTTCGTCCTCCTCGTCCCAGGAGTCGTCCTCGTCGTCGCGGTCATGCGGACCAAGGTCGCGGGCGACCTCCGGGCTGTGCAGGATGGCGTCGATGCGGCCGGCGTACTCGAATGAGGTGTCAGGCTCGAAGCTGAGCGTCGGCGCGTACCGCAGGTTGACGGCGCGGACGATCTGGCCGCGCAGGTAGGGGGCCGCACGGCGCAGCGCCGTCAGCATCTCGTCCATGTCGCCGCCGCCCAGCGGGGTCACGAACGCGGTCGCCGCCTTGAGGTCGGGGCTGATGCGAACCTCGCTCACGGTGATGAGGTGACCCTTCAGATCCGGGTCGTGGAAGTCGCCACGCTGGAGGACGGCCGCCAGGGCGTGACGCAGTTCCTCGCCAACACGGAGCTGACGCTGGGACGGGGGCTTGCCGGCACGGATGGTGCCATGATTCTTGCTCGCCATGTCACTGCCTTTCGTCTTGCGGCCAAGTGGCCGAAGCGGGAAACCGGCAATGAGGACCATCGCCACGTTTCAACCATGTTCCCTCTTCCGTCATTCCCGCGGAAGCTGGAATCCAGCCGGTTCAGGTGCGGTTCAGGCGCGTCGCGCGCGGGGGTGGATCCCCGCTTGCACGGGGATGACGGAGAAAAGGAGCGCTGAACGGGAGGGGCCATGGTGAACCACGGCCCCTTTCTCGTCAGAGCGCGCGTGCAACCTCTTCGATCTCGAAGGCCTCGATGATGTCGCCGGCTTCGATGTTGTCGTAGTTCTCGAACGCCATGCCGCACTCGTAGCCTTCGCGCACTTCCTTGACCTCGTCCTTGAAGCGCTTGAGGGTCTTGAGCGTGCCTTCGTGGATGACGACGTTGTCGCGCAGCAGGCGGACGCCCGCACCGCGCTTCACGATGCCCTGCGTCACCATGCAGCCGGCGACCTTGCCGACCTTGGTGATGTTGAACACCTCGCGGATGGTGGCGTAGCCGATGAAGCGCTCGCGCAGCGTCGGCGACAGCATGCCGGTCAACGCCGCCTTCACGTCGTCGATCACGTTGTAGATGATCGAGTAGTAGCGGATCTCGACACCGTCGCGCTTGGCCATGTCGCGGGCCTGCGGGTTGGCGCGGACGTTGAAGCCGATGACCATCGCGTTGGACGCGTTCGCCAGCGTGATGTCCGACTCGTTGATCGCACCCACCGACGCGTGCAGCACGCGGACCTTGACCTCGGTGCTCTCGGCCGTGAGCTTCTCCAGCGCACCGGAGATCGCTTCGATCGAGCCCTGCACGTCGCCCTTGATCACGACCGGCAGTTCCTTGGCCTCGCCCGCCTGGATGCGGCTAAACATGTCCTGCAGCGAACCGCGGGCGGTCGCCGCGTTGGCGGCCTCGCGCTTCTTGCGCTGACGGAACTCGGCGATCTCGCGGGCGCGCGCCTCGCTCTCGACGACGGTGAAGTCGTCGCCGGCCATCGGCGTGCCGTTGAGGCCCAGCACCTCCACCGGGGTGGCGGGGCCGGCTTCGTCCACGGTCTGGCCGCGGTCGTTGATGAGCGCGCGCACGCGGCCCCACTCGGCGCCGGTGACGAACACGTCGCCGACCTTCAGCGTGCCGCGCTGAACCAGCACGGTGGCGACCGAGCCGCGGCCGCGCTCCAGCTTGGCTTCGACGACGACACCCTCGGCGGTGCGATCCGGGTTGGCCTTCAGCTCGAGGATTTCCGCCTGCAGGAGGATGGCCTCCTCCAGCTTGTCCAGGTTGCGCTTGGTCTTGGCCGACACCGGTACGTCCAGGATGTCGCCGCCCATCTCCTCGACGACCAGCTCGTACTGGAGCAGTTCCTGGCGCACGCGGTCCGGATTGGCATCGGGCAGGTCGATCTTGTTGATCGCCACGATGATCGGCACCTTGGCCGCCTTGGCGTGGTGGATCGCCTCGATGGTCTGCGGCATGACGCCGTCGTTCGCGGCCACCACCAGCACGACCACGTCGGTGACGTTGGCACCGCGGGCACGCATCTCGGTGAAGGCGGCGTGGCCCGGCGTGTCGATGAAGGTGATCTTCGCACCCGAGTGCAACTGCACCTGATAGGCGCCGATGTGCTGGGTGATGCCGCCGGCCTCGCCGCTGACCACGTCGGTCTGGCGCAGAGCGTCCAAGAGCGAGGTCTTGCCGTGGTCGACGTGGCCCATGATCGTGACCACCGGAGGCCGCGGCACCAGCGCCGCGGCGATGTCCTCGTCGCCGCGCAGGCCGAGTTCGACGTCGGCCTCCGAGACGCGGCGCACGCGGTGGCCGAACTCGGTGATCAGCAGCTCCGCCGTATCGGCATCGATGGTCTGGTTGATGGTCGCCATCACGCCCATGCGCATCAGCGCCTTGATGACGTCGGCACCGCGCTCGGCCATACGGTTGGCCAGTTCCTGGACGGTGATGACTTCCGGCAGCACAACGTCGCGGGTCACCTTCTGGGTCTCCTGACGCGAGAGCTGACGCAGCCGCTCCTTTTCGCGGGCACGGCGCACCGCGGCGAGCGAGCGGGTCCGGCCGCCCTCCTCGTCACTGAGCGCCTGGGACACGGTCATCTTGGCACCGCCGCGGCGGCGGTCGGCACCCGGGCCGGCACCGCCGGGCTTGCGGGCCGGGGCGGCCGGCGCCTTGGCCGGGCCCTTGCCGCCGGGACGGCCGCGACCGCGGCCCATGTCGTCCTCGTCCTCGTCGACGCGTCCGCCGGGGACCGCGCCGATGGGCGGACGGGCAGCCGGCGCCTCGGCAGCCGGACGGGCACTGGGCGCCGGGCGGGCGCCCTGGACGCCGCGGTCGTCGGAACGGCGGGCGGCGGGAGCCTCGGCCCGGCGGGCCTCCTCGGCTTCCTTGCGCTTGGCCTCTTCTTCCTTGCGGCGGCGCTCGGCCTCCTCGGCCAGCTGGCGCTCGGCTTCCTGGATGCCGCGCAGCTCTTCCAGCTCGCGCTGGCGCAGCGTCTCGGCATCAAGGATCTCGGGCACCTCGGGCTCGGTGACGGGAGTCTCGACCTCCGGCTCCTCGTAGGTCTCCTCCGGCTCGTAGCGGCGCTGCTCGGCCTCAATGATGGCGGCGCGCGCGACGCGCTCGCGGAGCTCGCGCTCCTCGCGGGTGAGCTGGCGCACCGCGCCGCCCAGGATGCCGCCCTTTGAACGGCCGCCGCCGGGCCCGCCGCGCATGGGCATGCCCTGCGCCGCCTGGCGTGCGGCCGCACCGCCATCGGCGATGCCGGGGACGGCACCCTTCTCGACGGCGCGCTTGCGCTTCACCTCGACGGTCACGGTCTTGGAACGGCCATGCGAGAAGCTCTGCCGGACCGTGGCGTCGACCGGCTTCTTCAACTCCAGCTTGCCCTTCCCCGAGCCGCCGGCGTTGAGGTGCAAGACTTTCTTGTGGTCCTGGTCGTTGCTGTCGGTCATCGGATCCGGTCAGTTAGAAACGTTGTCATGGCCCGCCGGCACCGTGCCGGCAACAAAGCCCTTGATGCCCTTGAGCCGCGCCGCGTCGCGTGCGAGCCCATCAGCCAACCGCCCGCGCGCCAACACGGCGTGGACGGCGTGATCACGTCCGAGCGCGGCGGCGAGATCCGCCGACTCGAAGAGGTCTACGATCGGCAGCTCCGGCGCCAGCGCCGTCAGCTTGCCGCGCTGGTCCGCCGACCCGTCGGCCGCCTCCAGCAGAAGTCCGGGGGGTGGCCCGGCGCGGCCGACGCGATTGCCTTTCAGCGCCTCGCGCACCTTCTCGTAGCCGGCCAGAGCCTGCCCTGCGCGGCGCGCCAGCCCGACCGAGTCGAGGCAGCGGCGCGCCAGCAGGCGCTCCAATCGTTCCACCAAGTCCCCCGGGGTGCGCACGGCGCGCCGGGCGGCTTTGGAAAAGAGGTTCTTGGCGATGACCTTGTCCAGGGCGGCCCGTTCGGCGCTCAGCCACAGCCCGCGGCCCGGCAGGCGTTCCTCCAGATCCGGCACGACCTCCCCGTCCGGCGCGATCACGAAGCGGATCATGCCGTCCTTGGACTGGACCGCGCCGGTGGCGATGCAGCGGCGCAGCGGACCTTTTTCCTCGTCCGCCCCCACCGGCCACTCGGCACCGAAGTCCATCTGGATCGCGTCGTTCAGACCTGCCATTCCGCCTGTTCTAAGCCCCTCTACACTCGCGTCACTTTGCGTTCAGTCACTGGGCAGCCGACTTCGCACCGCCACCGGCTGCAGGCTGCTGCGCAGCACCGCCCTCGCCATCGAACCAGTGGGCGCGGGCCGCCATGATGATCTCGTTCGCCTCGTCCTCGGACGGGGCGTCCTTGCCGAGGATCTCGCGTAGCTCGTCGCCGGCGAGGTCGCCGAGGTCGTCCAGCGTCTTCACGCCAGCCTCGCCCAGCTTGACCAGCATGGGAGCCGTCAGGCCCCCCAGCTCGGCCAGCGCGTCGTCGACGCCCAGCTCGCGCCGGCGCTCGTCGGCGCGGACGTCCTGCTCTTCCAGGAAGCTGAGCGCGCGCTGCTTCAGCTCGTTCGCCACGTCCTCGTCGAAGCCCTCGATCTCGGCGAGTTCCTCGGTTTCGGCGTAGGCGATCTCCTCGACGGAGGTGAAGCCCTCGGCAACCAGAAGATGGGCAATGACGTCGTCCACGTCTAGGCCGTCGATGAACAGCTGCGAACGGGTCCGGAATTCCTCGGAGCGGCGCTCCGACTCCTCCTGCTCGGTCAGGATGTCGATGTCCCAGCCGGTCAGCATGGTGGCGAGGCGCACGTTCTGGCCGCGGCGGCCGATGGCCAACGACAGCTGGTCGTCGGGCACCACCACCTCGATGCGCCGGCCTTCCTCGTCCAGCACGACCTTGGCCACCTCGGCCGGGGCCAGCGCGTTGACGACGAAGGTCGCCGGGTCCTGCGACCACGGGATGATGTCGATCTTCTCGCCCTGCAGCTCGCCCACCACGGCCTGCACGCGGCTGCCGCGCATGCCGACGCAGGCGCCGACGGGGTCGATGGAGCTGTCGTGGCTCACCACGGCGATCTTGGCGCGGCTGCCCGGATCGCGCGCCACGGCGCGGATCTCGATGATGCCGTCGTAGATCTCCGGTACTTCCTGGGCGAACAGCTTCGCCATGAACATCGGATGCGTGCGCGACAGGAAGATCTGCGGACCGCGCGCTTCCTCGCGCACGTCGTAGATGTAGGCGCGCACGCGGTCGCCGTTCTTGAAGTGCTCGCGTGGCAGCAGCTCGTCGCGGCGCAGGATCGCCTCGGCGCGGCCCAGGTCCACGGTGACGTTGCCGTACTCGACGCGCTTGACGAGGCCGTTGACGATCTCGCCGATGCGGTCCTTGTACTCGTTGAACTGGCGCTTGCGCTCGGCGTCGCGGACCTTCTGGACGATGACCTGCTTGGCGGTCTGCGCGGCGATGCGGCCGAAATCGATGGGCGGCAGCGGATCGACTAGGAAGTCGCCGACCTTGGCGTCCGGTTTGCGGCGCTGCGCGTAGGCCAAGCCGACCTGGGTCGCCTCGTTCTCCACGGTCTCGGCCACCTCGATGTAGCGCGCGAGGTGGATGTCGCCGGTCTTCCGGTCGATGCGGGCGCGGATGTCGTGCTCATGGCCGTACTTCGAGCGACCGGCCTTCTGAATCGCCTGCTCCATCGCCTCCAGGACCTCGTCCCGGTCGATGTTCTTTTCGCGTGCGACCGCGTCAGCGACTTGCAGCAGTTCCATCCGTCACACTTCCTGGACTGACCGTTGTTCTTTCCCGGACCCGAAAGGCCGGATCACCCATGTCCCTGGCCGCCGGCGGCACGGAGCAGTTCGTCCGTGATCACCAGCTTGGCACGCAGGACATTGTCGAAAGCCACACGCGCCGGGCCCACGTCGGTGTCGAGGAGCACGTCCTCGCCCTCGGTCCCCTTCAGGGTGCCCTTGAAGCGCTTGCGACCGTCCACCGCGAGGCGTGTCTCCAGCTTCGCCGTGAAGCCGGCGAAACGCTCGAAGTCCTTGAACCGGGTCAGCGGCCGGTCGAGACCGGGCGAGCTGACCTCCAGCGTATAGGCTCCGGCGATCGGATCCTCGACATCGAGCAGCGCCGAAACGGAGCGGCTGATGTCGGCGCAGTCCTCGACGGTCATGGGAGCGCCATCCGTGCGCTCGGCCATGATCTGCAGGGTCGGGCGTTGCCCGCCCAACAGCAGCACCCGCACGACCTCATAGCCCATGGCTTCGACCGAGGGTGCGATGATCTGCTCGATCCGACCAGTTGCGTCCATTCCACCAAGCCTGCCCCGGAGCCGGGCTCCCGAGGATTCCACATGCCGATAAAAAAATTGGTGCGCCAAGGCGCACCCTCAAAGCGTCTCGCCGGCTCGCTTTCACGGACCGCCAAGCCGTATGGGATTTCGCGACTGAATATAGCCACCTTTCGTCGGGCTGCAAGCCTTTTCCCGAACGGCACGGCATACTGTAGGCTGGGCAAAGCCAAGGCAGGCAGCGGGGAGAAGGCCCGTGATCGTCGAACTTGCCATCCTTTCCGTCAAACCCGGCCAAGGACCGGCCTTCGAGCGCGCCATGGCCGAGGCACGACCGCTGATCGCTGCCACGCCCGGCTTCCTCGGCCTGGAGGTGCGCCCCTGCCTGGAGTCGGCCGACCGCTACCTGCTACTGGTGCGCTGGCGGTCGATGGAGGATCACACGGAGGGCTTCCGCGGGTCCGAACGCTAGGCACACTGGAAGGCGCTGCTGCACCACTTCTACGACCCGTTTCCGGTGGCGGAGCACTACGGCGCCCCGATCGTCGAGGCGTGATCAGGACGCGCGCGGCTTTCTGACGAAGCGCAGGAACACCGGCTTGCGGCCGGCCTCGATGGCCTTCTGCTCGTAGCGGGTGGGCGGCCAGTCGGCGGGGCGCTCGCGCCAGTCGCCGGGGCGGCGGGCAGTCCACTCGAAGTCCGGGTGCCTGACCGCATGTTCCAGCATCCAGCGCACCAGCCCCATGTCGTCGCTGGCCAGCCGCAGTTCCGCCCCATCCTTCAGCACGCGCGCCAAGCGCGGCAAATTGTCGGGACCGATGAAGCGGCGCTCCCAGTGGCGCTTCTTGGGCCAGGGGTCGGCGAACAGCACGAAGGCGCGGCCGATGGAGGCGTCCGGCAGCGCGTCCAGCAGCGGGCGGGCGTCGTCGGGCAGGATACGGACGTTGTCCAGGTTTGCTTGCTCGACCAGCGACAGCAGACCGGCCACGCCGTTGACGAAGGGCTCGCAGCCGATGTGGCCGATGCCGGGGTTGTGTTCGGCCTGCCAAGCCAAGTGGTGGCCGCTGCCGAAGCCGACCTCCAGCCAGACGTCGCTCACCGGTTTGCCGAACAGCACCATGGGCTCAATGCGGTCGCCGGGTTGCGGCACCGGGAGTTCCAGCACGGGAAGCAGCGTGTCGATGAGGCCGGACTTGCGCTTACGCAGTGGCCGGCCCTTGCGCCGTCCGTAGAGCCGGCGCGAAGAGTCCTGCGAGGTGTCGTCGGTCATGGTTGGGTGCTCAAAAAAACAACGCAGGGGCCCTAGGGCCCCTGCGCCGGATAGCACATGAATGCGTCGATCAGAAGAACGCGTTGCGCAGGTCGTTCACCAAGTCGGTCTTCTCCCAGGAGAAGCCGCCGTCGGTGTCGGGGTCGCGGCCGAAGTGGCCGTAGGCCGCGGTGCGCGCGTAGATCGGCTTGTTCAGCCCGAGATGCGTGCGGATGCCGCGCGGGCTCAGGTTGACCAGCTGCTGCAGCACCTCCGACAAGCGGTCTTCGTCCACCTGGCCGGTGCCGGCGGTGTCGATGTACACCGACAGCGGCTGCGACACGCCAATCGCGTAGGACAGCTGGATCGTGCACCGCTCGGCCAGGCCGGCGGCCACGACGTTCTTCGCCAGGTAGCGCGCCGCGTAGGCGGCCGAGCGGTCGACCTTGGTCGGATCCTTGCCCGAGAAGGCGCCGCCGCCGTGCGGGGCGGCGCCGCCATAGGTGTCGACGATGATCTTGCGGCCCGTGAGCCCGGCGTCGCCGTCCGGCCCGCCGATCACAAAGCGCCCGGTCGGGTTGACGTAGAACTGCGCCTCCTCGCACATCCAGCCCTCGGGCAGGACGTTGAGCACGTGCGGCCGGACGAGCTCGCGCACCGCCTCCTGGTCGATGGAGCCGTCGTGCTGGGTGGACACCACCACCGAGGTGGCGCGCACCGGCCGGCCCTGCTCGTACTGCAGCGTCACCTGGCTCTTGGCGTCCGGGCCGAGCAGCGGGGCGGCGCCGGAGTGGCGCGCCTCGGCCAACGATTTGAGGATGGCATGCGCGTAGTAGATCGGCGCCGGCATCAGCGCCGGCGTCTCGGTGCAGGCGTAGCCGAACATGATGCCCTGGTCGCCGGCGCCCTCGTCCTTGTTGCCGGCGGCATCGACGCCGATGGCGATGTCGGCCGACTGGGCATGGACGAAGCACTTGACGTCCATCTTGTCCCAGTGGAAGCCGTCCTGCTCGTAGCCGATGTCCTTGACCGCGTGGCGAGCGACCTGCACCAGCATGTCGGGAGTGATGCTCGCCGGCCCGCGCACCTCGCCAGCGAGCACCACCTGGTTGGTGGTGCACAGCGTCTCGACCGCGACGCGGGCGTAGGGATCGTGCGCCAGATACAGGTCGACGATGGCGTCGGAGATGCGGTCGCTGACCTTGTCCGGGTGCCCCTCGGACACCGACTCGCTGGTGAACACGTAATTCTGCTTGGCCACGGCAACCTCGGTTATTTCACAAGAGCGGTCTGGGGATCGTGCGCGCGTCGACCCGGGGGCAACGGGAAACCGATCGAATGCGGTATTTGACAATCTTTTCCGGCCGGGTCAAGCGGACTCCGGTCCGGGACCACCGGGCAGGAGGAGCAATACCAATGCGGGGCACGCTGCCAAGACGCGCGCCCCGCCGTCGATGGTCGGTCAGTCCGCCGCTTCGAACGTACCGGCGTTGGCTACCGCTTTGGTCAGTTCGAACAACCGCTTGCGCACCGACGGATCGTTGATGCGATAGTACGCGCGCACCAACTCCAGCGTCTCGCGCTTGGCCATGGGGTCCGGCTCGTAACCACCCGTGCGCTCCTCCGCGGCACTGGGTGCCGGCACCGGCTCGTCGGGCGCCGGCATGTCGTCGAAGAAAAACGAGACCGGCACGTCCAGCACCCGACTCAAGTCAAACAGGCGCGAGGCGCCGATGCGGTTCGCGCCGCGCTCGTACTTCTGCACCTGTTGGAAGGTGAGGCCGATGGCTTCGCCGAGCTTTTCCTGGCTCATGCCAAGAAGAGTGCGGCGCAGCCGCACACGGGAACCGACATGGACATCGATGGGATTCGGCTTCCCGGTCTTGGGCCGGCCGGAAGATCCGCGGCGGCCCCGCGCTACTGTCTGCATACCCATTTCCCCGAATATCTGTGAATTCTGTTGTATGACATATCCATGTATGCAGTCAAGTGTGTCCCCGGAACACCGGACATGCTCATGAGTTGTAGGGATAGATAGTTCTGCTAACGTTTATTTCGAGTGGCAAAGCAAAGACCAAGCCCGCCCAATAGCATTACCGCGAAGATCGAATCCCCGATCCAACCGTAAACAGTTATGCCGGGCAGCGCCTTCGGCAAGGCCGCGTCCAGAACACCCTTGGCGCCCAGGCCGAGCTCGGCGGTGACCCGGCCGTAGGAGTCCACGATCCCGGAGATGCCGGTCTGCGCGCTGCGCACCATCGGCATGCCCTCTTCCACCGCCCGCGTCTGGGAGATGGCGAAATGCTGATGCGGGCCGGCCGTCTGCCCGTACCACGCATCGTTGGTGAGATTGAGCAGCCATTGTGGACGATCCTTCGGGTCGGCGACCGCGGTCGGGAAGATGACCTCGTAGCAGATCAGCGGACTGACCGGCGGCAGGCCTTTGAGGTGCAGCGTGCGCGGTCCCGGCCCGGCCGAAAACTCCGCTCCATTGCCGGCGATGGCGCCCACCGGCAGGTAGCGGCGCAGCGGCATGTATTCGCCGAAGGGCACGAGATGAGCCTTGTCGAACGAGCCCTGCACGGCGCCAGAGCCGTCGACGACCACCAAGCTGTTGAAATAGTGCGGGCTGCCGTCCGCCGCGCGCACCATCCGCGGCGCGCCGGTCAGTGTCAACCCGCCGGGCGGCGTCACCGCGCCCACTGCAACGCGGGCGCCTGGGTCCTGCTCGATAAAGAAGGGGATGGCCGTCTCCGGCCAGATCAGGTGGGTCACCGGCTCACGCGCGGGGGTGGCGGACAGGTCCAGGTGCTGCTCGAAGACGCGCACGCGTTCGCTGGGTTCCCATTTGTAGCGCTGCTCGACGCCGGACTGGACGAGCCGCAGCCGCACGCCCGGCACGGTGTCGCCGGACGCGCCCGCCAGCCGCACCGCCCCCCATCCGCCAAGGCCGGCGAACAGCAGCAACCCGAGGCCCAGCGCCGCCCACACCCGGCGCGGCGCCTCCGTACCGTCGCCCAGCGCCGCCGGCAGGGAAGCCACCAGCACGGTCAGCAGGCTCAGCCCATAGATGCCGACCACCGACACCATCTGGAGGACGGGCAGCCAGCCCACCCAGGCGTAGCCGACCAGGTTCCAGGGGAAACCGGTGAAGACATGCCCACGCAGCCATTCGAAGACCGCCCAGAGCACGGCGAAGAGGATGGCGCGGCTCAGGCCTCGCGCCGGCACCGCCCACAGCGCCAGCGTCGTCAGCCCGGTGAACATGGACAGCAGGACCGGCAACCCCGCCGCGGAAAGCGGCAACGCCCACCAGAACTGCGCGATGTCCGTGAACAGCGCGAAGCTGACCCAGTACAGGCCGAGCAGATGGTGCCCGAAGCCGAACCACCAGCCGACGGCGAAGGCGGCCTTCTTCGTCGCCGCCCCCTCGAGCAGCCACAGCAGGGCCGGGAAGGCGATCAGCAGCACCGGCACTGCATAAGCCGGCGGCAGCGCGAAGGCCGCCAGTCCGCCGAATGCGGCCGCCGCCGCCCAGCGGCGCCACCCGGCCATTGCGGCCAGCCGGTCGGCGGCGCGTTTCAGGGGACGGTCTTCGGTCAGGGTATCGGCAACGTGCACGGGCGACGGTCCTCCATCATGTCCGCCGATAGATAGGCGGGCGACGGAACGGGGACACGTGAATTTTTAGAAGGTTGTGAGGCAGGCCACACCGGCTTCGGGCTCCGCTTGGTACAGCACTCCTCCTTCGCACGGGGCCGACCGGCCCCCGAACACATGCCCCCGATCATATGGAGGAACCGATCATGCTGGACAGCCACGCCACCGGAGCCCGCCGCCCCGGCACCCTCGCGACGATACTCTCGGCCATCGCCGCCATGGGTCGAGCCGTGGCGCACCGCCATCGGGTACGACACACCATCGCCTACCTCCATTCCCTCGACGACCGTCTGTTGAAGGACATGGGCGTCACGCGCGGCGAGCTGTACACGGCCGCCATGCACGGCAGGATGCCGGGCGAAGACCGCTGACGGCGACGCCCGACCCGGGAGGCTACCCCGTCGCCGCCAGTTCGGACGTGTTGGCGGGCATGGTGCGCACGCGCAGGCGCCTTATGCGGCGGGGGTCGGCCTCGATGATCTCGAACTCCAGTCCCGAGGGGTGCTTCAGCAGTTCGCCACGGCCCGGCACGCGGCCGGCCAGCGACACCACCAAGCCACCCAGGGTGTCGATATCCTCGCGCTCCTCCTCGGTGAGCACGGGGCCGACGCGGGTCTCGAAATCCTCGATGGAGATGCGGGCGTCGGCGATAAGCGAGCCGTCGGGCCGCTCGACGAGGCGCGGCTCCGCCGCTTCGTCGTGCTCGTCCTCGATCTCGCCGACGATCTCCTCCACCAAGTCCTCGATGGTGACGAGACCGTCGATGCCGCCGAACTCGTCCACCACCAGCGCCATGTGCTGGCGGGTCTGGCGCATCTGCAGAAGCAAGTCCAGCACCGGCATGGAGGGTGCGACGATCGACACCTCGCGCACGATGTCCTTGAGCTCCTGCGCCTTCTGACTGGCGACGCAGGACAGCACGTCCTTGATGTGCACCATGCCGATGACGTCGTCGAGCGTCTCGCGGTACACGGGCAGGCGCGAGTGCGCCTCCTCGGACATGCGCTGGATGACGGCAGGCAGCGGGGTGTCCACGTCCAGCGCCACGATGTCGGCGCGCGGCACCATGACATCCACCACGGTGCGGTCGCGGAGCTTCAGGATGTTGGCGAGCAGAGTGCGCTCGCCGGCGTCCATGGAGCCTTCGCCCTCGTCGTCGTCCTCGATCAGCTCCTCGATGGTGTCGCGGAGCGTGGTGTCGCCTCGGCCCCGGATCGCGGAGCGCAGCCAGCCCCGGAAGAGGTGGCCCAGCGAATGTTGGTCTTCGGCCCCGTCGTCACGGGGCATTCGACTGTCGGAGGTTTCAGTCATCGTCCTGGCGGTTGCGATTGCGAAGCGCGGTCGTCTGGCGACGATGCCGCGTAGGGGTCGGATATGCCGAGCGTGCTCAGCACCTCGACCTCCAACCGTTCCATCTCCTCGGCCTCGGCGTCCACCTCATGATCATAACCAAGGAGATGGAGAACGCCATGCACGACAAGGTGGCATAGGTGATCGGAAAGGGGCTTGCCCTGCTCTTGGGCTTCGCGGGCCACGGTTTCCCAAGCCAGAACCACGTCGCCCAGCAGGGTCGGCGCGGCCTCGGCTTCGGGGCTGTCGGTCTCGGTCAGCGCGAAGGACAGCACGTTGGTCGGCTTGTCCTTGCCACGGTAATCCCTGTTGAGCGTCTGTACCAGCGCGTCGTCGGACAGCACCACCGACAGCTCCGCCGGCCCGTCCTCGGCCTCCCAGACGGCCGACAGCGCGGCCAGCGCGGCGCGCTCGGCCAGCCATTCGGCGTCTTCCGGCCAGGCGCCGTTCTCGCGCGAGACGGTGACGTCCACTTCGATCATGAGCGCCCCTCCCCACTCTTGGCCAGCTTGGCGGCCGCCTCGTGGCGATCGTAGGCCTGAATGATGCGGCTCACCAGCGAGTGGCGCACCACGTCGGCGTGGCTGAAGGTGACGAAGCGTATGCCCTCCACGCCCGCGAGGATTTCCAGCGCCTCGCGCAGGCCCGACTTGGTGCCGGCCGGCAGGTCGATCTGCGTGATGTCGCCGGTGATCACCATACGCCCGCCCTCGCCCAGGCGGGTTAGGAACATCTTCATCTGCATGGGCGTGGTGTTCTGTGCCTCGTCCAGGATCACGAAGGCGTTGGCCAGCGTGCGGCCGCGCATGAAGGCCAGCGGGGCGATCTCGATCTCGCCGGACTCCAGCCGTTTCTTCACCTGCTCCGCCGGCAGCATGTCGTGCAGCGCATCGTAGAGCGGACGGAGGTAAGGATCCACCTTCTCCTTCAGGTCGCCGGGCAGGAAACCCAGCCGCTCGCCGGCCTCCACGGCCGGACGCGACAGCACGATGCGGTCCACCTGCCCCGAGGTCAGCATAGCCACCGCCTGCGCCACGGCCAGATAGGTCTTGCCGGTGCCGGCGGGGCCGAGCCCGAAGACCATCTCGCTGTCCGCCAGCGCCTGCAGGTAGGTGGCCTGCATGGGCGAGCGCGGCGTGATGGCGCCGCGGCGGCGGGTGCGCACCTGCACCTCCGGCCGGATGATGGAGGCGAGCGCCTGCCCGCGCGTCTCGGCGTCCTCGGGCACGGTCGCCATGCGGATGGCGGCGTCGACCTCGCCGGCGCCCACTTCCATGCCGTGGCGGAGACGCTCGTACAGTGCGTTCAGCGCCGAGCGGGCGGCGTCGGAGGCGTCCGGCGGGCCGGCGATGGTCAGCACGTTGCCGCGCGAGATCAGCGAGACGCCGAGTTGACGCTCCACACGCGCCAGATTCTGGTCATGCTGGCCATACAGCAGCGGCAGAAGCCGGTTGTCCTCGAAGCGAAGGTCGATGCGCTGGTCCGGCGTTCCGTTCAAGCAGTTATCCCCGCGGGCTGGCCCGTACGCGAGACGTATACCGCCGTCTGCACCGTACCGGCGAGGCTGTTGGTGTGCGCCGCCTCGATGCGCACGTCGACGATGGCGCCCATCAGACGCTCGGGCGCTTCGACGTACACCGACTGCATGTAGGGGCTACGGCCCATGAGCTGACCCGGCCGCTTGCCGGCGCGATCGAACAGCACGGGCACCGTGCGGCCGACGAAGCCGGTGTTGAACGCGTGCTGCTGCGCGTCCAGCAACTGCTGGAGCGCCGCGAGCCGGTCCGACTTCACGTCCTCCGGCACCTGGGCACCGTCGACGGCGGCCGGGGTGCCCGGGCGCGGGCTGTACTTGAACGAGTAGGCCTGCGCGTACTGCACGTCGTTCACCAGACGCAGCGTCTCGGCAAAGTCGGCGTCGCTCTCGCCCGGGAAGCCGACGATGAAGTCGCCGGACAGGGCAAGGTCCGGCTTGGCGGCGCGCAGCTTCTCGACGATGCGGCGGTAGTGGTCGGCGGTGTGCTTGCGGTTCATCGCCGCCAGGACGCGGTCCGACCCGGCCTGCACGGGCAGGTGCAGGTAGGGCATGAGCTGCGGTACCTCGGCGTGCGCCCGGATCAAATCGTCCTCCAGGTCGCGGGGATGCGAGGTGGTGTAGCGGATGCGCTCCAGCCCGTCGATCTCCGCCAGCGCGCGGATCAGGCGCGCCAAGCTCCAGGTGGACCCGTCGGCAGCCTCGCCGTGGTAGGCGTTGACGTTCTGGCCCAGCAGGTTGATCTCGCGCGTGCCGCCGGCGACGAGGCGCTTGGCCTCGGCCAGCACTTGGGCGGCCGGGCGCGAGAACTCAGCGCCGCGGGTGTAGGGCACGACGCAGAAGGTGCAGAACTTGTCGCAACCCTCCTGCACCGCCAGGAAGGCGGCCACGCCCTGCCCGGTCGCGTCCTCGGGCAGATGGTCGAACTTGGACTCCGCCGGGAAGTCGGTGTTGAGCACGGCTCCCGCGGCGCGGTGGGCGCGTGCCACCATCTCCGGCAGCGTGTGGTAGGTCTGCGGGCCGAAGACGATGTCGACGAAGGGTGCGCGGGCGACGATCTCCTCGCCCTCGGCCTGGGCAACGCAGCCAGCGACGGCCAGCACCATGCGCTCGCCCTGCCGCGCCTTCTCGTCCTTGAGCAGGCGCAGCCGCCCGAGTTCCGAGAACACCTTCTCGGCGGCCTTCTCCCGGATGTGGCAGGTGTTGAGGATCACCATGTCGGCGCCCTCCGGCTCGTCGGACGGGCGGTATCCCAGAGGAGCCAGTACGTCCGCCATGCGAGCGGAATCGTACACATTCATCTGGCAACCCCAGGTCTTGATGAAGAGCTTCTTACTCAACACGGGCCTTCTGTGGAAATGACGAAAAGCGCGCCGGAAATATCGCGGCGCGCGACCTAGGATCATATGGTATCGCAAGGCCGAGGAAACGAGTCAACCGCGTGCCGTGGCGAATGCAGGGCAATCGGGTGAAGGTCCATGTACCTATCATGCGATGCAAAGAGCTGTGCAGGATCAGGAAATCCGCCGTGCCCGGGAACCGTTCCGGGCGGGGGTGCGACCCCCGCCCGGCCTGCGGTGCCCAGGAGCGCCGGTCGGAGGCCGTGCCTCCGACCGGAACGGTTCCCGCCACGTAGAATGAAAGACCTTCATCCGATTGCCCTGGTGGCGAATGTCATGCGCCTAAGGCGCGGCCTCGGCCGGCACGTGTTCCGGCATGGGGACGGCTTGCTCCACCCCATGCCGCCCTGCCACCGCCTGCGACACGCCGTGCGCGACGGCGCGCCAGCAGTGCTCGCCGAGCGCCTTGCGGCTAGCGAAGGCCTCGATGGTCACCGGAGCGTGGAACTCGACCTCGACGGTCATGCGCCCGGCGCAGAACGCCTGCCAGAGGTGCGGCGCCAAGTCCATGTTGCCGTACCAGGCGTAGAACGGCCGGAATGCGAACCCCATGGGAAGGCCGTCGAGCCGCGTGGCGGTCACGCTGACCGGCTGCACGGTGATCGGCCGTCCGGCGACGCGGGTGCTGGCGACGGCGAACAGCGCCGTCTTGAACGGCAGCGTGCGGTTGCCGTCGCTCGACGTTCCCTCGGGGAACAGGATCAGGTTGTCTCCGGCCTCCAGCCGCGCCTTAAGGTCGTCGCGCTGGCGCCCGGCGCCGGTGCGCGCCTTGCGCTCGACGAACACGGTCCGCTGGAGCTTGGCGAGCAGGCCGAAGAACGGCCAGCCGGCCACCTCGGTCTTAGCGACGAAGGAGCCTGGGATCAGCGCGCCCAGCACGGTGATGTCCAGATACGAGGAGTGGTTGGAGGTAAACAGCACCGGCGGCTCGGCCACCATCTCTCCACGCACCACGAGGTCCAGGCCAATGATGCGGGTGCACACCGCGTGATAGAAACGCGGGATGCGGTAGCGCAGCGGCGACTTCAGCACGAGGGCTAGCGCCTGCGCCGGGATCAGCAGCAGGGTCCAGCCGAAGTAGGCGATCAGGCGGACGATGCCGAGGGCCGGCGATCCCATGACATCCTGCCTTTGTCCGGTCTCAGGCGATCTGCGCGTCGCGGCTGCGCCGCTCGTAATGCTTGAAGTACTTGTCGGTGACCTGATCCGTCTTCACCACGATGCAGACGTCGGTGGTGTTGAACTGGTGGTCGATGACTGCGCCATCACCAATGTAGCCACCGAGGCGCAGGTACCCCTTGATGAGCGGCGGCAACTCGATCAGCGCCCGCTTCACGTCGATCTGCTCCTTCGGCATCAGGGCCATGTCAACATGCAGGCCCGGCAGCGCCGCCGGGCGCAGTTCGGGCGGAGCCATGTGGTTGTAGTGCAGGTACGACAGCGGCTCGGCCAAAGCGCCCACGTCGGTGCCCGGCAGGCTAGCACAGCCGAACATGATCTCGATGTCGTGATGGAAGACGTAGGCCGCGATGCCGCGCCACAGCAGCTGCATGGACCCGCGGGTGCGGTACGCCGCATCCACGCAGGACCGGCCCAGTTCCAGGATCTGGCCGGGATAGGCCACGAGGCGGGCTATGTCGTACTCGGCGCTGGAATAGAAGCGTCCGGCCTTTTCGGCCGCAGGGCGGCGGATCAGCCGGTAGGTGCCGACCACCTGCTCCGGCCCGGCGCCGCGCGCGTGGTCGATGACCAGGAGGTGGTCGCACAGCGTGTCGAAATCGTCGAAGTCGCGGTGGCGCGCTGCCATCTCGGGCGTTGGGACCGCGGCCATCTCATTGTAGAAGACGCGGTACCGCAGAGCCTGCGCCCACTCGATTTCAGCGGCCGACTCGGCCAATCGCACTTCGAGGGAGCCCATGCGCAGCTCGTTGGAACTGCCCTGGTCCGTGCTGGTGTCAGACATCTTCCGGATCGCGCTGTCGCATCATAGGGCGGATCGCCCCGGCCTGCCGGCCGCGAAGGATCCCCCAATAGGGATAACACGAAGCGCAGCCCGCCGGTCAACCGCCTCGTAGTACGTCGAATGCGCACGCTCGCGGCTGGAGCGGGGGTGTCCGCCGGGTCAGCCTTCCCCGGGCGGCGTGGTGCACCGCCCGGTGTGGCGCCCTGCCGAGGCAAGCGGTCTCAGGCGCCGCGGCGGGCGCGGGTGCCGAGGCCGATCTGCTTGGCCAGGGAACTGCGCTGGCGGGCGTAATTCGGCGCGACCATCGGGTAGTCGGCCGGCAGGCCCCAGCGCTCCCGGTATTCCTCCGGCGTCATGTTGTACGCCGTCTTGAGGTGGCGCTTGAGCATCTTCAGTTTCTTACCATCCTCTAGGCAGACAATGTAGTCCGGCGTCACCGACTTCTTGATCGGAACAGCGGGCTGTGGGCGCTCTTCCACTGTCACCGGCTCGGCCCCGACGTTCGACAGGGACTTGTAGACCTGCTCTATGAGCACGGGAAGATCGCTGAGGGCCACCGAATTGTTAGAGACGTGCGCCGCAACGATCTCCGTCGTCAGAGACAACAGCGCGTTGGAAGGGGACCCATTGCTCATGTAAGCTTGCTCCACGGCTTGGCGTTCTCCTCTCATATAAAGAGGTTCGTTGCGCCGTGCAATATCCGATGTTTTGCGTAAAGAGGAAGCTGTGCACGAACCAAAGTCCGCAGATTACTTTCTGGACATCACAAGCGAGGTATGCCCGTTAACCTTTGTGCGCACCAAGTTGTTGGTCGAGCGCATGGCGGCAGGGGAGGTCCTCCAAGTGCGGTTGAATGCAGGCGAACCCTTGGAGAATGTGCCGCGTTCTCTAGCTGAATTGGGTCACGCCATTCTGTCGTTGGAACTCGAAAATAGAGAAAATCCCGCTGGACCGTACCTCTTGCGAGTGCGTAAAAGTTAATTTTGGTTTGAAATCAAACGACGCAAAACCAGCGCCGCCACTCGACCCTGGGCGCGGATGTAATATCCGGGGCGCCGTCCGACAGGCGCAAAGCCGCTATGCGTGTAGAGCGTACGTGCGGAGTCGTTGTCTTCGGCAACTTCCAAGAACAGGGCGGTCGCCCCGCGGCGTTCCACTTCGGCGCAGGTTTCCTCGACCAGCCGCCGACCGAGTCCGCCGCGCCGCGCTGCGGGCAGCACACCAATGGCGAGAATTTCCGCGTCCTCTGCAACGACACGGACCAGCGCGAAGCCGACCGGCTCGTCACCCGCGGCAACGGCCAGCAGCCCGAAGGTGCCGGGCTGGCCGAGCAGCGTCTCGACGAAGTCCGCCGTCCACGGGTCATCGGGGAAGCACTGCTGCTGGACCGCCGCCAGCACCTTCCCTTCCAGAACGCCGGCCGGTTGGATGGCCGGGCCGCTCATGTCGCCATTCATGCCTGGGCCTTGGGCATCGTGACATCCGGCGCGCGGAGATAGAGCGGCTGCGGCGGCAGGCCTTGCGTGCGCTGGGCGCCCAGCGACGCCACCACCGCCGCGTCGGGAAGACCCGATCCGGCGGCGAAAGCCACGTCCGTCCGCCCCTCCAGCACCGGCCTCAGCAGCGCCGCACCGTCGCCGGCCACCAGCAGGGGCCCGGGCGGCAGCCACGCGGGCACCGCGGCCGGCTCCAGCAGCGCCGGTTCGCCCCGGGGTGCCAGGTCAGCGTCGAAGAGTTGCAGGAACGGTTCGGCCCGACGGGAGTCCACCGCCACCAGCACGGTGCGTCGGCCGCGTTCGACCTCCGGCAGAGCATGCGCCAGCGCCTCGAAGGTGGTGAGGCCGATCACCGGCAGTGCGTGCGCCAGCGCGAAGCCGCGCGCCGCGGCCAGCGCGATGCGCAAGCCGGTGAAGGCGCCCGGCCCTACCGTCACGGCGATGCGGTCTAGGTCGGCGAAGCCGACACCTGCGTCGGCCAGCACCGCCTCCGCCATGGGCACCAGCGCTTCCGCCTGGCCGCGCGCCATCGGCGCCACGCGGCGCGCGGTGATGCGCCCATCGTCCCACAGCGCCGCCGAGCAGCCCGACGTGGCGGTGTCCAGCCCCAGAACCTTCATGCTCCTCGTCCATTCATGTTTGTGATGGGCCATGCTAGTGATGGACCATGCTGACCGAAATCGTGTCCCCGGCGTTCGATGTGGCGCTCGACCTGAAATACGCAACACCCGACAACCTGACCGGCCGCGCCGTCTACCGCCGGGCGGCATGCCTGCTGCACGTGGACGCGGCGCAGGCGCTGGCCCGGGCGGTGGAGCTGGCGCGCGGGATCGGGTGCCGGCTGCGGATCTACGATGCCTTCCGCCCGGTCGAGGCGCAATGGCGGCTTTGGCAGGCGCTGCCCGACCCGGTCTACATCGCCGACCCGCGAACTGGCTCGACCCATTCGCGCGGCGTCGCGGTGGACCTGACGCTCGACGGCGCGGACATGGGGACGGCGTTCGACGACATGACCGTCCGCTCGCACCACGCCCGCACCGACCTCGCCCCGGCGGTGCAGCGCAACCGCGCGCTGCTGCTGGGGATCATGACCGCCGCCGGCTGGCGGCACTACGGCGCCGAGTGGTGGCATTACCAGCTTCCGGACGCGGAACGCTACCCGCTGCTGACCGACGCGGCGACGGGTGGGCGGTTGATGCAGGGCCTTTGCTGAGGGGCCACCCAAAAGTGGCAGGCACGCAACACCAAACTGTTGCATACTTGTCGCGACAGGGTGCGGGCTTGTTCGCCCATACCAGGATGTGCCACATCAGCGATCATAGGCCGGCTTCGCGGCCGGCCGCCGGGTCCATAACAAACCATGACGCTCCGCTGCGCCGTCATCTCCCTAGCCCTCGCCGCCTGGGCCCTGGTCGCCCCGACGACCGATGCTGCCTTGGCCGCGGAGGGCACCGGCGCCGTGGTGTTCGCCTACAGCCGCTTCGGCGAGGACCAATCGCCCAGCAGCAGCATCCGCATCGACCAGTTCGAGTCGCACATCGATGAGTTGACGACCGGCGGCTATGCCGTGCTGCCGCTGCCGAGGATCATCGAGACGCTGAAGGCCGGCAAGCCGCTGCCCGACCGCGCGGTCGCCATCACCATCGACGACGCGACGCGCTCGTTCTACACCGAGGCCTGGCCGCGGCTGCGCGCCGCGGGGCTGCCGTTCACGCTGTTCGTCGCTACCGACCCGGTGGACCGCGGCAGCGCCTCCCACATGACCTGGGCCGAGCTGCGCCAACTCCAGGCGGCCGGCGTGACCATCGGCGGCTTGGGCGCCACCACCATGTCCCTGGTGGACAATACACCCGACAAAGCGCGCACCGAGCTGCGCCGGATGGCGGATCGCCTCCAGGCCGAGCTGGGCCGCAAGCCGGCGCTGTTCGCCTACCCCGAGGGCGAGTACTCCACGACCCTCCAGGGTTTGGCGGGCGAGCAGGGCTTCATCGCCGCCTTCGGCCAACAGTCGGGCGTGCTGCACCCGCGCGCCGACTTCCGGGCGCTGCCGCGCTTCGTGATGAACGAGTCCTACGGCAGCGTCGAGCGGTTCCGGCTGGCGGCCAACGCGCTGCCGCTTCCCGTCTCCGACCTGACGCCGGACGACCCGTTGCTGACCGTCAATCCCCCGCCCCTGGGCTTTACGGTGTCGGGCGAGGTGGGCGACCTGTCGCGGCTGGCCTGCTTCGCGTCGGGCCAGGGCCGCACGCGGCTGGAACGCATCGAGGACCGCATCGAGGTGCGCATCTCCGACCCCTTCCCGCCCGGCCGCGCCCGCGTGAATTGCACCCTGCCGACCGCCGAAGGGCGTTGGCGCTGGTTCGGCGTGCAGTTCGTCGTCCCCGAAGATGACGACGACTAACGTCCGAACACGAAGAGCAATAGATCAAAGGCAAAGGGCCCACGCGCCGTCTCCCGGCACCGGGCCCTTCCCTTGAAAACCCTCTTTCTTGCCACTCAGCGCAACGCGCGGACTTCCTGCACCTCGGGGATGTAGTGGCGTAGCATGTTCTCGATGCCGGCCTTCAGCGTGGCGGTCGAGCTGGGGCAGCCCGAGCAGGAACCTTTCATGTGCAGATAGACCACCCCCTTCTCGAAGCCGTGGAAGGTGATGTCGCCGCCATCCTGAGCCACCGCCGGGCGCACGCGGGTGTCCAGCAGCTCCTTGATCTGCTGGACGATCTCGTCGTCGTCCTCGGAGGATCCGTGGTCGTCGGCCTCACCGACCAGGACCGGGCGGTTGGCGGTAAAGTGCTCCATGATGACGCCGAGGATCGACGGCTTCAGCAGGAACCAGTCCTTGGCGCCCGACTTGGTGATGGTGATGAAGTCCGCGCCGAGGAACACGCCCTCCACCCCGTCGATCTCGAACAGGCGCTGGGCCAACGGCGAACGCGACGCGTCCTCGCGGCTGGGGAAGTCGGCAGTGCCGCGGCCGAGCACATCACGGCCCGGCAGGAACTTGAGGGTGGCCGGATTGGGAGTCTGCTCGGTCTGAATGAACATCGTCGTCTCGTCCTTTGCACGTGCCGCACCGGATGATGACTGGCGGCGTGACGGAAACTTGGGCAGAATCCTTCTGCAGATCAAGCATGGTGTCAGTGTGGTTAATCGGGAAGCCCTCATTTCGTCCGCAGCCGACCGGTACGACCGGGTGGCGCTGGTCGACTGGTTGCTCTCCGAGGGACGCCGGGCGGCCGACATCCCGGCGCTGATCGACGCCCTATGCCGGCGCCTGGTCGATGAAGGGCTGCCGCTGTGGCGTTGCGTGCTGGGTCTGCGGTTGCTGCACCCGCAGATCCTGTTCATGAGCCACACCTGGCGCCGCGGTCAGGGCCATGTGGAAACACACCACCGCGCGCATGGCGCGGAGAACACGCCCGAGTACCTGACGAGCCCCTTCGCCGCCGTCATCGACCAAGGGGCGGACGCGCTTCGCTTCCGCCTGGATCGCATGGAACCGCCCTGGCCGTACCCGGTGCTGGAGGATCTGCACCAGCAGGGCGGCACCGATTATGCGATGATGGCGCTGCCCTTCTCGACCGGGCGGCGCAACACGTTGAGCTTTGCCAGCGACCGGCCGGGCGGCTTCTCCACAGACGATCTGGCGGTCATCGACGGCATCCTGCCGGCGCTGGCTGCGGTGGTGGAGATGATGACGGTGCGCCGCCTCGCCGGCACGGTGCTGGACACCTATGTCGGGCGACGCACAGGCGCGCGCATCCTGTCCGGCGACATCCGCCGCGGCACCGGCGCCAACGTACGTGCCGTGCTGTGGGACTGCGATCTGCGCGGCTTCACACGGCTGGCCGACCAATTGGGGCGCGAGGAGCTGATCGCCCTGCTGAACGGCTATTTTGAGATCATGGCCGGCGCCGTCGAGGCGCATGACGGCGAGGTACTGAAGTTCATCGGCGATGCCATGCTTGCCATCTTCCCGCTGCCCGACGCCTGCGAGGCCGGCTGCGACACCGAGGCGTGCCGGCGCGCCCTCGACGCCGCCGAGGAAGCGCTGGCCGGCATAGCCCGCCGCAACGCCGAGCGCGCCGCCTGGGGCGACCCGGTGCTCCGTTGCGGCATCGCGCTGCACATCGGCGACGTCATGTACGGCAACATCGGCGCGCCCAACCGGCTGGACTTCACGGTGATCGGCCCGTCCGTCAACCTGGTGAGCCGTCTGGAGGGGCTGTGCAAACGCCTCGACCGCGACGTGCTGACCTCCGCCGCCTTCGCCGAAGCCTGCGGCGACCGCCTGGTGTCGCTGGGCTGGCACCCGGTGAAGGGCATGCCCGAGCCGGTCGAGGTGTATGGGCTGAGGTGATACCCATGTCTCCTTCCCCCGCCCGTCCGTTCGCCCTGCCCGTCGCCGCCTTCGCCGGAGGGTGGGCGCTGATGATGCTGGAGATCCTCGGCGGGCGGCTGATGGCGCCGCAGTACGGCTACTCCGTGTACCAGTGGGGCGCGGTGATCGGCGTGGTGCTGGGATTCATGGCGGCCGGCTACTGGAAGGGCGGGCAGGTCGGCGATGGGCCGCGCGCCATCCCGGCGTTGCGCGGCGCGCTGCTCGCCGGGGCGGTCTGGTCGGCCGCCACACCGTGGCTGGGGCCGGGGGCGATCGAATCCGCGGCGGCGTCGGGGCCGCAGACCGGTTCGCTGCTCGGGGCGGGGCTGTTGCTGGGCGTGCCGTCCTTTGCGCTGGCCATGGTGTCGCCGATCTGCGCCGGCATGATCGCCGCGGAAGGGCGGGCGTCGGCAGCCGGGCGGGTCTACGCCATCGGCACGCTGGGCAGCATCGGCGGCACCTTCTTCGCCGCCTTCTTCGCCATCCCCACCATCGGCGTCTCGGCGGGCTATGCGGTGGCGGCGGCGATCCTGGCGGCAGCCTGCGCGGTCGTGCCGGGCGGGCGGGTGTACGCCGTCGGCGCTGCGGCGCTGGCGCTGGGTGCCTTGGGCGCCGCGCACAAGGAGGGGCGCGGCTTCGCCCTGTACCGCGAGACAGCACACAACACCATCTACGTGCGCGAGACGGCCGAGGAGATCCGCCTGCACCTGAACCTGCTGTGGGCGACGCAGTCGCGCCTGCGCAAGGACGGCGGGCCGACCGGCCTCTATTACGACTGCTTCGCCGCGGCGCCGGTGCTGGCGGACGGGACGCGCACCCTGATCCTCGGGCTGGCGGGCGGCGTCGGGGCGATGAACATCCAGCGCGCCTGGCCCGGCGCCGACATCCTGGGCGTCGAGTTGGACCCGGCCGTGGTGCAGGTGGCGCACGAAAGGTTCGGCCTGAAGGGCGTGCGCACGGCGGTCGGCGATGCGCGCCGCTTCGTCGAGACCTCGGCCGAGCAGCACGACGTGGTCGTCGTCGACCTCTACAATGGTGCGACCATCCCGTTCTTCACCGCCACGCGCGAATTCTTCCAGGCGGTGGAGAAGCGCGTGGCCCCCGGAGGAGCGGTGATGATGAACATCGCCTCGCCCGCCGACGAGACCGTGCTGATCGGCCCGCTGGCCGCTACGGCCAAGGCTGCCTTCCCCTCGGTGTTCGTGGCGAACGTGGGCGGCGGCAACTATTTCCTGATCGCCACCAAGGAGGAACGTACGGCCGCAGACGTACGCGTACGCCTGGAACGGGCGCCGGCGTCGGCCCTGTACGCGTCGTTGCGCCTGGCCGAACGGCTGGAAGCGGTGGACACCGTGGCCTACCCGGTGCTGACCGACGACCGCAGCGACATCGACCTGCGCAGCCTGGTGGCGTTGTACGGTCGGTAGCCCGGCCCCTTAGGTGATCGCGTCCAACTGCTCGTTGGTGAGGCCCCCCGGCACCACGGTGACCGGGATCTGCAAACGCGCCACGCCGCGGCCGGTGACATAGGTGATCAGCGGGCCCGGCCCCTCCGGCCCGGTGCCGGCGCCCAGCACCAGGATGGAGACGCGCGGTTCCTCCTGGAGCAGCGCCATCAGCTCGTCGCGGCGGTCGCCCTCGCGGATGTAGAGGATCGGCATGGTGCCATCGGTCAGCTCGTTGGCCTCGCGGGCGAGCTTCTGGACCTTCTGCTCGGCCTCGCTGCGCTGCTCCTCGCGCATCAGGTTCTCGACGGCCAGCCAGGACTGCGCCTCTGTGGGTTCCATGACATACAAGAGCGCCACCCGCCCGCCAGACTTCTTGGCGCGCAGGCAGGCATAGCGCAGCGCCACCTTCAGCTCGGGGCTTTCGTCCACAACGACGAGGAAAATACGTTGCGAGTCGGGGGCTTTGGTGGAAGCGGTCGGTTCGGTCATCTATACCCTCCGGAAGACGGCGCCGGCCAGCCAGCCGGCGGCCACTGCGCCGACCACCGCCGCCAAGCCGTAGCTGAACGGCTGACTGCGGGCGAATTCGAAGACTTCGGCGCTGAAGCCCACCTTGGACACCACCAGCGGCGTGGTTTGGGCGGTGACCACGTCGCCGTCGCGGATCAGGAACACTTCCACATTGTACAGACCTGTCGGCACCGTGGCCGGGAAGTAGATGTTGGTGCGGAACAGCCGCGCGCCAAGGAACGTCACCTGCCCCAGCGTGATGCCGTACAGCCCAGCGCGCTGCTTGGTGCGGATCAGCGCCGCGCGATAGTCCGACAGCTCGCCGGCGGTCGGCGGCTCCTTGGATTCCATGCGCAGGTGCGTCAGGCCGATCTGGTGGCGCTCCAGAACCGGGGCGCGGACGAACTGCTCCAGCGGCCGGTTGGTCGCCACCACGTAGAAGCTGGGCACCTGGTCGAAGACGACCTTGTCGCGGTTCACCCAGATGCCGGCGACACGGGACTTGCGGCGCACGGTGGCGGTGGTCCGCGGACCGGTCACCACCACCGCCACGTCGCCCGGTCCATCGGTAGAGCCGAACAGCACCACTTCGGTTCCTGTGAAGCCCGTGGTGATAGCGATGAGGTGGCTGGAGAGGTCGGCGACGAGCTGCTGCGCGCGCGCCGCCACGGCCAGCGCCAGCACCGCCCCCGCAACTGCGGCGGCCCCGATCGCCCAGCGCCGCCCCGTCATCCGCCACGGGCTCATCCGGGGATTCCAGTGATGACGGAGAACAGGTCTGCCGGCTGCGCCACCAAGTCCCAGGCCAGCCGGCCGGCCACCGAGACGACGATGAGCGCCAGCAGGGTGCGCGCGTACTCGCCGCGGATCTGGGCGCCGGCCCGGGTGCCGAACTGCGCCCCCACCACGCCGCCGACCAGCAGCAGGAGCGCCAGCATGACATCCACCGTCTGGTTGGTGGCCGCCTGCAGCAGTGTCGTCACCGCGGTGGTGAAGATGATCTGGAACAGCGACGTGCCGGCCACCAGCGCCACGGGCATGTTCAGTAGGTAGATCATCGCCGGCACCAGCAGGAAGCCGCCGCCGATGCCCATGATTGCCACCAGCACGCCGCCCACCGCGCCGATGCCGGCCGGCAGCAAGGCGGAGATGTACAGCTTCGACTTCTGGAAGCGCATCTTCAGCGGCAAGCCGTGCAGCCAGATGTGATGGTGCAGCTTGCCGCGCGTCGCCTGCGGGCTGCGGCGGCGGATCAGCGCCTTCACGCTTTCCACCAGCATCAGCGAGCCGATGACGCCCAGGACCAGCACGTAGGTGAGCGAAATCGCCATGTCGATCTGGCCCAGCCGCTGCAAGCGGCCGAAGATCCAGACGCCCAGCGTCGTTCCCACCAGACCGCCCAGCATCATCACGATGCCCATCTTCACGTCGACGCTGCCGCGGCGCCAGTGCGCCAGCACGCCGGAGACGCTGGCGGCGATGAGCTGGTTGGCCTGCGTGCCCACCGCCACCGACGGAGACACCCCGAGGAAGATGAGCAGCGGCGTCATCAGGAAGCCGCCGCCGACGCCGAACAGCCCGGACAGAAAGCCGACGAGCGCCCCCAGGGCGAGAACCACCAGGGCGTTGACCGACATCTCGGCTATCGGCAGGTAAACTTGCATGGAGAACCTTAACCCATGCCGTGGCGCCTACAAAGTCCCTCCCCCGCCGGAGGCGGGGGAGGGCGTGTTAGATCACCCCCCGCACCAAGTCGCTCAGCGCCGCTTCCGGACGGGCGCCGACGTGGCTGATGACCTCGGCGGCGGCGATGGCGCCCAGGCGGCCGCACACCGCGGGGGCGAGGCCGCGCGTGTAACCGTACAGGAAGCCCGACGCGTAGAGGTCGCCTGCGCCGGTGGTGTCCACCACCGTCGCCACCGGCTCGGCCTTCACCTCGACCACCTCGCCGCCGGCGACGATGACGGCGCCCTTCTCGCTGCGGGTCAGCGCCGCCACCCTGCCCACGCGCTTCACCGCAGCCAGCGCGTCCTCGAAGCGGTCGGTCTTGTAGAGGGCGCCGATCTCATGCTCGTTGGCGAACAGGACATCGACGTGGTTCTCGACGAGGTCGAGGAACTCGGCGTGGTAGCGGTTCACGCAGAAGCTGTCGGACAGTGACAGGGACACCTTGCGGCCGGCCTCGTGCGCGATGGCCGCGGCCTTGCGGAATGCCTCCTTGGCGCGCGGCGGATCCCACAGGTAGCCTTCCATGTAGGTCACCCGCGAATTGCGGATCAGTTGCTCGTCGATGTCCTCCGGACCCAGCTCGACGCAGGCACCCAGGTAGGTGTTCATCGAGCGTTGTGCGTCCGGCGTCACCAGGATCAGGCAGCGCGCGGTGGGCGCGCCGGCCTTCAGCGGCTCGGTGGCGAAGTGCACGCCGGCCGCGCGGATGTCGTGGGCGAAGACGGCGCCGAGCTGGTCGTCGGCCACCTTGCCGATATAGGCGCCCCGACCGCCCAGCGCGGCGATGCCCGCCATGGTGTTGCCGGCCGAACCGCCGGAGACCTCCACGCCGGGGCCCATGCGGCCGTACAGCTCCTCGGCGCGTTGCGTGTCGATGAGGGTCATCGCCCCCTTCTTGATGGCGTTGTCGGCGAGGAAGGCGTCGTCGGCATGGGCGAACACGTCGACGATCGCGTTGCCGATGCCGGTGACGTCGAATTCAGCCGAGGCCATGGGGGTCTCCTTTCGGTAAGGCGGAAAATGTCGCGCGAGTATAGTCACCGCACGCACGCCCACAACCCAAACATCCCGCCGGACCTTGCCGGATCCCGCCACGGCCAGTAGAAAATCTACGGTCCCACGGAGAGATACCCATGATCCGCGCGCTCGTGCTCGGCTTTTCCCAGTTGTCGGATCCCGCCTCGCGGCGGGTGGTGTGGATCAGCGTGCTGGGTGCGGCGGCGGCCTTCGCGGCGTTGCTGGGCGGCGTGGAATGGGCGCTGACCAGCACCGTCCTGACCAGCTGGTCGTGGGTGGACACCGCCATCGACCTTTTGGGCGGCGTGGCGGTGGTGGCCGTGTCCTGGCTGCTGTTCCCGGCGGTGGTTGCCACGCTGGCGAGCTTCCTGCTGGAGGATGTGGTGCGCGCGGTGGAGCGCCGGTACTACCCGCACCTGCCCGAACCCGTCTCGCCCAGCCTTACCGAGGAGGTGGGCACCGCTTTGCGCTTCCTGGCGGTGGTGGTGGCGGTCAACCTGCTGGCGCTGCCGCTGTATCTGGCGCTACCCGGGTTCAACCTGGTGGTCTATTACACCGTGAACGGCTACCTGCTGGGGCGGGAATATTTCGAGCTGGTGGCGAACCGCCGGTTGGATCGCCGCGAGGCAACGGTCATGAGGAAGGCCACTCCACTGAAACCTTTTGTGGCCGGCGTCATTATTGCCTTCCTATCGACCGTGCCGCTGTTGAACCTTCTGGCGCCGGTGATCGCCAGCGCGTTCATGGTGCACGTCTTCCAGTCCATGAAAGGCCCCTTGCGGCCGGCTGGAAGACCGTGATAACCCGCATGGAATGGTTTTTTGCGCGGACCATGCGCCGTCATCGCACGACTCGTTTTTGACCTGACTGACCTAGGGACCAAACGTCATGCTGTTCGGACGAAAGACCCCGCCGACCCCAAAGCCCGAGGCAGCACCGGCCACCGCTCCGGAGGCCGATGCCGCCGCGCCAGCAGTGTCTGCCTCGCCGCTGCCGCAGCCCGCGCCCACCTCGTCCGCAACGGCTTCAACCGCCCAGCCTTCGCATGCGTCGCCGCAGCCGTCTCCGGCGCCGACGTTCCGTCCGCCGCTTTCCGACAAGGGACCCGAGATGAACACCACCCCGCCGAAGCCCCCAGCCGCGCCGTCGATCCCCGCTTCGTCGTTCAAGCCGACCGACATTCCGCGCCGCACGGTGGACATCCCGGGCATAACCCCGCGCAAGCCCGAGGGCCAAGCCGCCCCCGCCCCGGCCCCGCTCGTTCCCCCGGTGGCCACCCCGGCGGCCGCCGAGCAGCGCCGCCTGATCGTCGGTCGCGACATCTCGCTGTCGGGTGAGATCGGCTCGTGCGACGTCCTGGTCGTCGAAGGCACGGTCGAGGCCAAGCTGCGCGACGGCCGTTCCATCGAGATCGCCGAGCACGGCCTGTTCAAGGGCTCCGTCGAGATCGACGAGGCGGACATCGCCGGCCGCTTCGAGGGCGACATCGCGGTGCGCGGCCGCCTGACGGTGCGCTCCACGGGCAAGATCACCGGCTCGATCAAGTACGGCGAGCTGGCGGTCGACGCCGGCGGCCAGCTGGTCGGCGACGTGCAGGTCCTGGGCACCACCAAGCCCGCCGCCCTGGCTGCGGCTGCGGCTGCGGCTCCGACCCCGGCTCCGGCCCCCGTCGCGGCGCCGGCTTCTGCTCCGGTCGCTGCCGACGCGGAGTAAGGCGCTTCAGCGTTTCACGAAAAAAGGCGGGGAGCCGGTGCTTCCCGCCTTTTTTCATGCCGTTGAGCGCCATTCGACACTCTTAGGCCGTCTTCTCCGCGCTCTCGCACAGGTCATGGATCACGCACCGCCCGCACTCCGGCTTGCGTGCCTTGCAGATGTAGCGGCCGTGCAGGATCAACCAATGGTGGGCGTGGCGCAGGTAGGGTTTCGGCACCGCCTTCAGCAGCCCCTCCTCCACCTGCTCCGGCGTCTTGCCGGGTGCGAGCCCCAAGCGGTTCGACACGCGGAAGATGTGCGTGTCGACCGCCATCGTCTCCTCGCCGAAGGCGACGTTCAGCACCACGTTGGCCGTCTTGCGCCCCACCCCCGGCAGCTTCTCCAGCGCCTCACGGTTGCGCGGCACCTGGCCACCGTGCTCGCGCACCAGGATCTCCGACAGCTTGATGACGTTCTTGGCCTTGGTGTTGAACAGGCCGATGGACTTCACGTACTCGCGCAGGCCCCCCTCGCCCAGCTCCAGCATCTGCTCGGGCGTGGTGACGCGCTGGAACAGTGGGCGGGTGGCCTTGTTGACGCCGGCATCGGTGGCCTGCGCCGACAGCACGACCGCGACGAGCAGGGTGTACGGATTGGCGTACTCCAACTCGCTTTTCGGTTCGGGGTTGGCGGCCTGGAGCCGGCGAAACATTTCTTCTATTGCGGCGGGCTTCATGGCAGAGACTGTACCGCTTGGACGCAGTGCCGCGCAAACGTGACGCACCCCCGCAGCTAGCACTTTAGTAATAAGTGGGGCATAAGCCCGTGCCCATGACCAGCATCGCCGAGCCCGCCTCCCCCGCCCGCGTCTTCTTCGACGCGATCCTCCAGCCGCACCGCAGCCTCGGGCGCGCGGGATTCCTCATCCTGATGGGCGCCGTGGCGTTCGTCAGCTTCGCGGTCAGCCTCGCCTTCTACCTGCTGGGCGCCTGGCCGGTGGTGGGGTTCCTGGGCGCGGACGTGGCGATCCTGTGGTGGGCGTTCCGCGCCAACTACCGTGCCGCGCGGCTCTATGAACGGGTGCGGCTCACGCAGGACGAGCTGACGGTGCAGCGCGTCGCCTGGAAGCAGCCCGACCGGCGCTGGAGCTTCCAGCCCTACTGGTTGCGCGTCAACATGGACGACCCGCCCGAGCACGAGAGCCAGGTGACGCTGAGCTCGCACGGCCGGACGGTGATCGTCGGCTCCTTCCTGACGCCCGACGAGCGGCTGGAATTCGCCAATGCGCTGCGCAACGCGCTACGGACATGGCGCCGTGCGCCGTGCGCCCCCTGCGCGCCGGAACCGGTGGGGTAAGGCCAGCAAGAATCGGGTTGGTTCGGCAGCCGGGACACGCCACCCTCTGGACAGAACCCGGAGCGAACCCGATGACCACCGAGAGCGAGACCATCCATTACCGCGCGCTGACGACCGCCATCCGCCACCTTGTCGAGCATTGGCAGGACCAGCCCTCGCTGGAGGAGCTGGCCGGGGTGGCGGGTATCAGCCCCTTCCACTTCCAGCGCCTGTTCACCCGCTGGGTCGGCATCAGCCCCAAGCGTTTCGTGCAGTTCCTGACGCTCGGCCACGCCAAGCGCCTGCTAGCCGAAAACCAGAGCGTGCTGGACACCGCGCTCGACGTGGGCTTGTCCGGTCCGTCCCGGCTGCACGACCTGTTCGTCGCCTGCGAGGCGATGACCCCCGGCGAGTACAAGGCGCTGGGCGACGGGCTGACGATCCGCTGGGGCCTGCACGACTGCCCCTTCGGCCAGGCGCTGGTCGGCACCACCGAGCGTGGCGTCTGCTGGCTGAGCTTCGCCGACCGGCCCGACGGCAGCGACGCGATGGAGGAGTTCGTCGCCGAATGGCCGGCCGCCCGCCTCGTCGAGGACGCGCAAGCCACCCGCCCCACGGCGGCGCGCGCCTTCGGCTGGGACGGCGGGGGGTCGGAACCGCTGCGGCTGCTGCTGCGCGGCACGAATTTCCAGATCAAGGTGTGGGAGGCGCTGCTGCGTATCCCGCCCGGTGCCGTGGTGAGCTATGAGAACGTGGCCCGCGCCATCGGCCAGCCGACCGCCATGCGCGCGGTGGGCGCGGCGGTCGGGCGCAACCCGGTGTGCATCCTGATCCCCTGCCACCGGGTGATCCAGAAGTCCGGCATCATCCACAACTACCGCTACGGCGTCCCGCGCAAGCGGGCGCTGCTGGCCTGGGAACAGGCAAGGGCGGCAGGAGACGAGGCGGCGTAAAGCAAAACGTCCCTCCCCCAGCTCCGCTGGGGAAGGTTAGGAGGGGGCAAGGTTTTCCCGAGAAACATGAAGTGATCAGGTTCGATCAAACACGAAGCAACGAAGATATCAAAGATTCACAAAGACAGCATCGTAGGCATGTCGGCTGGCGGATGCATACACAGTTATACACAAAGATTCAAAGATTATAAGATCAAAAGAAGTTATCGCCAGTATTTCTTCTGATCTTTTGATCTTCTGATCTTCGTGTTTTAGATCCGCATGCCGACCGCCAGCCAGCACGCCCTTTGTGAGTCTTGGATATCTTCGTTGCTTTGTGTTTAACCGAACCCCGACACACCCGGGATTCTCGGGATGACCTTGCCCCCACCCTCCCGCTTCGCGGGTCCCTCCCTCCCCCTGCGGAGCAGGGGGAGGGCTTTGGGTCTTACAGCCCCAATACATCCCGCATGCTGTACAGCCCCGGCTGCTTGTCGGCGGCCCAGAGTGCGGCACGCACCGCGCCCTTGGCGTAGATCTGGCGGCCCGAGGCCTTGTGGGTCAGTTCAACGCGCTCGCCGTCGCCGGCGAAGACCACCGTGTGGTCGCCGATCACGTCGCCGCCGCGCAACGTGGCGAAGCCGATCTCGCCGCGCGGGCGCACACCGGTGTGGCCGTCGCGCACCTTCTGCCAAACGTCCTCCAACGCCACTCCACGCCCCGCCGCGGCAGCGCGGCCGAGGCCCAGCGCGGTGCCCGAAGGGGCATCCACCTTGTTGCGGTGGTGCATCTCCAGCACGTCGATGTCGTAGTCCTCGCCCAGCGTGCGCGCCACCTGCTCGACGAGCGCGAACAGCAGGTTGACCCCGACGGACATGTTGGGCGCCTGGACGATGGGCGTGTGCGTCGCGGCCGCCGCCACAGCGGCCTGCTGCACTGGGTTGAGGCCGGTGGTGCCGAGGATGTACGCGGTCTCGCTCTGCGCGGCCAAGGCTGCGTGCCGCTCGGCGGCGTCCGGTGAGGTGAAGTCGATGACCGCGTCCGCGTCGGCGAACAGCACGGCCGGGTCATCCACCACCGCGATGCCCAGCGGGTCCAGCCCGGCCACCGTGCCGATGTCCTTGCCGACCATCGCGCCGCCGACGCGCTCCGTGCCGCCGACCACCGTGCAGCCCGGCGTCGCGGCGATCTCGCGCACCAGCATCTGCCCCATCCGCCCCGCGCACCCGACGACACCGATCTTCATGACTGCCTCCTGGTAATCTTTGACAAAGCACTAGCACACGTCACGCGCCAAGACACTCCGTCAAACCCTTCGCAAGGTTCCGCAGCAGCGTGAAGTAGAGCTCCGGTCCCTCGGGGATGGCGGCGCCCTCGGGGTCGAGCACGCCCTTGCGGGCCTTGGTGCCTTCGACGACGGTGTCGACCAGCTTGGGCTCGAACTCCGGCTCGGCGAAGACGCAAGCTGCGCCGAGGTCCTTGATGCGATCGCGGATCAGCGCCAGCCGCTTGGCCGAGGGTGGACGGTCCGGGCTCACGATGATCGACCCGGCAGCGTTCAGGCCGTAGCGCTGCTCGAAATACTGATAGGCGTCGTGGAAGACGACGAAGCGCCGTTCGGCCACCGGAGCGAGGTCCGCCTTCAGCTCGACGTCGAGCGCGTCCAGCCGCTTGCCCAACGCCTCGGCGTTGGCCTTGTAGGTGGCGGCGTTGGCCTGGTCGCGGGCGGCCAGCGCCACCGCGGCGGTCTCCGCCATCTCCTTGGCGTTCGCCGGGTCCAGCCAGATGTGGGCGTTGATGTCGCCGTGCTCGGCGCCGGCGTGCTCGTGGCTGTGCTTGCGGCCGTGCTCATGCGCCTCCCAGGCGCCGCCCTTGCGCACCTCGAGCAGCGTCAGCCCGGCCGCATTCATCAGCTCGACCGTCTGCGTCTTCTTGGACAGGGTGCCGAGCGGTTTCACCAGGAACGACTCCAGCGCCTCGCCGATCCAGAAGACGACGTCGGCGTCCCTCAACGCCTTGGCATCCGAAGGCTTGAGCGCGTAGTCGTGCGCCGAGGCGCCGCCGCGGACCAGCAGCGTCGGCTCCCCCACCCCCTGCATGACCGACGCGACCAGCGAATGCAGTGGCTTGATGGAGACGACGACCTTCGGCGCCTCGGCGAACGCCGGAGCGGCCGACAGGCCAAGAAGGAGGGCGAGAGCGGCAAGCGGGTGGCGCATGGCAGAGCTTTCCCTGTGGACAGACGGCTGGTTTGAGCGCATTTAGATCCGGTCCGCCAATGTGACGTTATAACATAACATGTCAATCCTTTCGATCCGGCCGAACCAAAATCGGCCAACCCAGAGTCGCGGTGGTCCGCCGGCGAGTGATCCGCTGGTGGACGCGCGCGGGCTGACGGTCGCTATGGGCGGCCGGCCGGTGTTGAACCGCGTCGAGCTGACGGTGCACGCGCGTGAGATCGTCACGCTGATCGGCCCCAACGGGGCGGGCAAGACGACGCTAGTGCGCGCAGTGCTTGGGCTGGTGCGCCCCACCGCGGGCGAGGTGCGGCGGATGCGGGACTTGCGCATCGGCTACATGCCGCAGCGCCTGAACATCGACGCCACGCTGCCGCTGACGGTGCGCCGCTTCCTTGGCCTATGGCGTCCGGTGACCCGAGCCCGGATGGACGCGGCGCTGGCCGAAGCAGGCGTGGCGCACCTGGCGGACTCGCCGGTGCAGGCGATCTCCGGCGGCGAACTGCAGCGGGTGCTGCTGGCCCGCGCGCTGCTGAGCGAGCCGCACCTGCTGGTGCTGGACGAGCCGGACCAGGGTGTGGACGTGCACGGCCAGGCGGAACTGTTCGACCGCATCGAGGATCTGCGCCGGTCGCACGGCTGCGGCGTGCTGCTGGTCAGCCACGACCTGCACACGGTGATGGCGCGCACGGACAAGGTGGTGTGCCTGAACGGGCACGTCTGCTGCTCCGGCCACCCCGAGGACGTCAGCCGCCATCCGGAATACCACGCGCTCTTCGGCCGGCATGCCGGCCAGCTCGCCGTCTACCTGCACCACCACGACCACACCCACACCACCGACGGGCATGTCGTGCCCGGTGTCTCCGGGGATTGCTGCGACCATGAGCACTGAGGCATCCCATGGATGACTTCATCCTCCGCGCGCTGGTCGCCGGGTGCGGGATCGCCGCGCTGGCCGGACCCATGGGATCGTTCGTCGTGTGGCGGCGCATGGCGTATTTCGGCGACACGCTGGCGCACTCGGCACTGCTCGGCGTCACGCTGGGGTTCCTGTTGGGCGTCGACCCGACCATCGGCGTGATGGCGGTGTGCGTGGTGCTGGCGTTGGTGCTGGTCGCCTTGCATCACCGACACACGCTGGCATCGGATACGGTGCTGGGCATCCTGTCGCACTCGGCGCTGTCGCTGGGCCTGGTGGCGGTGGCGTTCCTGGAGACGCTGCGGGTGGACCTGATCGGCTATCTGTTCGGCGACATCCTGTCCGTCACCTACGACGACCTGCTGCGCATCTATGCCGGCGGAGCGGTGGCGCTGATGCTGCTGGTGCTGCTGTGGCGCCGGCTGCTGGCGGTGACGGTGGACGAGGACCTGGCGCGGGTCGAGGGCATGCCCGTGGTGGCGCTGCGCCTTGCCTTCATGCTGCTGATCGCCCTGGTGATCGCCGTGGCGATGAAGATCGTCGGCATCCTGCTGATCACCTCGCTGCTGATCATCCCCGCGGCGGCGGCACGCCGCTTCGCCCGGACGCCCGAGCAGATGGCGGTGCTGGCCGCGGTGCTGGGCATGATGGCGGTGGCCGGGGGGATCCTGGCATCCCTGCGCTGGGACCTGCCCGGCGGCCCCAGCGTGGTGGTCGCCGCCTTTGCGCTGTTCCTGGCGAGCAACCTGGTGCCGGTGCAGCGAACCTAGGCCGGCGGGATTCGGCTCCCCCGCCTTGCCGCGACTGGTACCACCACGTATCTTGGGCAAGGTCAGTAAGGATTCATCCGAAATGGTCGAGATGCGCACCCGGCCCCGCGTTGGGCTGTTCGTTACCTGTCTGGTCGACCTGTTCCGGCCGACGGTGGGCTTCGCCGCGGTGAAGCTGCTGGAGGACGCCGGCTGCACCGTCGAGGTGCCGCGCGCCCAGACCTGCTGCGGCCAGCCCGCCTACAATTCCGGAGACCGGAAGACGGCGCAGGACCTCGCCCGTCAGGTGATCGCTGCGTTCGAGGGGTTTGATTATGTGGTCGTGCCCTCCGGCTCCTGCGGCGGCATGATCAGGAAGCATTATCCGACGCTGCTGGCCGACGACGCGGCCTGGGCGCATCGGGCGCAGCACTTCTCGGCGCGCACGTACGAACTCGTCTCCTTCCTGGTGGACGTACTGGGCGTGACGTCGGTGGATGCGCGCTACGACGACACCGTCACCTACCACGACAGCTGCTCGGGCCTGCGCGAGCTGGGCATCAAGGCGCAGCCGCGCCAGCTCCTGGGCTCGGTCCAGGGACTCACGATCAAGGAGCTGCCAGGGGCGGAGGTGTGCTGCGGCTTCGGCGGCACCTTCTGCGTCAAGTACTCCGACGTCTCCAACCACATGGTCGAAGACAAGGCCGCCGCCATCCAGGGGACCGGGGCCGGCACGGTGCTGGCCGGCGACGTGGGCTGCCTGCTCAACATGGCCGGCAAGTTGAAGCGCCAGGGCTCGGCGGTGAAGGTGCGCCACGTGGCCGAAGTGCTCTCCGGGCTGGCGGGCGAGACGCCGCCCATCGGCGACACCGTGGGCTGAGGAGGCGAGACTATGCACTCCACCGCCCATTCCTTTCCCGAGAACGCCCGCCGTGCGCTCGAGGACGAGACGCTACAGTACATGCTGCGCAAGTCCGGAACGGGCTTCCAGGAGAAGCGCGCCCGCGCCGCCGAGCGCCTGCCCGAGTTCGAAGCCCTGCGCGACCAGGGCAGGGACATCAAGAACCACGTGCTGGAGAACCTTGACGTCTATCTGGAGATGTTCGAGGCCAAGGTGACCGAGCAGGGCGGCCACGTGCACTGGTGCCGCACCGCCCAGGAGGCACGCGACGCGATCCTGGGCATCTGCCAAAAGGCCGGCGCCAAGACCGTCACCAAGGGCAAGTCAATGATCGCCGAGGAGATCGCGGTCAACGACTACCTTGAGGAACACGGCCTCATCCCCATCGAGACGGACCTGGGTGAATACATCATCCAGCTCCGCAAGGAGCCGCCCAGCCACATCATCGCGCCGGCCTTCCATGTCTCAAAGGAGCAGGTCGCCGACGCCTTCCGCGCCGCCCACACCGATCTGCCGCCGGAGCGCTCGCTGGAGGAGCCGCGCGAGCTGATCACCGAGGCGCGCCTGATGCTGCGCCGGCGCTTCCTGGAGGCGGACGTCGGCATCACCGGCGCCAACTTCCTGGTGGCCGAGACCGGCTCCACCATCATCGTCACCAACGAGGGCAATGGCGACCTGACGCAGACGCTGCCCAAGGTGCACGTGGTGATCTGCTCCATCGACAAGGTGATCCCGACGCTGGAGGACGTGTCGACGCTGCTGCGCCTGCTGGCGCGCTCGGCGACGGGGCAGGAGTTCTCCGCCTACACCACCTTCTCCACCGGCCCGCGCCGGCCGGGCGACCTGGACGGGCCGGAGGAGTTCCATGTCGTGCTGCTCGACAACGGGCGCTCGGCGCTCCTGGGCACGGAGTTTCAGGACGTGCTGCGCTGCATCCGCTGCGGGGCGTGCATGAACCACTGCCCGGTCTACGGCGCGGTCGGCGGGCACGCGTACGGCTGGGTGTATCCGGGGCCCATCGGTGCGGTGCTCGACCCGGCGCTGATCGGCATCAGGGAGGCCGGGCACCTGCCCAACGCGTCCACCTTCTGCGGCCGGTGCGAGGCGGTGTGCCCCATGCGCATCCCGCTGCCCAAAATGATGCGCCATTGGCGCGAGAAGGAGTTCGAGGAAAAGCTGCAACCCGCCACCATGCGCAGGGGCCTCGGCCTGTGGGCGTGGTTCGCCAAGCGGCCGGCGCTGTACCACGCCGCCGCGAAGATGGCGGCCGGCACGCTGCGGCGCTTCTCCGGCGCCAAGGGGCGGCTCGGCTCGCTGCCGCTTCCCATGCTCCGGGGCTGGACCGAGCATCGCGACCTGCCCGCACCCGAGGGCCGCACCTTCCAGGAGCTCTGGGCCGAACGCCGGGGAGGCAAGTGAGATGAGCGAAGCCCGTTCCCAGATCCTCGGCGGCATCGCCAAGTCGCTGGGCCGTGCGCCCAACGAGGCGCAGCGCGCCGCCGCCCGCAAGCGCATCGCCGACCACGCCCGCAATCTCGTCCCGGCACGCACCCGGCTCGACCACGACGCGCAGGTGCGGCTGTTCGAGCAGATGGCGCTGGAGGTCTCCGCCACCATCCACCGCCTGCCGGGCCTGGAGGCCGTTCCCGACGCCGTAGCCGATTACCTTGCCGGTCTCAATCTTCCGGCCGAACTGCGCATCGCTCCCGATCCGACGCTCGATGCCATCCCCTGGGACCGACGCCCCACCCTCACCATCACCAGGGGCCGCGCGCGCGACGCCGATGCCGTGTCGCTGACCGGCGCCTTCGCCGGCATCGCCGAAACCGGCACGCTGATGCTCGTGTCGGGCGCGGAGCGTCCGACCACGCTGAACTTCCTGCCCGACACGCACATCGTCGTGCTGAACAAGGATCAGGTGGTCGGCACTTACGAGGACGCCTGGGACCGACTGCGCGCGCAGACCGACCGCTTCGAAGGCGGCGTTCCCCGCACGATGAACATGATCACCGGCCCGTCGCGCACCGGCGACATCGAGCAGACCATCCAGCTCGGCGCGCACGGCCCGCGGCGGCTGCATATTCTGCTGGTGGAGGGATGACCCGTCGACGCCGTATCGTCACGCCCGAAGAGCGCGCGCTGTGGGCCACGGCCATGCGCGATGCCGTGCCCCTGCCCGGCCGCTCGCTGGCCGAGGCGATGACCTCCGCACCGCCCGAGCCGCCGCCGGAACCGGTTGAGGTGCAGCCGGCCGAAGCGCCGGCCCCGCCGCCCGCCGGCCCCGCGCGGGCCTCAAAGCGCAGCTACGTGCATGTCGCCCCGCCACCGCTGGAGCCCGGTTACCACCCCAACGTGGACGGCCGCACCGCCGACCGGCTGCGCCGCGGCAAGCTGGAGATCGACGGGCGCATCGACCTGCACGGCATGACCCAGGCGCAGGCGCACACGGCGCTGGCCTCCTTCATCCATCGCGCGTGGCATGAGGGGCGGCGCTGCGTGCTGGTGATCACCGGCAAGGGCACCTTCAGCGCCGAAGGCGGCGTGCTGCGCCGGTCCGTGCCGCGTTGGCTGGCCGACGCGCCGCTGCGGTCCATGGTGCTGGCCGTGCAGCATGCCCAGCCCAAGGACGGCGGCGACGGCGCATTGTACGTCTTGATCAAGCGACGCAGGGATCGTAAAGATCCCACACGATGACACCGTTCGGCGAACGGGTCCGCGCGCTGAGGGATGGCAAGGGCGTCACCCTCAAGCAGATGGCGGCGGACCTCCACATATCCTCGGCCTATCTCTCGGCGCTGGAGCATGGCAAGCGTGGCCAGCCCTCGGCGCAGCTCGTCCGGCAGATCTGCGCCTATTTCGGCATCATCTGGGACGAGGCGGAGGAGCTGGAGCGCCTGGCCGCGCTGTCCCACCCGCGTGTCACCGTGGACACCGCAGGCCTCAGCCCCAAAGCTACCGAATTCGCCAACCGTCTGGCCGAATCCATCCACGACCTGAACGACAGCACCATCGACGGCATGCTGGCCCTGCTGGACGCCAGCCCCTGCTCCCCCGCCTCGGTGGCCCGCCGCAGGCGCGCGACACGGCGGCGGTGACACGATCTCCATCCCAAAGCCCTGCGCCGGGTTGCCGCAGGCTGTATTGGCAGAATGTATAGCGTCCGATTTACCGGCATTGACTATTATATAGGGCATATGCGGAACCCCCGTCCGGAGATGCATGCCTAGCCCCACCTCCATCCGCGCCGGATCGCACTGATGCCGCTGATCGGAAACCCGACCGACGACGCCGGATCCTGCTGGGGGCTGGTGGACGAAGAGCCATGCTCGCTGTTCCGCGCCATGTTCGAGCAGTCGGCCATGGGCATGGCGGTCACCGACCCGACGGGCGTGCTGCGCGACGCCAACCCGGTGTTCGCCGCCATGCTGGGCTATCGGCCGGAGGAACTGCGCGGCGTGCCGCTGAACCGGCTCACCCCTGTCGAGGACTGGAACGAGAGGGCGCTGGCGATGGTCCGCCTCATCCGCGGCGAGGATGAGGCGAAGCCCTTCGAGCGGCGCTTCCTGCACCGCGATGGCCGCGTGGTGCTCGCCATAGTGCGCCCGTCGCTGGTGCGCGACGGTGGGGGTCGCGTCACCGCCGTCACCGCCTTGGTCGAGGACATCACCGAGCGGCGCGCCGCCGAGGGGGCGTTGAAGCGCAGCGAGGAGGCGCTGGCGCTGTCGGAGGCGCACAACCGTGCCATTGTCGAGACGGCGATCGAAGCGATCCTGACGGTGGATACCCGCGGCACCATCATCGGCGCCAACCCGGCGGCCGAGCGCATGTTCGGCTTCACCCACGACGAGCTGATCGGCAAGCACATCCACATCCTGATGTCGGAGGACGAGGCGGCCCGGCACGCGTCCTACATGCACCGCTACCTGACGACCGGAGAGCGGCATATCATCGGCAAGGGACGAGAGGTGGCGGCCCGGCGGAGCGACGGCAGCACTTTCCCGGCTTGGCTGTCGCTGACCGAGATCGACCAGCCCGGCTTCCACGCCTTCGTCGGCATGATCCGCGACATCACCGACATGAAGCGGGCGGAGCTGGCGCTGATCGAGGCCAAGGAGGCGGCGGAGCTGGCCAACCGCGCCAAGACCGCCTTCCTCTCCAACATGAGCCATGAGCTGCGCACGCCGCTCAACGGCATCCTGGGCTTCGCCGAGGTGATCCAGCAGCAGATGCTGGGGGCCTCGGAAAACCCCGGCTACCTGCACTACGTGGCGGAGATCAAGCGCTCGGGCGAGCTGCTGCTGGCCAACGTCAACGACCTCTTGGAGATGGCGACCATCGAGGCCGGCGCGGTGGACCTCGATGAGACGTTGTTCGACTTCCGCGACGTGGTGGTGTCGTGCCTGCGCCTGATCGGCAAGCGGGCCGAGCGCGCCAAGCTGCACGTCCAGGCCAACATCGAGATGGAGTTGCCGCCCCTGCTGGCCGACCCGCGGGCGCTCAAGCAAGTCCTGCTGCATCTCCTGTCCAACGCCATCAAGTTCACGCCGGAGGGCGGCACGATCGGTGTGTCGGCACGGGTTGACTCCAACGGCGGGCTTGTCGCGACGGTGTTCGACACCGGCATCGGCATCCCCGCCGACCGGTTGGAGACCGTCTTCCAGCCCTTCGTGCAGGGCGAAGCCGCCATGTCGCGCCGCTACGAAGGCATAGGCCTGGGCCTGTCCATCGCCAAGTCGCTGGTCGAGCAGCACGGCGGCAAGCTGGAGATCCGCTCTCTGGAGGACTCCGGCACCTCGGTTCTCATCCACCTGCCGAAGGACCGGTTCGTGGCGGACTGGTGAGGAATACCGATCCGCCCCTCTTTCCTCCATTCCGCTCCGCCATAAGTCGCTCGTTCGGAGATTTTCTGAACTTGAGCGAGGTTCGATCCATGGCACACGACACGCCCGTCTGGTTCATCACCGGCTGCTCCACCGGCTTCGGCCGGGACCTCGCACGGCTGGTGCTGGAGCGCGGCTGGCGCGTCGCGGCAACCGCGCGCGACCCGAGGAGGATCGAGGACTTGGTGGCCGCGCACCCCGACCGGGCGCGCGCCCTGGCGCTGGACGTCACCAACCCGGCCCAGGTCCAGCAGGCCGTGCGCGACGCGGAACAGGCCTTCGGCGGCATCGACGTGCTGGTGAACAACGCCGGCTACGGCTACCTGTCCGCCATCGAGGAGGGCGAGGACGCGGAGATCCGCGCCATGTTCGAGACCAACGTCTTCGGTCTCGCCGCCGTGACGCGTGCGGTACTGCCCGGAATGCGGGCGCGGCGGCGCGGGCACATCGTCAACATCTCATCCCAGGGCGGTCTGGTGGGCTTTCCCGGTTCGGGCTACTACGCGGCCACCAAGTTCGCGGTGGAGGGCCTCTCGGAGGCCTTGTCCAAGGAGGTGGCTCCGCTGGGCATCCGCGTGCTGCTGGTGGAGCCGGGGCCGTTCCGCACCGACTGGGCCGGCCGGTCGCTGAAGCAGTCGCCCACCTTCATCGACGACTACGAACAGACCTCGGGCGAGCGCCGCAGGCAGATCGCCGGCTACAGCGGCAAGCAGCCCGGCGATCCCGTCCGGGCTGCGGAGGCGATCATCGCGGCGGTGCAATCCCCCAATCCGCCCTTGCGACTGCTGCTGGGCCGTCAGGCGCTGGACAACGTGCGCGCCAAGCTGGAGTCCATGGCGAAGGAAATCGACGCCTGGGAGGGGACGACGGTAGGGGCGGATTTTCCGGAGGCGTGACCCGTCCTCAGGCGCGCCGCATCCGGCTGGCGCCACCGTTGCGTTCCTTGGGCCCAGTGGAGACCAGCGCCTCGTTGCCGGTCAGAGCGGCTGGTAAGCTGAGAGGTCGGCGAGATGCTTGGCCGTCACGCGCACCTGCACCCGATTGAGCACCGAGACGACCTCATCGATGGCGGCGTAGGCGCCGTTCAGACGGTCGATCTGAATGTCGGGTTCGTCGGGATATTCGTGCGCCAACGTGTTGCGGAGATCGCGCAAATCCCGCCAGCGTGCGGCGGAGTCGATGATTCCGTACTTCTCCAGCAGGTTCGACACGTCCCGCGGGGTCTTTCCCGTGAGATCGACCTCTTCCAGGGCCAACAGGCCGCGCAGGACCTGGGCGTCGAGGATGTCCTGGGCGTTCTGGAACCTCTGGATGAACGCATCCAGGCGCACGTGCTCCTCATCCCGAAGCGAGGCCATGCGCGCTGCATCCAGCGGCATCAGGAATGTCAGGTCTGCCTGGGAACGACGCAGACGCCGTACCACGGCATGGGCCGATTTGAACGATCCGGCGAAGAGCCGCAAGAGGCGCTCATTTGGGCTCACAGCCGCACTCCGGTGTGCACGGCGATCTCCGCGATGGGCCGCAACGGCCGACCGCGCTCGTGGAGGACGACATCGATCTTCTGCTCGCCGATGCGGTCCTCCAGCCGGCGGGTGAACGCGCATTCGTTGCCGAAGGTCGCCTGCCCGCTCTCAACCTCCACATAGAGGTCGATATCGCCGCCGCGTTTGCTGTCATCCACCCGCGAGCCGAACAGCCGCACCTCCGCCGCCGGACCGAAAACCTCGGCGGCGGTCTGCTTGATCGCGGCGATTTCCTCCGGCGTCAGGCGCATGGCAAGTCCATCCTACAGGATGAACTTCGACAGATCCGCATTCTTCGCCAGGCTGCTCACCCGATCACGCACCATGGCGGAGTCGATGGTCACGGTGTGGCCGGGCTTGTCGCTGGCGGTGAAGCTGATCTCCTCCAGGAGGCGCTCCATCACCGTGTGCAGGCGGCGAGCGCCGATGTTTTCGACCGAGCTGTTGATGTCGGCAGCCAGCCGCGCCAGCTCGTCGATAGCGTCGTCGGTGAAGTCCAGCGTCACGTCCTCGGTCTTCAGGAGCGCCTTGTACTGCTTGATCAGGCTGGCTTCCGGCTCGGTCAGGATGCGCTTGAAGTCCTCCTGGCTGAGCGGCTTCAGCTCGACGCGGATCGGCAGACGGCCCTGCAGCTCCGGCAGCAGGTCCGACGGCTTGGCGAGGTGGAAGGCGCCCGACGCGATGAACAGGATGTGGTCGGTCTTCACCGTGCCGTGCTTGGTGGCGACGTTCGTCCCCTCGATCAGCGGCAGGAGGTCGCGCTGCACGCCCTCGCGGCTGACGTCGGCGCCGCCGCGAGTCTCGGAGCGGGCGGAGATCTTGTCGATCTCGTCCAGGAAGACGATTCCGTTCTGCTCGACCGATCGGATCGCTTCGGAAACGACCTTTTCCTGGTCTAGAAGCTTGTCCGACTCCTCGGCCATCAGCACGTCGTAGCTCTCGGCCACGGTCATGCGGCGGGTCTTGGTGCGCATACCGAAGGCCTTGCCGAACATGTCGTTGAGGTTGAGCATGCCCATCTGCGCGCCGGGCATGCCGGGGATGTCGAAGGTGGGCAGGGCCCCGGCGCCGCTGTCGGCGACCTGGATCTCGATCTCCTTGTCGTTCAGGCTGCCCTCGCGCAGCATCTTGCGGAACTTCTGGCGCGTATCGGCGCTGGCGTTCTCGCCGCACAGCGCGTCGACCACGCGCTCCTCGGCGCGCAGCTCGGCCTTGGCGGAGACCTCCTTGCGCAGGCGCTCGCGGGTCATGGTGATGGCGATCTCCACCAGGTCGCGGACGATCTGCTCCACGTCGCGGCCGACATAGCCGACTTCCGTGAACTTGGTCGCCTCGACCTTGAGGAACGGCGCCTGGGCGAGCTTGGCCAAGCGGCGCGCGATCTCGGTCTTGCCGACGCCGGTGGGGCCGATCATCAGGATGTTCTTGGGCAGCACCTCCTCGCGCAGGCCCTCGGGGAGCTGCTGGCGGCGCCAGCGGTTGCGCAACGCGATGGCGACCGCGCGCTTGGCATCGTGCTGGCCGACGATGAAGCGGTCCAGTTCGGAGACGATCTCGCGGGGACTGAAGGAGGTCATGACGCTCACATCTTTTCCAGAGTGATGTTCTGGTTTGTATAGACGCAGATGTCGCCGGCGATCTTCATCGCCTTGCGGGCGATGGCCTCGGCGTCCAGCCCGTCGATGTCGATCAGCGCGCGCGCCGCGGCCAGCGCGTAGGAGCCGCCGGAGCCGATGCCGATCAACCCGTCCTCCGGCTCCAGCACGTCGCCGTTGCCGGTCAGCACCAGGCTGACGTCGCGATCGGCCACCGCCATCATGGCCTCGAGCCGGCGAAGGTAGCGGTCGGTGCGCCAGTCCTTCGCCAGCTCAACGCAGGCGCGGGTGAGCTGGCCGGGGTGCTGCTCCAGCTTGGCTTCCAGGCGTTCGAACAGGGTGAAGGCGTCGGCCGTGGCACCGGCGAAGCCGGCCATGACGTCGCCGCTGGCCAGCCGGCGCACCTTGCGGGCGTTGGCCTTCATTATCGTCTGGCCGAAGGAGACCTGGCCGTCGCCGGCGATCACCACCTGCCCGCCCTTGCGGACCGAGAGGATCGTGGTGCCGTGCCACTGGATGGGATCATGAGCCGTCATTGGGATCCGAAACGAAAAGGAGAAGCCGTCCGTTCCCCCGAATGGAGGCCTGCGGAAGGATGTGGGTCTATGTGGGGGGACGGCCCCCCGCGTCAAGCCTGGGCTTGGCTCCAGCCGCTTCGACACCCAATGCCGCCAACGCCTCGCCGATGGGCACGAAGGACGCCAGCCCGCTCCGGACCCGTCCCCGCAGCGCCAACCCCACCAGGTTGCCGCTCGAGTCGAGCAGCGGATCGCCGGGTTCCGGCGCCGGTCCGGTCAGGTCGGCCTGAATGCCGCCCATCAGACCGGCGACGATACCCGAGGAGAACGCCGCACCCTCGATGGTCACGTGCACCGGCTCGCTGACCTCCAGCATCGCGGTCCGTACGGGCAACGCGTCCAGTCGGGCCGGCACGCGGACCAGCATCAGGCCGGTGGCATGGTCGCGCCGCTCGACGGTGCCCTCCAGCGCCACGCGCCCGGCGCGCACCGTGACGGTGTCGCCCGGCGCCGCCGGGGCGAGGATCACCGCGTTGCCGTCCACCTGCCCCACCACGACGCCGCGCCCCCTGCCCACCTGCACCAGGGCGTCGGCGATGCGCTCGGCATTGTCCTCGGGCACGCCGCGGAACGGCGCGGCGCCGGTGACGCTCAGCGCCATGGACCGCGCCGGCGCGGACGGTGGAAGCAATGGGACCGACCCCGCAGAGGCCCCACCCATGGCCGGCGGATGCCCGTGCGCCACCGCCGCGCGGAAGCCCGGATCGGCCGCCAGTGCCGAGACGGCACTGCTGAACCCCTCCTCCAGCAGCAGCGCGTCACCCTCCGGCACGCCGCTGTCGAGCACCGCATGGCCGGTCGTGGTGGTGCGGTGGACGACGCGCTGCTCGCCGAGCGCGTAGACGATCCAGTCGATCTTGACCGTACCCGTGCCGCTGAGCCCCTTGTCGAGGCCGAACAGCCAATGGATGCGCCGGCACAGCTCCAGCCGCACCTCGCGCAGTTCGCCGGTGACGGTGTAGCGGGCGCGCTGGCGGTCCTCGCCCTCGTCGTAGCCCTTGCCGGCGACGTCGAAGCCGGCGTCCCGCATCGTCTCGGCAAAGCGCTCGTGGAAGGTGTTGTAGCGGCGGTATCCCTCGCCTGACTTCCAGAACACCCGGTCATAGGGCGGCACACAGTCGAGGCTCCAGATGTAGCGGCCAATCTCCATCCCCCGGCGCATCAGGCCGGTGTTCAGTTCCTTGAACCGCAGCGGCTCGGTCGAGCCCGTAGGCACCGGCCGTACCGCCACGACCGGCGGAATGTCACCCCCGGCACAGGCGGCAAGCAACAGGACGGCGAGAATGGGAAGGCGCATATGGAGGTATGCACGCAGTGGATGTGCATAATGGTAACGAATACCCGTACAAACAACAACTCGGTCCCTCCCCCGATGGGATTGGAGGAGGGCAATTTTCCGCCCCATCTTCTGGCATATGCGCAGCGTTCCTGCTAAAAAACCGGACCATGGATAAAGTGCAGGCCAACGGCGCGCGACGCGCCTCGATCGAGCGGAACACCAACGAGACCCGGATTCGGGTCGCGGTGAACCTGGACGGCACCGGCGTGTATGATGTGAAGACCGGAATCGGCTTCCTCGACCACATGCTGGAGCAGCTCTCCCGCCACAGCCTCATGGACCTGACGGTCCTGGCCGAGGGCGACCTGCACATCGACTTTCACCACACCACCGAGGACACCGGCATCGCCATCGGCCAGGCCGTGGCGAAGGCGCTGGGCGACCGCAAGGGCATCGGCCGCTACGGCCACGCCTACGTGCCCATGGACGAGACGCTGACGCGCGTGGCGCTCGACTTCTCCAACCGGCCGTACCTGGTGTGGAAGGTCAACTTCACCCGCGACAAGCTCGGCGACATGGATACCGAGCTGTTTCGCGAGTGGTTCCAGGCCTTCGCCGGCTCGGCCGGGCTGACGCTGCACGTCGAGAACCTCTACGGCGAGAACAACCACCACATCGTCGAGAGCTGCTACAAGGCGCTCGCCCGCGCGCTGCGCGGCGCCGTCGAGATCGACCCGCGCAAGGCCGATGCCGTGCCCTCCACCAAGGGCACGCTCGGCGGTTCGCTGTAAGGCCAGCTCTCTGTAAGGACTTCCTGTCTTGTCCACCGTTGCACTGATCGACTACGGCTCCGGCAACCTGCGCTCCGCCGCCAAGGCGGTCGAACGCGCGGCGGCGGACGCCGGCCTCCCCACCGAGGTGCTGGTCACCGCCGATGCCGACGCGGTGCGCCGGGCCGACCGCATCGTCCTGCCCGGCGTCGGCGCCTTTGCCGACTGCAAGCGCGGCCTGTCGGAGGTCCCCGGCATGCTGGGCGCGCTGGAGGAAACCGTCATCAAGGGCGGCCGGCCGTTCCTGGGCATCTGCGTCGGCATGCAGCTGATGGCCGAGCGCGGCGTCGAGCACGGCGTCCACCAGGGCCTGGGCTGGATCAAGGGCGAGGTGGTGGCGCTGGAGCCCGGCGACCCCATGCTCAAGATCCCGCACATGGGCTGGAACGAGCTGGAGATCGTGCGGCCGCACCCCGTGCTGGCCGGTCTGCCGGCCGGGACGCATGCCTACTTCGTGCACTCCTACCGCATCGCCTGCGCCGATCCGTCGAACGAGCTGGCGCGCGTCGAGTACGGCGGGCCGGTGACGGCGGTGGTCGGTCGCGACAATCTGGTCGGCACGCAGTTCCACCCGGAAAAGAGCCAGGATGCCGGCCTTGCCCTGATCGCCAACTTCCTCAAGTGGCGGCCCTGAAACCATGAATGACACCCCCGCGGCCGTGACCGTCGAGCGCATCGACGAGAAGTTCAGGACGGCCGACCTACACGATCTGTGCGACGCCGCCGACGCCGCCATTCGTGACGGCGGCGGCTTCGGCTGGGTTACGCCGCCGCCGCGCGAGGTGATGGAGCGGTTCTGGCGCGGCGTGCTGATCATCCCGGAGCGCATCCTGTTCGTCGCGCGCCTGGACGGCGTCATCGCCGGCTCGGCCCAGCTCGTCCGCCCGCCGCGCAACAATGAGGCGCAGGCGCACGCCTGCCAGCTCACGACCGCGTTCGTGGCGCCCTGGGCGCGCGGGCACGGGCTGGCGCGCAAGCTGACGCAGGCGGTGGAACGCGAGGCGCAGTCGCTCGGTTTCCGCATCCTGAACCTGGACGTGCGCGAGACCCAGCAGGCGGCACTCGCCATGTACGAAAGTCTGGGCTTCCGCCGCTGGGGCACGCATCCCTACTATGCGTGGGTACAGGGCAAAGCCGTCGCCGGCCATTACTATTTCAAAGATCTCACCCGGACCGAACAGCAGCAGGACGAGACGCCGCGATGATCCTCTACCCCGCCATCGACCTCAAGGATGGTGCCTGCGTCCGCCTGGTGCGCGGCGAGATGAGCCACGCCACGGTGTTCAACACCGACCCCGCCGAGCAGGCGCGCGCCTTCAAGGCGCAGGGCTTCGAGTGGCTGCACCTCGTCGACCTGAACGGCGCCTTCGCCGGACAGCCGGTGAACGGCGAAGCGGTCGAGCGCATCTTGGGCGCCATCGGCGACATGCCGGCCCAGCTCGGCGGCGGCATCCGCGATCTGAAGACGATCGAGATGTGGCTGACCAAGGGCATCTCCCGCGTCATCCTCGGCACCGTGGCGCTGCGCGAGCCGGAACTGGTCCGGCAGGCCTGCCGGGAGTTCCCGGGCAAGATCGCAGTGGGCATCGACGCGCGGGAAGGTTACGTGGCGGTCGCCGGCTGGGCCGAGACCTCCAACGTCAAGGCGTTGGACCTGGCGCTGAAGTTCGAGGACAGCGGCGTCGCCGCCATCATCTACACGGACATCAACCGCGACGGCGCCATGGGCGGCGTCAACGTCGAGGCGACGGCCGACCTCGCTTTCCACCTGACGACGCCGGTCATCGCGTCGGGCGGCGTCTCCTCCATCGAGGATCTGGAGGCGCTGAAGAAGGAGGAAAGCACGGGCATCGCCGGCGTGATCTGCGGCCGCGCGCTGTACGACGGCCGCATCGATCCGCAAGCGGCGCTGGCGCTGCTGTCCACGCCGGCCGAGGAGGTCGAGTAAGTGTTGAAGATGCGCGTCATCCCCTGCCTGGACGTCAAGGACGGCCGGGTGGTCAAGGGGGTCAACTTCGTCGACCTGGTGGATGCCGGCGATCCCGTCGAGCAGGCGCGCGTCTACGACCGCGAGGGTGCCGACGAGCTGACGTTCCTCGACATCACCGCCAGCCACGAGAACCGCGACACCATATTCGACGTGGTGCGCCGCACTGCCGAGCAGGTGTTCATGCCGCTGACCGTCGGCGGCGGTGTGCGTACGGTGGACGACATCCGCAAGCTGCTGCTGGCCGGCGCCGACAAGGTGTCGATCAACACCGCCGCGGTGCACCGCCCCGAGTTCGTGCGCGAGGGAGCCGAGAAGTTCGGCAGCCAGTGCATCGTCGTCGCCATCGACGCCAAGCGCACCGGTGACGGTAAGTGGGAAGTCTTCACCCACGGCGGCCGCAACGCCACCGGCCTGGACGCCGTCGAGTGGGCCCAGCGCATGGCCGCCTATGGCGCCGGCGAGATCCTGCTGACCTCCATGGACCGCGACGGCACCAAGAGCGGCTTCGACCTGGCACTGACCCGCTCCGTGGCCGACGCGGTGTGCATCCCGGTGATCGCGTCGGGCGGCGTCGGCACGCTGGACCACTTGGTTGAGGGCATCCGCGAAGGCCACGCGACGGCGGTGCTGGCGGCGTCGATCTTCCACTTCGGCACCTACACCGTCGGCCAGGCCAAGGCAGCGCTGGCGAACGCCGGCATCCCCGTGCGCCCGGCGAGAGAGAAGGTCGCCGCCCATGGCTGAGGACAAGGTCACGGCCGAGGTCCTGGATCGGCTCTACCGCACCGTGGTGTCGCGCAAGGGCGCCGATCCGGAAACCTCCTACACCGCGAAGCTGTTCTCCCGCGGCACCTCCAAGATCGCCCAGAAGGTCGGCGAGGAGGCGGTGGAAGCGATCATCGAGGCGGTGCGCGGCGACAAGCCCAAGCTGGTGGGCGAGTCCGCCGATCTGCTCTACCACCTGATGGTGCTGTGGGCCGACGCCGGCATCGAGCCGGCCGAGGTCTACGCGCTGCTGGCATCGCGCGAGGGCGTCAGCGGCATCGCCGAGAAGAAAGCCAGAAAAGCCGGGTGAGACCCGAAGCGAGGAGGATCGAGATGGCCATGTACGACCCGAACAACGTGTTTGCCCGCATCCTGCGCGGCGAGATCCCGTGCAAAAAGGTCTATGAGGACGAGCACACCCTGGCCTTCCACGACATCAACCCGCTGACGCCGACGCACATCCTGGTGATCCCCAAGGGCCCGTACGTCGACATGGACCACTTCACCGCCGAGGCCTCGGACGCCGAGATCGCCGGCCTGTTCAAGGCCGTCGGCGAGGTGGCGCGCCAAGCCGGCGCGGTGGAGAACGGCTACCGCATCCTGGCCAACTGCGGCCCGGACTCCCATCAGGAAGTCCCGCACCTGCACATCCACATCTTCGCCGGCCGCGACTTGGGGCCGATGATCGGCAGGGCGAAGGTGTAAAGTTTACGCCATGGCGTCGATCCGCCGCACGGCGCGTTCGCTGGCGATGCGGCGGTAGACGGCCTGGATGATGCTGAACAGCCCGAACGCCAGCAGCCCCAGCGCCACCGCACCCAGCAGCACCGCGCCGAAGGGCTTGTCGAGCCAGCTCGGCCAGTGCGCTCTTGCTGTCGGTAGGGCGGTTGTGCCCCTGCGCCGCGGTGACGGCGAACCAGCCGATCACCAAGTACACCACGCCGCGTTAGTTCCGAGACCCAGTTCCTCCCCCGCCTCCGGCGGGGGAGGTTAGGAGGGGGCAAGGTCTCCCGGGCCGGCGAATGGAACAGTTTGAAACACCATGCAACACTGTGCAGGTGGTGTTCAGTTCACGCGGCCCCCTGCGGGCACAGGTCGGGTGCGTTAGGATCAAGATCCTAGATGAAAATGCCGGCGAAGGCAAGCCGCTTTCGATTCCCGGCAGAACCTTGCCCCCACCCTCCCGCTCTCGGCGGGTCCAAAGGACCCGCCTGTCGCGTCAGCGCAAGCGAAGCTTGCGCGAGAGCTTCGCGGGTCCCTCCCTCCCCCGGCTCGGCCGGGGGAGGGCTCGTTTCTACTTCCTCTTCGGCTCGACGTTCTCCGCCCCGGCGCGGGTGCCGCCGAAGCGGTCGGCGCCCTTGGCGTCGGGAGCGTCGGGTTTCTTGTGGTTGCCGGTGTTCTGCTGGTCGTCGGTGTGCTTGATGCTCTTTTCGGTGTGCGGCTGTTTCATGGTCGCCTCCGGTCGTTTCACTGGTGTCAACCACCTCAAGCCCCCGGCATCACGCCCTTGGGCAGCAACAGCCAGTACTCACCGGGGCTCTTCATCTTGCCGGCCCGCAGCTCGGCGTCGGGTCCATGGCCCCAGAAGACGTCGCCGCGCACCGGGCCGCGGATGGCGCCACCGGTGTCCTGGGCGACCAGCAGCCGGCGCAGCCGGGCACCTGCATCCAGCGGGTCCTCGGCGTCCAGCCAGACGGGCAGGCCCAGCGCCAGGAAGCTGCGGTCCACGGCCAGGCTGCGCCCCGGCGTCAGCGCCAAACCGTCGGCGCCTAGGGGACCCTCCCCCGTCAGCTCCTGGAAGAAGACGTAGGACGGGTTCTTGTTCATCAGGTCGCCGGCCTGCTCCGGGTGCGCCTTGAGCCAGGCGCGGATGGTCTGCAATGAGACCTCCTCGCGGGTCAACTCGCCGCGGTCGATCAGCTCCTTGCCGATGGCGACGTACTTGCGGCCGTTCTGGCCGGCGTAGCCGACGCGGACCTCCTCGCCGTCCGGCAGCATCACCCGGCCCGAGCCCTGGATCTGCAGGAAGAATGCCCCGATGGGGTCATCCACCCACAACAGCTCCAGCCCCTTGCCGCTCAGCGAGCCGGCCTCAATGGATGCCCGGTCCTCGAAGGGCCTGAGACGGCCGTCCAGCACGCGGCCGGCGATGCGCTGACCTTTCCAACTGTCGGAGAACTCGCCCAGATCCACCATCACCAGGTCGGCCGGGCGCTTGTAGAGGGGCTGCGGGTATTGAGGCACGGGTGTGCGGGAGCCCTTCAGCTCCACTTCGTAGTAGCCCGTGAACAGACCACGCCGCACGCCGTTGTTTCCAGCGGCGTAGGGGATGAACCACTCCTCAAAGAAGGCGCGCGCCGCCGCGTCGTCGCCGGGCGGCAGGTCCGCCAGCCGAGCGCAGGGTTCGGCCCAGTCGCCGGCCTTGCCGCCGATGGGGCCGACGGAGCGGTCGGACGGCATAGTGCGGATCTTGGCGCAGGAGCGGGCAAAGGCCGGCACCGCCTCGGCTGTCCGGTCCGCGGCCCAGCCCGGCAGATCGGCGAAGGTGACCGGGGCGAGCGTCAGCCGGTCCGGCACCGGCTCCTCCTTCTCGCAGGCCGTCAGGGCCAGCAGCATCGCCAGCGCGGCGGCCCAGCGGAGCCCGTTCATGCGGATCAATGCGGCGTGCGGGTCTCGACCAGCGCCCAGTTCGGGTCGCGCGAGCGGGTGTTGCGGCGGAACGTCCAGATGTCCACCACCTCGACCGGCTGCCGCGGGTCGCCGTCGACGATCTCACCCTTGGCGTCGCGCACCACGTTGATCTGGTCGGAGACGAACTTGACGGTAACCAGCGCGTTGCGGTCGTCGAGGCGCGCCTCGATCACGTCGGCATCGCGGATGCGGTCGATGCGGGTTTCCAGCGTCTCGCCGGTGGACTGGCGATGGCGGATGGCCTGGACGAAATTGTCGTAAACGTCGTCGGACAGCAACGGGCGCAGCGTCGCGGTGTCGCCCTTGGCGAACGCCTCGACGACCATCTGGAAGGCGCCGCGCGCACCCTGGACGAAGGTCTTCTCGTCGAAATTCGGATCGGCGGCGTGGATCTGCGCCAAGGCATCGGCCAGCGACACCGGTTCGTCGGGCGAGAACGTCGCTTCCGACGGCACGCGTTGAGGTATGGGAACGACGTTGTCTGGCCGGGTAGGCTGCGGCGAGAAGGGATTCGGCCGTTGCCGCTCCTCACCGGTGCGGCGGCCGAGGACGCTGCGCAGGCGGTACACGAGGAACGCCGCGATCATCGCGAAGATGACGATCTCTATGAACACGAACCCATCACCCATAATGCCTGTCCTTTAGGGATTGGCCTGGATCCTTCGTCCGTCAAGCATTAAGTCATGGACGTGGCAAATGCAGGCCGGACGAGGTCGCCCAGTTGGAGAACCGGACGACGTACCTTCGACTAGATAGGCCGTCGGCTGCGAAAGAGCAAGGATGGGCATGAATCCCCTGGTGTTTCTTCTTCTTCTCCCAATTGTGGAAATCGCCGTCCTCATCCAGATCGGCCAGTGGATCGGCGCCGGACCGACGATCCTGCTCGTCATTCTGGCGGCCGTCGCCGGATCGCTGCTGCTGCGCCGGCAGGGCTTGGCGGTGCTGCGCAAGGCGCAGGAAGCGGCCGATCGTGGCGAACTTCCCGTCGGTGCCGTGTTCGAGGGTTTCTGTGTCGTCGTCGGTGCGATCCTGCTGATCATCCCTGGATTTGTGACCGACGTTTTCGGCATTCTTCTGCTGATGCCGTTCCTGCGCGACGCGCTGGGGCGTTGGCTGTTGGAAAGGATGCGCCGAAGCGGAACCCTGCACGTCTGGACCACCCGGACCGGGACGCGCCAGCGTCCGCCCGGCGGCCAGGTCATCGATGTCGACTACCAGGAAGTGGAACCGGATGCACCGCGGCTCGAGGAATCGCGCTGGCGGCCCACCCCGCGGGACCGCGACGGCCATCCGTAAACGCCGCAGTTCGTGCGCACAGGTTGTCGCTCCGTGCGATCCGTGCTAGCAGCGACAGCGAGTTCAACCGAGAAAGGCCGGGCCCCGGCCAGGAGTTCGTTCATGTCCGATCAGACCACCGGCCAGGATCCCAACGGCCAAGACCAGGGCCCCGGCGCCCTGCCGATGCATGTGCTCGCCCAGTACGTGAAGGATCTCTCTTTCGAGAACCCGAACGCCCCGCAGACCCTGCTGCCCGGCCAGCCGCAGCCGCAGGTGAACATCGGCGTCGACGTGCAGGTCCGTCCGGCTGCCGACGACATCTACGAGGTGGCGCTCCAGCTCCGCGCCGAGGCGAAGCAGGGCGAGACCGTCGCCTTCCTGGTCGAGCTGTCCTACGCCGGCCTGTTCCAGCTCCCCGGTCTGCCCCAGGAGCACCTGCGCCCGGTGCTGATGATCGAGGGTCCGCGCCTGCTGTTCCCGTTCGCCCGCGCCATCGTGGCCGATGCGACGCGCGAGGGCGGCTACCCGCCGCTGATGCTGAACCCCATCGACTTCGCCGACCTCTACCGTCGCCAGATGGGCGCCGGCCAGGGCGAGGCGCAGGCGTAAGGCCGATCCCGGCCCGGAAAATAAAAAACGCGAGGGTTTCGGCCCTCGCGTTTTTTATTGCGCTCTCGAGACAAGAACCTACTGGTTCATCGACTCGAAGAAGTCGGCGTTGCTCTTAGTGTACTTCAGCTTGTCAACCAGGAAGTCGACCGCGTCGGTGACGCCCATGGGCATGAGGATGCGGCGCAGGATCCACATCTTCGACATCGTGCCCTTGTCGACCAGCAGCTCTTCCTTGCGGGTACCGGACTTGGACACGTCGATGGCTGGGAAGGTGCGCTTGTCCGAGAGCTTGCGGTCCAGCACGATTTCCGAGTTGCCGGTGCCCTTGAACTCCTCGAAGATCACCTCGTCCATGCGGCTGCCGGTGTCGATCAGCGCGGTCGCGATGATGGTCAACGAGCCGCCCTCCTCAATGTTGCGGGCCGCGCCGAAGAAGCGCTTCGGCCGCTGCAGCGCGTTGGCGTCCACACCACCGGTCAGCACCTTGCCCGAGCTCGGCACCACCGTGTTGTAGGCGCGCGCCAAGCGGGTGATGGAGTCCAGCAGGATCACCACGTCGCGCTTGTGCTCGACCAAGCGCTTGGCCTTCTCGATCACCATCTCGGCCACCTGCACGTGGCGGGTCGCCGGCTCGTCGAAGGTGGAGCTGATCACCTCGCCGCGCACGCTGCGCGCCATGTCCGTCACCTCTTCCGGCCGCTCGTCGATGAGCAGCACGATCAGGTAGGCCTCGGGATGGTTGGTGGCGATGGAGTGGGCGATGTTCTGCAGCATCACCGTCTTGCCGGTGCGCGGCGGGGCGACGATCAACCCGCGCTGGCCCTTACCAAGCGGGGCGACGAGGTCGATGATGCGGCCGGTGTAGTTCTTCTTGGTCGGGTCCTCGACCTCCATGCGCAGGCGCTCGTCGGGGTAGAGCGGCGTCAGGTTGTCGAAGTTGATGCGGTGGCGCACCTTCTCCGGCGCGTCGAAGTTGATCGTGTTGACCTTGAGCAGCGCGAAGTACCGCTCGCCGTCCTTGGGCGCGCGGATCTGGCCCTCGACCGTGTCGCCGGTGCGCAGGCCGAAGCGGCGCACCTGGCTGGGGCTGACGTAGATGTCGTCCGGGCCGGGCAGGTAGTTCGCCTCCGGCGAGCGCAGGAAGCCGAAGCCGTCCTGCAGCACCTCCAGCACGCCATCGCCGTAGATCGGAATATCGTTTTCCGCCAGCTGCTTGAGGATGGCGAACATCATGTCCTGCTTGCGCAGGGTCGACGCGTTCTCGATCTGGAGCTCCTCCGCGAACGCCAGCAACTCGGCGGGGCTCTTGCACTTCAACTCTTGGAGATTCATCGGGGGCCTATGGACAGGTCGGGCGTGGGGGAGTGTGGCTGCGAGTCCCGTGCCGACGGCGAAAGCGTCGGGAGTGGAGACACGGCGAGGGCGGAGGATTTCCCTTCGCTCGCCGCGCCCGGCGATAAGGCGGGGGCCGGGGCGTAGGATCTTTACAGATCAGAGGTGGTACGGATCAGGTACGGAGAAGCTTCCCGCGGAGCGGAACCCCGCGGTCGACACATGGGTATCGAATCCCGCTTGCCAAGTCAAACGAAAGCGGGGCGGTGTTGTTCCCGACCGGAGAGTTTTGTCGCACCATCTGGCATAGGCCCGGGTGCAACACGACGTGTTGCGGATAGGCTCCGCCACCGCAGGTGACCGCCGTGACCGCCACCGCCGACCTCCCCGCCGCCCCTGCCCCCGCTCCCGCCGCCGACGTCCCCTGGCACGCCCTGCCCGCCGAGGCCACCGCCGCCCGCCTCGCCAGCCCGCCCGAGGGCCTGACCGCCGCCGAGGCCGCCGCCCGCCTCGCCCGCGTCGGCCCCAACCGCCTGACCCCGCCCAAGGAGCGGCCGGCGTGGCTGCGCTTCCTGAAGCAGTTCGACAACATCCTGATCTACGTGCTGCTGGGCTCCTGCGCGCTGGCGCTGGTGCTGCGGCACTGGACGGACGCCGGCGTCATCCTCGGCGTGGTGGTCGTCAACGCGCTGATCGGCTTCATCCAGGAGGGCAAGGCCGAGCAGGCGCTGGCCGCCATCCGCGGCATGCTGTCGCCCCAGGCCATCGTGCTGCGCGGCGGCGAGGCCCTCACCGTCCCCGCCGAGGACCTCGTGCCCGGCGACCGCGTGCTGCTGGCCTCGGGCGACCGCGTGCCGGCCGACCTGCGCCTGGAGCGCGCCAAGGGCCTGCGCGTGCAGGAGGCGGCGCTGACCGGCGAGTCCGTTCCCGTCGCCAAGGACGTGGCGCCGGTGGCGACGGACGCCGCGCTCGGCGACCGCGCCGGCATGGCCTACGCCGGCACGCTGGTGGCGCAGGGCCAGGGCACCGGCATCGTGGTCGCCACCGGCGACGCCACGGAGATCGGCCGCATCGGCCACCTGCTCGCCTCGGTGCAGACGCTGACCACGCCGCTGCTGGCGCAGATGGCGGTGTTCGGGCGCTGGCTGACGGTGCTGATCCTGGTGCTGGCCGCCCTCACCTTCGCCTACGGCAGCCTCGTCATGCACGAGCCGTGGCAAGACATGGTGCTGGCCGCCGTCGGCTTGGCCGTCGCCGCGATCCCCGAGGGGTTGCCGGCGGTGATGACCATCACGCTGGCCATCGGCGTCACCCGCATGGCCCGGCGCAACGCCATCATCCGCCATTTGCCGGCGGTGGAGACGCTGGGCTCGGTCGGCGTCGTCTGCTCCGACAAGACCGGCACGCTGACCCGCAACGAGCTGACGGTGCAGACGGTGGTGACCACCGCGGCCACCTACGCCGTGGGCGGCAGCGGCTACCGCCCCGAAGGCGACATCCACCGTGACGGCGCCCTGGTCGACCCCGCCGCCGAGGCCGACCTGCCCACCCTCGCCCGCGCCGCCCTGCTGTGCAACGACGCCGCCCTGCACCGCGACCCGGGCGGGGAGTGGACGCTGACCGGCGACCCGACCGACGGCGCGCTGCTCGCCTTCGCCATGAAGGCCGGCGCCGACCCGGCGGAGGAGCTGGGCCGCTGCCCGCGCCGCGACGCCGTGCCCTTCGAGTCCGAGCAGCAGTTCATGGCCACCCTGCACCACGACCACGCCGGCCACGGCCTGATCGTCCTCAAGGGCGCGCCGGAGCGGGTGATCGCCCGCTGCGAGACCGAGCTGCGCGACGGCGCCCCCGCCCCGCTCGACCACGCCCGCTGGACTGCCCGCGCCGCCGAACTGGGCGCCGAGGGCCAGCGCGTCATCGCCCTGGCGATCCGCCGCACGCCGCTCAGCCAGAGCGAACTGAACCTCGCCGACCTGGAGGAGGGGCTGACCCTGCTCGGCCTGTGCGGCCTGATCGACCCGCCGCGCGAGGAGGCGCTGCGCGCCGTGCAGGCCTGCCTGGCCGCCGGCATCACGGTGAAGATGATCACCGGCGACCACGCCGCCACCGCCGGCGCCATCGGCCGCCGCTTCGGGCTGACCGGCGGCGTGGTCACCGGCCCCGAGCTGGACCGCATGGACGACGCGGCCTTCGCCGACGCCGCCCACGCCAACGGCGTCTTCGCCCGCACCACGCCGGAGCACAAGCTGCGCCTCGTCACCGCCTTGCAGGCCGCCGGCCGCTCGGTGGCGATGACCGGCGACGGCGTCAACGACGCGCCCGCCCTCAAGCGCGCCGACGTCGGCGTCGCCATGGGCCGCAACGGCACCGAGGCCGCCAAGGAGGCGGCGAGCATGGTGCTGGCCGACGACAACTTCGCCTCCATCGTCCACGCGGTCGAGGAGGGGCGCACGGTCTACGACAACCTGCGCAAGACCATCCTGTTCATGCTGCCGACCAACGGCGGGCAGGCCATGGTCATCCTGCTGGCGGTGCTGACCGGCACCACGCTGCCGATCACCGCGGTGCAGATCCTGTGGGTCAACATGGTGACGGCCGTCACGCTCGGCCTCGCGCTGTCCTTCGAGCCGCCGGAGCCCGGCGTCATGGCCCGCCCGCCCCGCCCGCAGGACGAGCCGATCCTGGCGCGCTTCCTGGTCGTGCGCATGCTGCTGGTGATGGCGCTGCTGGTGACGGCGAGCTTCGGCTTCTTCCACCTCCACCTGGCGCGCGGTGATTCCCTGGAGGCGGCGCGCACCATGGCGGTGAACGCGCTGGTGGTCGGCGAGATCTTCTTCCTGCTGAACGCCCGCGCCATCCTGGCCCCGGTGCTGAGCGTCAAGGCGCTGTTCGGAAGCCGCCCGGTGTGGCTGTCCATCGGCCTGATGGTGCTGCTGCAGCTGGCCTTCACCTACGCCCCGCCGATGCAGGCGCTGTTCGGCACGGCGGCCGTCGGCTGGCAGGACTGGGCGCTGATGGCCGGCGCCGGCCTGGCGATCTTCCTGGCGGTGGAGGCGGAGAAGGCCTTTGCAAGGAGGCGGATGACCCCCTCTCCCGTTCCGGGAGAGGGAGTTAAAACGGCTTCACGATCACGAAGATGACGATGCCGATCATCAGCAGCGTCGGCACCTCGTTCCAGATTCGGAAGAAGCGCTGCGGCCGGGTGTTGCGGTCGGCCTCGAAGTCCTTGCGCCAGCGCGCCATCATCATGTGCGTCATGGTCAGCCCGACGACGAACAGCAGCTTGGCGTGCAGCCAGCCGCCCTGTTGGAACAGCGTCGGGTCGATGGCGATCATGCTGAGGCCGAACACCCACGCGGCGATCATCGCCGGGTTCATGATGGCGCGCAGCAGCCGGCGCTCCATCACCTTGAAGGTCTCCGACGCCTCCGACCCCGGCGTCGCCGCGGTGTGGTAGACGAACAGCCGCGGCAGGTACAGCAGGCCCGCCATCCAGGCGATGATGCTGATGACGTGCAGCGCCTTGACCCAGAGATACGTCACGGGCCTCTCCCCTTCCCTGCCGAGTTCACGCTTTAAGTAGCGCGTTGCGGGCATCCGGAAAAGCCCGACGGGCACAGCCGCCCCTTGGTCTGCGAGCACATGAAGCGGTCGCACTCCATGCTCTGCCGCACCAGCCGCGCCAGCCCGCCGATGAAGGCCGGCTCGGTGCCCACCGTGGACACGCGGGCGAAGTACGGCACGCCCTCATGCTGGGCGAGGTGGCGGTACTCGATCTCGATCTCGACCAGCGTCTCGGAATGCTCCGACACGAAGGCCATGGGCACGATCAGGATCGGCACCTTGTCCTGCCCGGCGCGGCGGATCTCGGCGTCGGTCGACGGGCCGATCCACTCCAGCGGCCCGACCCGGCTTTGGTAGCAGTTCACCCAGTCGAGATCCGGGATGTCCAGCGCCCCGGCGATGGCCTCCGCCGTGCGCTCGCACTGCCACTGGTACGGGTCGCCGGCCGCCACCACGCGCTTCGGCAGCCCGTGCGCCGAGAACAGCACGCGCGGCGTGCCGTGCTTGGCCGCCTCCTCGTAGGCCGGCCGGATCAGGTTGGCCGAGGCGGCGATGAACCCCGGCTCGGTTGGGTAGCAGCAGACCACCCGCGTCTCGGCCCGCAGCCCCACCGTCTCCGCCGCCTCACGCCAGACGCGCAGGCTGGACGCCGAGGTGGTGGTCGACCACTGCGGGTACAGCGGCAACAGCACCACAAGGTCCGGGCCGAACTCCTTCACCGCCGCGGCGGTCTCGGTGCTCATCGGGTGCCAGTACCGCATGGCGATGAAGCTGCGCACCTCGCCCTGCCCGTCCGCGTTCAGCACGGCGTCGAGCGCCGCGGCCTGCGCCTGGGTGTTCTCCAGCAGCGGCGACTTGCCGCCGATCAGCCCATAGATCTCCCGCGCCGGCTTCTCGCGCCGGCGGGCGATGAAGTTCGCCAGCAGGAAGCGGATCGGCGTCGGCGCGCCGATGATCGACGGGTCGTAGAACAGGTTGAACAGGAACGGCCGGATGGCGTCGGGCGCGTCGGGACCGCCGAGGTTGAACAGGACGACGGCGGTCTTTTTGGGTGTGGGCATGGTCGTCATTCCAGGGAGCTTAAATCACCCTCTCCCCTCTGGGGAGAGGGCTGGGTGAGGGGGGTCCGGCATCGCCGACGTCCGGCGTCCCCCGCGACCCCCCTCACCCGGCCCTGCCGGGCCACCCTCTCCCCGGAGGGGAGAGGGACTCAGCGCTCCGGCCAGGCCTTGATCTGCCTGGCGAGCGCGGCGACGTGCTCCGGCGGCGTCTGCTGGGTGATGCCGTGGCCCAGGTTGAAGACGAACGGCCGCCCGGCCAGCGCCTCGAGGATCTCGTCCACCGCCTTGCGCTGCGCCTCGCCGCCCGCCACCAGCATGATCGGGTCGAGGTTGCCCTGCACCGGCAGCCGCGTCTGCAGGGTCCGCGCCGCCCACACCGGCGGCACCGTGGTGTCGAGGCCGATGGCGTCGACTCCCGCCTCGCTGGCGTAGTCCTCGTACAGCAGCCCGGCGCCGCGCGGGAAGCCGATCACCGGCGTGTTCGGGTGCTTGGCCTTGATCTTCGCGACGATGCGCCGCGTCGGCTCGATGACGTAGCGGCGGAAGGCGCCGACCGGCAGCACGCCGGCCCAGCTGTCGAACAGCTGCACCGTCTCCGCGCCTGCGTCGATCTGCGCGATCAGGTAGTCGGCGGTGACATCGACCAGCAGGTCGATCAGCGCCGCGAAGCCGACCGGGTCCTTGTAGGCCCAGGTCTTGATGTGCGCGAACTCCTTGGAGCCGCCGCCCTCCACCATGTAGGTCGCCACGGTCCAGGGCGAGCCGGCGAAGCCGATCAGCGTCACCTCCGGCGGCAGCGCCTTGGACAGGCGGCGCACCGTCTCGTAGACCGGCGCCAGCCGCTCGTGGAAGTTCGCCGTCGACAGCCGCGTCAGCTCCGCCGCGCTGCGGACGGGGTCGAGCTTCGGCCCCTCGCCCTCCAGATAGTCGAGCGGCTGGCCGAGCGCGTGCGGCACCACCAGGATGTCGGAGAACAGGATCGCCGCGTCCATGCCGTAGCGGCGGATCGGCTGCAGCGTGACCTCGGTGGCGAATTCCGGGTTGTAGCAGAGGTCGAGGAACGACCCGGCCTTGGCGCGCAGCTCCCGGTACTCGGGCAGGTACCGGCCGGCCTGGCGCATCAGCCAGAACGGCGGCGATTGGCAGGCCTCACCCTTGAGGGTGGCGAGCATGGGCTTACGAACGTCCGGCACCGATTTCTGTCCCTTCGCACGAGAGGGTTCGTCTCGCATCACCTCTATCTCATTATGATTCTTATTGGAAGAAATGGAGGAGGATAGTGGATGCCTGTGGATAACGGTGATCCCGGCTCACCCCGGATTCATCCACAGGCCCGTCGACGCGGATTCCGGCCTGGGGGTTTCGGTGTGGACGACTCGTGCACGACTCCGCGCTGCACCGCGGAATCACTGGCACTGGAACCGTGGGAGTCCTGGGGATAAACTGCGCGTCCGAAGCCGGCTGTTCACGTCTTCCGAAGCGGTCGGCCGGGTTGTCCCGGTGGGTGCCGAAGCGGGGGCGGAGAGCCCGGCAGCGGGGATGGAACCGGCCTCCGCCCGTTCATCCACAGATCGATGACCAGTTCTCCACAGAATGTTGGGGATGATGAGAGAGTTTCACCTACACCTGGTCTCCGACGCGACCGGCGAGACGATCAACAGCGTGGCGCGCGCCTGCGTCATCCAGTTCGACCAGGTGCGCCCGATCGAGCACTTCTGGAACCTCGTGCGCACCGAACGCCAGCTGGAGCTGGTGCAGGACGCCATCCGCGCCAATCCGGGGCTGGTGATGTTCACGCTGGTGGACGAGGGGCTGCGCCGCAAGCTGCAGGATTTCTGCCGCGAGGTGCAGGTGCCCTGCATCCCGGTGCTCGACCCGCTGATCAACGCGCTGGCCGCCTATCTCGGCCTGGAGTCGCAACGCCAGCCCGGCCGCCAGCACGCGCTGGACGCCGAGTATTTCGGCCGCATGGACGCCATGGAATTCGCGCTGTCGCACGACGACGGCCAGTCCGGCTGGGACCTGCACGAGGCGGACGTGGTGCTGCTCGGCGTGTCGCGCACCTCGAAGACGCCGACCTGCATCTATCTGGCGAACCGCGGCGTCAAGGCGGCGAACATCCCCATCGTTCCCGGCTGTCCCCTGCCGCCGGAGCTGGCGAAGCTGACCCGCCCGCTGATCGTCGGCCTGACCAAGGACCCCGACCGCCTGATCCAGATCCGCCGCAACCGGCTGAAGCTGCTGAACCAGGGCGAGACCTCCACCTACGTCGACCCCGAGGTGGTGCGCGCCGAGGTGACCGAGGCCCGGCGCATGTTCAGCCGCAACGGCTGGCCGGTGATCGACGTCTCCCGCCGCTCCATCGAAGAGACCGCGGCGGAGATCATGATGCTGCTGGCGCGGCGCCAGGCCGGCGGTTCGGTGACATGAGCACGCTGATCCTGGCCTCCGCCTCGCGCGCCCGTGCCGCCATGTTGGAGCGCGCCGGCGTGCCGGTGACCTGCGACCCCGCCGGCATCGACGAGGACGCCATCAAGCACCAGTGCCGCGCCGCCGGCGCCACCGTCGAGGCGACCGCCGACATCCTGGCCGAGCGTAAGGCGCACGCCGTCTCGCTGCGTCACCCCGGGGCGCTGGTGCTCGGCGCCGACCAGATGCTGGAGTGCGAGGGCGTCTGCTTCGATAAGCCGGAGGACCGCGCCCGCGCCTTCGCCCACCTCGCCATCCTGCGCGGCCGCACCCACCGGCTGGTCAGCGCCGCGGTGATGGTGCGCGACGGCGTGCGGCTGTGGGAGACGGTGGACAGCGCCACCCTGACCATGCGGTCGTTCGGCGACGAGTTCCTCGACCACTATCTCGACACCGCCGGCGACGACGTGCTGCACTCCGTCGGCGTCTACCATCTGGAAGGCCTGGGCGCGCAGCTGTTCGAGCGGGTGGAGGGCGATTTCTTCACCGTCCTCGGCCTGCCGCTGCTGCCGGTGCTCGGCTTCCTGCGCGACCAGGGAATTCTCAAGGCATGATCATCAGCGGCAAGGCCAGGCTGGCCGGCGTCATGGGCTGGCCGGTCGGGCACTCGCGCTCGCCCCGGCTGCACGGCTTCTGGCTGGAGCGCTACGGCATCGACGGCGCTTACGTCCCCCTCGCCGTCCCGCCCGAGCGAGCGGCCGAGGCGATCCGCGCCCTGCCCGCCCTGGGCTTCCGCGGCTGCAACGTCACCGTCCCGCACAAGGAGATCGCGGCCGCCACCGTCGACCATCTGGACGAGTCCGCCCGGCGGGCCGGCGCGGTGAACACCATCGTGGTGCGCGATGACGGCAGCCTGGAGGGCCGCAACACCGACGGCTTCGGCTTCCTGGAGAACCTCAAGGCCGGTGCCCCCGGTTGGACCGCCGGTGACGGCCCGGCGGTGGTGCTCGGCGCCGGCGGGGCGGCGCGCGCCGTGGTGGCGGCGCTGATCGACGACGGCGCGCCGGAGGTCCGGCTGCTCAACCGCACCCGCGCCCGCGCCGAGGCGCTGGCCGCCGACATCGGCGAGGGCGTGCGCGTCTTCGACTGGGTTTCACGTGAAACATTGCTGACCGACGCCGCTCTGGTGGTCAACACCACCACCCAGGGCATGCACGGCCAGCCGCCCCTGGACCTCTCGCTCGAGGCCCTTGCGCCGGCCGCGGTGGTCACCGACATCGTCTACACGCCGTTGCTGACTCCGCTGCTGGCGGCGGCGCAGGCCCGCGGCAACCGCGTGGTGGACGGCCTCGGCATGCTGCTGCACCAGGCGCGCCCTGGCTTCGCCGCGTGGTTCGGCACCGAGCCGGAGGTGACCGAGGAGCTGCGGCGGTTTGTGCTGGGTGCGTGAGATGACGCTCTGTATTGCCCCCCTCCCAACCTCCCCCCGCTTCGCAGGGGGAGGAGCTTTCCCCTCCCCTGCGACAGCGGGGGAGGGGTCAGGGGTGGGGGCAAGTGGTGCGAGCACCCTTCCATGCTGATCCTCGGCCTCACCGGTTCCATCGGTATGGGCAAGAGCACCGCCGCCCGCATGCTCAAATCCATGGGCGTCCCCGTCTGCGATTCCGACGCCCTTGTCCACCGCCTGCTGGCCAAGGGCGGCGCCGCGGTGCCCGCCATCGACGCGGCCTTCCCCGGCGTGGTCAAGGACGGCGCCGTCGACCGCCGCGCCCTCGGCGCCGCGGTGTTCGGCAACCCCCCTGCCCTCAAGCAGCTGGAGTCCATCCTTCATCCGCGCGTCCAGGCCGCGCAGCGCACCTTCCTCCGCCAAGCCGCCATGCGGGGCGTCCGCGTCGCCTGCCTGGACATCCCGCTGCTGTTCGAGACGCATGGCGAGCGCCGGGTCGACCGCACCATCGTCGTCACCGCCCCCCACGCCGTGCAGAAAGCGCGGGTGCTGGCGCGGCCGGGCATGACGCCGGAGAAGTTCGCGGGTATCCTCGCCCGCCAGATGCCCGACGCGGAGAAGCGCCGGCGCGCCGATTTCGTCGTGAACACCGGCGATGGCCGCCTAGCCACGCGAAGGGCTCTGCGAGAAATAATTGCCAAAGCGAAACGGATTCCCGGGCGGCACTGGCCTCCCCGCGGCTTCCACCCCGGAGACAGCACCCATGGCTGAGACCGTGCGCGAGATCGTCCTCGACACCGAGACCACCGGCTTCAAGCCCGAGGAGGGCCACCGCCTTGTGGAAATCGGCTGCATCGAGCTGATCAACCATGTGGCCACCGGCGGCAAGTTCCACGTCTACATCAACCCGATGCGGCCGGTCCCGCCCGAGGCCAGCGCCGTGCACGGCCTGACCGACGAGTTCCTCGCCGACAAGCCGCTGTTCACCGAGGTGGTCGGCGAGTTCCTGGAGTTCATCGGCGACTCGCCGCTGGTCATCCACAACGCCGCGTTCGACATGGCCTTCCTGAACGCCGAGCTGAAGTGGGCCGGCTTCCCGGGGCTGAAGAACACGGCCATCGACACGCTGATGATGGTGCGCCAGCGCTTCCCCGGCTCCCCGGCGACGCTGGACGCGCTCTGCAAGCGCTTCAACATCGACAACTCCAGCCGCACCTTCCACGGCGCGCTGCTCGACGCCCAGCTGCTGGGCGAGGTCTATCTGGAGCTGATGGGCGGCCGTCAGGCCGGCCTGGCGCTGGCCGGCGGCCCGACGGCGAAGGGCGGCGGCCCGGTGATCCGCATCGAGCGGCCCTACCGCGAACCGCGCGTGTTCCAGCCGAGCGAGGCGGAACTGGCCGCGCACGCCGAGATGGTCGGCAAGATCAAGAACGCGATCTGGGCGGAGGAGTAATACGGCCGGCGCCTGGACGCTTCCAGGATCGGCCGGCCGTATGACCCTCCCGCACATTGCTGTGCAATGTGCTGCCGGGTTTGAACCAAAGGCGCTTGATGAAATCCATCAAGCGCCTTTGGTATAAGTCCCCGCACCGGACCCCCACCCCACCCTCCCCCCGCGAAGTGGGGGAGGTTAGGAGGGGGGTCCGCCGCAGGACCTTACGGGATGAGAACCGTCGACCCCGTCGTCTGCCGCCCTTCCAGCGCCCGGTGCGCCTGCTCGGCGTCGCGCAGCGGATAGCTCTGCCGCACCTCGATGGTCACCCCGCCGGCGTGCACCACCTCGAAGAGGTCGGCGGCGGAGGACATCAGGTCGTCCCGCTTGCCGACGTAGGTGAACAGCGTCGGCCGCGTCACGTACAGCGAGCCCTTGGTGGCCAGCAGCCCGAGGTCGAAAGGCCCCGGCTGCCCCGAAGCCGCCCCGAACAGCACCATCAGGCCGCGCGGCTTCAGGCAGTCCAGGCTGGCCATGAAGGTCGTCTTGCCGACGCCGTCGTAGACCACCGGCACCCCCTGCCCGCCGGTGATCTCCTTGACCCGCACTGGGAAGTCCTCGCGGCTGTAGACGATCGGGTGGTCGCAGCCGTGCGCGCGGGCCAGCTCGGCCTTCTCGTCGGTGCTGACCGTGCCGATCACCGTCGCGCCCAGGTGCTTCGCCCACTGGCAGAGGATCAGCCCGACCGCGCCGGCCGCCGCCTGCACCAGGATGGTGTCGCCCGGCTGCACCCGATAGGTCGAGCGCAGCAGGTACTGCGCCGTCATCCCCTGCAGCATCATGCCGGCGGCCTGCTCGTCGCCGATCCAGCTCGGCAGCGGCACCAGCCGCTCGGCCGGCATCACGCGGGCCTGGGTGTAGGCGCCGCCGGCCGTCGGCGCGTAGGCGACGCGGTCGCCGGCCTTCAGTTCGGTGACGTTCGGCCCCACCGCCTCGACCACGCCGGCCGCCGCGGCGCCGATGATGGCGGGCAGCGGCATCTTGTAGGCGCCGGTGCGGTGGTAGGTGTCGATGTAGTTCAGCCCCACCGCGGTCTGCCGCAGCCGGACCTCGCCCGGACCCGGCTCGCCGACCTCCACCTCGTCCCAGCGCAGCGCCTCCGGCCCGCCGTACTCGTGGATGCGGATGGCATGGACCATGCGGATTCCCCTTCTCTCTCGGTCGTTGTTCGTCGTTACGAATGCACCAGGCTCATGCGCCGTTCATGGCCGAGCAGCCACGCCTTGGTTTCCACCCCTCCGAAGCCGGAGTAGCCGCCCGACACCCCGCCCCCGCCGACCACGCGGTGGCAGGGGATGAGGATCGGCAGCGGGTTGCGCCCGCACGCCCCGCCGACCGCCCGCGGTGCCGAGCCCAGCTCGCGCGCCATCGCACCGTAGGTCATGGTCTGGCCGTAAGGGATGCGGCTCATCAGCTCCCACACCCGCTGCTGGAACGCGGTGCCGGCCGGCCGCATCGGCAGGTCGAAGTCCGTCCGCTTGCCTGCGAAGTAGTCGGCGAGCTGCCGGGCCGCCTCGTCCAGCACCGGATCGCCGCCCTCCGGCGGCCCCTCGCGCCAGTCCAGCGCGGTCAGCGCGCCGCCGGCGCTGGCGAGGGTCAGCGGGCCGAGCGGGCTGGGAACGGTCAGGCTGGGCATGGGATCAGCGCTCCAGAAGCGGGGCCAGCGCCTGCGGCGCGGTGACCGGCGGCGAGCAGGTCATGCCCGCACAGACGTAGGCGGTGCCGCGGCCCTGCACCGCGCCCTTGCCGTGCGCCGGGTGCCCGGCCGGCAGCTCCGCCCCCGGCGGCACCACCGTCAACACCCGGTTCGGCAGCGAGCGCTCCAGCACCACGCGCTTCAGCGCGTAGGTTTCCGCCGGGTCGCCGACCAGCACCACCTGGAGGGGATCGTGCAACAGCTCGGTGTTGTTCAGCAAGGTGGCGAGCGGGAAGAAGTTGCGCGCCACCTCGCCGGAGAAGGCGTTGACCAGCGCCTCGGCGCGCTCCCGGTACGCGTCCTCGCCGGTCAGCAGATGCAGCCGGGCCAGCACGCCGACCAGCGTTCCGTTGCCGCTGGGCGTGGCGGAATCGTGGGCGGTCTTGGTGCGCAGGATCAGGTCGCCGGCGTCGTCCGCCGTGAAGAAGTAGCCGCCGGCCGTGCGGTCCCAGTAGTGCTTGTCCACCGCCTCCACCCAGGCCCGCGCCTGGGCCAGCGCGTCGGCATCGCCGGTCGCCTCGTGCAACGCCAGCGCGGCCCGCGCCATGTTGGCGTAGTCGTCGAGCGTGGCCGCGTGCTTGAGCTGCCCGGCGCGGAAGCTGTGCCCCAGCCGGCCATCGACGGTCATGCGTCCTCGCACGAAGGCGAAGGCGCGCTGTGCGGCGGCGATCCAGGCCGGCTCCTCGAACACGCTGCCGGCGTTGGTCAGCGCCGCGATCATCAGGCCGTTCCAGTCGGCCAGCACCTTGTCGTCCCAGCCCGGCCGCACCCGGCCCTTGCGGGCCTCGAACAGCACGTGGCGCATCCGGGCCAGCTCGGTTTCCGTCTCCAGGTCGGCGGATTCGAGCGCGTGCAGGCGGTTGAGGATGGTGGCGCCCTCGAAGTTGCCGTGCGCCGTCACCCCGTACCAGTTCTTGAAGAGGGTCGCGTCGGCGCCCAGCAGGTCGTCGATCTCCGCCTCGTGCCAGACGTAGAACTTGCCCTCCTCGCCCTCGCTGTCGGCGTCGAGCGTGCTGGCGAAGCCGCCGCCCTCCGCCACCATCTCGTGCAGCACCCAGGCGGCGGTCTCGCGCACGCGGGCGGCGAACAGCGGCTCGCGCGTCTCCTGCCAGGCCAGCGTCAGCAGATCGATCAGCTGGGCGTTGTCGTAGAGCATCTTCTCGAAGTGCGGCACCAGCCACGCCTCGTCCACCGAGTAGCGGGCGAAGCCGCCGCCCAGATGGTCGTAGATGCCCCCCTGGCTCATGTGCGCCAGCGTGGTCATCACCGCCTCGCGGTAGGGCGCGCGGCCGGTGCGCTTCCAGGCCCGCCACAGCAGCTCGAAGATCGACACCTGCGGGAACTTCGGCGCGCCGCCGAAGCCGCCGTTGACGGGATCGATCTCCCGCACCAGCCGCTCGGCGATCTGGTCGAGCAGCGCCGGCTCGATCCCCTCCCCCGGCCGGTTCTGGCCGAGCTGGGTGAGCGCATCCTTCAGCGCCGTGACGTTGCCCTGGATCTTCTCCGGGTCGCGGCGGTAGACGGTCTCCACCCCGCGCAGCACCTCCTCGAACCCCGGCCGGCCGTAGCGCGCCGTGGGCGGGAAGTAGGTGCCGCCCCAGAACGGCTCGCCCTCGGGGGTCAGGAACATGGTCAGCGGCCAGCCGCCCTGCTGGCCCAGCAGCGCCAGCGCGTTCTGGTAGATGTGATCGACGTCCGGCCGCTCCTCCCGGTCGACCTTCACGTTGACGAACAGGTCGTTCATCACCGCGGCGATGGCCAGGTTCTCGAAGCTTTCGTGCGCCATCACGTGGCACCAGTGGCAGGCGGCGTAGCCGACCGACAACAGGATCGGCTTCTCCTCTGCGCGCGCGCGGGCGAAGGCGTCGGGTCCCCAGGCCATCCAGTGGACGGGGTTGTCCTTGTGCTGCAGCAGGTAGGGGCTGGTTTCGCGGCCAAGCAGATTGGCGGACATGATGCGTCTTCCGGTCTTGTTCCAGCACTAAGGATGGCACGGAGGTGGCGTTGCGCCAGGGCTTCCTATCTGTATAGTGGCTGTTGGCCCTGGAAAGAGGACAGTCCCGATGAAGATCACCATCGACGTCGACTGCACGCCCGAGGAGGCGCGGACCTTCCTCGGCCTGCCGGACGTGAAGCCCATGCAGGAAGTGCTGATGCGCGAGGTGCAGGACCGCACGCTCGCCGGCCTGAACGCCATGGATCCGGAAACCGCGCTGAAGACGTGGCTGCCCGCGGGCATCCAGGGCTTCGAGCAGATGCAGAAGATTTTCTGGACGCAGATGGCCTCGGCCATGGGCGCCGGAGGAGACGGAAAGAAGTGACCGATCCAAAGCTCTATTTCGAAGCCCACGTTTTCGCCTGCACCAACCGCCGCCCCGACGGCCACAAGCGCGGCAGCTGCGCCGAGCGGGGATCCGAGAAGCTCCGCGAGTACATGAAGGCCCGCTCCAAGGAGCTGGGGCTGGAGCCGCGCATCCGCATCAACTCCGCCGGCTGCCTGGACCGCTGCGAACTGGGGCCGACCCTGGTCATCTACCCCGAGGGCGTGTGGTACACGATCCACTCCCCCGCCGACGTGGACGAGATCCTGCAGACGCACCTCGTGGAAGGCCGCCGGGTCGAGCGCCTGATGCTCCAGCCCGACCAGAAGGAGCTGCGCCCGGAGCAGCGTGGCTGAGGTGACCACCACCATATTCGCTCTCGCCACCGCCCCCGGCCGCGCCGGTGTGGCGGTGGTTCGCGTTTCGGGGCCGGAAACGGCCTCGGCGCTCAAGGCGTTGGCCGGAAACGATCTGCCCCGGCCGCGCTTTGCGTCCTTGCGCACCCTGCGCGATCCCCGCACCGGCGAGGCGCTGGACGATGCCCTGGTGCTGTGGTTCCCCGCCCCGCGCAGCTTCACCGGCGAGGACGTCGGCGAGCTGCACCTGCACGGCGGCCGGGCCGTGGTGGCCGGGGTGATCGAGGCGCTGGGCGCCCTGCCCGGCCTGCGCGTCGCCGAGCCCGGCGAGTTCACCCGCCGCGCCTTCGAGAACGGCAAGCTCGACCTCACCGCCGCCGAGGGCCTCGCCGACCTGGTGGACGCCGAGACCAGCGCGCAGCGCCGTCAGGCGCTCCGCCAGATGGAGGGCGCGCTCGGCCGGCTCTACGAGGGCTGGCGCGAGCGGCTGACCCGCGCGCTGGCCCACATCGAGGCCGACATCGACTTCCCCGACGAGGACCTGCCGAGCGGCGTCGCGGACGCCGTGCGCCCGGTGCTGGAGGCCTTGGCGACGGAGATCGACGACCATCTGGCCGACGGCCGTCGCGGCGAACGTCTGCGCGAGGGCCTGCACATCGCCATCGTCGGCGCGCCGAACGCCGGCAAGTCGAGCCTGCTGAACGCGCTGGCCCGCCGTGAGGCCGCCATCGTCTCGGCCCGGGCCGGCACCACCCGCGACGTGATCGAGGTGCACCTCGACCTCGGCGGCTTCCCGGTGGTGCTGGCCGACACCGCCGGCCTGCGTGAGGCGGGCGACGAGATCGAGGAGGAGGGCATCCGCCGCGCCCTCGACCGCGCCGCCAGGGCCGACGTGAAGATCGCCGTGTTCGACGCGACGGCGCCGCTCGACGCCGCAACCCGCGCGCTGATCGACGCCGACACCGTGGTGGTGCTGAACAAGACCGACCTCGCTCCGGTCGCGGCGGACATAGACGCCCTGCCCGTCTCCGCCCGCACCGGTGCCGGCCTGCGCGCGCTGGAGGAGCGTTTAGCGGCGTTTAGCGCGGACCGCTTGGCCGGCACCGGCGCCCCCGCCCTGACCCGCGCCCGCCACCGCGCCGCGCTGGAGGAATGCCGCGACGCCCTCGCCCGCGCGCTGGCGGCGCCGCTGCCGGAACTCGCGGCGGAGGACGTGCGGCTGGCCAGCCGGGCGCTGGGACGGATCACCGGGCGGGTCGACGTGGAGGATCTGCTGGACGTGATCTTCCGCGACTTCTGCATCGGGAAGTGATGTTTCACGTGAAACACTGCTTGCCCCCTCCCCATCCCTCCCCCGCGTTGCGGTGGAGGGGGCTGCCGACGGAGCGGCGGGGTTCCCTCTCCCGCGTAGCGCGGGAGGGCTAGGGAGGGGGCAAGCGGTCTTCCCTTTTGTTGCTCTCTCCCCTATGGTCCCGCCCATGCGGACATTCGATGTCATAGTTGTCGGCGGCGGCCACGCGGGCTGTGAAGCCGCTTCCGCCGCGGCGCGCATGGGCGCGCGCACGCTGCTGCTCACCCACAGGGTCGAAACCATCGGCGAGATGTCGTGCAACCCGGCCATCGGCGGGTTGGCCAAGGGACACCTCGTGCGCGAGATCGATGCGCTGGACGGCGTCATGGCGCGCGCCATCGACGCGGGCGGCATCCAGTTCCGCATCCTCAACCGTTCCAAGGGCCCGGCCGTGCGCGGTCCGCGCGCCCAGGCCGACCGCAAGCTGTACCGGCAGGCCATGCAGGCGATCCTCGCCGCGCAGGAGAACCTGACCATCGAGGCCGGCGGCGCGGAGGACCTGACGGTCGATGCCGGGCAGCGCGTCACCGGCGTGGTGACCGGTGCCGGCGAGACGATCGGCGCCGGCGCGGTGGTGCTGACCACCGGCACCTTCCTGCGCGGCTTGATCCACATCGGCGAGGAGACCATCCCGGCCGGCCGCGTCGGCGAGGCGCCGGCGCTGGGCTTGTCCGATACGCTCGCTCGTCTCGGCTTCCCGCTCGGCCGGCTGAAGACCGGCACGCCGCCGCGGCTCGACGGCAAGACCATCGACTGGGCGGCGCTGGAAAAGCAGCCGGGCGACCTCCCGCCGCCGCCCTTCTCCTACCTGACCGAGCGCATCGACACCCCGCAGATTGACTGCGCCATCACCTGGACGACGCCGGAGGCGCACGATCTCATCCGCGCCAACCTGCACCGGGCGCCGATGTACTCCGGCCAGATCCAGAGCACCGGACCGCGCTACTGCCCGTCCATCGAGGACAAGGTGGTGCGTTTCGCCGATAAGGAGCGACACCAGATCTTCCTGGAGCCGGAGGGGCTGGACGACGACACCGTCTACCCGAACGGCATCTCGACCTCTCTGCCCCGCGACGTTCAGCTCGGCATCCTCACGAGCATGCCGGGGCTGGAGCGCGCGGTGATGCTGCGCCCCGGCTACGCCATCGAATACGACTTCGTCGACCCGCGGGAGCTGAAGCCGACGCTGGAGACCCGCCGCGCGCCCGGCCTGTTCTTCGCCGGCCAGATCAACGGCACGACGGGGTACGAGGAGGCGGCGGCGCAGGGGCTGATGGCCGGCGTCAACGCGGCGCTGGCGGCGGGCGGCTCCGACGAGACGTTCGTGCTCGACCGTGCCGACGCCTACATCGGCGTGCTGATCGACGACCTGATCACCCGCGGCACCAACGAGCCGTACCGCATGTTCACCTCGCGCGCCGAGTACCGGCTGCTGCTGCGCGCCGACAACGCCGACCAGCGGCTGACGCCGAAGGGACTGGCGGTCGGCTGCGTCGGGTCGGTGCGGCGCGACGCGTTCGGCACCAAGGGAGCGGCGCTCACCGCCGGGCGCGCTCTGGTGCGCTCGCTGCAGGCGACGCCGGCGGAACTGGTTCGGATGGGCATTGCGGTGAACCAGGACGGGGTGCGCCGCTCGGCCGCCGACCTGCTGCGCTATCCGGACATCGACCTGTCGGCGCTGACCCGCGTGTGGCCGGAGCTGGGTGAAATCACGGGTGACGTTGCCGAGCAGCTGGAGATCGACGGCAAGTACGCCGGCTACCTCGACCGGCAGGAGGCGGACATCCGCGCCTTCCGCAAGGACGAGGCCCTTGCCCTGCCCGATGACCTCGACGTCGATGCGGTCGGCAGTCTGTCCACCGAGATCCGCGGCAAGCTGCGGCAGGTGCGGCCGGCGACGCTCGGCGCCGCGGCGCGGATCCCCGGCATGACTCCGGCGGCCCTGGTGGCGTTGCTGCGGCACGTCAAGCGCCGCGATGCGAAGGTGGCGTGATGGCGACTCTCGACGCGGAAGGCTTCCGGAACGCCACCGGTGTTTCACGTGAAACACTGGAGCGTCTGTCGGTGTACGAGGCGCTGCTGCGCAAGTGGCAGAAGACGATCAATCTGGTCGGGCCGAAGACGCTGGACGACGTCTGGAACCGGCACTTCCTCGACTCGGCGCAGCTCCACCCGCTGTGCCCCGAGTCGACCAAAGTGCTGGTCGATCTCGGCAGCGGCGCCGGGTTTCCGGGGCTGGTGCTGGCGATCCTGGGCGTGCCGGAGGTGCACCTGATCGAAAGCGACGTGCGCAAGGGCGCCTTCCTGCGCGAGGCAGCGCGTGCCACCGGCGCCGCGGTGGCCGTGCATTCCAAGCGGATCGAGGCGGTGCAAGGCCTCCAGGCCGACGTTCTGACCGCCCGCGCGCTGGCGCCGCTCACCGACCTGCTGGACTGGGGTGCCCGCTTCCTCACAGCCGATGGTGTGGCGCTGTTCCTGAAGGGTCAAAATGTGGAGGACGAATTGACGGACTCCACCAAATATTGGAAGATGCACACCGAACGCTTCGACAGCGTCACCGACCCGTCCGGTTCCATCCTGCGCCTGAGTGGCATCGTCCGTGTCTAAGTCCACGATCCACCCGTTCCCCCAGAAACAGGCTCACGAGGCACTCATGACCCCCCAGGATTTTGGCGCGCGTGTCATCGCCATCGCCAACCAGAAGGGCGGCGTCGGCAAGACGACCACCGCCATCAATCTGGCCACGGCGCTCGCCGCCATTGGCAAGCGCGTCCTGGTGATCGACCTCGATCCCCAGGGCAACGCGTCGACCGGCCTCGGCATCCCGCGCGCCAAGCGCAGCGTCGGCATCTACGACGTGCTGTTCGACGGGCTGGCGCTGGACAAGGCGGCCATCGAGTCGAACGTGCCGAACCTGTGGATCGTCACCTCCTCGGTCGAACTGTCGGGCGCGGAGATCGAGCTGGTCAGCGCCGCGCAGCGCGAGTTCCGCCTGCGCGAGGCGGTGGCCGCCAGCGCGCTTGACTACGATTTCGTGCTGATCGACTGCCCGCCGGCGCTCGGCCTTCTGACGCTGAACGCGCTGGTCGCGTCGAACGCCGTCATGGTGCCGCTGCAGTGCGAGTTCTACGCGCTGGAGGGCCTCAGCCACCTCGTGCGCACCATCGAGCGGGTGAAGCGCACCTTCAACCCGAACCTGGACATCCACGGCGTCGTGCTGACCATGTTCGACAAGCGCAACAACCTCTCGGACATGGTCGCCGCGGACGTCCGCGGCTTCTTCGGCGAGAAGGTGTTCGAGACGGTGATCCCGCGCAACGTCAAGGTCTCCGAGGCGCCGTCGCACGGCAAGCCGGTGCTGATCTACGACATGCGCTGCCCGGGTGCCCAGGCTTACATCAACCTGGCCGGCGAGGTGCTGCGCCGTGAGAAGAGGCTCGCCGCCTGATGTCCGAGGGTAAGCGCAGCAGCCTGGGCCGCGGCCTCTCCGCCCTGTTCGGCGAGGACACCGACGACTACGCCGCCGTCGACAAGGTGCGGCTGTCGAAGATGGTGCCGATCGAGTACCTGCAGCCCGGCCGCTACCAACCGCGCCGCCGCTTCGACGAGGAGGCGATCAAGGGCCTCGTCGAGTCGGTGCGCGAGAAGGGCGTGCTGCAGCCGCTGCTGGTCCGCCGGGTGCCGGACGGCGCCGTCAACCAGTTCGAGATCATCGCCGGCGAGCGCCGCTGGCGCGCCGCGCAGCTGGCCGGCGTGCCCGAGGTGCCGGTGGTCGTGCGCGAGCTGGACGACCGCGAGGCGCTGGAGATCGCGCTGATCGAGAACATCCAGCGCGCCGACCTGACGCCGCTGGAAGAGGCGGAGGGCTACCGCCGCCTGATGGACGAGTTCGAGCACACCCAGGAAGACCTCGCCAAGGTCATCGGCAAGAGCCGCAGCCACGTCGCCAACATGCTGCGCCTGCTCGCCCTGCCCGACCCGGTCAAGGGCATGGTCAACGACGGCCGCCTCACCGCCGGCCACGCCCGCGCGCTGCTGACCGTCGAGAACCCGGAGCTTGTGGCGCACGAGGTCATCAAGCGCGGCCTCAACGTCCGCCAGACCGAGGACCTCGTGCGCAAGGACGAGGCGCCGGCCAAGGGCGGCGGGAGCAAGCGCGGCGACGGGCCGGCCAAGGACATCGACCTGCAGAACCTGGAGGACGAGATCTCCGCCACGATCGGGCTGAAGGTCTCGATCACGCCGCAGGGCAAGCGCGGCATGGTCACCATCCACTACCAGACGCTCGATCAGCTCGACGACGTGCTGCGGCGCCTCGGCCGCGGGGAGTGACGGGCGGTCACGGCGTGACCGTGAACCCGGTGGTGTGGACGAAGAAGCTGCCGAAGTCGGTCTCCACCTCCACCTGAACCGGGATGGTGCGGCCCTGCACCGGCAGGAACCAGAGGGTGGCCGAGCGCTCCTGCCCCTGGACGAAGAAGCGGTTCGGGCGGTCCTTGTCGACCTGGAAGCCGGCGACCGGTTTCAGCGACACCACGCAACGCTTCGCCAGGCCGGAGGCCATGCGGCGCTTGGACGGCTCCAGCATCTCGGTGCCGGCGGGCCTCACGGTGATGTCGTAGCGGCGGCGGCCGTCGTAGACCGGGTAGGTGCCGGTGCAGGCAACCGGGCCGCCGGCAGTGACCACCACGCCGATGCCGGCGCTGAGCGGGTCGACGCTGCCACGGCGGGCGGACTCGGGCACCAGTGAGGCCTTCTCCGGATTCATCGGCGGTTCGGTGTGCACCGACACGGCGCCGGCGCCGTAGTTCAGCGCGGTCACCTCGCGCTTGGCGCGCAGATTGCGCTCGCCGCGGAAACGCAGGGGGGCTACGGAGGGGTTGGACACCGTGCCGGCCGCCTCCGCGTCGTAGCGGAAGCGGGTGAGCATGTTGAACCACGAGGCGTTGGCCGACTCCAGCCTGGCGTCGTATTGCTTGCCGCCGTCGACCGTCAGCCGCAGCCCGCCGGTGGCCAACGGCAGGCCGCCGCCATAGGCCTCGAACGTCAGCTGCCAGGTCTCGGCCCGCGCCGCGCCGGCCACCAGAAGCAGGCCCGCGGCGGCCAGGAATCTACGAACGTGCATGCGCCTCCTCACCGGACGGCCGAAGGGGGCCGCCGTCACATGAAGATCGGGCATGCCGGACGCCCTGCCAAGGCCCTGGTTTCGCTCACCGCGCCGCCCGGCTCCGGAAAGTGAGCACGCGGTAGAGATAGCCGAGCACCAGCGCGCCGACCACCACGTTGGACACCGGATCGACCCAGCCCGCCACCTCCTGGAATCGCGCCTCCAGCGCGTACCCTGCCCCGCCGAGCGCCGCCGTCCACAGCAGCGTGCCGGCCGCGGAGTACAGCAGGAACGCCGGCAACGCCATGGGCGCCATGCCGGCCGGCACCGAGATCAGCGTGCGGACCGACGGCACCAGCCGTCCCAGGAACACCGCCTTGCCGCAATGGCGGCGGAACCAGCCGCGCGCGGTGTCCACCTCGCCCGGCGACAGGGTCAGCCAGCGCCCGTGCCGGGCAGCCAACCGCTTCAGGCCGTCGGTGCCGATGCGCCGCCCGACCCAGTACCACAGCACCGCCCCGGCCCAGGACCCGAGGGACCCGGCGAGGATTACCGGCACCACGTGCAGTTCGCCGCGCGCCGCCTGGAAGCCGGCCATCGGCATGATCAGTTCGGAGGGGATCGGCGGAAAGACGTTCTCCACCAGCATCAACAGGGCGATGCCGGGATAGCCCCCCTGCTCGATCACGCCGGTCATCCACTCGAACACGGGCGCTCCTTCCCCTGATTGCCGTTTGGTCGCGATGCTTACAACCAAAAGCGGCGGGGAAGGTTCACGCGGCTCAGCGCCGGGCCAGCGAGGCGAGCTGGAAGAGGACGCGGGCGCAGATGGTCTGGTCGGGCATGTTGGTGCGTTTGCAGTCGGCCTCGGCGTCGACCAGACGCTCCAGCGCGGCGCGCACCAGGTTGGGCGTCCAGCGCCGGGCCTGGTTGACCAGACGCGGGCGCAGCTTGAAGAACACCGGCGGGCGCGCCGAGTCGACGGCCATTTCCGGCGACTTTCCCGCCGCCACCTGGGCGCCGATCAGCTGCAGGCGCTGGAAATGGCGCTGGGTGGCGCGCAGGATCGGCACCGGGCTCATGCCCTCGGCGAACAGGCGGGCCAGCGCCCGGTCGAGCGCGGCGAAGTCGCCGTCGGCCGCCGCCCACACCGGCTCGTCCATATCGAGCGCGGCGGAGTCGCCGATGCAGGCCTGGACGTGCTCCAGCGTCACGCGCTTCTCGGCGCCCATGTAGACCGCCAGCTTCTCGACCTCGCCGCGCGCGACGAGGCGGTCGCCGACGAGGTTTCCGGCGAGGAAGCTCAGCGCGTCGACGTCCGCCGACAGCCCCTGCGCGGACAGCAGGTCGGCGATGACGCGGCCGAGCGACGCCTCCTCCTCGACGTAGCAGGGGATGGCGGCGCCGGCGTCGGCGCCCTCGAACAGGGCGCGCAGGCGCGAGCGGTTGGACAGGTCGCCGGCCTCGACCACCACCAGGCTGTCGCCGGGCGGCGGGTCCTTGAGGAAGGCGGTGAAGGCGGTGGTGGTCACGTCCTCGGCGTCGCGCACGCGGATCAGCCGCCGGCCGCCGGTCAACGCCATCGCCGCGGCCTCGTCGGCCAGCCGGGCGGGGTCGTCGACCAGCGCCCGGCCGAGGAAATCGGCGACGCGGAACGGGTCGTTCAGGTCGGGGCAGACGGTCCGGCCGAGCGCGTCGGCGCGGTCGCGCACCAGACCGGCGTCGGGGCCGTAGAGAAGCACCGCCCGGACCTTCGGGTCGGGATGCTTCAGGAACGCATCGATGGCCTTGCCTTGGAGCTTCATGGGGCGGGGCGCCTGCTGGGTGTGCCGACAGCCGCGACCGAGGCAACATCGACACGGATTACACGGATTTGAGCCACGGATTACACGGATTTTTTAGGCTCGCGGCACTCCGGCGCTTCCGGCGAAGGTTGCCGGGCACGGATGACGGGATCCGTGAAATCCGTGTCTCAATCCGTGCAATCCGTGTGAACGCTTGCCCCCGGCGCCGCGACCGCAGGGGAAAGCGTCACTGCCCCTTCGCCAGGTACATCGCCACGCGGGCGGTGATCTCGTCGGAGATCTCGGTCAGGCCGCGGGTGTAGGCGTGGTCGAGCGTCACCAGACCGGCGTAGCGCTCCTCCAGCACGTTGTACGGCACGAAGGAGCGGCTGCTGCCCTCGAAAAGGGTGCGGCCGGTGCTGTTCTCGATCAGGCGGAACGGCACGGTGATGATCAGCTGCGCGCGCTCCGCCGAGGCGTCCTGGCGCAGCGCCAGCTTCTGCTCGGTGGCGACGATCCGCGAATCCAGGCGATACGGCGTCTGGGCGCCGCGGTCGTTCTGGTGGAAGCGGTCGATCAGCAGGTTGCGCAGGATCTGCCCCGGACGGTCCGGGATGTTGGAGATCGCCACGGTTTCCAGCTTGTCGGCGGCGCCACCGCCGGCGACGCCCTGCTCGCCGTACAGCGGGCGGAAGCCGCAGGCGGACAGCAGCGCCAGACATCCCAGCGCCGCGCCCGTCCGCAGCAGGTTCCGCTTAGACCACGACATTGATCACCCGATTCGGAACGACGATGACCTTGCGCACCGGCTTGCCCTCCAGCGCCTTCTGGACGTTGGCGTCGGCCAGCGCCCGCTTCTCCGCCTCGTCCTTGGCGACGTCGCGCGGCAGCTCCAGCGTGGCGCGCAGCTTGCCGTTCACCTGCACCGCCATGGTCACAACGTCGTCGGTGGCGAGCGCGGCGTCGGCCTCCGGCCAGGGCTGCTCGACCAGCGGCGTGGCGTGGCCCAGGTGCGCCCACAGCTCCTCGGCGAGGTGCGGCATCATCGGGGCGACCATGCGCACCAGCGCCTCGTAGCCCTCGCGCAGCACCCACGCCTCGCCGGCCCCCTTGCCGTCGAGCTCGGCCAGCGCGTTGGACAGCTCGCGCACGCGGGCGACCGCCTTGTTGAAGCGGAACTTGTCCAGGTCCTCGCCGACGCCGGCGATGGTCTTGTGGATCAGGCGGCGAGCCCCCTGCGCCTTGTCGGACAGCGCGTCCGGAACCGGCGTGCCGGCGGCCGGCAGCGCCACCGGCGCCTCGGTGACCATGCGCCACAGGCGGTTGATGTAGCGCCACGCACCGTCGATGCCGGCCTCGGTCCACTCCAGGTCGCGCTCGGGCGGGCTGTCGGACAGCATGAACAGGCGGGCGGCGTCGGCGCCATAGGTGTCGATGATGTTCGCCGGGTCGACGACGTTCTTCTTCGACTTCGACATCTTCTCGACGCGGCCGACCGTCACCGGGCCGCCGTCGGCGGCGACCAGCTCGCCCTTGTCGTTCCGGACGATGTCGGCCGGCGACAGCCAGGCGCCGTTGGCGTCCTTGTAGGTCTCGTGGTTCACCATGCCCTGGGTGAACAGGCCGGCGAACGGCTCCTTGAAGTCCCAGTAGCCGCACTGGCGCAGCGCGCGGGTCCAGAAGCGCGAGTAGAGCAGGTGCAGGACCGCGTGCTCGATGCCGCCGATGTACTGGTCGACCGGCATCCAGTAGTCCACCGCCGAACGCTCGAACGCCTTGTCGGCGAGGTGCGGCGAGCAGTAGCGGGCCGGGTACCAGCTCGACTCGATGAAGGTGTCGAAGGTATCGGTTTCGCGCAGCGCCGGCTTGCCGCAGGTCGGGCAGGTCGTGTGCTTCCAGGTCGGGTGGTGGTCCAGCGGGTTGCCGGGCTTGTCGAAGGTCACGTCCTCCGGCAGCACGACCGGCAGCTGGTCGTCCGGCACCGGCACGATGCCGTGGTCCGGGCAATGGATGACCGGGATCGGGCAGCCCCAGTAGCGCTGGCGCGACACGCCCCAGTCGCGCAGGCGGTACTGCGTGGTGCGCTCGCCCTGCCCCACCGACTCCAGCCGCTTGCCGACCTCCTGCTTGGCCGACTCGACGTCGAGGCCGTCCAGGAAGCGGGAGTTCCTCAGCACGCCGGGTCCGGTGTAGGCCTCGGTCCCGACCTCGAAGGCGGCGGGATCGGCGTCGGCCGGGATGACCACCGGCGTGACCGGCAGATCGTACTTGCGGGCGAAGTCGAGGTCGCGCTGGTCGTGCGCCGGGCAGCCGAAGATGGCGCCGGTGCCGTACTCCATCAGCACGAAGTTCGCCACGTAGACCGGCAGCGTCCAGGACGGGTCGAACGGGTGGACGACGCGCAGGCCGGTGTCGAAGCCCTTCTTCTCCGCGGTCTCGATCGCCTCCTCGCTGGTGCCCATGCGGTTGCACTCGGCGACGAACTCGGCCAGGGCCGGGTTGTTCGCCGCAAGCTCCGAGGCCAGCGGGTGGTTGGCGGAGATGGCGGCGAAGGAGGCGCCGAACAGCGTGTCGGGGCGGGTGGTGAAGACCTCCAGCTTGTCCGGGCGCCCCTGGATCTCGAACTGGAAGCGCACGCCGGTCGACTTGCCGATCCAGTTCTCCTGCATCAGGCGCACGCGCTCGGGCCAGCGGTCCAGCGACTCGAGGCCCTGCAGCAGGTCCTCGGCGAAGGCGGTGATCTTCAGGAACCACTGGGACAGCTTGCGCTTCTCGACCAGCGCGCCGGTGCGCCAGCCGCGGCCGTCGATCACCTGCTCGTTGGCGAGCACGGTGTTGTCGACCGGATCCCAGTTGACCCACGACTCCTTGCGGTAGGCGAGGCCCGCCTTCATGAAGTCGAGAAACATCTTCTGCTCGTGGCGGTAGTACTCCACGTCGCAGGTGGCGATCTCACGGCTCCAGTCGATGGACAGGCCCATGGTCTTGAGCTGGCCGCGCATGGTGGCGATGTTCTCGCGCGTCCACTTCGCGGGGTGCGTCTTCTTTTCCAGCGCGGCGTTCTCGGCCGGCAGGCCGAAGGCGTCCCAGCCCATCGGGTGCAGGACGTTGAAGCCCTTGGCGCGCTTGAACCGCGCGATCACGTCGCCGATGGTGTAGTTGCGGACGTGGCCCATGTGGATGCGCCCCGAGGGATAGGGGAACATCTCCAGCACATAGTACTTGGGCCGGCCCGGATCCTCGGCCGCGGTGAAGCAGGACCGCCGCTCCCACTCCACCTGCCACTTGGCCTCGGTCTCTTTTACGTTGTAGCGCGACATGAGAAAGGGCTGTCCGTTCGGGTCTGGGTGCTGGATCGGTTACTTGGCGGCCTGCTGGGCGACGCGGAGCTGGCGGGCGCGGGTCAGGATCGCGTCCTCGAGCTGGCCGGCGGTCTCCTGGGCGACCGCGGTGTCGCGCCAGTCGCTGCCGGTGCGGGCCTGGCGGAACACCGACACGCGCACGCCGTCGGCGCGCAGCTGGCGGTCGAGGATGTAGAGGTTGACCTTGAAGCGCTCGTTCGGCGCGTCCGGCGGGGTGTACCAGTCGGTCAGGATCACGCCGCCGAACGGGTCGGCCGAGGTGATCGGCAGGAACGACAGGGTGTCCAGCGACGCGCGCCACAGATAGCTGTTGACGCCCAGCCCATTGGGATCGCCGGCGTCGGCCGCGCCCCTGCGCTTGTTGCCGCCGAAGATGTTGAGTCCGCCGTCGGTGCCGAGAAGGCTGCCGAACTTGTACTCGTCCTTCCGGAGCTGATCCATGGTGGTGTTGTCGTTCTGGCCGCCCCAGCTGGAGCAGCCGGCCAGGACCAGCGAGCCGAGGACGAGAGGCGCGGCAAGTGCAATACGGATACGGCGCATGGCTGAGCTTTACATCGCAGCAGTGGGGGCCGCGCGCCAAAAGGGCGCGGCGGACGCCGCTGAAAAGACCATAAAACCGTCCGCGGGCGCAACAGGCGATACACAAGACGGGGAGCGTGGGGGCCACCCTACGCCCTTATAAAAGCGAAAATCGCCGCAGTGCACTGTGTGGTGCGAGCGCCACACTGTCCCATCAATGCAGCAAAGTCGGCACGTTTCGGCTTGCTGCCGCCGCCCGGTGTGCGTACCACAGTCTCAGCAGGGATGAAGAACCCGGCTGAACAATTTGCTGCCAGGATGGAGGCAACACTATGAATCGGTATCTGCTGGCGGGCTGCGCCGCCGTTGCTCTGGCGATGGGAAGCGGCGCTGCCAATGCCCAGGCCAAGTTCGAGGTGAAGGTTGGCGGCGACGCCTACTTCGAGTGGGGCTGGGTCGATCAGGACCTGGACTCCGGTCTCCGTTCGACCGAGGCGCGCAATCGCTTCCGCTTCAACCTGATCCCGTCGGCCAAGGCTGACAACGGCCTCGAGTACGGTGCGCGCATCCGCGTCCGCGCCGAGTCCTCGAGCACCAGCTCCAGCACCCGCAACACCGGCTACGACAAGGCCTACGTGTTCGCCCAGGGCGGCTTCGGTCAGGTCCGTCTCGGCCTCGACGCCACCACCCAGGACGACACCATCGTGTCGCGCCCGATCGACTATCTGCCGTTCGGCCTGTTCAGCCAGGCTGAAGCCTTCATGGGCGGTGGTCAGACCGGCGGCACCACCAGCGCGTTCGTCGGTGCCAACATCACCGGTGGCCAGCTCGGCACCATCTACGGTCAGAACCTGACGTGGCCGACCTTCGGCGACGCCAGCACCCGCGTGAAGTACTTCTCGCCGCGCATCGCCGGCCTGCAGCTGGGCGCCAGCTACACGCCGCGTAACGACGACAGCGGCAACGGCATCAACCGCAACAAGGTGACCACCGCGGCGACCGCCACGTCGCCGGTGAACCCGTCCTTCCAGGACCTGTGGGAAGCCAACGTCAACTACGACAACACCTTCGGCGGCGTGAAGCTGAAGGGCCAGGCCGCCTACTACGGCGGTGAGTCGTCCGACGTCGTCGGCGCTCGCTTCAAGGACCTGACCGCGTGGATGGTCGGCGCCCAGGTCGGCTACGCCGGCTTCACCGTCGGCGGCAGCATCACCGACTTCGGCAAGAGCGGCCTGAACAAGGTGGCTCGCTTCACCGACAACGCCACCGTCTACCAGCTCGGCGCCCAGTACACCGCTGGCCCGATCGTGGTCGGCGGCGGCTGGATGCGTGGCCAGGACTCGGGCAACGTCAACTTCGCCGGCAAGCGCAAGCTGGACATCTACGAGATCGGCGCCGCCTACACCGTGGCCCCGGGCTTCGGCGTCGGCATCCGCTACGACTACTTCAAGGCGGACAGCGACATCCCCTCGACCGTTCTGGGCGGCAGCTCGGACGACAAGGGCTCGATCGTCATCCTGCACTCCACCCTGGCTTTCTAATCCAAAGTCAGAGTGCGGAAACGAGGGCGGCAGCTTCGGCTGCCGCCCTTTTTCTTTGCCTCAAGCTTGGGCAAAGTGCCTTTTATCGCAGCACTGAAAGTGCTATTTTTGCAGCATCGTCTATTTTCTTAGTGGAATCAGTCACTTATCGGTGTGTCTGAATTACAACGCTGTTTCATGCTTGCACCGTGAGCGTGTCATTGCCCCTTGCACGCTTCCCGTGCGCGGGATTAACTCCTTTCAGCAACGACATCGCTCGGCCGTCATAGGCCATCCGTTAAAGGATTGACCCATCATGAAGCGTTCTCTCGCCCTCGCCTGTGCCGCCGTTGCGCTGGCCGCCGGGACCGGCAGCGCCGCCGCGCAGACCAAGTTCGACCTCACCATCGGTGGCGACGCCTACTTCCAGGGCGGCTTCGTCGATCAGAAGGGCGACGCGGGCCTGCGTTCGTTCGAAGCGCGCAACCGCTTCCGCTTCACGCTGACCCCGTCGGCGAAGGCCGACAACGGCCTCGAGTACGGTGCGCGCCTGCGCGTCCGCGCCGACCAGACGGCCACCAGCAACGCCGCCCGCAACACCAGCACCGACCGCGCCTACATCTTCGCCAAGGGCGTCTTCGGCACGGTGCAGGCCGGCACGATCAACGGCCTGTCGGACGAGTACGGCTTCATCGGCCCGAACCTCGAGGGCATCGCCGGCGGCGCCGACAACGGCACGCTGGACTTCCTGAGCGGCTCGCCGATCTACGACCTGGGCGTCGCCGGCCGCGCCACCAACTTCCGCAACCTGCACAGCGGCGACATCGCGACCCGCGTCGTCTACCTGACGCCGCAGTTCGCCGGCTTCCAGGGCGGCATCGCCTACGCCCCGCGCAACGACAACAACAACAACTCGGTCAACCGCAGCAAGTACGTGACCGCCGGCACGTACCAGAGCAGCTTCCACGACGTGGTCGAGCTGGGCGGCATCTACAGCCGTGAGATGGGTCCGGTGGCCCTCGAGGCCTCGGCCTTCTACGAGTTCGGCGACGCCGCCAAGACCGCCGCCGCCGGCACGAACTACAAGGACCTGTCGTCCTGGAACGTGGCCGCCAACGTCGGCTTCGCCGGCTTCAAGGTCGGCGCCATGTACCGCAACGCCGGCAAGAGCGGCTATCAGACGGGCGTCGCCACGGGCGGTGCGGACGACCAGGAGACCTGGATCGTCGGTGCCAACTACACGCTGGGCCCGGTCATCCTGGCCGTCAACTACCAGCGCTACGAGGACGCCGGCGCCGTCGTGTCGGACCGCCTGAACTCCAAGCTGGACCTGTACCAGGCCGGCGTGACCTACACCGTGGCCCCGGGCCTGACGGCGGGTCTGGAGTACAGCTACTTCAAGGCCAAGGACAACGACCTGGTTGCCCCGGACCGCAACGACAAGGGCAGCATCATCATGCTGGACACCCGCCTCGCGTTCTGATCGCGGCGCGGATCGAGTCGACGGACGGCGGCGGGGCGACCCGCCGCCGTTTCCGTTTGCGCCTACTTCTTGGGCGCCGGGGCCTTGCCCGTGCCGGTGCCCGCGTCGCAGAGCAGCAGCAGGGTGGCGTCGCCGGTCGGCGACCACACCATGATCAGCTTCTTGGCCTTGCTCTCGGCGGTGAAGACCACCGTTTCGGGGTCGGGGATGGCGCGGACCTTGCGCTCGACCAGCTTGTAGCCGGCCTGCACGAACGCCTGCATGGTCGAGTCGAAGACCTTGCTGGCGTGCTGCTGGCGGTCGGCCAGTTCCGGCTCGTTGTATTCCCAGCCGAAGGCCTCGATGGTGCCGCAGCTCTGCGACAGGTCCTTGGCCACCCGCTTCATGGCGTCGGCGTAGGTGCCGTCGTCGTCCAGCACCAGGGCCGGCTCGCCGAAGAAGACCTTCGCCGAGGGCGAGCCCTTGGCGATGCGGACCTGCTGCTTGCCGGCCGACGGGGCCTGGGTCTGTGTCTGGGGCTGGGCCTGTTGCTGGGCGTGTGCGTGCGGCGCCGCGGCCAGGGCCAGCGGCGCGGCTACGAGTGCGGTGTACATCCAACCACGCATCCGGTGACTCCTCGGAGGCTTGCGTTTCGTCGAGCGGTCCGTTACCACGCCGCGCCCGCCGGTGTATACATCGCGCGGACCATCCGGGAGCCTTCACCCATGACCGACTCCGTTGCATCCCGCCTGAACGAGGTGCGCCGCACCATCGCCGAGTCCTGCGCCGCCGCCGGCCGCGACTCGGGATCCGTGACGCTGGTCGCCGTCTCCAAGACGCACGGCGCCGAGGCGGTGGCCGAAGCGATCGCCGCCGGCCAGCGCGTGTTCGGCGAGAACCGCGTGCAGGAGGCCAAGGCCAAGTTCCCCGACCTCCGGGCGGCGCACCCGGACCTCGAACTGCACCTGATCGGGCCGTTGCAGACCAACAAGGTGAAGGACGCGGTGGCGCTGTTCGACGTCATCGAGACCGTGGACCGCCCGAAACTGGCCGAGGCGCTGGCCGCCGAGATGGCGAAGAGCGGCCGCCGGCCGCGCTGCCTGATCGAGGTGAACACCGGCGAGGAGCCGCAGAAGGCCGGGATCCTGCCCGCCGATGTCGACGCCTTCGTCGCCGAATGCCGGGACGTGCACAAACTGCCGGTCACGGGGCTGATGTGCATCCCGCCGGTGGACGAGGAGCCGGCCATGCACTTCGCCCTGCTCGCCGAGATGGCGCGGCGCAATCGCCTGGCCGAGGTCAGCATGGGGATGAGCGGCGACTACCCGACCGCCATCCGCTTCGGCGCCACGCACGTGCGCGTCGGCACGGCGATCTTCGGGGCGCGGCCCAGCTTCACGGAGTAGGCCCGACCACCCGCAGCACGGTGTCCGGCCCGCAGTCCGCCAGCAGGCGCAGCAGGTCGGTCCGCGGCAGCGCGACGCAGCCGGCCGTGGGCTCCCAGTCCGGGCGGGCGACGTGCAGGAACACCGCGCTGCCCTGCCCCGGCACCGCCGGATCGTCGTTGTGGCCCAGCACGACGATGACGTCGTAGACGCCGTCTTCGCGCCACAGCGCCTCGTGGCTGGCCGGGTAGGGCGTCTTGACCGGGCGGTTGTAGGCGGGGTCGGCGGGGTCGTCGCACCAGCCGTCGTCCGGCGCGATGGCCGCCGTGGGCAGCGCGGTGCGCGGGCGTTCCAGCCGGTCGGCGCGCCACAGGACGCGGCGCAGCGGCCACGCGCCGACGGGGGTGCCGCCGTCGCCCTCGCGCTTGTCGGCCCTCACGCCGCCGCGGCCCAGCGCGCAGCGGAAGCCGCCGCCCGGCCAGGTCAGGCGTCCGTCGGCGGTGACCGTGATCTCCATGCAGGCTCCGTCAGCGTCAGCCGGCCGTGCGGATGCTCGGCGGGGTGGGGTTCAGCGCCTTCTTGGCGGCCTCGTACTTCGCCAGGTTACGCATCATCACGTCGGAAATCATCTCCGGCGGCACCGCGGCCGGCTGCTGGGCCGCCGCCGCGTCGGCGCTGACCGCGGTGACCGTGCCGGGGTTGAGCACCGGCGGCGTGGGCGCCTGCGGGCGGCTCTTCTGCGCGATGGCGGCGGCGTTCTTGCTCTGCAGCGAGGTGGCCAGCATGGTGTCGCGCACCGGCATCCTGCTCGGCTTGTGGTCGCCGATCGGCGAGGCGGCCTTGTCGGCCGGCTTCAGCGCGGCGGGCGGCTGGGCGGCGGGCGGCGGGACGGCGGGCTGG
>Ga0196970_1000191_pt1 | contig 91752 bp, 85 predicted proteins | sample S1v_513CmetaG_FD_148672 | JGI IMG/M metagenome (GOLD analysis project Ga0196970, IMG submission 148672) | Soil microbial communities from Anza Borrego desert, Southern California, United States - S1+v_5-13C | ecosystem: Environmental > Terrestrial > Soil > Desert | place: USA: California...
CACCGCCGCCACCGCCGCCAACACCACCGCCACCACCTTGTTGAGTGGTGGGAACGAGCGTGCTGAAGTCGAGTCCGCCGACGCTTTCAAGACCTTGATAGAAGGTATTCGGGTCAACCTTGAACGTGCGGATGTGCAACTGAGGTGTCTCGGGTCCCTTAAGTGAAAACACCACTGCGTAGTCCGTTAACGAATATTTGATCGGCTGGTCCGCTACAGTAACGATCGCATCAAGAACATCCGCCAGACGGACATCCAACAATGGCGGATTGATTCGGATGAGGACTGCATTGATGTCCACCGGCTCAGCGGCAGGCGCGGTGGTGAAAATTTGCTGACCTGTGACGGGATCAAAGGTCGGTTGGGCGAGTGGGGGCGGTTGCACCACGGGTGCGGCCGCGAAACCGCCCTGGGCACCGGCAATGATTGTGACAGGAGTCATCGAGACTGTCTCCTGGTTTGGATTGATCAGGAAGTTGATGCCCCGCTTCAGAGGATCGCGGCGCTTCACCTCGTCGGAGAGATTCCGTATAACCTCACTTAACGGAAGCGCGTCGTAGGCGACCGTATCCAACCGAATGCGGTCCAACTTGCTCATGATTGCCTGACGGCTTGAGCTGGTGTTGATGAGATTCGTTCGCGCAGCCGGATTAGGCACCGCCAGTTGATTGCGCTTTACTGGATCATTCCATGCGTCCTGAACCTGAACCAGTTTCTTGCCAGCGTCCCGCTCGCGGCGGTTGGAGATCTGCCGGTAGCGCGCCTGCGATACTGCATTGATGTAATAATGAGCCGCCTCGTTTGCGGGATCGATTTTCAATGCGTTCTGCAGTTCAACATCCGCCTCGTCCAGCTTCCCGGCTTCCAGATAGAAGCGGCCATTCTGGACGTGAGTCATTGCCGAGATTTTTTCCTGGTGAATGGCAGATGCCTGGGTCTGCACTTCAGGGCTGGGAATGTGTCCCGCCTGGAGGGCCAGCATGCGGTCATTGGACTGCTTCAGCGCCATTGCCGTGGGGTCAGCTGGATTGACGCGCAACACCTCATTAATGTGGACCTGGGCATCACGGTAATCGCTTCGCTTCTGGGCGGCGCGGGCTAATTCCAATCGAACACTGGTCAACCCAGCCACTGTCTGGCGGGCTTCGTTTTCGACGCCGGGACCGACGGATTCAATAATCCGCCAGGCATCGCCGTAAAGCTTCGCAGCCGTATCGAGATCACGCCGCTGCTCGGCAGCGCGGGCCGCATCGAGAGTGGTGCGCAGGTCAATCTGCGCCGCCTGGCGCCGCACACCTTCATCAATTGCGGGGGTGACTACCGGCGCGAGCTGCGCCGATAGGTGCGTTGCCATCGACAGCAACACGGTAACACAGAGGGGAGTAATGACTGCTTTGATCATGAGATAGGGTTGCGTTCTGACAGCACCTTCTGAGTTCAAGGGGTGGCGCTATTCTTGATGGTCCATTTCTTCTGGTTCGATTGGGCCGACAATACAACTTCGTTCTCCGTAATAGCAACGATATTGTACTCCTCGCCGGCCACTACAATCCGGTCACCTTTGCGACGGTTTGTGAAGGTTCGATTCTCCGGAGGAAACCTCAGGTCTGCCATGTAACCATCGACTCGGCGGTAAGGTTGTTCCTTGGAAACGGTGATCGGCTGCTCGAGGTCGCTCAACTCAAGCTGTATGTCCGGGGTCTCCGGGTTTCCGGTAACTTCTTTTACCAGGAACGCTTGCTTGTTTTCACCGTATTCGCGTTTCTCGCCCTTGGAAGCATAATAGGGCCGGGGACCACGCATCGCCGGGCGCGCGGCGGCCTGCTGCTCAATCACGAAACCGTAACGGGTTCCTGATTCGGCGATATTGACGGACTCGAGGCGAACCACAAAGAAGAGAGGCGTAATTTTTGTCAGTTCCATCTTTTCCAGGCTCTGACCGGGCGGGTTTTTCACATACCGCCCATCCTGGGTCTTCTGCCAGCGCACGGGGTTGAAGATTTTGTGCAAGTTATCCGAGAAATTTAACACGATGGTCGCCTCGGCTCGCTTGAGCAGCTCCTCCGTATGCCCGAGTTCGATCTCCGGGAGTTCTTTGACCGGCCTGTTGAAGATGCGGTTGCGACGCTCCTCCTGTTTTTGCTTTTCGCTGGCGACCTTCAACAGCAGGAACCCCGCTGCTGCCACCAAGCCAAGCAGCACCACGGCGAGCAGAACCTTCTCGTAGTTTTTCTTGATGAACTGCATTTATTTCCTGGGTAGCAAGCGCACCACGTTCACGACGAGAGTGACTTTCAATGGTTTTTCGTCGAGAACGGTTTGCAGACCACCCCGCATAGGCTGGGGTGCAACCGTTTGCGGCATCGCCGGGCGAACGCCTTCGCTGTACAACGGGTAAGTAGCGCCGCCCGGAGGCGGATATCCCGGGACCGGAGTATAACCGGGCGGTGTCGCATAACCAGGAGTGCCATAGGGAGAATTCGGATCAAACCCTCCGGCCATGCCGCCAGCAGGCTCGACATTGATGGATTTTACAATCAGGCCGTGAGGACTGGTGCCAAACCCGGCAAGGGCTCCGGCCAGTTCCGCGCTGAAGCACTGAAAGGCGATCTCGTAAGGAGCAAGTATTGCCAGATCGTTTGTAACTCCGACGTGCGTGGGGTCGAGGTAATCCGCCGGCGGACCGTTCTGGTCGTCAATTGACACGCGCTCACGGCGAACAGCATCCAGGGAGTTGATCTTCGCCTGGAACAGAATCCCGCAGATCTCCTTGATGTCACCCAACTGGCCGGCAAGAAGCGGAAGGCTTCCCGGAGCAAAGTTCATCAGGTTGCGCTGGGCTTGAAACGAAAAGTCATATCTCTGAGGAAGATTGACGCCACCCAACGCTGCATCCTTTTGCATCTGATCGATTGTGCGTCTCAGCGCGGATGCAAACTCTTCCTTGGTGACAATTCCATTCTCAGGATTGGGAACCGGTGGCACGGGCTCAAAATACCGGCGCACTTTCTGGATGACCGCCTGCACCTGCTGCTGTTGCTGCCGCGCACGCTGGATGTTGTTGACCCTGTCATTCCCAGGATTCGGATTCAGTGCGGAGATCCGCTCCACATCGCTGTACGCCGCTTCAAGGTTTTCGAGGCTCTGCTTGTCAAGAGACCAGCGTGAATAAAAGTAGTAACCCGCCAGGCCCAGCAGCACGACAGCGACTGCGGCACCCACCACGAAGTAAAGATTTCGCTTGATCCAGGACATACTAGAGCTTCAGCGGGTTTTTCAGGGACAGCAGGAACGTCACAGTGAACGTTCGGGTGGCTTCATCCGGGGCAATAGCACCTATGATCTGTGTCGTTTTTGGATCCAGCATCGGACTGGCTTTCAACTCATTCTCCAAAGTGTAAATGATCGTTGTGTTCGCGTCGGACACCACGCTCGAAAGGTCCACAGCGCGACATACAATCTTCACCACAGAAATTTCGTTCGTCGTGATCGATGCGACCTGCGGGAGGGGGGCCGCGTTTGGATCGCCGGCTGCCAGCCCGCCTTCACCCTCGACAGGCGGCGGGGTCCCGATGCCGCGCTCCATCGCAATCATCCGGTCGCGTTCGCTCATTCCGTAAGGTGTTGTGTATCCGCCCGGCTGGCCGTAGACCGGCGACATGCCCATATTGGGATCAAATGCAGGCATGGACGGAACCGTTGTGAGCATTTGCTCGATCCAGATTCCTGTATCCGCCCGCAGCTTCTGCTGGCTGAGTTGTTCGGATTTAATCAGGACTCGACGAACTTCCGTGAGAAGATCAGCCCAGTAATAGCGTCCTGTCATCCAGTTGCCTAACTGCTGCAGCTCGTTCGTCGTTGCCTGCAAATCGCCGTAGGCCTGGTTGAACTGAGCCTCCTTCATCTGCATGGGTTGCAGGATGGGCGTGACCTTTGCCAGCTCCTCCTGCTTCACCCCGGCGAGCTTCTGGTAGAGCAGTCCCACCATCGCAACAACAGCGACCAGGCTGAAGACGGTCGCGATGAAATACGGTTTCTTTTCGTTGAACCCCTGCAACCGTCGCGTGCTCTCTGGAATCAGGTTCAATTCCACGGGGCAATGCGCCAGGTTGCGCAAGCCGAGGCCGACCACTTCGCCGAGCGAATGCGCAACGCGTGCGAGATCCTCGAGGTTCACTGCCGGATCAATTTGGACGTTCCGCAAAGGATTGAAGTACTCCACAGGCACATTCAGTTTTTCGGCGAAAAACTGGGCCGTGTAGGGCATCACCGATGCGCCGCCGGAAAGGAACAAACGTTGCGGAGCCGAGCCGCCCTGCTGCCCGCGGTAGAACTGCATGGTCTGGTTGACCTGGATGTGCAGCCGGGTCATGAACTGGCGCGCAATTTTGGAAATGGCAGCCTGATGAGGGTTCTCAGGTTCCTCATAGGCACCGCCAAGGCTGACAAAGCCCTCCTCAATCTTCAGTTTTTCCGCCGCATCAAACTTCAGCTTGGATTCGCTGGCGAAGTCCGTGGTGATCGAATTGGCGCCGAGATTGATGCTGCGGGAGAAGACCTTGCCCTTTTCGAAGAACAAGAGATTGCTCGTCTTGGCGCCGATATCCAGCAGCATGGTGCAATCTTCGATGTCTCCGTAGTTATAGCGAAAGGCATTGCACAGCGCCGCAGGAGAAACGTCAGCCACTTGCAGCCGCAGCTTGGCTGCCTCTGAAACCCGGAACAATCCCTCGACGATCTCAGCCTTGATGGCGACCAGCAGCACTTCCAGTTCACCTCCAGCCGTAGTTCCAAGAATCTGATAATCCCAGACAACCTCCTGCAGGGGAAAAGGCACGTTCTGCTGTGCTTCGTACTGGATGATCTGAGTGACCTTGCTCGTCTCGACAGGCGGAAGTTTTACGAACTTCGAGAAAACGTGAAAACCGGGAGCGCAGACATTGATGTCGCGCGATTTGACTCCCAGCTCGACAATTGCGGCCTGCAGCGCCTTCAGAATCGTGGCTTCGCGTGTTGATTCCTGCGCGCCCTCCGGCCCGAGAGGTCTGATCCCGTATTGCTTGAGGCGCAGCCCGCCGGCTTCATTGACTTCGAATTCGGCGAGCTTGAGACTTCCCGCGCCAAAGTCGACCGCCAGAAATGATTTAAGGTTCAGCATCGGCTGTAGTTCCGCCGCTCAAGTTGCGCTGGTTCAGGGCTTCACGTTGAGTGCAGCTCGTGCTGGTTATCGAAAATAAAACAGCCGGTCAAATAGAAAGTGGATTTTTGCGGTTGCTCTCAACACAAGCGCCGATTTCACGCAGAAACGAGTGAAGCTCACGCAAAAAAATACGCACTTAAACTTTCTGCCGAAAGTAATCAATCGTCTTCACCAAACCGTCCGCGAGTTTTACTTCCGGACTCCACTTCAATAATTTTTTCGCCTTCGTAATGTCTGGCCGACGCTGTTTCGGATCGTCCTGCGGAAGCGGCTTGAACGCGACCCGGCTGCGCGAACCCGTCGCGCGAATGATCTCATCGGCAAATTGCAACATCGTCATCTCGGACGGATTGCCGATGTTCACGGGAAGACTGTAATCGCTCATCATCAACCGGAAGATTCCTTCGATGAGATCTGAGCAATAGCAGAAGCTCCGCGTTTGCTTTCCATCGCCGAATACCGTGATGGGCTTGTTTTTTAAGGCCTGGCTGATGAACGCCGGGACCACACGTCCATCATTAATTCGCATGCGCGGTCCATACGTGTTGAAGATGCGCACGATCCGCGTCTCAAGGCGATGCTCGCGCTGGTAAGCCATCGTGATCGCCTCGGCAAATCGTTTCGACTCGTCGTAACATCCACGCGGTCCAATGGTGTTCACGTTGCCCCAATATTCCTCGGGTTGCGGATGCACCAATGGATCGCCATAGATTTCCGACGTGGACGCGATGAGAAACCGCGCTCCTTTGTTTTTCGCCAGGCCAAGCGCCTTGTGCGTCCCGAGCGAACCCACCTTTAATGTCTGGATCGGCAGTTCCAGGTAATCAATCGGGCTCGCCGGCGATGCAAAGTGCCAGACATAGTGCACCGGTCCTTCGAGGAACAAGAACTCGGTCACGTCCTGCTCAATAAACCGGAAATCCTGGTTCCCCGCCAGGTGCGCGATGTTGTCCACCGTGCCGGTGACGAGGTTGTCGATGCCGATCACGCGATGACCGCGCGACAGCAACAGGTCAGTGAGATGGGATCCAAGGAATCCGGCGGCGCCAGTGACAACGGAGATCGGTTGCTTTTTCTTCATGGGCAGAGCGTGAATGATAGTTACGGCATTTTAAGCCGCCGCAGCCTACTGGAACTGCTGGAACAATCAATGTCGTTGCCAATCGCCCCGCGCCCTGTGCGTTGCTAATGCGTGTTTTGAATCATGCGATCGGGATGACGAGCGCGGCTCACGGCCGTGTCGTAGGTGATCAGGCATTTGCAATACAAGTCGTGAAGGCAGTTATCCATCAGCATCATGCCGTCCTTGCGACCTGTCTGGATCAAATTCTCCAACTGGTGCAACTGGCTTTCTCGGATCAAATTCCGCACTGCGCCATTCGCCACCAGCAATTCGTAGGCGAGCACGCGGCGGGTTCGATCCGCAGCCGGCAGCAAGTCCTGCGCGATGATCCCCTGCAACGCATTCGACATCTGCATCACAATCTGCCGCTGCGCGTTGCCATCGAACACCCCAATGATCCGCTCGATCGCATGCGACACGCTCGGCGAATGCATGGTGGCCAGGACCAGGTGACCCGTTTCAGCCGCGGTCATGGCCGTGGCAATCGCTTCAGAATCCCGCATTTCTCCCACGACGATCACGTCAGGGTCCTGGCGCAGCACGTGAATGAGCGCTCGGTTGAAGGAGCGGACGTCTGTCATCACCTCCTGCTGCACCACGATGGCGCGCTTGTTCTGGTGGACGAACTCGATCGGATCCTCAATCGTGACGATCTTGCAACGCCGTTCACTGTTCACCAGGTCCACGAGGTAGTTCAAGGTCGTGGTTTTGCCAGCGCCGGTGGGACCTGTAATAAGCACCAGACCGTTGGGTCGTCGCGCAAGGTCGTCGATCTTTTCTGGCAGGCCGAGTTCCTCGCGCGACGCGATGGTTTCCCCACAAAACCGGAAGCTGAGTTCAGGATGGCCGTTGCGACGGTAAAACGTGGCGCGCACGCGGCCCGCATTGGGATGCATGAGCGAGATGCAAAGTTCCCATTCCTGTTCAAATTTTCGCTTCTGCTGGTCGTTCAACAAGCTGTCCGCCATCCGCGACAACTCCTCCTCGGTCAGCGCGTCTTCGTCAGCAATGATGATTTCGCCGTTCACCCGGAACGCAGGCGGCACACCGGCCACCAAATGCAGGTCGGAGCCATCAAATTCCTTGGCGGCAGTCAGAAGCCGATCCAGTTGCTCATCATTCGCGAGGTTCACAATTAATCGCCTTTCCTGCCCTGTTGATTCCACCAGCCGCGGAGCCGCGCCAGCGCTCCCACCTTTTCCGTGCGGATCATCTCCAGGCTGGCCTCGCGAAAAGCAGGGTTCAATTGCATCGCCTGGCTCAATGATGCCTTCGCCGCACCGGCGAGGCCGAGCGTATTCTGGCAGCGCCCCAGTTCAAACCACACAAGAAAATGGCCCGCATTCAATTCCACTGCCCGCTGAAAGCTCTTCAATGCGAGCGCGAACTGCTTGTAAAAATATCGAATCCGGCCCGCGAGCCACGCAGTAAACCAATCCTGCGGCGCAAGCGTCCCCGCCTTTTCAAAACAATAATCGGCCCGCTGTTCCTTTCGGGCCAGCAAAACATCGCCGCGCGCGAGCCAGATGTATGCAGTGTCGCCGCGCTCCTCGATCGATGCATCAGAGAAAGCCATTGCGCCATGCAGATCTCCGCTGCGCGCGAGAGCGACCGCTTTTGCGGCAAGCAGTTCCGGCTCACTGGGAAAACGCTCGAGCGCCTTGTCAGCCCAAAGCTTTGCTTCGCGGAACTCCCCAAGCTCGATCAACATCCGGACCTGGCCCGTCCACGCCCCGGCATTTTCCGGATTGAACTCCAACACTTTGGAATAGTAGCGCAGCGCCTGCTCGAAATTCCCTGACTCAAATGCCGTCCGGGCTTCCGCCAGATAATACGCCTCCCCTTTGATCAACTCCTTTGCGCCCTGGCCGGTGCAATCCTCCGATTCTCCTCCCAATTCAAGATTAACAAAACGGCTCATGGCAATTGTTGCCGCCAAAACCAGCGGCGATACGGCGCCCCCACGATTTCATCGGCACGCACGAGGCCCAGCTCGACAAGTTGATCAGCAATGACCGCGGGACTGGCCCCACCGTTCGACACGTCGAACTCCGGCCAGGCGAACCATTGGTTTGATGGCATCATCCATTCGCCCCCAACGGGCATCAAGTGCCGGCGGGGCAGCGGCTTCCCATTAATCACAACGCTATTGGTTGTAAACCGCAGACTATCGCCGGGCTGGCCGAGGATCGGCCCGAAACCCAAGCCGTCGCGGACGACCACTCCCATTCCGCGAGCCTCCCGGCGCACCGCATCATCGAGTCTGAACAGCACCCACTGGCCGGCGCGCAACCGTTCCGTCGACGTCGCCGGCCGCATGACAACAACGCGCCCGTGAACTTCCACCGGATAAAACCAGCGACTTTGCACAAACATCATCGCGGGGCGGTATGCGGCGAGCCAAAGCAGCAGGAGCGACAACACGCAAACGCCGAACCGAACGGGGAATTCATAGTGCCCGCACAGGCTGCGATTCAGTAGAAAGAAGATGCCCGCCGCATGAATGGAAATCAGGGTGCCGTATGCAAGGCGGCTCACGGTGTGGCCGAACCACACCGCAAGGACAACGAACGCGATGCCGTACACCGCAATAAAAATCCAGGCGAGCATCCGGCGCCCCGAGACCCAGAGCGCCACGCCTGGCACCAGCACGCCCAGCAGCAGCTGGGCTGTGGAAATTCCCGCGGGGCGATGCAGCCATTCCAGGTGCAGCAGACGCCGCAGCCTATCGGACATGTACACGGGCCATCGATACCACCGCGCTCTGGGTGGATAATACGTGAGGTCAGAATCTGTGGTTTGCCTCGCCAGATATCCTCTCCGAAACGCGATTTAACGCGTCCTTCGCCGCTCAATGCCGCTGATCGATGTTCAGCTGAACCTGCTCGTCAGGCTCGTAGAACTCGCTCGTTTGACGTTGGGATTTCATTTCGCCGATGATCTCCTCAAAGACCTTCATGGCCTCCAGACAGCTTCGGCCCTTGTATCCCTTGACATGAACCTCAACGGTCCCGGTGGCGGCGATCGTAATTTCGAACTCGCGTTGTGCCATAAAATTCCTCTTCGTTAGCCATCCCAGTGGCGGACCTTCAGGCGTATGGCCTGGTTTTCATCGACCTCTTCCTCCACGACGTGAAAATTGCGGCTTCGAATTTCGTCCATCAACCGCTGATGAATATATTTCTGCACGACTCGCTGGCTCAGCTCCTCGCCAATCGCGCGCAGCTCGTCGTCTGTATAGCCCGGCCCTGAAACGCAAATTGAAGCCTTGCCGCGCGTGTCACGGGCGAAGACGACAGTCACGCCATTGCGAGTCACCTTGATGCGCTGGTCCCGTCCCAGCTGGCTCGTTACGATTTCGCTCTGTTCGATTTCCAGCTGAATCGTGCTCTCGCTTTCGGTTACCTCAGCCGTCTGGTGCTCGCGAATGCCTTCATCAATGACGACAAAGCCAAGCGATGTCGCCGCGGTCACGACTGCCGCGCTGAAAGCGGGCCATGCGGCAATCACCACGGGCGTCAAAATACAGACACAGCTCATAAACAATCCGGTTGACCGTCACAGCATTCGACCGCGCTGCCCGCAATTCGTCACTCAGGAATTACTTCAATCGCGAAATCAAAGTTCAACCTGGCGGTGAGGAATTTCATCAACGACTGGCTCAAGGGTGCTGGCGTGCCGGGCGCGGCCGACGGACCAGCGGCGCAGGGCCTCAATCTTCTCGGCCATTGTCTTTGCAAGCGGAACGGTCTGGTTTAGTGCCTCCAAGATGTACTCAGTGCCCAGCTCCTGTTTGTTGTAGAAGGCATCGTATAAGGCGCTGATGATCGCCTCCTCGATTTCGGCGCCGCTGAAGTCACGGCTGCACTCCACAAGGGCCGCCAGATCGAACTGCTGCGGGTCGCGTCCGCGTTTGTTCAGATGAATTCTGAAGATTTCCGCGCGCTCCTCAGAAATCGGAAGATCGACATAAAAAATCTCGTCAAGGCGTCCCTTGCGCAACAACTCCGGCGGCAATTGGGAAACGTCATTCGCCGTTGCAACCACAAATACAGGTGCGCTTTTTTCGGACAACCACGTGAGGAAGGTTCCAAACACACGGGCGGTCGTCCCGCCATCGGTCACCCCTGAACTCTGAGATCCCACAAACGCCTTGTCGATTTCATCCACCCACAGCACGGCCGGGGCGATGGATTCTGCCACGGCAATGGCGCGCCGCACATTCTCCTCGGATGATCCGACGAGGCTCCCAAACATGCGTCCCATATCGAAGCGCAGGAGCGGCAATTGCCATAATCGCGACACCGCCTTGGCGCAGAGGCTCTTTCCGCAGCCCTGCACGCCTAGCAGCAAAATGCCTTTCGGCGCCGGCAATCCATAGGCGCGCGCCTCCTCCGTAAAGGCTGCCGCGCGCTTTTTCAACCATTCCTTCAGGATCGCCAATCCGCCAACGCTCGCAAAATCCTCATTCGCCGGATAGTACTCCAGCAGTCCGCTCTTTCGGATGATCTGCTGCTTCTCGGCAAACACCTCCTGCACATCATCACCGCTCAGCCGCCCGTCCTTCACAATGATCTTGGCGAAAACATTCTCGGCTTCGCCAAGGGTTAAACCAAGCGCCGCCTGCAGAAGGCGATCCCGGTTCTCGCCATCCAGCTCAAGACGGATCTGCTTGTGATCTCGAATCTCCTCCACGATTTTGTCCAGCATCAGGCCAAGGTCCTCCTTTGTCGGCTGCGGGAAGTTGATGACCGTGACTTCCTTGTCCAGCTCGGCAGGAATCTCCATCACGGGTGAAATCAGCACGACGGTCTTGAAGCTGTTCTTCAGGTGCAGCGCGATGTCCTTGAGCTTGCGAATGATCGCGAAATTGTTTCGGGAGAGGAATGGATGAAAATCCTTGAAGAGGAAAATCGCCGGCTCGACGCTTTCAATCACCTGGTCCAGAGCAGCCAGCGGATCCTTTGTGGAGCCATTGCGGCTTTTCTGCGATTGAATCGAACTGCCGGCCGGGACGATTCCGTTGCTGTAGGTCCACTCGAAGACCTTCTTCTGCCGCTTGGCCGCAATCTCCACCATGAGGTTCTGCACGCGCATCTCCTCGTTGGTGATGATGTAAAGGATCGGATACCGCGCCCGAATGAGGGTTTCGATTTCAGTATGAAAGTTCATGCCTGGATGAAAGCTCGCCCGGCGCAGTGCGGGATTGGATCGAAGCGCAATCCGGATTCAATTGCGCCAGCAGCTCCGCGAACGCCGGCGTGAGATTATGCACAAGTATGCGTCCATCGGGAAGAATGAGGAGTTCGGTATGCAACTCGCCGTCGCTCGCTGTCTCTTCCGGGGATTTCATTCGATCAACCGCAGGTTCAACTCGCGCGCGATGTCGCTCGCGCGTTCCGCCTCCACGCGTCCAACGGTTCCGCGCAATTCCGCGTGACGCGCGGCCTTCCACGCGGGCCAAAACCCGCTGCGGAGATTCACGCGAATCGATGGCAGGTGGCACGCGATCCATTCGGCGACCGATCGCCAGCAGCAATCCAGATGGCCGGGCATGAGCAGGTGGCGAATGATCAGGTCCGAGTGCGACGCAGCCCAGAGCAGGTTTTCGCGAACGACGGAATTGTAATTGCGAACGTGCGCCAGTCGCTCCGCGCAGGTGTCGTTGCCAAACTTGTAATCGGCAAGCCAGACATCAAACACGTTTTCCAGCCACTCCCGGCTTTGCGCGGATCCATGCGCGTTGGTTTTCCAAACCAGCTTCGCAGAGCCGGGAAGTTCAGCCACCAGCTCAAGCACATCCGGCAGGTGCACTGTCGGTTCCCCGCCCAGAAACATGACCGATCGCGCACCCTCTTCGAGGGCCCGCTGAATGCGGCTCGACAAGCGTGCAGCATCGAACAGCTCGCCGAGCCGCGGATTCCAACTGGGCGCGCCCGTGATGCAGAAGTCGCAACGGAGATCACAACCGCTGAATGCCAGCGCAAACGTGGGAACCAATTCCAGCTCATCCGAGACCTCTACCTGCGCACTGAAGATCCTCGCATGCCCGCCCGCATGACAAAGGCCAGCGGGACCTCTCAGGCGATTGACGCCGCATGCATGGGCGCAAAGCGTGCAGGAAGCCAGTGCCGCGCGGGCGAACGGGACGCGCCCGCGTGCCAGCGCACAACGCGTTGCACCCTGCGTGGGAATTCGGGAAGCCTCCAACGTGTTCATAATTCCAATCGCGCCATGCGTTCCGATGAATCCACGACCCGGCTGCGACCTTTCATGACATTGCGGCGCCCGAGTGTGAAATAAAGGAAGCCGGCCACTCCGCCGCACAGCAAGGACGATGTGACCAGGAGCCCTGCGCAAAACACAATGACTGCGACGTTGATCACGCCGACCACAATCGCAGCATGCCGGACCGACACTTCTCCAATGCCGAGCATCAGAATCCGTTCCCGGCCATATAAACGTTCCCATGCAACCAGCAAACCGAAGATGAGCGGCACACAAGTTACAATGCCAATGCTGGCGCCCGGAAATATGCATACTAATGGCAGCCCACCCGCCGCCGCGCACATGAGGCAGTAGGCCAGGAAGCCACTCGATGAGAAACTGCGCCCCAGTACCATCGCCAGCGTAACGAGCCAGAACAGGCTCACGGCCCAATCAACAATTCCGGCGGGAAAGAATGCGTAAGTAACCAGGCGCCACACCTGGCCGTCCCAGATCGACACCGGATCCAGCCCCAACCATTGATATACAATGCCCACCGGGTTCAGCGCTGGCACCCGGCCGGCCAAAACGAGCGGAAATGTCAGCGCGTAGAATAGCACGAGGAACCGCGGACCCGGAGGCATCGATGAGAGAAGACTGATCAGGAAGCGTTTCATAGATTTGGAAAAAGGCGCCGCAACCAGCTTGCTTTGGGCGCCGAGGGTTCCTTGGAAATCGTTTGCTGCAACCGCTCGGCGATTGACGATGGAACACGAGTCTTTGCGGCATCGAAACGCAACAGCTCCTCAGGACTGGCAAACTGTTGCCCTTGTGATTCCTGGCTGTGGTGCGTCGCTTCCTGTTTTTCTTCCGATCTCAGTTTGCTTTGTTGTTTCATACTCACCCGTTCTTCTCAAAAAGCGCGGCGAAAGCCTTGCGTGCGCGATGCAGTTTTCCCCGGATGGCGTCGGACGATTGTTCCGTCAGCGTGCCGATCTCCTCGTAGCTCAGCTCTTCATCCGCCACGAGGAGCAGCAGGAGCCGATACTCCTCTGGCAACGCTTCCAGCGTTCTCTGGATCCGCTGCCCGAGCTCCTTGGTTTCAAGCACGCGCAAAGGGGAATCAGTCCGGGCAACCGCGGTTTCCCAAACTGCCTCGTCGGCATTGCTGAAAATGTGCCGGCCAGACCAGGTCTGCTGGAGGTTGCGGCAATGGTTGATGGCGATTCGATACAGCCACGTGCGGCACGAGGACTCCCTCCGAAATTGATCCAGTTTTCGAAAGGCCTTTAGGAAAACGTCATGCGTCGCATCCTCCGCCTTCTGCGGATCACCCAGGAATCGCAGCGAAAGGTAATAAATGGCGCGGCTGTGCTCCTCGTAAACGTTCGTGAAGTCCCCCAGTCCTGGCGACGTTCCGTCGCCGGCCGGCTGTGTTTGCTCTAGCGTGGGCTCCTTCACGAGCGATTCCATGGCGATTAGACAGGACGACAGGACTGAAGTCACGCACGCCGTGAGTTCCTCCTTCGACACTCCCCGCTCTCAGCCGTGGAACGGCATCGTGTGTGCCGGCTTTAGGTGTCAGGCAAATTCCTTGACTGCTCTTACCCCCTCTGGAAAATGCGGCATGACCCATGGCTTCCAATCGCACGGGGACTTTGTCTGCACTGGATCGGGCATCAGGAAAATTCTTACAAATCTGCAGGGGTGATGTCCTGGAACCAGCAGCCCGTTCGTTTTACCAGTGATACAATTACAAATCAGAACAACGAAACGATCATGAACACAAAATCGGACAATGGATATATGCTGCTGTTCCGCGGCACTGACTGGCAAAAAGGTCTTTCCCCGGCGCAAATGCAGCAGGTGGCGGATCAATGGATGGCCTGGTTCAAGGGCCTCGTGGACTCCGGAACCGCCCTCGCTGGAAACCCTCTGGAGCGGGAAGGCCGGGTCGTCTCGAACGGAAGAGTTTGCGCGGACGGACCGTTCGTCGAGACCAAGGAAACCATTGCCGGATACTTCCTTCTCAAGGTGAAAACCATGGCAGAGGCCGAGGCGATCGCTCGCAAATGCCCCGGTTTGCCATTCGGAGCCGTCGTCGAAGTCCGCCCCGTCGCTGCAGAATGCCCGCTCGCCGACGAATCAAAAACAGAACTCCACATCGCTCAACACTAACCCCTTACCTCAATTAAATATTATGGCTACCTACGTTGATGGATTCGTTATCCCGATCGCCACAAAGAACGTCGCCGCCTATCGCAAGATCGCCAAGAAGGCCAGCAAGATATGGATGGAGCATGGCGCGCTCGACTACAAGGAATGTGTCGGGGATGACCTGAACCCGCAGTACGGCGTGCCGTTCACCCGCATCGCCAAAGCAAAGCCAGGCGAGACCATCATCTTCGCCTACATCGTCTACAAGTCCCGCGCGCATCGCGACAAGGTCAACGCCAAGGTCATGAAGGACCCTCGAATCTCGGAGATGGGAGAGGCCAAGGACATGCCGTTTGATTGCAAGCGGATGACCTATGGCGGATTCGAAACCCTCGTTGAGGTCTGATAAGAAAACTCCAGAAAATTCTTCTGATGAACGCAACAAAACAATCGCTTGTTCAGGCCTACCTGTTCTTCAATGGAAACTGCGAGCAGGCGCTCGACTTCTATCGGCAGGCGGTCGGTGCCCGGGTGGAAATGATGATGCGCTACAAGGAAAGTCCCGAAGCCCCTCCTCCCGGCATGGTGCCGCCCGGCTTCGACGAAAAGATCATGCACTGCAGTTTTCGGATCGGTGAATCAGTGGTGATGGCTTCGGACGGCTGCTCCAATGGTGCGACCCAGTTCGAGGGATTTTCATTGTCGCTTGCCGTCCCAGAGGAAGCAGAAGCGCACCGCGCGTTCAACGCACTTGCCGCCGGCGGAACAGTCGAAATGCCTTTGACGAAAACATTCTGGTCACCGTGCTTCGGGATGTTGAAGGACAAGTTCGGAATCGGCTGGATGGTCAGCGTGATTCCCTGATGGCCCAAGGAGAAACAGGCGTATGAGCAAAATCAGAGTTCTTGTCGGCACGAAAAAGGGCGCATTCACGCTCACCTCGGATGGCCAGCGGAAAAATTGGGAAGTCAGCGGCCCGCATTTCGCAGGCTGGGAAATTTATCACATCAAAGGTTCACCCGCCGATCCCAACCGCATTTACGCATCCCAATCCAGCGGCTGGTTCGGGCAGATCATCCAGCGATCCGATGATGGCGGGAAAACATGGAATCCGCCCGGGACCAAACCGGAGGATCTCATGGGGCCGGACGGATTCCCCAAGGGAGAAAGCAACATGTTCCTCTACGAAGGACAGGTCGGAACCCACAAGTGGTACGACGGAACGCAGCATCCCTGGGAATTCAAACGCGTCTGGCATATTGAACCCTCTTTGGAAAATCCCGACATCGCGTTTGCGGGCGTGGAAGACGCGGCGATGTTCAAGACGATTGATGGCGGCAAAACCTGGAAGGAACTGGCGGGATTGCGACAGGCCAAGGGTCACCTGTGGCAGCCTGGGGCAGGCGGCCTTGGATTGCACACGATCATTCTCGATCCCACCGACGCCAAAAGAATGTTCATTGCGATCTCGGCCGCCGGGGCGTTCCGCACGGATGATGGTGGCGAGACATGGAAGCCCATCAACCGCGGCCTGAAATCAAATTACGAGTTGCCCGATTCCGAAGCGGAAGTGGGCCACTGCGTCCATCGCATCGCAATGCATCGCTCCAAACCCGGTGTGCTGTTCATGCAAAAACATTGGGACGTGATGCGATCGGACAATGCAGGCGATCAATGGCACGAAGTGAGCGGAAATCTGCCGAGCGATTTCGGCTTCCCAATCGACGTTCACGCGCATGAACCCGAAACGATCTACGTGGTCCCGATCAAAAGCGATTCCGAGCATTTCCCGCCGGATGGAAAATTGAGGGTGTATCGCAGCCGCAGCGGCGGCAACGAGTGGGAACCCCTCACGAACGGCCTTCCGCAGAAGGACTGTTATGTAAACATCCTGCGTGATGCCATGGCGGTGGACGCGCTGGAGCCTTGTGGTATCTACTTCGGAACCACGGGCGGGCAGGTGTATTGCTCCGCAGACAGCGGCGATCATTGGGCGCCGATTGTCCGTGATCTTCCCGCGGTGCTCTCAGTGGAAGTTCAGACCATCGCGTAAGAAACGGATTTCCATGATCCGCGTTGTCCTCCCATTTCACCTGCGGAATCTTGCGCGCACAGACGCTGAGGTTCACTTGGACATCCCGGCGCCTGTGACTGTTGGCGCGATCCTCGATGCGCTCGAGGCGCGCCACCCTGTGTTGCGGGGCACCATTCGCGATCATGGCACCCTGCGCCGCCGCCCGTTCATTCGCTTCTTCGCCTGCAAGGAAGATTTTTCAAATGAATCTGCCGAAACCGTTTTGCCTCAACCCGTCGTCGAGGGTCAGGAACCATTTCTCGTCGTCGGAGCCATGGCGGGCGGCTGACCATTCAACTCAACCGTAACCAATCCCAACTCATGAAAATTGCTCTGATCATCGCCGCCGTCGTAATTATCGGGCTCGCCATAGTCATAGCGACCCGGCCTGCGCAGTTCCGCGTGACTCGGTCCGCAACAATGTCCGCGCCACCGCAGAGAGTGTTCGAACATGTCAACGACCTGCACAAGTGGGACGCCTGGTCGCCCTGGGCGAAATTGGATCCCAACGCAAAAAATGCTTTCAGCGGAGCGGAGAGCGGAGCGGGAGCGACGATGTCGTGGGCGGGCAACAGCAAGGTAGGCGAAGGAACCATGACGATCACTGAGAGCGTCCCCTCCGAGCGGATTCGGATGCGCCTGGAATTCCTTCGCCCCATGAAAGCTGTCAACGACACGGAGTTCACCTTTACGCCCGAGGCGGACAGCACGCGGGTCACGTGGACCATGTCAGGAACCAATAACTTCGTGGGCAAGGCGTTCAGCCTGTTTGTGGATTGCGATAAAATGATCGGTGGCGACTTTGAAAAAGGACTGGCGACGATCAAGTCCCTCGTGGAAGCCCCGGTCAACACGTCTGCTGCGCGGTGACGAAAGCTGAAATTTTTCTCGTGAAACGAGAGCGCGCCCAGCCATGATGCGGCCCATTATGGCGACCGAAGAACGCGTGCTCTGTTTTCAACGAACCCTCCTGGAAAGCCTCGGAGTTTTCCAGGGGATCAGCCCCGATGTGGACCGATATCTCCCCGTTCTCACCGCGTCGGCCAACATCACCTACCTCAACCGCAGCGAGGCGGAGAATGACCGCAGCCATAAGCAGCTGATTCCGTATGTGCTGATCTTCTGCAACGATCGCATCCTGCGTTATAGGCGGGGAAAAGGTGGCGGCGAAACCCGCTTGCACGGGCTGTACTCGGTCGGCATCGGCGGCCACATTTCCGAAGAAGACACTGGCCTGTTTTCAAAGGGACCCGGCTATAGCGAAGGCATGCGACGTGAACTCATGGAAGAAGTCGCCATTGAGAATGCTCAGGAAACCGCGGTGGCCCTGATTAACGATGACAGCACGGAAGTCGGTTTTGTCCATTTCGGCGTGGTCCACGTGATGGTGGTCCCGGACGAATCGATCGTGGGACGGCGCAGCGGAATCGTCAGCCCTGAATTCATTCCGATCGCCGAAGCTGTGGAGGACCTTTCCTCCTACGAATCCTGGTCGCGTTTTTGCCTGGAGAATCTTGGATCACTGCTCGAACGCGCGCGAACCGCGGGCCTGAAACTCCCGCACGTCTAACGCAGGTTTGCGGTGCCGTTGCGTTTGCACCGCAGGGGGAAAGCTGCTTTACTGCAGCGTGCATTTTTTCGTTCAACGCAGCGAACTGCGAGACCTGTATGAGAAGGTCGCCGCAGGTGAACGCATTTCCGATTCCGACGCACTCCGCCTCCTCCAGACCAGGGACCTGAACGCGCTCGGTGCGATCGCGGATATGGCATGCCGGAAAAAAGTCGGCGCGCGAGCCAGCTACATCGTCAATCGCTACATCAACTATTCCAATTACTGCATTCTCTCGTGCCAGTTCTGTTCGTTTGCCCGCAAGAAACGCGACAAGGACGGTTTTGAACTCACCGTTCCGCAGATCGTTGAAAAGGCCCGCGAAGCACTCCAGCTCGGCATCACCGAACTGCATATCGTGGGAGGACTGCATCCCTCCCTTCCGTTTAGCTATTACATCGACATGCTGAAAGCGCTCAGCGCGCTTAAATCGCAAGTTCGAAACCCGAAAGCTGCCCTGCACCTGAAATGTTTCACGGCGATTGAAATTCTCCACCTTGCCTGGCTGGCGAAAAAATCCGTTGCGGAGGTTCTAAGCGAACTGAAGGAAGCCGGGCTGAGCTCGCTGACAGGAGGGGGTGCCGAAATTTTTCGCCCGCAGGTTCGCAGCGCGATCGCAAAAGGCAAGGAATCCGCAGAGGAATATTTGGATGTGCATCGAACATGGCACCGGCTCGGTGGACGCAGCACCTGCACGATGCTGTTCGGCCATGTCGAGTCCCTGGAAGACCGGGTCGATCACCTGCGACAACTCCGCGCGTTGCAGGACGAGACGGGCGGCTTCGTTGGATTCATTCCCCTCGCCTATCACCCCGAGAACAACGACATTCCGGTGACGCACCCGCCGACCGGCATGGATGCGCTGCGCACGATTGCGGTGAGCAGAATCTACCTCGATAACTTTTTTCACATCACAGCGTATTGGGTGGGGCTCGGAATGAAGCTCGCTCAGGTCGCGTTGAATTACGGCGCCGATGACCTGCACGGCACGATCATTGAAGAACACATCTTTCACATGGCTGGCGCCACATCACCTCAATTGCAGACGCAGGCCGACATGATCAAGGCGATTCGCGAGACCGGGCGCATACCCGTGCAGCGAAATACGTTCTATGAGCCAATTGACCTCGGACCTGAATCTGCGGTGGCTCCCGGTCCGGTAGAATTGGTGCACGGATGAAGGTGGCGTTCGCAGTTGGTCGACCTGAAACCGGCACGCCTGAACGAAACCATGGATATGCCTGACGAAATTCCTAAACTCCGCATGGCTCCGCCAGAATCGGCGGCGGAGTTGGAGCGCAGGCTGGAACGGGATCGGATCACCACCGAACGTGAACGCGAAGTTCAACTCGAGCAATCACTCGGCAAATTCCGCGTCGGCTCCGTCAAATTCCTGAATGCCGTTCCACTCACGCGCGGGCTCGAGGACCAGGTTCGATTCGATGTGCCGTCACGGCTGGCGGAGATGTTGCGGAACGACGAACTGGACGCGGCGCTGGTGAGCGTGACGGAAGTCCTGTTCAACGATCGATACGATGTCCTGGACGGAGTTGCAATCGCTTCCCTGGGTGAAGTCCAGAGCGTGCTCCTGGCACATCGACATCCGATCGAGGAAGCGCGCGAGGTGTTCTGCGATACCGCTTCACTGACGAGTGTCAATCTGCTGCGCGTGCTCCTCGCCGAGCGCGGATTGAAACCCGATTTCAAGCCATTGCCGGCCTGCGATTTGCAGCGGCTCCCTGATTTTGTTTTGTTGATCGGCGATCACGCGCTCGACTTGCTGACCGGTCCGCACGAGCACGCGATCTGGGATCTGGGTGCGGCGTGGTTTGAGACCATGCGCCTGCCTTTCGTGTATGCGGTTTGGGCGCTGAAACGCGGCATCGAAAATTCAGAGCTGCGGCGCCAGTTGCGGGAAGCCAAAGCGTTCGGGCTGGATACGGTGGATTCGATCATCCGCCAACGCACTGATTACACTGAGGATTTCCGACGCGATTACCTGAACTGGCACATTCATTATCATCTGGGGACGGACGAAAAACGCGGCCTGCAGCGCTTCATGGAATTGCTGAGAAAACACGGGACCCAGCCAGTGTTCGAGCCGAGGTTCGTCAGCTGACTCCCTAAAGCGCGGGCCCTGATTGTTTCTCAAGGCTTGCGAGGACTTCGGGGTCACGCACGTCGACCCAGCGGCCTTGAATTTCAAGACCGGCGATTGTGTGATGCGTTTCAAGCAGGCCATTAATGGCATCCGTTAATTCGAATTCACCGCGCGGGGATTTCTGCAGCTTGGCGGTTTCATCGAACAGCGAGGGTTTGAAGATGTAGATGCCCGCGTTGTACCACACCGGCTCACCCGCCTTCAACAACCCCTCCGACTGCAGTTGCGCTACCCGCTGAGGACCCGGTTTTTCAACGATGCGCTGCAGGCAGAACTTCTCATCAAAAAAGTTCAGGCCGCCCTTGCTGACATCTTGTCCGCGCGTCACGGTTATCAAACCCGAAAAATATCCTTCGTTAAAGCGATGGATCATCTGCTGGTACGTCTCCGGTTTTACAAGGATGTCGCCGTACGTCAGCAGGAACGGTGAAACTCCGATGAATTCCTTTGCAAGTTCGGGGGCTTTTCCGGTTCCGTCTTGAACGATTTGGCGGCCGTATTGAATGCGAACCTTCCAGCGTGAGCCATTGCCAAAGTAGTGTTCAACGACTTCGGCCTGCCAGCCCGTGACGATGAAGATATCGTGAATGCCCGTCGCGGCGATCCCTTCGACGATGTGCTCCAGGATTGGCTTGCCTTGAACCTTCAACATGGGCTTGGGAAGTTCCTGCGTGAGTTCCCGCATGCGAGTCCCTTTGCCTGCGGCCAATATAACGGCTTTCATTGCGCACCAATGAACACCGATGACATGCCCTGACAAAGTAAAATCTGATATGGCACGAGCGGCTGCTGCCATACGGCATCCATGCGGGTTTTGCCTCCATACTCGACCCTCAACAGTTGGGGAAGGTTCGCTTCATGAAACCACGTTCCGATACCAATTCGAAGGCGCAACCCCAACGTCGTGCGAGCGAGGTGGGACACGCGCGAAATGCCGAACATGAAGAGAACCGCAAGACGAATCTCAGCAAGGACCTGAAGCCTGGCAAGCCAGCCGATCGCAGCGCGGCGGAATCGGAAAGCACCGTCCAGGGCAGCGAATTCAAATAGGAAACAACCGCCCCTCAGACCGCGAAGCTCTGCTGCTGTTCCTGGGCTTCGCGCTCGCGCTGGATCCTTTCGCCAGCCAGCCGATGATACGTTGCCACGTAGTTTTCAACGAACTGACCCATCTCTCCTGGCGCGCCCGGCCGCCCCGGATCCGTGTTCAGAGAAACGCCCGTGTCGCTTTTGGGTGTGACAACAATCGGCACGTTGGAGTGTGGGAGACATTCGTCGGAATCGAACCCGTGCAAATGAATCACGTCGAAACGCCATGTGCTCAGCAGCATTTCGATCGTCGCACGATACTGCGCTCGAACCTGCTCCTCTCCCGCTTCGTTGAGGGGAGTTTCGGGTCTGGGCATCTCGACCAAAATCCCTTCCACGTCATAGCCTTCGGGTGCAATCACGATTGAGTGATGTCCCGCGCGGTTCAGTGCGGCATCCAGGTGCCTCAACATGTGGCCAGCTTCCCCGTCAGATTCGGGGCCGAATCCGGCGGAGGGATGAACGACGTTTAAAACGGTCAATTGCATAGTGGAGTGTGCGATTCATGTGTGGTTGCCGCCAGCCGCGACGCAACGATATCGTCCTCGGTGAAACGGCGCAGGGCCGCGCCTGCAAGCTTGCGCCACCGTTCGCCGGTCGTTCCCCATTCGAATAATTCGTAATGAAGCTTTCCCGGATGTGGCGCCTGGGCGAAGTCGTAAACCGGCGCCAGGCGGAAGCGCTCGTGGCCAATGGGGAAATACTGCAGCCGGTCTCGCTGCGTCTGGCAGCAAGCAAACAGCTGCTGCTTGAACTGGCGCTCCGCTGGCGTGAGGACGCGGGTCACGACCTCCTGCCGCGCACGGGGAAGGAACTCACCGGTCGCCATTATCCCCGCGCGATTGAAATACCCGGCGAACTCCACGATAAGCGGCTGAACTCCCAATTCCTGTTGCAAAATCGCGCATGCGGTGTGGACAGCAAAGGCTGTGGCATCGTTGTCCGGATGGCCCCCTTCGTACGCATGGGTAAGGACCACTTGCGGCTGCAGTTCGAGCAATTTGTCCACCATCGTCTCCGTTAATGAGACCAGGTTAAGCGTGGTTTCCTGCGCGGCAAAACCAAGCGGGTGCAGCTGGCGCACCTGAATTCCTGTCAGCGCCAGGGCGGTGATCGCTTCGCGCTGGCGGAACGACGCATACTCCTCCGACGTGACGAAGCCGGCGCGCCAGACATCGACGGAGTTTCGCGGTGCGCCATCAGTGACATGCACGACCTGCGCGTGCGACCAGCGCCGCAATTGGACCCCGGCGCCGATCACCTCAGCGGCGGGATAAGCTGCGACAACCGCCATGCGCGGCGCTGTGGCGTTAGAGAACAACAGTTGGGACCAGTGGCTTGTCATAAACGGGAAGTTGCCGGGTAAACCGCGCCGCCGGGTCCGGCAAACGCGCCGCAGCGGCATACAAAAACCTCGGCCTCAGGATGCGCCTCGATTTCGAATCCGGCGCTTCGCAACATCGCTTCAGCACATGCGCGATTGGGCACCCACCAATTGGTCGGGTCGCCAGCGTACCGATGCTCGATGAAATACATCCGCGGAAAGGCTGGATTATCGAAGATGTCGGTCTGCCAGAATTGGTAGTCACTCTTGACCGGCATCATTTCGCTGCTGCCACGCTGCATGGATTGAAACACGAACAGGTCGCGAGTCACGTGCTCACGGATGAGGTCGAGCGCAAGCAGCGGGTGGCGCAGGTGATAAAGCACACCCATAAACAGAACGATGTCGAACTTCTCACCGAGCTGGGCCACGTCGTAAACCGACATCTGCCGAAAATCGATCTCGACCCCGGATACCTCCGCGGCAAAACGGGCCTGCGCCAGGTATCGTTCATCAAAGTCAATGCCGACCACCCGCTCAGCACCGCGGCGCTTCATTTCAATCGAGTAGAAGCCGCCATTGCAGCCAATATCCAGAACCGTCTTTCCGCTGAGATCGGCAGGGATCGAATCCGCAAATGCCTGCCATTTGATTTCAGGGTAGTTGCCGAGGAAATGGTCGGGCGCAGTCTGCACCCCGCGGAGATTCAGATTGTGAAACCACGCTCCCAGTCCCGCAACACGCTCGCGGACTTCTTCCGGGGTGAGGGACGGAGTGGTGGAAATGGGACTCATACTGAATGGCGCGGCGGCTATCGCGTTCGGGTTGAAAGGATCGGTTCCACGCATCGGCCGGCTGGCTGGGGCCTGCAATTGAGGAGCACGCTCTCAGTCCCGTTCTCACGTTCCTGTTGTTCGCTGGCTGTGCTCAGGAGAGTGATCGCGGACCGGTAGCCATGCAGCGTTCCAATGTCGACGTACGATTCGCCCGCGCGCACGCCCACCGCTTCGCCGCCGATTGCCAGGTAGGCATTCACGAGCGTTCCGAAGTATTCGTCGCCGCGTTCCGGCTGTTTCCAGAGTTCGTGGAGCTCGTGGTAAACGGAGCCCGGCATCTTGAATGCACCCCAAATCCAACGCGTCTGCGCATCCTTCTGCTTCACTTGAATGCAGGTCACGCGACCCGTTTCATCCGTGTTCACCGCATCGAAAAACTCTGGTCTATCCACCGGAAACAGCAGGAAGGAAAGGCGGTCGTCGGGCAACTGCCGCAGCGCGGATTCGGGAAACCAGACCGTGTCAGGCAAACCCACGATCACGGGCTCATCGCGAGAAATCAGCGGCGCGGCACGGAAAACTGCGTCGCAAAGCCCGCCAGGCCGGGGCTGGATTACGTATGCAAATTCGGCTGCTCCATATCCACCGCCGTAATACGAAAGGATGTCGGATTTGCCGGGCGAAATCACGAAGCAGATCTTGGTCGCGCCGCCGAGCATCATGCGCTCGATGAGATATTCACTGACAGCACGTGGACGTTCCGTTCCATCCTCCCTGCGGCTGCCGACGGGCAACAGCTCCTTCGAGAATGCGAGCGGCTGAATTCTGCTTCCCGCGCCCGCTGCTGGTATGATTCCCCACATAGACTGCATCCAGTTTTCGCAGAAAAACAAGGAGCCCCCAATGGGATGAGCACCGTAAGGGTTTAACCCCGAAAATGCGCTTACACGCGCCCGTTGGATGCCATCCGTTCGTTTGCCACCGCGGCGTCCAAAAGCGATTCCAAGTCGATCGCCCGGCGTTCGGCGGTGTGTTCCGTCAGCGCCCGTTCGCGAGCGGCATTCCCGATTTGTTCCAAATCCAGATCCGACCGGTCGAGCGCGGCGACGGCGTCGTCCGTGGATGCAGCAACCAGGATCTGTTCGCCCGGAGCAAAGAACTCATCGAGACCCTCCCACCAATCGCTCAAGATGGGCGTTCCGCATGCCGCCGCCTCGAACAGCCGCCCTGAGGGGCAAAATCCCATTTCCGCCATCGCCTGCCGCGTGACGTTCAATGTCATGCGCGATGAGCTGTAAAACGCGGGGTGGTCCGTGGGTGCCACGTGCGATGCGAAGTAAATATTGCTCGTCCACGGAAACTCCCCGGGATATAGCGCACCGCCGATCAGAAACCTTTTATTGGGCAGCTGCCGCGCAGGATCAATGAACAACTTCTGAAGGGCTGCCTGGCGGTCCGCTGCATAGGTTCCCAGGTACGACAGATCGCTCCGAAACATATCCACGGGGCTGACCCGGCGATGCACGGTGGGGTCGACGCTGCCGTACAGGGGAGCCACCCGCCGCGCGCCCAGTTCGATCCGAAGCTGGTCCAGCGCGCGTCCGCCTGTGTAACTCAGCACCAGGTCGAAATCGCAAAGGCCGCGCGGTCCGATGTAGCTGACGTTCCCGCCCGACCGCAGATGATGCAGGGTGACCGGGGTGTCGAGGTCGTAAAATGTTTTCAGCCGCGCCGCGGACTCCAGCACGAGTTCCGTAGCGGCGATTCCATCGGCACAGTAGGAGGTCACCATTCCCACATCCGCGTCCGACAACGCGCGTTGCGCCCGGTCCCTCACGTTGTCCCACTCTGGATACAACACCAATTGGCCTCCTTCGAGTTCAGTGAGGTCGCGGTGCGACGCGTAATAGGGAACATCCCGTTCGTAGAACTCGATGGCATGGCCGCGCTGAATGAGGGCGCGACACAGACCACGCCAAAGGGTGGCATGTCCGTTGCCCCACGAAGAACTAAGCGTCAGGCCAAAGATGACGATTTTCATGGCGACCTGGAGGGCACCTTTCGCCTGCCACAAAATCACGCGGCACTGCTTCGAACCGTCGTGCGCTTCAGCAACCCGAGCACATACGATTCAAGTTCCTGCGCGCGCTGGCGGGAAGTATGCCTCGCGAGCACGCATTCGCGGGCACGATAGCCAATGCGCCGGCGGTCGATCTCCGGCACGTTGCGCAGAAAGTCCAGGGTTTCGCCACTGGACCGCGAAATCAAAATCTCCTTTCCAGGCTCGAAGAACTGGTCCAGGCCTTCCCACCAATCGCTGATGATTGGCGTCCCACAGGCAGCTGCCTCGAACAGTCTGACGCTCGGTGAGTATCCGGCCGCCACCATGTCCGCGCGCGTGACATTAAGGGTGAACCGCTGCGAATTGTAAAACGACCGATGCTTCTCAGGCGAAAGATGTGTAAATCGCCGAACGTTTCGCGGCCAGCGGATGGAACGCGGATACTGCGGACCCGCCACAACGAAGCGCCCGGAATCCCATTGCCGCGCGGGCTCGAGCAGAAGCCGGTCAAGCACTGGCTGCCGATCGTCGCTATAGGTCCCCATGTAACCGAGATCCCACTTTCGCTCGCACTCTTCCGGAAAATAAAGCATGGCGTCCACCGAACAATAAAGCGGCCGGGCCATGGGTGAATGGTAATGCTTCTCGATGTGATCCAGAATCGGGCCGCCGGTGAACGAAAGATACAGGTGATAACGCGGGATCAGCGAAGATGACAAGTAGTCGACCCGCCCCGAGAGAAGGTTCGCCATGGTCACCGGGGTGTCGATGTCATAGAAGGCGGTCACTCCCTGCGCCAGATCGGTCACCCATTCACCGACAGCGATTCCGTCCGGCACGTACGATCCCACGACGACGGCATCAGCCTGCCGCACTTCCCCGCTGAATCGATCCTTCAACTCCGCGATGTCGCGATACAATTCCGTCCGCCCATAAGGCGGATTCGGAAGGTCGCGATTGGAAGCATACCATTCCGTGTCGCGTTCAAGGAACAGCACGTCGTGTCCGCGCCCACTCAGTTCGCGCACCAGCCCGCGATAGGTCGTGGCGTGTCCATTGCCCCAGGAGGAGGTAATCGAAAGGCCGATGATGACAATCTTCAACCCTCGACGGCGGGACTTCATCGATTCGAGCTCCGGTCCCGAAGCGGGCAGCAGAGTGGCGATGTCCGTGCCGCGCGAGGCCACAGGGCTAACCGCGCGGGCGGCATGTTCGTTGGTGGAGTGGCGGAACAAGAATTCGCTCTTCAACTTTGGCAATACCGTCGTGTGGATTGTGTTTAACTTCGCTTTCATGTGACAGCTCGCAAAAATCCATGAACTCCTCTACGGATTCCGAACGATCTCTCGTGCAACAGCGGCGCTCGCACTCTGCTCCGTCCAGGTTTCTCCGGAACGCGGCCGCACGGCGTCCCATTTGCCTGCCACGACTTTCTCGAACTGGCCGGCACGATGCGCGTAAGTGTGTTCGGAAAGGACCCGTTGCAACGCGGCGTTGCCGATGCGGCGCGACTCATCGGGACTGAGTCTTCTCAGGTGTTCGGCAACTTCCTCGCCGCTGCCTGCCACGAGCACCTCGCGTCCGGGTTCAAGGAACATCTCAATTCCCTCCCATGCATCCGTTATCAGGCAGGCGCCCGCTCCTGCCGCTTCAAACACCCGCGTCGGTGGCGAAAAACCGTACCGCGCCATGCTGCTGCGGTTCACATTCAAAACCGTCCTTGGCGTGGAATTGAATGCGTTGTGCTCCTGTGTGTATACGTGCCCGAGATAATTGACGTTCGCGGGCATCCGCTTGTCCTGCCAGCCGTTTCCGCCGAGAAGAAAACGATGTTTCGGCAACAGGGCCGCAGGTTTCAGAAAAAATTCCTCCACGCGCGTCTCGCGATCCGGCATCCGATTCCCCAGGAACCCAAGGTCGCCTGTGAACCGTGAATCAGGCTCAGCCGGGAAGTGCGTGTGCGGATCCAATGCATTGTAGATTGGGACGCACTCCCGGGCTCCGGCCTTCCGATATGTGTTCACCACGGGGTCGCCGCCGCCGTAAGTGAGGATGAAATTGTACTGCGGGATCAATCGGTTGAAGGGATCGCGAGGGTCCGACTGAATTCGATCGAGAGTTGCCGGAGCATCCACATCGAGAAACGCCACGAGACGGCTCGCGGTCTGCAGTTCCAGCACGGCGCGTTCAAGCAGATCGTCGAAGACGCCGACGCCGCTGCACTTGATGACAAGGTCGCTTGCGCGGGCCTGTTGAACGGCTTTCAGCACCGCCGCTTCATTATTCTCATAAACCACAACGCGAGCCCAAGGCGGGTCCGGAATGTCTCGATGCTGCTGGCGCTCGTAGGCGTCGGGTTCGTAAAACGTCACCCGATGTCCGCGATCGTGCAATGCGCGGACAAGGCCCCGATAGTAAGTAGCCGCGCCGTTCCAGTAAGCCGATACCACGCTCGAGCCGAAGAAAGAAATGTTCAAGCCACTCATAAAGATGCTGAGGCGATGACACCCGTTGCGCGCTCTTTCAGGGCGGCATGAATGGAAAGCAGTTCATCCACGCGATGCGCGCACGTGTGATGTTCATGGACGGTTTGCAGGCCATGCTGCGCCAATTCGCGTCCAAATTCAGGTTCGTTCAGGACAGCACGAAGTTGCGCACTCATTTCCGCCCCGTTCCGCGCCACGAGAAAATCTTTTCCCGGTTCGAACAGCCCCTCGACGTCATTCCATGGCGAACAGATCAACGGGATGCCGCACGCCAGCGCTTCGAAAACGCGGATCGTCGGAATTCCCGGAAGCGCCTGCACGTAGGGCCGGCGAGGGATGTGGACCGTGACACGATGTTGCGCAAACACGCCGGGCGCGGCGAAATTTGGGAGCCATCCCGAGTATTCGATTCCTGCTGCTGTCAGCCGCTGAACCGCTGCCGCCGGATACCTCACGCCATGCACGCGCGCACTGAGCTTCAGGGCGGCGCAGGGTTGAATCAGGAATTCATCCAGCTCGGTGGTGCGTTCGTCATCGCCCCAATTGCCCACCCAAACCAGGTCTCCGCATTTGGCGACTTCCGGATGCGGGCTGAAAACGCGGACATCGGCCGCCTCGTGCCAAGTCCACGCTTGCCGGACACGGCCGCTGTTTTCATATAATTCGCGAAGCACGTCCCCGTAAGCGAGCACGCCATCGTAGTGGGAGAGCTCATACGCTGCCATGCTTTCAGGCGCAGTGACCATCCGATGGTGCGTGTCGTGAAAGAACAATCGATACGTGTCGTAGCGGGCACGATGCTCCCCCACGCGGCGAACCAGTTGATGATCGTTCCATTCGTGAACGATGACAATTTCGGCCCCGCTCAAGACTTCGTCGAGATCCAGCCGCGCAAGGTCATATCGGATGGAACTGAGGCCCGGATAGACGCGGCGGAAATCTTCGACCGGCTTCTCGCCATGCTGCTCCAGCAGATTCTTCAGACTCCATGCGTCGTGAGGTTCATACACGGCCACGTCGTGTCCCCGTGCCAGCAGGTCGGAGACGACTCCGCGAAGGAAATGAGCGTTGCCGTGGTTCCAGTCGGAGAGAAGCGAATGATAAAAGAGAACGATTTTCATGAGCCAGTTCCGGCAGCGAGAGGCGCTGCGTTGGAATCTGAAGAGGCCACGGCGGGAGCCGCCTCCGGCTCGTTCGCAGCTGCGACACGGCGCGCCAGCAATTCTGCATACGCATGCATGTAGACATCCGCCATCGTCTCGGGTGTGTAACGCTGCGCCTGCGCAAACGCGGCATCCGCCAGACGGGCGCGCTCGTGCGGGTCGGCAATCAATCCGGAAAGCGTCGCCTGCAATGCGACGGCATCATCAGGATCCACATACACCGCGGCGTCCTCCCAAATCTCACGCAGGCTGGGAATGTCGCCCAGCACGAGTGCGCAGTGACTCAGCGCCGCTTCAAGCGCCGAGAGCCCGAACGGTTCGTAGCGTGCCGGCAATGCATAGATCGCCGCCCGCTGCAAAGCGCCCGCCATGTCTGTGGGTGATAAATTCCCCAGGCAGGACAGATTTCGGAATCGCGCGAGGTTGCCATCGGGGTCCGCCTCCGCTCCCGCGATCAGCACCGGCCATTCAAGCTTTTTAGCGGCCGTGGCAAGCGTTCCAATATTCTTCGCGTCATCCCACAGGCGGCCCGCTGCGAAGACGAGGTCGTGCTTCTTTCGCGGCTTTATGCTCGGCAGCCGGCGGCCGTTGTAGATCACGCGCGAACGCTTAAACGGCCCGTAATCGCGAATCAGTGATTGGAGCATGGTCCGGGACGGTGCGACGACGAGATCGGCAGCCTGCAATCCAGTGATGACCCCTTCGCGGTAATCATCCCACTCCGCTGGAGCTTCACTGCCACGGACCGCTCGCCACCAGGAAAGCACGCAGGAGTGTCCAACCACGAGACGGGGGCATTCCCAGGGCAGGGCGCCATGTGCGAATCCATTCAGATGCACCAGGTCAGGTTGAAACGATTGCTCCAATTCCAGAAGCCAGTGCCCGGCGCGCTCCACATCTCGCCTGCTATCCGTCATCCACTCCAACTTGTAAGCGCTCTCAAATAAAGTGAGGTTGGACTCGGCTGCCGCTTCAGCCTTTTGGGTCATGCTCATCGGCGCTCCCATCGTCGCGAGGCCAATCGCAATACCGTGTCGAGCCAGCGCACGGGTCAGTTCGAGTGCGTAGGTCCAGACTCCACCGACGGTGTCCGCGGTCATCAAGACGCGCCTGGGATGCAGCAACTGATTCATTTGACGTTGGTCATCAGATCGGGAGTCTCGAATTGCCGTAGATGCAATCGAGGGATTCTGCGACCGCAAGAAGGTCTTCGACATCAGGCGAATACCTACCACCCCGTGCCAGCTGTTCGGCCCAATTCACAGCTGCCCGGGGACCCCAAGGCTCCACGATGTCCGACAGGATTTCACGGCGTGTACCAATAAACCTTTCCGCCACGAAGTCATAAAACGAGCCGCCCACGTTCCGAATGGCAGCCCCGCCTCGCGTGCCATAGAAGGCTGCGGAGATCACGGCGTCACACCCTGCAGGCAGTTTCCATGAGCAGGCGAGCTGCACGGCTGCGCCGGTTTCGAGATCGAGGCGGGCCATTGCATAATCTTCCACCTCGCCAGTGTCGCGCGCCAGTGGACGGCCCTGTGCAAAGAGGCGGCTGGTGACGTTGCGGAGGCGAGGAAACTGCAACGTCCACAGGGCGAGATCCACGAGGTGAATCCCAAGATCAATCACGCAGCCACCGCCCGACAACCGGGCGTCGTAGAACCAAGGTTTATCGGGCCCATACGCGTTATGAAATGTCAGGTCGACGGCGTAAATGTCCCCGAGCTCCCCTGCCAGGTTCAACTCGCGGATCCGTTGAACACCAGTGATAAAGCGATAGGAGAGATCGACACCGAGCAATCGATCTGCGGATCGCGCAGCATCGATCACGCGCCGGGTTTCAGCGGCGTTCCGTCCCAGCGGCTTCTGGCAAAAGACGGCGAGGCCACGCTCGAGCGCAGCAACCGCCTGATCGGCGTGCAAAGCGCTCGGCGTGGCGATCACCACCCCATCCAGTTCCACCTCCAACAAGGCGTCCAACGAGTCCAACACCGCAGCTCGAGGTTCGATGCGCGCCGCCTCTGTCCGCAATGCTTCCGAAGTTTCGGCAATGGCTGTGATTTCAATGGCGCCGCTTGCTGCCATCGCTTCCATCCGATTCCGGCCGATCCAGCCGACGCCTAAAAAACCGAGTCTTGGGCGCGCACATCTCTTCGCGGCGGGTCTTGTCGGGCTCGGCTGGTCCAGCAGGTCTGGCATGAAACTTTTCATTATGATATGCGAACCCAGGCTTTCAGAAATTCAGCTGGGCGGGCTTTCATTGCGTTCAAGGCGCTCGCCAGTCGTTCCAGCGAAAACTCGTGGGTGTAGAGCGGTTGCGGGTTCAGGTTGCCCGCGGTCATGGATTCAACCGCGTCGCGAATGCCGTTCACATAAACGGCGGTTTCGCGCTCATGGGCGTTGATGACGTCGAGCCCGCGCCAGTTCCACAACTGCATGTTCACCTGGCGTGGTCCGTCCTGATGATACCCGGCGATGATGAGCCGTCCTCGTTCCCGTGTCAGTTCACCCGCCAAATCGAGAGGCCATTGCGCTCCGACCGCTTCAATCACGCGGTCACATCCCAAATCAGTTGTCAGACGTTTCACTTTCTCGATGATCCGGCAGTGATCGTCCATGGGAATGGTTTCAGCCGCGCCCATCATCCGGGCCATTTCCAAGGCGAAAGGACGGCGAGTGATAGCGATGACATTCGCGCCGGCGCGCGCGCAGAGTTGTGTCAACACAGCCCCGAGAAAACCAATTCCGACGATCGCAACGGTCTGCCCCTTCCTGATGTCGCTGCGATGAAACACGTTCAGTGCACAGCCCAGCGCTTCGCCTGGAAAAGGCTGGCCGTCAAACTCGGGCGGCAGCCTGACGACTGCGCTTTCCGGGGCGACGTCAAATTCAGCGAAGGCCCTATACGAAAGCAACGCGACGCGATCGTTTATCCCCACTGTTGTGACACGGCTGCCGATCGCGTCCACATAGCCCCAACCCTCGTGTCCCGGCTGGCCAGCTTCGAACGGATACGAAAACCACGGGCGGCCCTCCCACGGCGCGAGGTTGGATCCGCAGACACCGCAGCCCTCAAGGCGGACACGGACTTCATTCTCGCGAGGATCTGGAACCGGCTGCTCCTCGATCCGGATCAACCCGGGTCCCGCCAGCACCGCGGCCACCATGCGGTTCCTGTTTCGCCCAGAACGTCCTGGTCGAAAGGTGGCGTTGGAGCCAAGCTGCAGTGCTGCAGGTGCGTCGCAAGCGCCTTGGCGGGTGCCGAGGAGGGACGTCCCCGAGCCGGCATGAGTCACGTGCGCCATGCTTACACGGCTGTTGCCAGCGTAACATCCGTTTCGCGGGGTTCACCGCTTCCGTTCGGCAGGCGCTTGAGACGCGGAACTCGCCGAGCCGGAACTTTCCGAAGACTCACACCACCATGGTGACGGGCGCGCACAGAGGAGACAGCATCGATCGATGAGGCAGTCGAGCGATTCTTCACCAGCCAATCGTGCAACTGCGTCACGCCCTCGCGAACTGTGAGGGCAGGGGCCCAGCCCGTTGCTTCAGAAAACCGGCGGGTGTCAGATACGTAGAATTGCTGGTCAGCGGGCCGCCAAGCATCGAAGCGCACCGAAGGCGCGCGTCCGCGCAGGTGGCTAATCAGATTCAGAAGCTCTAACAAGCTCGTCGTGTTCGACGGCCCGCCGCCAATATTGAAGACCTGCCCGCTGATGGCACTGATGTTTTCTTGCGCGAGCAGGAAAGCGTTCACCAAATCTTCGACAAACAAAATATCCCGCACCTGCCGGCCATCGCCGTAGAGTGTGATGGGTTCACCGTTAAGGGCGCGGATGAGGAAATGAGCGACCCATCCCTGATCCTCGTTGCCGAATTGATGCGGCCCGTAGATGCAACTCATCCGAAATACCGCAGTCTTAAGGCCGAACGTCTTGGCATAGTCCAGGACGTATTGCTCCGCGGCTCCCTTCGAACAGCCGTATGGACTGTGAAAATGCAGCGCGCGCGATTCGCCGAAACCGAAGTCCCCCGACTCCGCATCCGCAGGTTCGTAACGTTCCTCGCGCTGCACGAGCGCGACATCATTCATGTGGCCGTAAACCTTGTTCGTGCTGGTGAAGATCAACGGCGGCGGAGAGGACCGGGATCGGATGGCTTCCAGCAAATTCAAAGTGCCCAGCGCATTGATCTCAAAATCATCAATCGGGTCCTCAAGGCTCGTTGTCACCGCGACCTGCGCCGCGAAATGAAACACCTGGCCCGCATCTGAGACAGCCCTGCGAACGGCTTCGCGGTTTCGGATGTCCCCATGCTGGAACTGGACGAGCGTGCCATAGGTTGCCTGGAGCCATGCCAGGTTTTGCTCAACCCCTGCGCGGGAAAGATTGTCGAACAGGATCACGGGCTTGCCACCCGACAACAGCCGGGCCGCGAGGTTGGTGCCAATAAACCCGGCGCCTCCTGTGATCAGCGCCGGCCGCCCCCGATGCCCGTTAACGCTATTGACGCCTGTTGCTGGCGAGTGCAGGTGGCCCGCCGCACCTCCATTGTCGCTCCCCAAGGCCTTCGTGGTTCGCCTGCTCATACAGTCAGACCTCGTGCTGAGAGTTCGGCGCTTGCCTGCGCGACGCGATCTTCCGCAACCTGGCCCTCGAGCCATGTCACCAACTCATTCAAGCCATTATCGAGCGAGACCTGCGGCTCGTAGCCGATGACGCTGCGCGCATGGCTGATGTCCGCGAAACAATGACGCACGTCGCCAATGCGATACTTGCCGGTAATTTCGGCCTCAATGTGCTCCTTGCCCATTACGGACGATATGCGTTGAGCGAGGTCGCTGATCGTGTAGTGCTGGCCGCTTCCGATGTTGAACACCTGCCCCGCTGCCGCGGGAGTTTCCAAAGCCAGACGGCATCCCCGCGCGACGTCGTGAACGCTCACGAAGTCACGCTTCTGGAGGCCGTCTTCAAAAATCATGGGTGGATTGTTGTTCAACAAGCGCGAGGCGAATATGGCCATCACGCCGGTGTAAGGATTCGAAAGCGCCTGGCGCGTTCCGTAGACATTGAAAAAGCGGAGCGCCACGGTCGGAATCTGGTATGCGCGGCCGATGATCAGGCACATCCGTTCCTGGTCGTATTTCGACAACGCGTAAATGGAAGCGAGGGCCGGTGATTTGTTTTCGGGCGTTGGCACCGGCGTGAGAACTCCACCCTCGGCATCGTGAAGCTCCCAGTCGCGCGCCTTGAGCTCCTCAAGGGTGCGTTCATGACCGGGAACAAAATCTCCTATCGGCGTCCGATACAACCCCTCTCCATACAAGCTCATGCTGGATGCAACCACGAGCCGCTCCACGGGCTTCTCAATGAGGGCCTCGAGCAGCACCGCGGTGCCCTCGTTGTTTACGGACGTGTATTTCGCCACTTCATACATGCTCTGGCCCACGCCGACCATTGCTGCAAAATGATAAACCGCGTCCACGCCTTTCAGGCTGCGGCGAACCGCGTCCCGGTCACGCACATCGCCGACCACCAGTTCCACGTCAGAATCCAGATACTCAGGACGCTGCTGTTTGGGTCCATGAACCTGTTCGGAGAGAGAATCCAAAATCCGGATTTGATAGCCCTGTGCGAGAAGTTCGTCCGTGAGATGTGATCCAATGAACCCTGCCCCACCGGTGATCAGTATTCGTTTCATTTTAAAGACTTCGAAGTGGTTCGAAGTTGTTTTCACAGTAGGCTGCACACCGGGACGAACAATCAGGGCTTCACCCCGTACTGCCCAGAGAAACGACTCCAGCGCAAGTAGCTGCTCACCAAAACACCTGTTGACAAGGCCTCGCACTGTTAGGCATAACACTGCCATGCTTCAAAAGGAACTAGTCGCCGCGTCAACCGTGCCGCTGGTCCTGTCTGTGCTCAGCGAGGGGGAAAACTACGGTTACGCCCTGATCCAGCGCGTGCGCGAGCTATCGCGGGGTCGCATCGAATGGACAGAAGGAATGCTCTACCCCGTTCTGCATTGGATGGAAAAGGAACGTTTGATCGAATCGGAATGGCGCGAAGCCGAAACTGGCCGGAAGCGAAAATACTACCGTCTTCGGAAGGAGGGACGGGCGTCGCTGCAAACGGAAAAGCAACAGTGGATGGCCGTGCATGAAACCCTGACCGCTCTATGGAAACGAAACCCGCGTTTGACCTGAACCAAAGGATCAGCGAATGGCGCGAGCATTTCGCGTCTTCCGCGGCGCTCCGCCCGGACGATGTGTATGAAATCGAATTGCATCTGCGTCTGCTGACAGCTGAGTTCCAGAGGATCGGATTATTGGAAGACGAAGCTTTCATGGTGGCTTTGAAGCGCATCGGAAGCAGCCAAACCCTTGAACGCGAATTCGCGAAAGTGAATTCGTCGGCTGTGTGGGTGGACCGGTTTCTCTGGATGCTGATCGGAATCCAAACCTGGGCGCTTGTCTACGGTCTCGCTCACACACTCGGCCGAAGCCTCCTCATGCTCGGCTTCCGAAATGCAGAACAAGTGAACATTAGCACTGGTGCAACCGTGTTCGTTGCGGGGCAGCTTCTCACGTTCGCAGGAAGTCTGTTCCTTGTAGGGTGGGCCACATCGGGTCGCGGCAATCGCTGGACTGCCGCCATCAGCCAGGGGCTTCAGCGACGCGGCGCAATCACAATCACCGCCATCGCTGGCCTCGCCCTGGCCCTGGTATATCTCCTCAACGCCGCCTTGCCGGTTTTCATCTGGAAGTTTATCACGCCCTCGGGAATGCTCGCCGTCTCACAATCCCAGCACTACGGTTACCTGATCAGCGGACCCATTCAGGCAATCGCCATGGTGGCAATGACCTTGATGGTGGCAAGGCGGCGCAGGGCGTTGAACGCACGATAAACTGTCATCGATGCGCCCGCCGCAGCAGGACAATTGTGGTCTCGGATGCAGCCACATTCATTTCAACCCGGCTGCCCGTGGCTGAACGCGCCAACGTCGCGCGAACGGGCTCGCCGGCGGCGTTAAAAGCCGATGCCGAACCTGATACACCGAACGGCAACTGCACGCTGACGAACCCGCGTCTTGGATTGTCCGTGCTTCCATCCCCCGGCCGCCACTGCCCGTACACATGGTTCTGCAACCAGGAAACCAGAACCACCCTTCCGTCGCGCAGTTCAAACGCATGCGCGTGAAACTTGGGTCGAACGGCAGCCGTTACGCGAACCTCGTGATCGATGCATCGAAAGCCCTGGCCAAACAGTGAAGCGAAAAATCGCAACGCATGCATTGCAGGCTTTGCGCCACCCTGTTCATCCAACACGCCCAGGTGCCGGTTGTTGACATCGCCGATCACCTCCTGGGTTTGAGGGAGGTCGTTGATGCGATACCATGCGATGAGGGAAACGTCGTCCATCGCTGCGAGCATGGTCAGCATGCGGAACAACGCCGCGGCCTGGAAGTTGTCGGTATGCTCGTAGCCGTACTGGGCGCGGTATTGGCCTGACACGTGCGCGCCCCGACGAAAGCTGCTGTAGCCGACCTCGGCCATCCAAATGGGCTGATCCAATCCATGCTGGCGAAGGATGTCGCGCGCGCGGCCCACGTAACCCGGGAGATACTCCAACGGCTCGCTCGACCACGTCTCGTAATAGTTGTGAAGATTCACAACATCGACGTGCTCCATCGCCTCGCCGTTCGTCAGCACGGACTCGAGAAAATTGAGGTCCCAGGCAAGGCCGCCAAACACCACCTTTGCATTCGGATCGGTTTGACGAACGGCGCGTGCCCCAGCGGTGAGCAACCCTGCAAACTGTTCGACCGAACCTGCCCAATACGCAGGATTATCAGGCTCGTTCCATAGTTCCCACGAGTGAATGCGGGTCTTGTAGCGCTCAACGAGTGCCCGCATAAAGCGCGCGAAATCTTCGCTGTCGCGCGGTGGATGCTGCCAGAAGTCGTCTTCATTGCTCGTCGAAGCCCAGCGCGGCGTGTAACAGACGTAGGGGATCAGGCGGATGTGGAATTCTTCCGTAGCCATGCGAACGAACTGGTCCCAGAAACTCCAGTCATACTGTCCGCGTTCCGGCTCCATCGCATCCCACCCAAATGCGATCCGCAATACGCGCAGCCCGTTCGTGGCTGCCACTTCCAGATCGCGGCGCGCCGCCGCGATCGACCGCGATTCCTCAGGGTAATCCTCGCAAATGCCGATCGGGAGAACGCGAAAGGCCTTATCTGCAGGCGTCTGGCAGCGCGACTCGTTCGTTGCGACACAACCCGCGCTCAGCCATGCCATGCACATCGAAGCTGCAACCACTTGCGCGAGGCGAGTAACTCTGGCTGGCATCATGCCGCCAACATTGCCGCCGAACGTCAATTGTCACTTGGGGTTGGCGCCCCCATTCAATCTACACGTTGAACTTGAAGAGGAGAACGTCACCGTCCTTGACGACGTATTCCTTGCCTTCCATGCGATACAAACCCTTTTCGCGTGCCGCAGCGACGGAGCCGCATTGCATGAGAGCGTCGTAGGCGACCGTTTCCGCCTTGATGAAGCCGCGTTCGAAATCGCTGTGAATGACGCCCGCCGCCTTCGGCGCCGTATCGCCCGCGTGAATCGTCCACGCGCGCACTTCCTTTTCACCAGCAGTAAAGTAGGTGCGCAATCCAAGCAGGTGGTACGTCGCGCGAATCAATTGTCCAACGCCGCTTTCCTGCACCCCCAACTCTTGAAGGAATGCCTTTGCTTCCTCCGGTGAGAGGTCAATCAGGTCGCTCTCGATCTGCGCGCTGATCACGACGGCTTCACAGGCGAGATGCGTCTTCACATATTCGCGCACCTGCAGCACGAATGGATTCTGATCGCCCGTGGCCAGTTCCGATTCCTTCACATTGCACGCGAAAATCGTCGGCTTGTCGGTCAGAAGGTAGAACGACTTTGACAACACCTTCTCCTCGGGCGTCAAGGTTACCGTCAGCGCGGGTTTGCCCGAGTCGAGGACAGGTTCAATCTTCGTCAGGACTGCGTCTTCCGCCACCGCCGCCTTTTCCCCTCGTTTCACGTCCTTGGCCAGCCGCTCGCGGCGCTTCTTCACTGCGTCGAGGTCGGCAAGCACGAGTTCCGTGTTGATCACCTCGATGTCACGCACGGGATTGACGCTGCCCGCGACGTGGTGAATGTCGGGATCTTCAAAGCAACGAACGACCTGCACGATCGCATCCACTTCACGGATGTGGCTGAGGAACTTGTTGCCGAGCCCTTCACCCTGCGCCGCACCTTTCACCAAGCCGGCGATGTCCACGAATTCCACCGCGGCCGGAACAATGACACTCGTCTTGGCAACGCGTGAGAGCGGTTCCAGGCGCGGATCCGGCACGGTCACAATGCCCACGTTGGGGTCGATGGTGCAAAAAGGGTAATTCGCCGCCTCGGCCTTTCGGGTGCGAGTGACGGCGTTAAACAGGGTGGATTTGCCCACATTGGGCAACCCGACAATTCCAGCTCTCAACATAAAAATCAGGGCGTGCCCGGAGCACGGCAAAATAGGTCTGATACAGTGCTCAGTCGGGCCGCCCAAAACAAGCGGGATCTGTTGCATTTATGTTGCCAAGTGGATGGCCGAAATCCTTTACTATGCCGCGATGCCAGACGAGTTGATCCCGACGCGAGCGTCGTTGCTAAACCGGTTGAAAGACCTCCAGGACCAGGCAAGTTGGCAGGACTTCTACAATATTTATTCCCGGCTGATTTTCGACATTTCCTTGAAGGCCGGATTAACCCGCACGGAGGCGCAGGACGTCGTGCAGGAGACGATTGTGTCCGTCGCCCGCCACATTCCGACGTTCAAGTACGATCCATCGCTCGGCTCGTTCAAGAACTGGCTGCTGACGATGACCCGCTGGCGGATTACGGATCAATTGCGGAAGCGTGGTCCAGTGATGGTGCATGACAGCGAAACACAAACCGGCACGCGCACGATCGAACGCATTCCGGATCCGACCGTGGACATATCCGCTGACACGTGGGATGCGGAATGGAAGCGCAGCCTGATCGCGGCTGCGGAAGGGAACGTGAAGCGCCGGATCGATCCACTGAAATACCAGATCTACGATCTGTATGTGCACAAAGGCTGGGCGCCGGAAAAGGTGGCAGCCACGTTCAACATCCAGAAGAACAATGTGTACGTGAACAAGACCCGAATCGATGCGATGATTCGCGATGAGGTGGGGCGGCTCGGGAAGGAGATGCTTTAGGGGCCGAGGCGATCTGGCTTGGCAGCATATTGGGATTTGCCTACCGTCGGGCCGTGATTGGCGTTATGCGATTGATCGGGGTATTCAACGCGGCGATCTGGCTCGGCGGGGTCGTGTTCTTCACTGTCGTTGCAAGCCCGGCGCTCGGGTCATCCGCGATGGGCACTCTCCTGCAGCCGCGTAACATGCCTTACTTCGCTCCGGGCATTCAGCATGTGCTGCTCGGATACTACTTCCAATTTTTTGTCGTGTGCGCCCTCATCGCCTTGATTCATCTGACTTTGGAATGGCTCTACCTGGGCCGCCCGAAGTCCCGCAAGCTTCCACTGATCGTCCTGCTTGGATTGCTCGGTTATGGAATCGTCGGCAGCAACATGATTCAACCTCATCTCAAGACCACGCATGCGATCCGCTTCTCGGCAAAGGCCAAGCCCGTGGAGCGGGACGCGGCGGCCCGTTCGGTCGGACGATGGCACGTTGTTGTGTTGCTTGCGCAATGCGGAGCAATCGCCTGCCTCGCGGTTCATTTCTGGCGCCTCGCAAACCCTTCAGACACACCACGTTTCGTGAGTTCCGTAAAATTCCGGGGTTGACCAATACAGGGTTATCGTCAAAGGTACCGGCGTTAAACCAAAGAGCGCCTCGGGCGTCTCACGGGAATATGTATGATCTCTAACGAACGTCCCTCGCCTTTCGGCAATCGTCCACCCTACGGCTCTCCGAAACCGCCCGTTAACGAGGACACTCTGAGGACCGACCGCATCCAGATCGAACGCAAGATGTTTGTGTTCACGCTGAAGGAAAATCCCCGCGGCCGCTTTCTCCGCATCACCGAAGACGTCGGTGGCCGCCGCGACACCATTATTATTCCGGCCCCGGGTCTCGAAGATTTCAAGCGGTTGGTTGATGAAATGGTTAAGGCGGCTGCAGAAACCCCTCCCAAAGCTTAACCTCTTCGCGGGTTTACGGAATTAGCTCGAGCTACGAGCCTTCACCTTTCGCGGCTTCACTCGAGGCGCATCTCCCCACAAAGTCTCAAGGTCGTATTTTTCCCGCATGTCGTGGCGCATGACATGCACGATCACGTCGAAGTAATCCAAAACAATCCACGCGGTCTGCAGAGCCCCATCGATCGCCCGCGGACGCAGCCCCTGCTCGTCGCGCAGTGAGTCAACAATCTCGTCCATGATTGCCCGCAGGTGCGGCTCGCTCGTTCCTGTCGCAATCACAAAATAATCCGTCACCGAAGACAGCTCGCGGACATCGAGAACCGTGATATTTTCGGCCTTCTTGTTATCTGCCAGTTCGCGGCAAAGAAGCGCGAGTTTTTTGGAATCCATGTGCCGGGAAAATGCCCCACGAACACTCAAAGATAAAGTCGATTGTTGTGGATGGCTTCAGCAACCGCGCGGGGAAGCAGCGCTCCGACTGGATGTCCCTCGCGGATTCGCGCCCGAATTTCCGACGACGAAATGCGAATAGGAAAACCGGAAAGAAATTGTCCCCGGAATGGCGGCGGAAACTGAACGTGATCCTGCCCGGGCCGGGGTACGACCACGAAAGTGGCAAGCCGCGCCAGCTCCTCGGCATCGCGCCACTTTGGCAGCTGCACAACGTGGTCGCCGCCAATCAGGAAAAACAATTCAGCTCCGGGAAACTTCACGGCGTAATCACGCAGCGTGTCGATGGAATACGAGATGCCGCCGCGGCCAATTTCCTGGTCATCCACCGCGCACCAATCATATCCCGCGAGTGCCAGGCGCAGCAGGCGCAACCGTTGGCGGCCATCGATCGCCTGAAGACCGGCCTTGAAGGGAGACTGCGCGGCGGGAATGAACACCAGGCGGTCGAGCCCGAGTTCCTCCCGGGCTGCCTGGGCTACGAGGAGGTGCCCGACATGCACGGGGTCGAACGAGCCGCCAAACAGTCCGATCTTCATTTATTGACGTCCTTCACTAACAACAGCGCCGAACACCATTAAACTGTTGCTCGGTCGTTTCGACATACAGTTGCTCGCGCGTTTTTTCCTGGGTGCAAGGGTTGTCCTCCCCGCAGCGAACCTGCTGCGCGATCTGCGCCCGCTCGAGCCTCGCCTCGCCAGACAATTCCTTCAGCAACGCGAACGCCACGGTAAGCAGGCTTGCAACATGCAGCGGGCGCGCCTCCGCGACCGCGTATTCGGGCAGCCAAACAATAGGCGCCTCCCTCAATTGCGCCGCTTTCCGCCGGGCGAGCAGCAGGATCCACTCGCGAATGCTCATCAAAACAATGATCGATACCAGAACCAGGAAAGCGCCCGCAACCAATGCATCCAGGGTTTGATTGAATCGCACCGCGCGGTTCGCGCGCAATGCCTTCTCCGCGGCAGTCACGGCGATCGCGTCTCCGCCTCGCCGTGCCGCTTCGAGCGCAGCGCTCAATGCAGGTGCCTGCTGCCTTAACTGTTCAGCGTGTGCGAGAAAACCGATGCGGGCGTCACTGTGCCAGATCTTTTGCACGCCAGCCGTGAAGGTCACTGCCAGCAGCCAGACCAGTGGAACCAGTGCGATCAATGCGACCGCGGGGCGCCGCCGTGTTGTCGCGTCCTGCCCCGGTTGCAATTGCATCTTCAGCAGGATGGTAGTGCCAAGGCAGAGCGCAATTGCGGCAAGCATCTGGTTGGCGATTCCAAACAACGGCCAAAGCGAGTTGATTCCACCCAGCGGGTCCTTCACCCCTTGAATCAGAAAATACCCCCAGCCCGCCACCATCAGTGCGCTGGCCAACACATTACCGCCCAGGCTTTTTGTGTCGCCCAACGGCTTCCAAGCCGCACCCAGAAAATCCTGCAGAATGTAGCGTCCCACGCGCGTGCCTGCATCCAGCGTTGTTAGGATGAACAGGGCTTCGAACATAATCGCGAAGTGATACCACAGGTCGAGCCATCGGCCGCTGACCACACGCGAAAAGATTTGCGCCATTCCCACCGCCAGGGTGGCTGCACCGCCCGTGCGGCCAAAGAGCGTCGTTTCGCCCAGGTCATCCGCGAGCGCCTCCATCTGTGCGGTGGTCACGGAATACCCGTAAGCATTGACCTTCTCCACGGTCGCCGCAGGGTCACCCTTGATGTTCATGCTCAGATAGACACCTGGATCGAGCGTGCACGCGGCAATCATCGCCATGATCGCGACAAGCGATTCCAGGCACATTGCACCGTAACCAATCGGCCGCGCATACGATTCTCGCGTGATGATCTTCGGGGTCGTGCCGCTTGCGATCAGGGTGTGGAACCCCGAGATCGCGCCGCACGCGATCGTGATAAAACAGAATGGAAAGACTTTCCCCGCCACGATCGGCCCCGACCCATCGATGAACGAAGTCACCGCGGGCATCTGCAGGTCGGGCAACAGCATCAGGATGCCCGTGGCGAGGGCAAGAATGGTCCCGAGCTTCATGAAGGTGCTGAGGTAATCACGCGGTGCGAGCAACAGCCAGACCGGCAGCACGCTCGCGGCGAGTCCGTAAATAATAATTGCCCACGCCAGATTCAGCTCGTTCAAAGCCAGCGCCTGCGACCATGACGCGCTTTCGTGCACCAGCTTCCCGCCCCAGACGGCGAGCAGCAGCAGCACGACCCCGATTGCCGATGCTTCAAGCACCTTGCCAATGCGCCAGAATCGAAGGTATCCGCCCATGAACAGCGCGATCGGAATCGTTGCAGCCACCGTGAATACGCCCCACGGGCTTTCCGCCAGCGCCTTCACGACCACCAACGCAAGCACCGCGAGGAGGATCATCATTATTGCCAGGATTGAAATCGACGCGATGGTTCCGGCAGGCGTGTTCAATTCCTCCTTCACCATCTGGCCGAGCGATTTTCCGTTGCGGCGCATCGACGCGAATAGAATGATCAAGTCCTGAACCGCGCCGCCCAGGACGACGCCGATCAAAATCCAGAGCGTTCCCGGAAGAAAACCGAACTGCGCTGCGAGCACCGGCCCGACCAGCGGACCCGGCCCGGAAATCGCCGCGAAGTGATGGCCGAACACGATCCATTTGTTCGTCTTGCAGAAGTCCTTGCCGTCGTCCTGAACCTCGCAGGGAGTGGCGCGCCGGTCGTTCAAAAACAGGACGCGTGCGGCGATCCATTTGGAATAAAAGCGATACCCGATGGCGTAGGTGCAGAATGCCGCGATCAATATGTAAGCGGAATTGATCCTCTCGCCTCGATGCAAGGCGAGGCTTGCAAACGCCCACGCTCCGGCAAGGGCAAGCGCCAGCCAAAACAACATGGCCAAAAACTTTTTCATTGGGATTGGTCTACCATTCGCTGCAGGGACGTTTTACATGCAATGCCGCATCGTAGACCAGACGCCCGCTGCGAGATCAACTCAGAAAGTGTGGGCGTCGCGTGCGGAGGCAGATCAGCATGCGCGCCGCGCAGGGTTCTGGCACCTTGAACCCGCCCGGCCGCGGCGGTAGCGTCTGACGAAATGGACGACCCCATAGAACTGCCGATCGATGGAGTGCTCGACCTGCATACGTTTCGTCCCAGGGAGGTGGGCGAGCTCGTGCCCGATTACCTGGCGGCGTGCCTTGCGAAGGGAATTCTCCAGGTGCGCATCATTCATGGCAAGGGAACAGGCCAGCTGCGCACGCGGGTTCACGCGATCCTGGCCAGGCATCCGGACGTGCTGTCGTTCACGCTGGACCACCCCGAATTGGGCGGCTGGGGCGCTACGCTCGTCAAGCTGCGCGAGCCCGGGACAGCTAAATCCCCGTAGCGGGCTCGATTGTCACCTTCCGCACCTCGAATTCGCTTCCCTCGCTCTGTATCGCGATGAAGCCCGAGGTCACGCTGCAATCCGTCACCTCATTCAACAGCTTCCCGTTGACCGAAGCCTTCAACGTATTTCCGCTGCAAACGATCTCGTAGCTATTCCATTGGCCGACAGGTTTCTCGTTAGGCTCGCCCTTCATCGCCACGCGTCCCGTCTTGTTCTCATCATTCACCTTGCACGTGGTGTTTCCCATGAGAATCAGGTCGCCGTGGTGGCGCGATTGTCCCTGGCATTCGATCGCGCGCGGCCACACCTGGTCGGGCGCTTGTACGTGCAGCAGAATGCCAGTGTTATCGGCCCGCGGGGCAACTTTTACGAAACGCCATTCGACGGTCAGCTTGTAATCGCGATACGGGGTCTCGGTGCGGATGTATCCGTAGGGCTGCCCGTTGCAGTGCAACACGCCATTCGTAATGCCCCACGTGCCTTTCGGATCCGCATTGGTTCGGAACGCAAACGTCCAGCCTGAGTAGTCTTTTCCATTGAACAATTCAGTTTTGCCGGCCGGCTTCTGAGGCTCAGGATCTGCGGCGGAAACTGCGGGGGCCGAAATGATGGCGAATATCGCTGCAGCCGTGATTATTGAAACGTGACGAAGGACAGTTGGCAGGGGTGACATAGGGCGGCAAGCTTCCCGCCAGAACACAATTCAGTCAAGCAATGCGCTTGGGATTCGATTACTCCGGACGCATCTCCATAAGTGGCGCCACGCGTCCTTGCAGCCTGGAAAATCGTGAACCAGGAGGCATGCTCGGTTTTCCGATTCTTCTTCGAATCAGTTGTCCATCCGAGCATTAAAGATTTGCCCACTCATCTTCCTCCGCTATCTCTACGTCCTCCTGTTCAAATCCGTTTGAACGTCTCCACGCACCCGCATCGTAAAAGGTTCCTTCCGTCTGGCTCGAAGCCGGGCTCCCACGGCGGGCAGTTACGCTGCGGGCTGCAGTTTCCGGAGCTCAGCAAACCGCAAGCGCGCTTCCTTCCATGCGTCGGGTTGTTTCGGCTCAAACTCAGTAACTTCGCTGGATGCGCGCACCACCGAACGGATGTCGCTGAGGGATTTCAATTCACCATTTGAGCGGGCCTGAACGAGGACGTTGCCGAGCACGGTTGCCTCAACGGGTCCTGCAACGACGAGCAGGTTGGCAGCATTCGCCGTGAACGTGTTCAGCAACTGGTTGCGGGAACCGCCGCCCACAATGTGCAGCACTTCGATCCGTTGCCCTGTCAATTGTTCGAGTCCCTCAAGGACCACCGCGTAGGTCAGCGCAAGGCTTTCGAAAATGCAGCGCGCCAGTTGTCCTTCCGTTTCAGGCACAGGCTGGCCCGTTTCGCGGCAGTACGACTGAATCGCCTCCGCCATGTCCGCGGGATTTAGAAAACGGCTGTCGTCGGGGTTCACGAATGAACGAAAGGCCGGGGCCTCGGCAGCCAGCCGGGTCAGTTCATCGTAACTCAGCGTGCGTCCCTTCTCGCCAAAGCACCGGCGGCATTGCTGCAAGAGCCAAAGCCCCATGATGTTCTTCAGGAGCCGATACGTCCCATCGATGCCGCCTTCGTTGGTGAAGTTGAGTTCCAGCACGCGCGGAGAGAGCAACGCATCCCGCACTTCAACCCCAAGGAGCGACCATGTTCCCGAACTCAAGTATGCCCAGTTGCTCTTGCCCGTATGCACGGACGGAACGCCCACCACGGCTGATCCTGTATCGTGCGCGGCGGGGGCGACGACATTGATCCGCTCAATTCCAGAACGTTCGGCCACCCGGGGCCTCAGCTGCCCGATGCGGGATCCTGGCGGAACGATCTCCGGAAAAATCCGCGCAGGCAGCCCAAGCTTTTGCAACAAATCCGAGTCCCAGGCGCGTTTACGCGGATTCACGCACTGGCTTGTCGTGGCAATGGTGAATTCCGATGTGCGTGTGCCCGACAGAAGGAAGTGCAGGTAGTCCGGCATCATCAACAGCGTCTCCGCTGCGTTCAACAATTCTGGATGGTTCTTCTGGTGCGCGAGCAGCTGGTACAGCGTGTTGATCTCCATGAACTGCAACCCTGTCGCGGTGAAAATGTCCGCTCGCGGGACTCGATTGAACGCGCGCTGAAACATGCCGCGTGTCCGGTTGTCCCGATAATGAAAGGGATGCCCAAGCAGTTCGCCACTTTGGGAAAGCAGGACATAATCAACACCCCACGTATCCACGCCCACCGAAACAATGCGTTTGCCGAAGCGCTTTGCAGCCGCCGCGAGGCCTTGCTGGATTTCAGCCCACATCGCCAGCACATTCCATCGAAGGCCGTCGTTGATCATCACACCGCCGTTCGGAAACCGATGGAGTTCCTCCAGTTGAATGCGTTTTCCGTCCCAGAGACCCGCCATGAGGCGTCCGCTTTCCGCGCCGATGTCGATGCCGAGATATACCTGCTGATCCATAACTGAGTGGTTGGGAATGAAGCGCGCCCGCCGAAGGCGGCGGGCGCGGGAGGGTTCACAAAACGATCTTCTTAAACCTGGGCACCAGCAGATGCATGAGACACCAGGCGGTGAGGTAGGCAAGGCCGCAAACAACAAACATGACTGCGTACCCAGCTTCGATCCGGTCCAGCGCCTTGAAATGCGCGAGGAGCTTGCCCGCAGCATAGGCAATCAAAATGCCGCCTGCCGCGCCTGCCATGCCGCCGATGCCGGTCACGGATGCGACCGCTTTCTTGGGAAACATGTCAGAAACCGTTGTGAAGATATTCGCAGACCATGCCTGATGGGCTGCACAGGCGATGGCGATGGTTGCAACCGCCAGCCAGGTGTTGATCGTCCCCAACTTCGACGCCAGCAGAACGGTGAGGGGGAACAACGCGTAGATAAACATTGCAAGCTTGCGCGCCTTGTTCGGATCCATTCCGCCATTGATGAAGCGCTTGGGCAGCCATCCTCCGACAATCGAACCCACGGTCGATACGCAATAAATCACTGCAAGCGCCACATCCCACTTGATGACGCCAGGGATGTTCGCCGGGAGTCCAGAATACGAGGGATTGAGAGCCATGAATGATGAAATCTTGCGTTCATTCTCACCTGCAAGAAACGCAGGCAGCCAGAACAGGAAGAACCACCAGATGGGATCCGTCAGGAACTTTCCAACAAAGAACGCCCAGGTCTGGCGAAACGTGAGAAGCTTGAACCACGAAACCTTTTCCTGCGCGACGTCCGCCTTCTCGGCCTCCTGTTCGTCGACATCGCTATGAATGTAATCGTATTCAGCCTGGGAGAGCGCTCCTGACTGAAGCTTGGCGATCGGCGACCCATAAAGACGATACCAGAAGAACAACCAGGTAAAACCGATGGCGCCGATGATGACGAATGCCCATTCCCATCCGATGCTGTTTGCGATGCGCAGCACAACAAGCGGGGCGACAATTGCTCCGATGTTAGCGCCTGAATTGTAAAGCCCGGTTGCGAACGCACGCTCCTTCTTGGGAAACCACTCCGCAACGCACTTGTTTGCCGCCGGAAAATTTCCCGCCTCCGTAACACCCAGCGCCGCCCGCCAGAAACCAAAACTCCAGGTGTGATGGCCGAACGCGTGACCGATCGCCGCCACGCTCCATCCAATCAGCGCCCAGGCGTAGCCCGATTTGGTTCCGACCTTGTCGATAAACTTGCCCGCGAACAACATGCCGACCGCGTAGGCAATCTGAAAACAGATAACCACCCTGGAGTAGTTGATTTCCTGCTGCGCGATGGTCGCCGTGGACTCGTTCGAACCAAAAACGCCGGCGGCCGAAAGCACCGGCTTCAATATGCCGAGCACCTGCCGGTCCATGTAATTGATCGTCGTCGCTGCAAATATCAGCGCGCAGATGGTCCAGCGATGGCGTCCGATGGCTTCGTTCACCGCCGTGAAATTCATTCCGGGTGTGGATCCTCCTGTGTTGGGGGCGACGGGCTCGGTCGGGTTCGGCATACGTGAGGTTGTTTATTGATTACTGATCAGGCTGACGCGATGGATCGCGAAAACAGCCGTTTCATCAGCCGCGTCCTGCGCGTGGATCTCGTCCCAGGGACGCGCTGCGATGGCTGCATGGTTGTGTTTTGTAGCCGTCGCCCCGCTACGGCACAAGCAGATACGTTTGCATTCCGCGATGAAATTTCGGCCCGCGAACCGGCCACTCTATCCGTTCGCAGTGATGCCTCACTCCACAACGCGCAGCCGATAGAATTTGGAACCGCTCCCGATCGGTTCGGTCACCACCTTCTGGTCGCCGATGAATTCTGGCTCGGTCTGGACTGTCGCCCATTCGTTGGAATTGCTGATGTCACTGGCCGACTGAAGCACGAAGTTGTTCAACACGGACGGCCACGCAATGCGGATTTGGTTCGCGGACGAAAAATCGGCTGTTACGACGGGCACAACAAAGATCGTCGTGTGCGTGACCGACGTGTTGTTGGTTGAAGTGGGGTCGGGAAAACCGCCCGCCACGGTGGCCACGTTCTCGATGACACCCGTCGCCTGGGGCGTGACGGTGAGGGTAATCACAGCCCGCGCATTCACGTTCAGCGATCCAACGCTCACCCGCACAGGATTGCCCGTGGTGATCGCGCCCTGCGTCGACGAGGCGGATTTAAGCGCAACGCTGCCCGGCAATAAATTGGTCAGCATCACTCCAGAAACTGCGAACGGCCCGCGGTTCGAGATTGTGATGACATAGGTGAAATCACCGCCCAGGACGCGTGATGCCGGCGCCACAACGCCGACTTGCAAGTCGCTCGTGTAATCCAGCGTGAAGATCTGGCCGCTGACCATTGTCCCTGCGGGTGACGTAATCGCGATCGGCCCCGTCGTGGCATTGGTCGGCACCACCGCTTCAAGAATTCCATTGGTGACGCTGAACGCGGCTGCTGTTCCGTTGAATGTCACTGCCGTTGTCCCGGTGAAATTGGTTCCGTGAACGATCACGTTTGTGCCCGGCAACCCGTTTGCCGGAGTGAATCCTGAAATGATCGGCAGAGCATAGAAAAACTGGCTGCTGTTCGTGGTGCTGTGAGGCGTGGTGACTTGAATCGGACCCGTGACTGCGTTCGGCGGAACCTCCGCTCCCATGGAACCATTGTTCGTGACCCAGAAATTCGGAGAAGGCACGCCATTGAAGGCCACCGCCGTCGCACCCAGGAGATTTGTTCCCACGATCGAGATGATGGTGCCTGCCGGGCCATTGGTCGGGGCAAACGAAAAAATGCGCGGCGGCATGTAGAACAATTGCGCGGATGTATTTGACCCCTGTGATGTGGTCACCGTGATCGGCGCGGTGACCGCACCATTCGGAACGGTCGCGGTCAAGCTGCCGAACGTGACCGCGGTAACATTCGGCGATGGCACCGAACCAAACCGCACCTGCAGCCCTGCCACATTGAAGTTCGCGCCAGTCACCGTGACACTTGTGCCAACAAAGCCGAAGTTCGGGGTGAACCCGTGCACGGTCGGCTGCACAACGAAATTGGTCGCGGTGATCGCGGGATTGGCGGCGGGCGTGTCGATTCGAATCGTTCCGGTTACTGCCCCCTGAGGAATGATCGCCCCGATGACGTTGTTGTTCGTGACCCAGAACGAAGTGACGGGAATTCCGCCAATCCTCAGTTGGGTGGTGTCGGTAAAGTTGGTTCCACGAATCGTGATGTTGGTTCCCGCGCGTCCAAACGCAGGGGAAAAACTTGTGATGACCGGATTGACATAAAACAGGGTGTCGTTGGTAAAGGAAGAGCCGCCACGCGTGACACTGATGTAACCCGTCGTGACGCCTGGAGGCGCGGGCACGACTAGAACCTGATCGGCTGAACTCGTGGGGGTCGCGACCCTTCCTCCGAAGCGGACGACCAGACTTCCAACAGGATTGAAGTGAGCGCCAGTCAGGGTCACCGATGTTCCTGAATTCCCGCCGCCGGGGGAGAAGCTATGAAGATATGGCCCGGGGCCAATCACCACAAAATCCTCGGCGCTAAACGTCTGGTTGTTTCCGACCTTCACCGAAATGGGCCCCGGCCCAAGCGGGGCTCCTGCCGGAACCCGCGCGTTGATCCATCCATCACCCGTTGCCGTCGCAGTTGTATCACGAACATTGTTGAAGCGCACATCGAGCGCACCGCCCGTGAAACCGCTGCCCTGGATTGTAACGAAAAAGGGATCGCCGGACGATGCATAGTGCGGCGAAAACGAAGTGATCACTGGCGCGGCAAAGGACCCGGCCAGGGATAATGCCGTCGCGACGACGGACAGAAGAAAGCGGCGGTTCATGTGTATTTCTGAATTTCTCCTCGGCAGAGACCGACCTTGCAGACCAGCCCGCCAATGCGAGTCGTTCGCTTATACCAGCGCAGCTATTCGGATGCAATTCGCTTTCCCGAGATTTCGTGTGGTTCGTGGTTAAAAATTCCCTCCGCCCACCTTGCCTTCAATTTGCGCAAATTCATCCGTCTCCTCCGTGGCCGGATTTCAATTCCGTTGCTGTCTTTTCGTGTGGTTCGTGGTTGACCATCCTCCCTTCAATTCGTGCCATTCGTGTCAACCCGTTTTGGCTTTCCCGATCTGCTTCCAGAACTCAAAAGAAGTTGCCCCACGGGAAGGGCACAAGGAGCGCGAAGACAAGACGTTTAACAGGAGCACGCAGAGGCAGCAGAGAAAGGGCAGAGGAAGCTGTTTCCGAATCCGTGTTCATCCGTTTCCATCCGTGATTAGATTTTCATCTCCACTGCTGTCTTTTCGTGTGGTTCGTGTGCTTCGTGGTTGAACTTCCTCCCTTCAATTCGTGCAATTCGTGTCAACCCGTTTTGGCTTTCCCGATCTGCCTCCAGAATTCAAAAGAAGGTGCCTCACGGGAAGGGCACAAGAAGCGCGAGGAGAAGACGTTAAACAGGAGCACGCAGAGGCAGCAGAGAAAGGGTAGAGGAAGCTGTTTCCGAATCCGTGTTCATCCGTCTCCATCCGTGATTAGATTTTCATCTCCACTGCTGTCTTTTCGTGTGGTTCGTGTGATTCGTGGTTGAACTTCCTCCCTTCAATCCGTGCAATTCGTGTCAACCCGTTTTGGCTTTCCCGATCTGCCTCCAGAACTCAAAAGAAGTTGCCCCACGGGACGGGCACAAGAACCGCGAAGAGAAGACGTTTAACAGGAGCACGCAGAGGCAGCAGAGAAAGGGTAGAGGAAGCTGTTTCCGAATCCGTGTTCATCCGTCTCCATCCGTGATCAGATTTTCATTTCACTGCTGTCTTTTCGTGTGGTTCGTGTGGTTCGTGGTTGAACTTCCTCTCTTCAATCCGTGCAATTCCGCGTAAACCGGTTTTTCCCTTCCCGCTTTGGTTGCGACTCTGCCGCGCTGTGTATTCGTGGTAATTCGCTTTCTCCGCTTCCGAGTGAACCCGTATGATTCCTTGCGTGCCCAGCTGGCTCCCGAAAGCAAACAGAATGCAAGGAGACGTCAATCCACGCAGAAAAGCGCTTGCCCACGATTTCAAACCAACGGCAGACTGGCTCGATATGGCATTGCCGTACAAGCTCGCGACGCTGCTTTACTGCTTCGATGCCGGCGACCGGGTCCTGCTTCTGGAACGCACTCAGGAACCGAATCGCGGCCTCTGGAGTCCCTGCGGCGGCAAGCTCCACACCGAAACAGGCGAGTCCCCCTACGCGTGTGCACGCCGCGAGGCCGCGGAAGAACTCGGCCTGACGCTCGCCTCAACCGACCTGCATCTCGCGGGCATCGTGAGCGAGCACGGGTTTCTCGGACAAAGCCACTGGCTCATGTTCCTCTTCGAGGTGAAGCTGCGTCTCACCACGGTTCCTCCAGCGCATCGCGAAGGAAGGTTCGCTTTTTTTTCGCGTCACGAGCTCGATCACATCCCAATTCCAGCCACGGACCGCGAAATCATCTGGCCCTGGTTTTGGAAGCACCGCGGCGGATTCTTCGCAGCGCATTGCCATTGCCGGCCAGGATGCGAAAACGAGTGGACCATCGAAGAAACCTGGGTGCCTGTCGCGTCGAACGTTTCAGCATGAACCCGCCGATCATTGATCTCGAGAGCGACCATTACTTCATGGGCGAAGCGTTGCGCCAGGCCGCCAGAGCCTACGAAGCCGATGAAGTCCCCGTGGGCGCAGTGGTCGTGAAAAATGGCAGGATCATCGCGCGCGCAAGCAACCAGGTGGAACTCCTGAAGGATGCTACTGCCCATGCGGAAATGCTGGCGTTGACGCAAGCTGAAGGCGCGGTCGGAGACTGGCGCCTGACCGATTGCACCTTGTATGTAACCAAGGAGCCTTGTCCGATGTGCGCCGGCGCGATTGTTCACGTGAGGCTCGAGCGTGTCGTTTTCGGCGCGGCTGACCCCAAGGGAGGAGCGGCCGGCAGCGCCCTCAATTTGCTCCAGTTCCCCACGCTGAACCATCGTTGCCTCATCACGTCAGGCGTCAGGGAAGAGGAATGTCGAACACTCCTCCAAAGCTTCTTTGCCGAAAAGCGGGCGAAGAAAATCAATGGCGAATCTCATGATGGCGAGTCCATGTAGAAGTGCAGCCTTTCATCCCATCACAGAGCCCAAAATGCGCGGGTAATTTTAAATCGGAATCAAAACGCGTTGCACTGCCGTAACAACGCCGCTTAATGTTACGTGGCGTGCAGACCGAATCGAAGTACATCGAAAAGAAGGCGTATCTCTCCCGCTATACCCACGAGCGCGCGCTCGCCCGGCGGGAGTCGGACGAACGGATGGCAGCGGAGTTCAACAGCGAATGGCTCCGCGGCGTTAAGGAAGATCTCCCGCAATTCATCCCGTTTCTCACGGGCAACTGCGGCATGGAATTCCGCGGACGCATCCTGGAAATAGGCGCAGGCGCCGCGTGGCTGGGAGCCGAACTGAGCAAGCTGCCGAACGTCGTGGAGGTCATCGTCACGGATTATTCGCCCCGGCTCCTGAAGGAACAGGCGCCCCGCGTCTTCCGCGCGCTGCAGGCGCACACCTCGAAAATCACGCGGATGCCGCTCGATTTCAACAAGCTCGACTTCCCGGCAAATCACTTTGACGCGGTCGTCTGTTCGTCGGTCCTTCACCAGGCAGGCAACATGGTTCACCTGTTGCGAGAAACGAAGCGCGTCCTGAAGGCGGGCGGGCGTTTGGTGGCCATTCGCGAACCCGTCTGGCCGCTCGTGAAGCTCAAGTCCCGCGCGCGCGCGCGCGCGCGTCTGGCTGATGCCGGGGTCCATGATCCTTTCTACACACTGGCGGACTATCGCGAGTTCTTCAAGCAGGCTGGCTTTCCGATGGAAGCGAAAAGCGTGAACCTCGCGCGCGGCTTTCGATATTACGTGAACCAGCTGGTGAATGGCTTAACCCACGCACGTTACGCGTTCGTCGCAGTGAAGAGCGGGCGTTGATTCCGCCCCGACACCGCGCAACATCAGCGCAAGGACGTGCGTCCGCGGCGGGCGGGATTCGGATTCGGTCGAAGCTTGCTGGCCTGCCGGTAGCATTTATTAAACAATCGGCCCGCGTAAAACCGCCAGCCAGGGCGGTTGGCGTCGCTGGCAAAGGCAGGAACCTGCGCGTCAGGCGATAACCCTGCGCGCTCACAGAACCTCGGGAACACCTCGCGCACAGCGTAGTCGTACAACTGCAGGTCCAGTTGGTTGCGGCTGCGAATTTGTTCCACGAGCCGGGGCTGGCTCAAGATGGAATCCCGCACGGAATTGTCGCGGGCGATCCGGCTTCGCCGATACGCAAGATTCAACGGCACTGGCGTCAACCGCTGGAGCACGTGCAGCGAGAGCTCAAACTTTTCCGTCAACCCCACCGTGCCGCACCGATCGAGAAACTGTTTGGCACGTTCCAGGTCAGGGCCGCCGCCCATGATCCTGACGTGGACATTCGACATCAGCGGGCTTTGTTCCAGGGCTTCCTCCACGGTCCGCGTTTCGCCTTCACGAACGACTGCCTCCTGATATTGCGAAATCACGCGGCTGACGGGTTCGCGGAGGAAAGTCACGAAAAATGGATCAGGCGCAGGGATCCGCAGCGGATCGCTGAGGTTATGACCCGCAATGCTGCGAATCCCGGGAAACAACCGCCGCGCAAAAGCAAGGTCCTCGGCAGAAAAGCGGCGGGTGCGTGAATGCGTGGTGTGGCAATGATGCCAGCCGAAGTTGTTTTCCAGAATGAACCGGAACGACGTTCCCGCTGTTTTCGGTATGTGCACGAACACGATCATGGCTGAGCCGGGAAATAAACCGCCACAACCGCGCCAGGGTCAAGGATCATCGTGCGCGGGATTGCATGGCGCGGTCGTGAGTTGCCCATCGCCAGCCGTCAGTTGCCAGTTGTTCGTTGTTTCCCGTGCCCTTAGTATCCGCGCGAATGAAAGTCAGCGGATTCACGTTCGTGCGCAATGGCCACAAGCTGGGATACCCGTTCGTGGAATCCATTCGCTCCATCCTGCCGATCGTCGATGAATTCGTTGTCGCACTCGGACCTTCGGATGATGGGACTGGCGAAAGCCTCCACGCGATGAACGAGCCGAAGCTGCGAATCGTGCCGACTCAATGGAACGAGCGGATTCGAAATGACTACAGCATCAAGGGATATGTTTACGGCCAGCAGAAATCGATCGCGCTGTTTAACTGCACAGGTGACTGGGCGTTCTACCTCGAGGGTGACGAAGTCGTTCACGAGAACGACCTGCCGAAAATTCAGGCTTCCATGCAACGGCATCTCAACGACGAACGCGTTGAGGCGCTGTATTTCGACTATCTCCACTTCTACGGCAACAAGAACACCTATGCCTGGTCGCCTGCATGGTATCGGACGGCGCCGCGCATTCTCCGGAACACGATTCCAGCATGGGCGCCAAAGGGGCTCTTCTTCCTCGTGATGCAGGATCACAAGCGCGGGCGTTATCCGCGCGCGGCCCATGCAGACGCAACCATTTATCATTATGGCTGGGTCCGCAACGAGGCGCAGATGAATCTCAAGGCCGAGGCCGTTCACCGCTACTGGCGGAACAAGAACCACAAAATCCGCTATGAAGAGATTGATCCCCTGACATTGCGGCAATTCAAACGAGAGCATCCGAAGGCTGTGCAGCCGTGGCTGGAGCCCGCGGACGGAGTGTTCACCGCAAATCCAAACCATCGCCTCACACGCCGCGAAAAGAAGCACAGGATCATGTTGAAGCTGGAATCGTGGTTTGGATTCACGTTTAAAAAGACCCATTACTCTGTGGTTCGCTGAACCTATGACCACTCCAGGCGTCCACGAGCCGCGGGTTCTCCAGCCGGCCGGATCCGTTGATTCAATCGCACCGCCAGCCAGGACGCTCTTGCTGATCGCGTTCGTGCTCGCGCTCCTGCCCATCATCACGGACACGGCACGGTTTCATGGGGATGAGCGCTTCTACACCGACGCGGCAATTGGAATGGTTGAATCGGGCGACTTCTGGACACCACGTTATCCAGACGGAAGCATTCGTCTGTTGAAGCCGGTAATCACCTATTGGGCCGCGGCAGTGCCTTTCAAGCTGTTCGGGATCAGCCTGTTTTCTGCGCGCCTCCTGTTCCTGCTTGCGGGCGTCGGCGTCATCGTCCTCACCCACCAGCTCGCCAAAACAGTTTTCCGCTCGAACCTTGCAGCCCTGTTCGCCGCCCTGATGATGGGTTCGAATATTCAGCTCTGGACAGTTGCGACGCGGGCTACGCCAGATGTGCTGCTCTGCCTTTTCGTGCTCATCAGCATGCTGGGGTTTGCAAGAATCTGGTTTTTAAACGATCGAAGTTGGATTGCGCCGCTCATGATCTACGGCGGAATGGGACTGGCGGTACAAACCAAAGGCCTGCTGGGCCTCTGTCCGCTCGCTGCGAACCTGCTGTTCTGGATCGTGGCCCGGCCAACGGCTTCGCCCCGCAGGAGATTGCTCCATTGGCCATCGCTGCTCTGCGGGTTAACGCTGGCACTGTTCTGGTACGCCATCATGTTGCGGAGGCATGGTTGGGACAATCTCCACGATTTTTATTCAGACCAGGTGGGCTCGCGCCTGACGTGGAGCGTTGGCTTCATTCTCGGAAACTTCTGGACCTACCTGTTTGCAGGCGTTCGCCACTTCCTTCCATGGACGCTTCTCCTTGCCGGAGCGCTGGTCTGGTGCCGCAGCACGCTTCAGAACTTTTGGAAGCAACATAGAACGGAATGCCTTTTCCTGCTCTGCCTCTTCGTTCCACTCGTGTTCATCTTCGGCCTCGGAAATATTCGTCGATCGCGCTACCTCATCGCCTCGTATCCGATGCTTGCGGTTCTGATTGCGGCGCTGCTGTCGGAAGTCTCGCGGAATGAGACGCTGGTTCGGCGGCTCGGCATGGCCGTTAAGTTTCTTGGATGGGTGGCCCTGCTTCTGGGAATCGCGCTGCTCGTGCTCGGCGCGCCCGTGCATGGCAGGCTGGGCCTTGCCGGGGCAATGCTTGCGGGCGTGGGGATCATTCCCGTTCTTCGCCGCGGCCATTTGCAGGGATCGGCGCCATGGCTCTGGCTGGGCACGGCAGCGCTGGTCGGTTTCGTCTCCTTCGGAAGCTGCGTTCGTCCCGTATTCTCACCATCGCCCCTCGTCGACATTGCGCGGCAACTGCCCGCCATAACATCACCTGGCAGCACTCTTGTCACGTGGCGGGTGAGCGCGACAGATGCGGCACGCCTGCGATTGATGACGGGCAGCCAGTACTCAATCTCGGCATTGAAAACCAACATGCCGGTGCCCGCTCCAACGACGAGCCCGGTCATCACCACGGCGGCAGGGCGGGAGTTGATTTTGCAAGCGAGTTACGAACTGCGCCCAGTCACCAACCGCAACGAACGTCTTCGGCAGTCGCGATTCGGGCGGCTTGCCCTTTCTGTGGCTGAGAAATCACGAACGCACGCGATTCCTGGGTATTGGATAGGAATTCCACCGCAGCCGCCCGGCTTGCCGCCGCAGGAATGAACGATCCTGAGATCGAAGTAGAATCTTCTGTGGCCGGCGGCAAGGGGGGCGGCCGGTATGCCGTCCTTCGCAACCGCGATTTCATTCTCTATCTCGTCGGCCGGTTCTTTGCATCGATCGGACAGCAGATGCTGATCTTTTCTGTGGGCTGGGAACTATATGAGCGGACGCATGCTCCCCTGGCGCTGGGATTTGTCGGGCTTGCATTCATGATCCCAATGGTCGCGCTGACATTGCCGGCAGGGCATGTGGCGGACAGCTTCAATCGGAAGCGGATCATCATTTCGATGGCGACCGTCCTCTCCTTTGCGAGTCTCGGGCTGGCCGTCATTTCCTGGTTGCAGGCTCCGGTCATGTGGGTTTACGCCTGCCTGTTTGTGATTGCGGGGGCTCGGACGTTTCTTTGGCCCGCAAGCGCGGCTTTCCTGCCGCACATTGTGACACCGCGCCTCTTTCCGCAGGCCGTCGCATTCAACAGCGGCATATTCCAGCTTTCGTCCGTGGCAGGCCCCGCCATCGCCGGAATCCTGCTCACATGGCTCGCCAAACGCACTGAGACCCCAGCGGCCATCATTTACCTCATCAACTCCGCAGCCGGGCTGTTCTGCGTCCTGCTGTTGAGCTTGATTCGACGCGAACACGCGGTGGTGAAACGGGAACCAATATCTTTCCGCAACCTAGGAGCCGGGTTTCGATTCGTGTTCGAAAATAAGATCATCCTCGGGACGCTTACCCTCGATCTGTTCGCTGTCTTTCTGGGCGGCGCGACGGCGATGCTTCCCATTTACGCGAAGGACATTCTCTCAACGACCCCCAGCGGATTGGCAGCATTGCGCATGGCGATGCCGATTGGCGCGGTGATTTGCACGCTGATCATCGCGTATCGGCCTCCCCTGCAGAAAGCTGGACGGGCAATGCTGTGGTCAGTTGCGGTGTTTGGTGTAGCGACGATCGTCTTTGGAGTCGCACACGTGCTATGGCTGTCATTCGGGGCGTTGGTCGTGTGCGGCGCGGTGGATAACATCAGCGTCATCGTGCGCCAGACGCTCGTGCAGGTGCTCACTCCTGACGAAAAAAGGGGACGCGTCTCCGCCGTGAACAGCCTGTTTATCGGCACGTCGAACGAACTTGGGGAGTTCCGCGCGGGCATGGTGGCTCACTTCCTCGGCCCCGTCGTCGGCAACTCGATTGCAACAGGAACCATCATCGCCGTGGTCACGGGCGGCGTCGGTACCATTCTCGCCGTGATAGCGGTGGCGTGGATCTGGCCGGAGCTGCGGCGGTACGGACGGTTGGATTCGAAGGCGTGATCGAGAAAAGTCCGCAGCCGGCTTCAGGTCTGCCTTGCCCATCGATTCGCGAGCAACCCGTTGGCGAACAATTGCAGCGGATGGTACAACATGATTGGCAGCAGGATCAGCGACAAATCCTCGCGTGTTCCAAAAATCAGCATTGCGAGCGGCACGCCCATCGCCAGCGTCTTCTTCACGGAACAAAAATACGCCGCGATCAGATCCTCGCGGTTCATCTTCAGCGCGCGGCACGTCACGTACACGAGGGCCGAAATGAAGCCGAACAACAACGCCACTGCGATCAACACCTGCGCGGTCATCAACCAGCCATGACGTTCCCAGATCCGCTCATGAACAGAATCGCAGAACGCCGTGTAAACGATGAAGAGAATGACAGTGTTGCTGATGCGCGCCACCCAGGCTTTGTTCTTTTCGATGAATCCGCGCATGTGCGGGCGCAGCAACATGCCAGAGAAGAATGGCACGAGCGTCAGCATCATGATCTTGAGCAGCAGCGGCGCGAGCGGTGCTGATTGTCCTGACTGGTGCATCAGCAACTGCACCAGGATGGGTGTGAGGAAGACCCCGAGAATGTTCGACGCGGCAGCATTGAAGAGGGCTCCGGCAGTATTGCCGCGTGCGACGGCTGTGAGCACTACGGAAGTCGAAACCGTGGAAGGCAGGAGGCACAGGTACAGAAATCCCGCGCGAATGGCAGCGGGCTCCGCCGGCCACGCCACAGCCGTGATCGCATCGAGCAGAAGGCCTGCGAGCGGAAAGACGATGAAGGTGAAGGACTGAATCACCAAGTGGAGCCGCCAGTTCCCCGCCCCGCTGCGCACCTGCTCAAATGCCAGTGAAAGGCCCTGCAGGAAGAGGATCAGTGCGATCCCGCCATTATTCAGAAGGCCGGGATTCAGCCAGCCGCCGCGCGCGCCCGGCTCAGGAAAGAAAAACGCCAACGCGACCGCACCCGCGAGTCCGAGGATGAAGCCGTTGCTGCGAATCCAATGCGCCTTTGCCGGCGGAGTTTTCGTTGCCACGAGCTGCGCCAACGTTACATCGCGGCCGCGCGAAACGAAATGCGTCAAACGGTGAGGTGTGCGCGAACCATGTCATCGTTCAAGTCCCGGATCGGACCCTGCGCCACAACCGCGCCACGATCCATGATGAAAAAGTGATCGCCGACATCGAGGCAGAAATCGAGGTACTGTTCCACCAGCAGGATGCCAATCTGGCCTTCCTTCCGAAGAGCCTTGATGGCGTTGGTGACTTCCTGGGAATAATCCCGGCGTTCTCCGCCATGCAAGCCTTCGTCGCGCAGGACTTTGATCGTGTCGCCAATCTGGTCGATGATGTTCGGCTGGATTCCTTCGGTCGGTTCGTCGAGCAGGAGCACTTTGGGATTGGTCAGCAGCGCGCGGCCGATTGCCAGCTGCTGCTGCTGGCCTCCGCTGAGCACACCGCCCTTTCGCTGCAGCATGTCCTTCAGCACGGGAAACAACTGATACACGCGATCCAGTTCGCCGTTCAGTTTCTTTCCCTGCGCCACCGCGCCAATCCGCAGATTCTCCCAGACAGTCATGTTCGGGAATATATCGCGCCCCTGCGGCACGTATCCGAGCCCATGCCGCGCGCGCTGGTCTGGCTTCAGGCGCGCCAGCTCGGTGCCGCCGATCCTCACGGACCCCGAGTCGCATTTCACTGTTCCGACAATGGCCTTGAGCGTGGTGGTCTTCCCCACGCCGTTCCGTCCCATCAGGCACACGACCTGTCCCGGCGCCACAGTGAGGCTCACGTCGCGAAGAATTCGGGAACCATCGTAGGAAACGTGAATGTTGGAAATCGTCAGCATGAAGCCTGTTCAGTTCTTCTTTTTTCTTCCGAGATAAACCTCGATCACTCGTTCGTTGTTCTGAACCTCGTCAACGCTTCCCTCGCACAACACGCTTCCCTGGTGCAGCACCGTGACCTTGCGGGCAATCTGGCGAACAAACGTCATGTCATGCTCAATCACCACGATGCTGTGCTTCCCCTCCAGGCTCATCAGCAACTCGCCGGTCTTGTGTGTCTCCTCATCGGTCATCCCGGCGGCCGGTTCATCCACCAACAGGAGCCTGGGGTTCTGCGCGAGCAACATGCCAATTTCGAGCCATTGCTTTTGCCCGTGGCTTAAGAGGCCCGCTTTGACACTGGCCTTTTCAGAAAGCCCCACGGTCTCCAGCACATTCTGAATCCGTTCCCGCTGCGCGGCTGTGATTCGCGCGAATAGCGTGCTCCAGACGGTGCGGGTCCCTTCGAGTGAAAGCCAGATGTTCTCGAGCACCGTGTGGTCCACGTAAACCGAGGGCGTCTGGAACTTGCGCCCGATGCCAAGGCGGTTGATCTGATATTCGTTCAATCGCGTCAGGTCAGTGTCGCGCCCGAACTCGATCTTGCCGCGATCCGGTTTTGTGCGGCCCGTAATCAGGTCGAGCATCGTGCTCTTCCCTGCCCCGTTCGGCCCGATGATCACCCGCAGCTCGCCCTCATCCATGTAGAAATTCAACTTCGAGATCGCCTTGAAGCCATCGAAGGTTTTGCTGACGTCTTCCAGCGATAAAACAAAATCCTTGGAGACTGCTTTCATGGCTGGATGGGATGTTTTGCTGGCAGCAGGCTTTGAGAATCCTGGCCGGGTTCAGTGCCTGCCGGGAGGCGCTGCGCTCCTCCTCCGCGATCGGGTTCGGTTCGGCCGCGATTCCAATAACGGCGCTTCAGTTCACGGAACTGTGCGGGCAATCCAATGATTCCCTTCGGCATGAACAATGTCACGAAGATGAAGAGCAAGCCGAGGATGTACGGCCATTGCTCGGCAAACGCATGGGTGGCGTAGCTCTTCAAGGCGTTGATGCCAACCGCGCCGATGATGGGGCCGAGCATGCTGCCGCGGCCGCCCACGGCCACCCACACAACGGCCTCCAGGGATTTTTCCGGAGACATTTCGCTTGGGTTGATGATGCCAACCTGCGGCACGAACAAAGCCCCCCCGAGCCCCGCTATCACGGCTGCCGCGACAAAGACGAAGAGCTTGAAGTTTGCAGTCGCGTATCCCGAGAAAAGAACGCGGTTCTCCGAATCGCGGATGGCACGCTGAATCAATCCGAACTTTGTCGAAGTCAGCCATCGGCAGAAGAGATAAACTCCGAGCAACAGCGCAGCCGAACACATGTACAACGCGCGCTTCGTTCCGGGCGCGTTGACGTCGTAACCGAGGATGAACTTGAAGTCGGTCAGGCCGTTGTTGCCACCAAAGGTGAAGTCATTGCGAAAGAACATCAGGCAGGCCGCGTAGGTGAGGGCCTGGCTTAGGATCGAAAAATACACTCCCTTGATTCGCGATCGAAATGCCAGGAAGCCAAAGATGTACGCCACTGTTGCGGGCACAACGATCACCATTGCCGCTGCAAACCAGAACTGTTTGAAGGGAATCCAATGCGGAGGCAATCCGCCGGATTCGGGATACTTGGTTGCGAATTCGAGGAACACCATGAAATCGGGAATGGCGGCCTTGTATTGGCCGAGGTTGCCGATCTTGAGCATGAGATACATGCCGAGCGCATAGCCGCCCAGGGCGAAGAAAAGGCATTGCCCAAGGCTCAGGATTCCCGTGTAACCCCACAGCAGGTTCACGCCGAGCGCCAATACAGCATAGGTCAGGTACTTTCCGTAAAGGCTGAGTGTAAACGAACTCACGTGCAGCGCGCTCGTCGCGGGCACAAATGCATTCAGACAAGGCAGGAGAACCAGGGCGACGAACGACAGGATGCCAATGATCCAGAGCTCGCGTAGTTTGAAACAGGTGGAGAGCATTTCGATATAGCGGGATTAAGCCTTCATCCATCAAGGCTGCGGCTGCGGGTGACGAAAATCCCGTTCGGCCTCCATTGCAGGAACAGGATGATCGCAGCCAGCACGGTGATCTTCCCGAGGACCGCGCCGAGCCAGGGCTGCAGAATCTGGTCGGTAACCCCGACGCCAAGCGATGCCGACACGGTGCCCACGATGTTTCCAACGCCACCGAGAACCACAATCATGAAGCAATCAATGATATAGCTCTGTCCGAGGCTGGGACCCACATTCGCGATCTGCGACATGCACGCACCCGCCATGCCTGCGAGACCTGAACCCAGCATGAAGGTCATCATGTTCACGCGATCTGTGCGGACTCCCATGCAGGAGGCCATGGTGCGATTCTGCATCACGGCGCGGATCTGCAACCCAAGCGATGTTCGTGTCAGCAGCAGGTAGGTGCAGAACACGATGAATACTGCAAAGCCGATCACAAAGAGCCTGTTGAAGGCGAACAGGACGTCGTGCAGGACATAACTTCCGGTCAGCCACGATGGCGAGTTCACCTGAACGTTCGCGGCGCCGAACGTGTGCCGGAGAATCTGCTGCAGCACCAGGCTGACGCCCCACGTGGCGAGCAATGATTCCAGGGGACGCTTGTAAAGGAATCGGATGACGCCGCGTTCGAGTGCGAGCCCGGCGAGTGCGGCCGTCACAAACGATGCGAGCAGAGCCACGATGAAGTACGAATCAAAAGCGTAGCCAGTGAGCCCAAAACCGCCGACCGACATCTGCTTCCCAAACAGCGAAAACAGCAGACCTGTCCCAAAGATTCCCTGAACGAAGTAGGCGGTGTAGGCGCCAATCGCCATGACTTCGCCATGCGCCATGTTGATCACGCCCATGAGCCCAAAGGTGATCGCAAGGCCCAGCGCCGCGACCAGCAAAACTGCCGCAAGGCTAAACCCGCGGAACGCCGTGCCGAACAGGTTTCCCCACCAGAGGTAATTTTCAATTTGCGCAATGGAGAGGCGAACCGCGTGCACCAGCGTTTCGGGATGGCCCGAGGACTTCCCTGCGAAAGTCTTTTGCAGGTTCTTGAGGAATTCGAGCCCGTTGATCGATCGCATTTCGCCCAACTGGGTCACAGCGGCGATCTGCACGTTCGTATCGGTCGACGCCATCAGAGTGAGTGCGATCGCTTCCTTCAAAAGCTTTCTCACCTCCGCGTCGTTCTCAATCGCGATCCGATTTTGAAAGTGCGGGAGATACTCTGCGTTCTGTTCCTGGCCGAGCTTGATCACAGCGTCTCTTCGCATTTTTGGCTGCGGATTGTTGACCGCGTACAGATCGAGCGTGGTCTTGATGGCGCGGCGCAGGCGCGAGCTGTTGTCGATTGCGGTGAGATCACCTTGCAGAAACAGGACCGGTTTGCCGGCGGCATCAACAATGAATTCACCTGTGCTGACATCGATCCCCCGCGCGCGGCCTTCGGCATCGAGTTTTGAATCCAATAGGATAGGCGCAGGAGATCCGTTTGTGGGGTGATGAAGAAAGAGCTCGCCGACGCGCCATGCGGCCAGGGCACGGGAAATCAGGCCGTCATCGGCGCCGACCAACTCCCGAATCAGCGCGATCTGCTCGGCGGCATCCTGGCTGATGGCGGCCTGGGTGAGAACTGATCGAAAACGATTCGTGGGTGCAGTCGAATCCGCCGCATCGGCGGCCAGCACGAGGCAACAAAGCGCCAGGACACAATAAATGCGATTCACGTGGTTGTTGGTTGTTGGGTTTCCGCAAAGGGGAGGCGGGCAGTGACGCCCGCCTCCTTGAATTCTGAACTGATCCTGGAGGAACTATTTCAGAAATTTTTCGCTGAAAGGCTCGGCGGCCACGCCAGTATAGGTCTTGATGACCTTGAACTGGCCGCTCGCCATCGTCTCGCCGATGTAAACATTGTTCACGAGGTGATGGTTCTCCTGCATCGTCACTTCTCCCGCAGGACCTTTGAACTTCTGGCCGACCAGCGCCTTGCGCACGGCATCCACTTCAAAGGTGCCCGCCTTTTCCACAGCCTGCTTCCACAGGTTCACGCCGATGCGGGACAGGTTCATGGGGCTGCATGTGACGCGGCCTTTCGGATCGACGCCCGTAACCTGGTAATCAACGCCGGTGACTTTCGGATCCTGCAGCCAGGCCTGGAAGCTCTTCACGAACGCGTCGTTCTCGGGATTCTTCAAGGACATGAAATAAGTCCAGCAACCCAGCTGGCCGACGAGCTCCTTCGCGGGCAGGCCGCGGAATTCATCCTCGGAAATCGAGAAGGAAACCACAGGGCAATTTTCCGATGTCAGCCCCGCGTTGGCGTACTCTTTAAAATACGGAACATTCGTGTCGCCGTTGAGAGTGCTGATGACGCAGGCGTTTCCGGAGGCAGCAAACTTTTTGATTTCCGCCACGATCGTCTGGTAGTCCGTGTGGCCGAAGGGAGTGTAGATCTCAATGATGTCCGAATCAGGAATCCCCTTCATCTTGAGATACTGCTTCAGGATCTTGTTGGTGGTGCGGGGATAAACGTAGTCGGAGCCAAGCAGGTAAAACTTCTTCTTTCCTTCCGCGAGCATGTAATCGACCGCGGGGATCGCCTGTTGATTCACCGCTTCGGCCGTGTAGAAAATATTCTTCGACAACTCCTCGCCCTCGTACTGCACGGGGTAGAAGAGCAGGCCGTTGTTGCGCTCGAACACCGGCAGGACCGATTTGCGGCTGACCGAGGTCCAGCAGCCGAACACGACCGAAACCTTGTCCTTGACGAGCAACTGCTCCGCCTTCTCTGCAAAGAGCGGCCAGTTGGAGGCTGGATCCACGACCACGGGTTCGATCAGGTAATTCTTCCCGGCGACTTTGACACCGCCGCTTTTATTGATCTCGTCGAACGAAAACAGCAACACGTCCTTCAGCGAGGTTTCGCTGATGGCCATGGTGCCGCTGAGGGAATGCAGCACACCGACTTTGACGACGTCAGCCGCCTGGACACCAAGCGAAACGCCGGCGGCAATAGCGGCAAGCAGGGATTTTTTCAGCAGTGAGAGCTTCATTGGATTGAGTGCGATTTCTTCGGGTTTAGTTCTGAGCTGCACCGATGCGACGGCATCATTCGCGTCAGCGAATTGCCATCACCCAATGATGGCAGCGCAAGCGATTCCCCTTTAGCACCCGATATGCCACGGACCAATTTCATGATTTCCACAAGGAATGCGCCTGTGACGAAAACGATTCATCTGAATCGTGAGTATCGATTTGCACAGTGCGCGCATTACTCAACAGCGGGTGCTGATTCCGTGCAGCACTGAAGCGCGCGGGGAACGGTGTTCCGTCGGACCCGGGATTTTCGCCACAACAGTCACGCGTCGAATTCAGATTGGCGGCCGATCGAGTTTGCGAAATGCCCACGGCGACACGGCGCAGCGCGGGCAATTCACGCCTTCACCGTTTTGAAATTCGTGTGCGTGCGAGGCAGAACATTTTCCATCGCGGCGATTCTGATTGGACCTTCGTTATGCAACACGAATTGGGGGAGGCATCGATTCTGCTTGGCGGGGCGTGAACCGAACGCGGTGCGCAAATGGGCGCCCGTCTCAAAACCAAAACCTATAACAAACAAACTATGAACATAAGTAAATGGACGCAGGTCCTCTTAGGCGCCGGTCTGATCACCCTCCCAGCAGTTGCGCAGGCCGCAGAGCTCGAAACACCCTCGCTTTTGACCGCCGTATCCTCCACCACCCTGAGCGGTTACATCGATACCTCCGCCGTTTGGAAGGTGGGAACTGGCAACGCAAACATGCCTGGCCGCGTCTATGACGGAGCCGATACGCAGGATGGCTTCAATCTCAATGTTGTCAGCCTTACGCTCACCAAGCCGCTCGATGAAGGTGAATGGTCCGCGGGCTACAATGTGCAGATGCTGCTCGGCCCCTGGGCGACAAAGCGCGGGACCCGATCGATCATTGGTTCCGGGGGCGACCTCGCGATGAACGAAGCGGTCATCCTGCTGCGCGCGCCCGTCGGCAACGGCATTGATTTCAAGGTCGGCCAGTTCGGAACCTACAACGGTTACGAAGCGTTCGATACTTACAAGAACCCGAACTGGAGCCGTTCTTACGGGTTCTATATTGAATCCTCCGCGCACACCGGCATCTCGGCGAGTTACAAGTTCAACGACATGTTCAGCGCCATGGTGGGCGTCGGCAACATCGCCGGCTTCAACAATCAGGCCGACGCGAAGTCCTCCATTGAATCGCGCAAAGCCTACCTCGGTATCCTGACGTTCACGGCGCCCGGAAGCTTTGGTGCGATGAGTGGCGCCACATTGTCGGCGGGCTACACCTATGGCGACGCCGTGCCAGCGGGCGGAACCAATGGATTCAACAATGTCTCGGGCATTCCGAACCCGGACGGACGATGGAGCCAGGGGAACTTTTATGTCGGCGGCGCCATTCCATTGCCGGTCTCGGGCCTCAGTCTCGGTTTCGCATATGATTACACGCATGGATATCTGTTTGAAGAATCCTATGCCGAAGCAGCGGCCTTGTACCTGAGCTGGCAGATCACCGAGAAGATGAAACTGAATACCCGTGCTGATTATGCGTGGGGCAGCAACGGAACCTTCGGTTACATGACCTCGGACGGCGAAAAGAACGAGCTCCTGTCACTCACCGGAACTCTGGACTACGCCCTTTGGAAGAATGTCATCAGCCGCGCCGAAGTGCGCTGGGATACTGCACTGTCGGGTGACCGTCCGTTTGGAGGCAAGGTTGATCCAACCGACCGGAACGCCGTGTCGCTGGCCCTGAACTTCATTTACCAGTTCTGATGGCTGGCTGTTGAAAAAGATCTGATCGCTCTGGTTGTGGCGATCATGTTGGGGGGCGGGCGCATCCGTTGTCCATTTCGGGTGCGCCCGTCTTAATGCTTTGCCACCGCTGCCCCGTCCTCTGCCTCGTGTTCGCGGTTTCTCTGAACGGATTCAACCGCCTCCCGTTCGTCGGACGGCTTCTTCGGCGGAGCTTCCTGTTCAGCGGCCGCGCCGGGTTCCAGGCGCAGGACGGCAAGGATCGGAAAGTGATCCGAACCGATCTTCTTCAAGCGCTCGATCTTCACCAGCGTGAAGTCATCGGAGTGGAAGAGATGATCCAACGGAAATCGCAGTATCGGAATGCGGGCATGATAGGTATTGAAGAATCCGCGGCCCACACGCGGATCGAGCAGCCGGCTGATTCGACGGAACATGCGGCTCGTATGCGACCATGCCACGTCATTGAAGTCTCCAGCAACGATCACGGGGCCTTTGACCTTCTGAATCTCCTTCGCGACGAGCACCAACTCGGCATCCCGCTGCGTGCTATCCATCGGCTCATGATCATTTTCCGCAGGTCGTCCCGGCGGCCTTGGATGCACCCCGTAGAAGAGAACCTCCTGGCCGCCGCATCGAACGCCCGTTCGTATGGACGGTACGCCGCGGTCCGTCAGGAAACGCACCTCCGGATTCACCAGCGGTAATCGCGAATACAGGCTGATTCCATAAGTATTCTCCAGTGGATGCAGCAGGGTATGCCGATATTCGTTCGTCAGGGACTGCAGCTCTCTCGTCCACCGCTCGTCTGCCTCTGTGATGAGGATCAGGTCTGGATTCGTTTCGCGGATGATGTCGAGGAGAGTTTTTGCATTGCGATTCCCCTGGAGAACGTTTGCCGCGAGCACCGAAACCATTTCCTGATTTCCCTTCGCCGGGAGCACCTGTTTTGAAGCGAGGCGGGTGTATGGAAAAATCCAGCAGAAGTTCGCCGCCACGCACAAGCCGGCCACGGCGAGCAGGGTCCACCCGAAGGTTGGAGGAAACATGCCGCGAGAAAACACGAGTGCAATCGCGAGCAGAAGCCCGAGGATTGCGATCTGCAGATGAGAGAAGTCAAACACCCGCACCCACCAGGCGTCCGTCCGAAACAGCGGCAGGACGGTGCCGAGAAGCACCACGACTGAACCCGCGATCAGCAACGCCTTGAGCATGTTGGCCGGCAGTTACATAACCCATGCAATCCCTTTTATTATTGCCGCCAGCAAACCCACGCCCCCCGCTACCAGCGCGAATACACTGAGAACTCCTCCCCTGACATTTTTTGAAAAGGCCAGCAACACGCCGATGACGCCAAAGAGCATCGCGATCATTGCGAGCATGAATCCCCAGAACGCTCCCGTGGCGAAACTGAAGATGGCGGCGACCAGTGCGATGATCGAGGGGATGCTGAAGGTGGCTTTCTGCGTTTGAATGTCTTTCATGTTCCAACGTAGCGCGACGAAGGCTGGGGTGCATTGGGGTGCATAGCTTCCCCGGCGGCGGCATCAATGAGCCCGTTGGCTGTGGTCGCGGCAGGTGTTTACGCCCCCACCTATGCCAAGGTTAACCCCATAGAAAGCCTCACCCGGGTATCCCAAACTCACATAGAACCAGAGTAAGGATGAAAGACACAAAAAATGATTACTGCGAAGGGGGAATGTTCCGTGAGAGCGAAGTTGTTGGAAGATTTATACGGCGACCAGATCGCGCGCCTCCTCGATGCTGAACTCCAGCAGCAGTCGGTTCTCCCACGCCTCGAACAGGGCGCCGGCGCGATTGAACTCAAGAAAGCCCTTCAACGGCATATCGTCAAAACGCGGGAACATGTCCGGCGGCTGGAGGCAGTCGCGGCTGCCTTGCATCCGCACCCTTTCGCCGAATCGAAGGCCATGCTTGGAATCCTCGCCGAAGCGGCGGACTGCATCGACTCGGGCATGGACACGGACCTCTTGGACGCGGCGTTGATCGGATCGCTTCTCGCAGCCGAGTCTCACGAGGTCGCTTGCTACACGTCCGTAGTCAGCCTCGCACGGCTGCTCGGAAGGACCGAAGAGTCGGACCTGTTGATGCAGTCGTTGCATGAGGAGAAGGTCATGGATGATACGCTCTATGCCCTGGCGGAAATCCTGACGGGAGAAACAGCTGACGCGGAGCACCAGCTGCATTAACGGATCAGCCGGAAAAACCGCGATGCTTCGGACGCAGGCAGGTCCAGGCGATAGGTTCGATCGTGGAGAGTGGCAGCGCTGCCAACATTGGTCCAGGTTCCTCCCACGTTCGCCGCTGATTGGAGTACATAGCCGGATGGATAATCCGGCCATGTGAGGCTGACACCCTGGGAGTTGGCTTTCAACGACACCAGGAGGCGAACAAACTCGAACGCAACAGCATAGGTCTCGGTCTCGCTCACGGCCAAACCGTCCCTCTTGATCACCTGCAAATCGTAGCGGCCTGCGGGCAGCGCGGGGACGAACACATGCTCGACATTGTCGACGACACTCGTGCTCGAGGCCACTAACGCGCCCGAATCCATCGAATAAAGGGCGAGGTCAAGATTGTTGATGTTCGTCTGGCCCTGTTGGCGGTGCCAGACGAGAGTCGCCGTTCCGGAATGCGTCGCAGCGCCGGAGGGAACTTCGAAATAATAGTGATTCACCTGATCGGAGGCCGTGCTGTTTGTGATGCCGTTCAAGTCCCATCCGCGCAACGATGAAAGCGATGTGCTGGAGGCGATTGGCACGGGGAGGATGTTCACTGGACGACTTTCCACGAATGTGTGGCGTCCGCCCTCAAGCTGCATGTACGAATTGAAAACGTTTAACACGCCGGCACCATGCCTGCGGTCCAACGGAGAAGGTGAAAGAGCTGTCCATCCGTTCGGCTTCACAGCGCCATTCATGAGAAGCGCCTTCAAAGTCCTGCTGTCGGCAGCCCGGTTTGTGTCACCGCCGTCGCCGCGCAAAGCAGCCTGCAACAGCAGCGTTGCCGCCCCCGCGACGCGCGGAGTGGAATAGCTGGTCACCTGCGCTGGCGCGACCAGATCCGGCTTCGCTCTGCCGTCAAAGGCAGGTCCCACGCTGGATGCCCCGCCGATCGCCCCCGCGCCAATTCCGTTGTAGCTGGACGCGGGCGCATAAATGGGCCCGCCATTGCCGATCCCGGAAATAAACAGCGTGTTGTGAATCGCCGCGTAGTCATCGTATCGGGAATCCCACGCCCGTTGTTCCTCCGCGGAACCCGGCACGACAAAGGTCTGATTCACAATTTTGCTGTCAATTGCATCCAGTCCCACAACGAGCGTCTCAAAAAAATACGTAGCTTCGTAGTTGTCCACGTTCGCCACGTTGGTGCTGATGCCGATGAGCGGACCATAGAAGTAACCCGCCACGGCGTGCGCATGTCCCGAGCTCTGGCCGAACGCATTTGGGAATGCGCTCGATGACTCCGCAGCCTCCTCGGTGGGCGGCCCAGTAAAATACTTGAACTTGGATGCTGGCTGCCCAACCACGGCGGGATTCACCTGGAATGGCGGAGGCAGAGCATTCCCAAACGGCGCCTCAACCTGTGCCACTCGGATTCCTTCCCCAAACAGATTGGAAACCGCCGCCCGCAAAGGCGCCAGGCCGATATCGTCAGCAGCGGCCGCGCTAAGGCCAGCGGAGAGGACAAGTGCAGGGATCGCATGCGTGGCGAGGATAACGGCAGAACCAGAACGTCTCATTTGGAAGCGCTGCAATGTGGCCTGATCCGCCGTTTTCGCAACTCGAGAAATTGAGGCGGATACGACCAAAGTCGCATAGGGCGAAGGCCCGGCCCGAAACTATCGTTTTGTGAATGAGCATGAGCCTGCACGGGAATCCAGCCGCAGCCGATCGGCTGACGCCGCACGAGATCGCGGTGCTGCGCCGGACGTTCGCACAGGTGCAGTCGCAGGGAACCATTGCGGCCCTGTTGTTCTACCAGATCCTGTTCGACCGGGATCCCTCATTGCGGGGCATGTTTCATACGAGCATCGAATTACAGGGCCGCAAGTTGATGGACGCGCTCAATTTCATCATCAGTTCCCTCGACTCTCCAGCCCGGCTGTCGTTGATGATGGAAGGGCTGGGACGCCGCCATGTGGCCTACGGCACCACGAAGGAACACTACAACACGGTGAGACTGGCATTGCTGCAGATGCTGGCGCAGACGCTTGGAACGGGATACACGCCCGAGGCAAGTGCAGCCTGGCAGAAGGCGCTTGAACACGTGTCGGCGATGATGCTGAGGGGAGCGGAGCGTTCTGCGCCGGCGGAGAGACCCCGTTGACCGCGCCGTGCCGGACCGGCAATGTGGGGCGCAATGACCTTGGAAATCGGGCTGTTGCTAGGCCTTATCGTCGTAGCCGTGGTTCTGTTCTCCACGGATTGGGTGCAACCCGACGTGGTGGCTCTTTCCCTGATGCTGACCCTGGTGTTCACCGGGTTGCTCCCGGCGGACCAGGCATTCGCCGGGTTTGGCAGCGACACCGTGATCATGATCCTGGGCCTGCTCCTGCTGACGGCAGCGCTCTGGCGAACGGGAGTCGTTGAGTGGGCGGGTGCGCGCATCCTGCGGCTCACCGGCACGTCGATTAACCGCGTGCTGATCGTGGTGATGCTTGCCACTTCGGGGTTCAGCGCGTTCATGAGCAACACGGCGGCAACGGCGTTTTTTGTTCCCGTTGTTCTCGGGATAGCCAAACGCGCGCAGATCAATCCGAGCCAGGTCTTGCTGCCCCTCGCCTTCGCGTCCATTCTCAGCAGCTCCGTCACCCTGATCAGCACATCGACGAACATCGTCGTAAGCGGCTTGATGGTCCAGCAACGCATGGCCCCCATCGGCCTGTTCGAACTAACCCCGGTTGGCCTCCCGATCGCATTGATCGGCCTGACCTACACGTTTTTCGTTGGCCGCAAATGGCTGCAGCATCGCACGGCCGGGGAGAAGGTTGAGGAACTCGGGATTCGTCCTTATCTGACTGAAATCATCGTTCTCGCCGGGTCGCCGCTCGTGGGAAAAACCCTCGCCGAAACCGGCCTCGGCAAGGACCTTGATCTGACGGTGCTGCGGCTTGTGCGCAAAGGCGCCGACTACCAGGTGCCGCGTTCGGACGTGCGCCTCGAGGCCGATGACGTTCTGCTCGTGGAAGGCCAGAGCGATGAGATCCTGAAGATCAAGGATGTGACGGGCATCGAAATCAAATCCGATGTCAAACTGTCCGACCCCACCGTTCGCAGCGAAGACACCGGGCTTGTGGAAGTCGTGGTTCTGGCACGATCACCGTTGATTGGCCGCACTTTGAAAGGGATTGGTTTCCGCGAGCGCTACGGCCTGCAAGTGCTCGGGATCAACCGCCATGGAACGACGCTTTTTCAGAAGATTAGCATCATCCCGCTGCGTGTGGGCGACACGCTGTTGATCCAGGGACGCCGCTCGCGCATCGCCGAGATGGAAACCGAAAACCTTTTCCGCGTCATCAGTGCGGTCTCCGACAAGCGCCCGCTGCGCAAACGCGCGCCGGTCGCGATGGCCATCTTCGTCGCCAGCCTTGCGGCGGCCGCCTTCAACATCCTGAGCCTGCCCGTTGCAGTCATGACCGGCGCCGCGCTCGCCTTTCTCACGCGCTGCGTCACGCCAGACGAAGCATATCGGGAGCTGGAATGGAAGGCTGTCATACTGATCGGCGCAATGCTGTCCGTGGGTGTCGCCATGGCGGAAACCGGCACAGCCAAGTACCTCGCGACGCTGATCGTAAACGGCGCGGGCAGCATGAACCCGCTTTGGCTTCTCTCGGGATTCTTTCTGCTCACCGTCCTTCTCACGCAACCCATGTCCAACCAGGCTGCGGCAGTGGTGATTGTTCCAATTGCAATTCAGACCGCGCTTCAGCTTGATCTGAATCCGCGGACATTTGCGATGATGATCACAGTGGCTGCCAGTTGCTCGTTTATGACTCCCCTGGAACCTTCGTGCCTGATGGTGTACGGGCCGGGACGTTACAAGTTCTCGGATTTTCTGAAGATCGGCACACCTCTGACGCTGTTGATCTTTGCGGTCGCGATCATCCTTGTGCCCCGCGTCTGGCCCCTAGTTCCGAACGCGGGCAGGTGAATTGAGCACCTCCAGAGCGCGCACGGTCGCCGCGTTGCGCCCTTCCAGGCCAAGCTTCTCGAAGATGTTGCCCATGTGCTTCTTTACCGTCTTCTCGGCCATGCCAAGAATGATTCCAATCTCAGCGTTGCTCTTTCCCTGCGATACCCATAACAACACTTCTGATTCCCGTTCGGTCAAACCGAGGCGCTTCAACGGTGCAGGTGAGGAAAAATCGGGCTGGAACCCGCGACCGCTGTGCGCCGCGTCCACCGATCGCCTCCGCTCGAGCCTCGCAGCGATCGCCGCGAGCAAATCATCGCGTGTTACGGGCTTGGTGAGGTAATCGTCCGCTCCGAAATTCATCCCGGCACGTATATCCAGCTTTTCGCTCTTCGCCGTCAGAAAAATGAAGGGGATGTCAGCGGTCGCCGATTCCTCCCGCAATGCCTTGAGAACTCCGTAGCCGTCCAGGTCGGGCATCATGACGTCGCAGATGATCAGGTCGGGCGTCTCGCGTCGCGCGAGCTCCAGTCCCAGCCGGCCATTTTCCGCGCTCAACACCGTGAAGTTCTCCATGGTCAGAATGGTCACGATATTCTTCCGCATCTGCGGCTGATCTTCGATGACAAGTATCCTGTTCATATGGCATCCATGGAAGCGGCAGCCTGTCGTTTCGTCTTTGTCGCGCCATTGCGAGTGTCACTGCGGCGCGTGCGAAAGAGCGGCAGGCGAACCGTGACGCGCGTGCCTTTGCCGGGTTCGCTGGAGATCGCAATCGTGCCGCTGTGCAGGTCGACACAGCTTTTCGCAATCACCAGGCCCAGGCCCGTCCCCGCGATGTCGCCAACGTTCTGCCCGCGATGAAACGCCTCGAACAGGCGTTTCTGATCAGATGCGGGAATTCCGATCCCGTGATCCTGAATTTCGAACACCGCGTCCCGCTCCTCGCGCCTGACCACAAACGTCACAACACTGCCAGCGGCCGAATATTTCACCGCATTGGACAGTAGATTGTTGAAGACATGGCGCAGGAGGGCTTCATCAGCAGACGCCTGACTCGCGCATCCTTCAACGGTCAATTGGATGGGACATTTGCGATGCGTCGCAGAGAGCTGCTCGTCGACGAGCCGTCGGCAAAAGCCCGCCATGTCGAGCGGTTCGGGATTGCACTGCATGCGTCCGGAATCGACCCTGCCGAGCAGAAGCACCTCATCCATCAAACCCGCCATCTGCTGCGCTGCGAATCCGATGTCCTGCAAATGGCCGGCGCGCTGCTCGCCCGGCAGCCGCTCAAAGTAATGCTCAAGGATTTCAGCCGACGAAACAATGACCCCGAGCGGAGTCCGAAACTCGTGTGAAACCACGTTAACAAAGTTTGTCTTCAGCTCGCTGAGTTCGCGTTCCTGTTCCAGCGCCATTCGCAATTCGGCTTCGGCGCGTTTGCGCTCGGTGATGTCCATGATCGCGGCGATCACGAGGGTCTCGTCCTCGGCTGGCATCCGGGCGATGCGAATTTCGCACGGGATGTCCCTGCCCGACCTGTCACGGTGCAACCATTCGAAAATCCGCGTCTCGCCATTAACTGCGGCCCCGATGTTCTCGCGTGCGACATCCTTGCTTGGGCGTCCATCGGCCTGCCTCGGCGGGCTGAGTTCGGCGGGCCCTGTGTCCAGCAATTCCTCGCGCGAAAGGCCAAACAGCCGGACGGCGTTGTCATTGGTTTCAACAAACTTTCCCGTTGCTGCGTTCAGCACCACGATCGCGGCGGGGGTGTGTTCAATGGCGGCGCGATACCGCGCCTCGCGATCCCGCACGGCGGCTTCCATCTTCTGCCGCTGGTCGGTCTCAATGGCGAGCGCCACGAGATGCGCAAAGCTGCGCGCCGCTTCCACTTCCATGTCGGTCCAATGACGCGGGGGACCCACATGCTCGTGACAGATGACGCCGTATAACTGGCCGGCGCGGTGAACCGGGACGTCGAGCATGGACGTGATTCCCAGTGGCTTGAAATAGGTTTGCTGGAATTCTGCAAGCCGCGGGTCCGACATCACATCGTGCGAAACGATGACATTCGAACGCGCGTTCAATGCCGCGAAATACCCGGGATAATCCCGGGCGTACAGCCGCAGCAGGGAACCTGCGTCACAATGCCGGCGGGAAAGGTAATATTGAAACTCCTGCTGAATCGACGACCCATCGCGTTCCATCCGCGAATACCCGACGCGTTCCACCTCCATCAATGCGGCTATCTCCCCGAGCAGGTTGGAGAGCAGTTCGGCAAGCGGCGTGACCCCAATCTGCGGCACGAACCCGTCAAAGATGGCTTTAGAGTGATTCGATGGCATGGCGTCTCTGGATGCGCGTGATTACCAAAAGATGGAAAAAAAGGGGATAAAAAAATCGCGCGTCCGTGAGTTTTCGGACACAGGTGCGGGCCGCGCGGGCCTGCGCCTATTGCGGATTCTTTGGCAGGAATGTGAACGCGACAGCCGCAAGGATGCAGAGAAAGGCGGCGATGTGGTTCCAGCGGATTTTTTCGTGCAGGTACAGCACCGCGAAGCCGCAAAAAACAACGATCGTAATCACCTCCTGCAGGATCTTGAGCTGTGTCGCGGAATAAACCGAGTGGCCCCACCGATTGGCGGGAACCATCAGGACGTATTCGAAAAACGCAATTCCCCAGCTCACCAGGATGACCAGCGCGAGCGGTTTGCCTTTGAACTTTAAATGGCCGTACCAGGCGAAGGTCATGAAGATGTTCGAGCACGCCAGGAGCAGGATCGGCAGGAGTCGGGAACCCAGGTCAGGAGTGGTATTCATGGATGTGCTGCGTTCGGCGCGGCTCAGAAGCGAACCGGGATTTTCTTTTCGGCAAGGAACCGCTTTACGTCCGCGACCGTATAGGTTCCAAAATGGAAGATGCTCGCGGCCAGGACCGCGTCTGCTTTGCCTTCGAGCAGCACCTCCGCCATGTGCTCCAGTTTGCCAGCTCCCCCGCTCGCCACCACGGGAACCCCGACTGCTTCACTGACGCGGCGCGTGATCACCAGGTCGAACCCCGCCTTGGTTCCATCAGCGTCGATGGAATTCAACACGATTTCGCCAGCTCCGAGCTTCACTGCATTCTGAGCCCATGCGACGGCTTCCAGTCCCGTATCCTTTCGGCCGCCGTGCGAGAACACCCGCCACTGGTCAGGCGCGATCCTCTTTGCATCGATCGACACCACGATGCACTGGCTGCCAAACTTTTCCGCTCCGCGCCGGATCAACTCCGGATCCACGAGTGCAGAGGAATTGATGCTGATCTTGTCAGCGCCAGCGCGAAGCATCGCGTACATGTCGTCGACCGATTTAATTCCGCCGCCGACCGTCAGCGGCATGAAACACTCGGCGGCGGCGCGTTCGATGACATCCACCATCGTCTTGCGGCCATGGGCGCTGGCGGTGATGTCAAAGAAAACCATTTCATCGGCGCCCTGCTCATTGTAGCGGATTGCGAGTTCCACAGGATCTCCGACGTTGCGCAGTTCACCCGATTCCGCTTTGCCAAACTGCACGCCACGGGTGACTTTTCCATCGTGGACGTCGAGGCATGGTATGACACGTTTTGCAATCACCACAGCATTTGAGCGGCAGCCGCAGCGCAGTGCAATCACTTTGCGCACGGCAGCCGTTGGGAACGCCGGACACACCTGCGCCCTTGCTGAGCGCGGAGATTTGCTGATAAACACGCGTCGTGTTTCAGCCCAGCCAAACAAACCCTAGCCAGCATCGGCGTCCCTGGGCGTGGATTCCGACGCTCTATCTTGCGGAAGGTTTGCCCAATGCGCTGGTCACGACGGTGGCGCTCCTGCTCTACAAGGCGCTCGGCGTGTCGAACACGAAAGTGGCTTTTTACACGGGACTTTTTTATCTGCCCTGGGTTCTGAAACCCCTTTGGAGCCCCCTCGTGGACCTCCTGCGGACGCGTCGCCTCTGGATTTGGAGAACGCAGATCCTGTTAAGCGTGGCCGCGGGAGCGCTCGCGTGCCTCCTGCCGGCATCGTGGTTTGTGCCAGGCTCGATTGTTTGCTTTTTTCTCCTGGCATTCAGCTCCGCCACGCACGACATCGCAGCTGATGGATTTTACATCCTGGCGCTGTCGGAGCAGGAACAATCCTTCTTTGTGGGCGTTCGCAACGCCGTATACCGGCTCGCCACCCTTTCAATGAAGGGCCCATTTATTTTCCTGGTGGCCGCGCTGCAGGCTGAACTCGGGAATGTCCGAACGGCGTGGATGATTGCGTTTGCAGGTCTGGCAATCCTCTTTGCGGCCCTCGGCATTTACCACAGGTCAATCCTTCCCCGGTCGGCGGCCGATCGGGAGGGATCGTGGGAAGGATCAACGCGTTTCTGGCGGGATTTCGTTGAAACCTTCCGCAGTTTTTTCGGGAAGAGACGAATAGGTGTCCTGCTCTCGTTCCTTCTTTTGTATCGCTTTGCCGAGGCACAATTGCTGCCGATGGCGCAAGCCTTCCTGATTGATTCGAACGAGTCAGGCGGGCTGGGCTTGAGCAACCGCGCATTCAGCATGGTGTATGGAACGGGCGGCGTCATCGCGCTCATGACGGGCGGGCTGTTGGGAGGCTGGGTGGTTTCACGGTTCGGGTTGCGCCGCTGTCTCTGGCCCATGGCATTTGCAACGCACGCTCCGAACGCGTTGTTCGTATATCTCGCATACGCGCTGCCGTCCAGCACAGGCGTGGTCGCGGCGTGCGTCGCCGCCGAGCAATTCGGATACGGTTTCGGCTTCACGGCGTACATGCTCTACATGATCCATATTGCTCGCGGCCAGCATCAGACTGCGCATTACGCCATCTGCACGGGGTTCATGGCGCTTGGCTTGATGCTGCCAGGCATGTGGAGCGGATGGCTGCAGGACCTGTTGGGCTACCCCCGTTTTTTCATGTGGGTGCTCATCGCGACACTGCCCGGGTTTATAGTGACGGCATTGATCCCGGTTCAGGAAGGGTTCGGCCGGAAACAAGATACCCGTTGACTGGATTCGCAAACCTTCTCCGCAGGACGTTTACGATTGTAAACCGGTTCCGTTTGTGATTTCGTATCGCCGCCTCGGACGAGGAGGATGGGCCAGCAGGCTGGCGCCTTCAGGAAACGTTAATGAAATCACCAAGTGAAACTGTCACACCAGATCACCTGCATTGTCGCCGTTGTATTGCTCTTTGAAGCCAGCACCTTGTGCGGATGGGGACAAAGTTCCCAAGCGGAGCAGATCCGGATTGTAGAATTACAGGGCACCGTGCAGGTCCTGCCTGCGGGGACTTCGACGTGGACACCGGGCGCGACAAACCAGCTTCTCTCGGCGGGCGACCGCTTGAGGACGAGCGCCAACAGCAGGGTGGCGCTGCGCTGGAGTGGAGAAAGCGTCATTCCATTCGGAGCGTCCACCGAGCTCGAAATCCTACCGGTGCGCGATGGGCAGTCCGGCCTCGAACTTTTCCGCGGTGTGCTTTCCTTCTTTCACCGCGACAAACCGGGACGTATTCGCGTTGTCACCCGGGGCGCCAGCGCGGGCATCGAAGGGACTGAGTTTGTGATGGCGGTGAATGGTCTGGGCCGCACGACGCTTTCTGTGATCGATGGAACAGTGACGTTTGGAAATGAACAAGCGACGCTGATCCTGACCAACGGGCAGCAGGCGGTTGCTGAACCAGGACGCGCGCCTGCTCCAACGGCCGGCTTCATCGTGAACCACGTGCTTCAGTGGGCCTTTTATTATCCGGCCGTCATTGATCCTGCTGAACTGGCGTTTGCGGATGCAGAACGCGCAGCCCTTGCCGATTCGCTTGCGGCGTATCAACAAGGCGACCTGCTCAATGCGCTCGCGCGGCATCCAACCAATGGAGCGCCTGCCTCAAATGCCGGGCGGGTTTTTCATGCGGCGTTGCTGCTGTCCGTTGGACAAGTGGAGCAGGCGCAATCGCTGCTGGCCGCGGTGGCGCCCGATGCAGTTCCGGAACAACGATCCGCTGCTGCCCTGCGGCTGTTGATCAACTCCGTTCGGCGGGATTCGTATTCTGGAATTTCCAATCCTGAAACCGCCTCGGAGCTTCTGGCCTCGAGTTATCACGCGCAATCGGGCGGCCTTCGCGGCGAGTCCCTCGAGCGCGCCCGCAGGCTGGCGCGCCAGGCCGCTGTAGTGTCGCCCGGTCTGGGATTTGCCTGGACCCGGCTCGCCGAACTGGAGTTCAGCTTTGGACGCCTGGCAGAGGCTCGCGAAGCGCTGACAAAAGGCCTTGAACTTTCGCCGCGAAACGCCCAGGCCCTCGCGCTCCAGGGGTTCCTCGAGGCCGCCGACAACCGCTTTGATGAGGCATTGACGTCGTTTGATCGCGCGATTGCTGTTGATTCAGCGCTCGCCAATGCATGGCTCGGGCGCGGCCTTTCCCGGATTCGCCGCGGCGATGTCACTGGCGGCCGCGAAGACCTGATGGTCGCGGCGGCGCTGGAGCCGCAGCGCGCGGAATTGCGCAGCTATCTCGGCAAGGCTCACGAAGCCATCGGTGATTTTCCGCACGCAGAACGAGAGCTTCAACTCGCCGCGGGATTGGATCCTAACGACCCCACGCCGCATCTGTATTCCGCGCTGGTGCATCATCGCAACAACCGCATCAACGAAGCGATTCGGGAACTGGAACGTTCACAGGAACGTAACGACAACCGCAGCATCGTTCGCTCGGAGTTGTTATTGCGGCAGGATCACGCAGTCCGCAGTGCGAACCTGGCCCGGATTTATGAAGACGCGGGCATGGGGGAAGTCGCAATGCGGGAAGCGTACCGCGCCGTTGCCTACGATTACGCCAACTATTCCGCGCATTTCTTCCTCGCCAACAGCTTTGAATCGATGAGAGATCCCAACCACTGGGATCTCCGCTTTGAGACGCCGGCATCTGCCGAATACAGGCTGGCATCTCTTCTTGCCCCGGTGGACGCCGGGCCTCTCTCGCCTGCCGTGTCGCAAAGTGAATACTCGCGCCTGTTCAATCGCACGGGCATCGGCCTGGTTTCGAGCACGGAATACCTGAGCCGCGGGGCGTGGATGCAAAGCTTTGCGCAGTACGGGACGTTTGACACCTTCAACTACAGCCTGGAAGGAGACTACCAAATCGATCCGGGACAGCGTTACAACAACGACCAGGAGACCCGTGCCCTTGGCCTCTCTTTGAAGCAACGGATTACCGCGCAGGACGATCTACTGTTCCATGTCAGAATTTCGGAAACCGATGCGGGCGACCTCGCAGAGGCGTACGATCCCGATGTGCGGGTTCGGGGCCGTTCACGGGAAACACACCAGCCAACGCTGGAACTTGGGTATCACCATGAGTGGAGTCCGGGGAACCATACATTGGTGATCCTGACACGTGAAGTGGACCATTATTCGGTGGCCTTCCCGGATCGTTCCCAACTGGTCACTGCTGTAGTCGACGGTGGCATCACCGGCGTCCATGCATTGCCGGCCGGGGGAACGGCAGCTAACAGCCAGGAACTGTACAGCGCTGAGGTTCAGCAAATTTTCCAAATGGGCGATCATCAGACGGTGCTCGGCGCTCTGTTTCAACACACCGATTTTCGCCTCGAGCAACTTGCCTTCGATATTGAGGGTACAGTTTTTTCCCCCGGCGCGATACTCGCCGACCAGGATGTGCGTGCGGAATTCCATCGCTACAGCCTTTACGGCTATCATTCGTGGCAGGTTGCGGAGCCGCTTCAGCTGACCGCGGGTCTCACGTATGACTGGATCAAGTATCCACGCTTTCTTTTTACACCGCCCTTCTGGGGAAGCGAAGATTCCGAGGATCAGCTCTCGCCAAAGGCCGGGTTCCTTTGGACGCCTCTGCCGGGAACGACCGTGCGCGGCGCCTATACTCGCTCGCTCACCGGCGGGAGCCTGGATCAGAGTCATCGCATCGAACCCACCCAAGTCGCGGGGCTGAACCAGGCGTTTCGGAGCCTGATTCCTGAATCCCTAAGCGGCGGGACTTCCGGAGGAGAGAACGACACGTTTGCACTGTCGCTCGAACAGAAATTCAAAACTGGAACCTACCTTGGCCTTCGGGGCGAATTACTCTATTCCGAGGTCGATCGCTGGCGTGGCAGCATCTACGTGGACCCCTTTGGTTTAGAAGACGATGTGCTTGTTCTGGTGAACGGATACGGCCTGCGTGAAAATATCGATTTTCGGGAACGCGCAGTGGTGTTTACTGCCAATCAACTGATCGGAACCGAATGGTCGGCAGGGCTTGTGTACCGGCTAACGCAGTCTGATCTGACGGCCACGCGCCCTGACACGCGGCACCTGCTGCCTGGCGAGTTCAGCGGCGGTTTTGTTCCTCACGAAGACGCGGAAAGCCTGATGCATCAGCTGGTCCTTCACGCGAACTTCAACCACGCGTCAGGACTTTTCTCCAGCTTTGAAGCAGTCTGGTTTCGCCAGCAAAACTCGGCGGATCTCTCCAGCCAGCCTGGCGACGACTTCTGGCATTACAACGTGCTTGGGGGGTATCGCTTCTGGCAGCGCCGTGCCAGCATTGCAGCGGGAGTTCTCAACCTCTCCGACGAAAACTACCATCTGCACTCGCTCACGGTTACCGGCAATCTACCCCGGGAGCGAACATTCATCGCGCGGCTGCAATTCAGCTTCTAGGAGGTTTCAAGGATTCCAGTCTACTTCGAGAACCAGCGGCTGCCCGTTCGTCGGAGGCGGCGGCGTGCTCTTGAGAAAAATCGTGAACTTGTATTGCTGCCCTGCATTGGCCGGGAAACTCACGGAGTTGGTTCCACACCACGACATGAGATTGCTGCGGCGGACGGCTTTCACGACGGAAACGTAGGGGGACGCAAAACCGGAGGAATCCGTGACAACGCAGTTGGTAGCTCCCGCGGGCGCCGTGAACCAGATCGTCCCGGAAGCCGAGTTCGTGATGATTGCGAATCCTGTGTAAGGCCCGACACACGCGGTGGAGCCGCTGGTTCCGTTAAATCCGCCGCAGTTATTCCCACCGATTCCCAGAGTGGCGGTCCGAACGGCAAATGAGTTCGATGTCAGCCCGGGTTCGGAGTTGCTCACGCAGCCGGCAAAAACAAGCAAAGCGGAGGCAGCAAATCCAATTTTTATACAATTCGTGATTTTCATGTTCGGTTCCTTGGGATGCAAGTTCCTTGCCGGAATCATGGATGCAGGGATTTCTTCTGACAAGGCTGAGCCCGAACTGCCGTTTTGACCCCCATCGAAAGAACACGGCACTCCGGCGGCCATTGGCTGGAAAGGCGTGAGGCGGCCGATTTTTCAATGTGCTTTGCAGAAGTGGCGGTTTCCTCAGCCATCGATCGTGTCTACTCTGCGTCCCATGGCACGCCCGCTGTTGATTGTCTTCCTGACGCTTATGGCCGCCGCGGTTCGACTGCAGGCGCAGAACCAATCGCCGACGGGTGGCGGATGGGCCGGCTTGCCGCGGATTCTCGAACGCATTGTGCCACCGACGTTTCCGAAGCACACGGTCTCCATCATGGATTTTGGGGCGATTGCAGGTGCGAAAACGAACTGCGGGAAATCGTTTGCTGCTGCCATACGGGCCTGCTTTGAAGCGGGAGGCGGGCGCGTCGTTGTGCCGGCCGGCAAATTCCTCACGGGCCCAATTCACCTTCGGAGCAATGTGGAATTGCATCTGAGTGAAGGCGCCGAAGTGATTTTCAGCGACCGCATCGAGGACTACCTGCCAGTCGTGTTTGTGCGCGTGGGCGGGATTGAACTCTACAACTATTCGCCGCTCGTCTACGCGCGGGGTTGCACGAACATCGCGATTACAGGAAAAGGACGGCTGAATGGCAATGCCCGCGTGTGGTGGGATTGGAAGACGCGGGAAACAAAGCAATTTTTTGACATGGGCGCACAGGGCGTGCCCGTGGAACAGCGTGTTTTTGGAACGGCCGAAGCCGCGATCCGCCCGAGTTTCGTCAGCTTCGTTGACTGCACCAACATCCTGCTTGAGGACTTCACGATCGGCAGCGGCCCCAACTGGACCATTCATCCAATCTACTGCCTGAACACGACGATTCGCCGCGTGTGTGTGGAAACCGATGGGCCGAACAACGATGGGGTCGATCCCGATTCGTGCGTGGACATGTTGATCGAGGATTGCACCTTCAGCACGGGTGACGATTGCGTGGTTCTGAAATCCGGCTACAACGAGGACGGCTGGCGCGTGAATCGCCCCACGGAAAACGTGGTGATGCGGCGCTGCTACAGCAAGCGCGGCCACGGCGGGCTTGTGATCGGCAGCGAAATGTCAGGCGGAGTGCGGAACGTCTTCATGTACGACTGCGAGTTCGATGGCACCGACCGCGCCATCCGCATCAAGTCGCGCCGCGGTCGCGGCGGCATCGTGGAGAACGTGTTTGCCCGCGATCTCAAGGTGCGGAACATGCAACGCGAGGTCGTGATAATGAACATGGATTACAGTTCGGACCGCAAGCAGGCCGCCAATGAAAAGCCCCCGCTGTTCAGGAACATGGTCATCAGCAACGTAACGGGCGACGGCGTACCGACCGCCATCGTGATTTCAGGACTCGACGACTCCCCGGTTGAAAACATCCGTTTCGAAAACATGAACATCCATTCCACAAAGGGCGTCGTCGCGCATCACGCCAGGGGATTGGTGTTCACGAATGTCCAGGTCACCCCAAAGGCCGGCGCGGTTTTCTCGCTCACGAATGTCTCGGGCATTCGGATACAACAGACTGCTGCGCCCAGGGATTCACCCTTGTTCCTGCAACTCGAAGGTGCCGCCTCGCGCGACGTCGTGCTCGAGAACTGCGATCTCACCCATGCCCGCGAAAAGGTCCGCACAGGCCCTGCCGTGTCAAAAGACGCGGCAGTGATCCGCTGAAATGCAAGCCGCGCCTTCCCAGCACACTGCCGCACCCGGAACAGCGAAAAGCCCGGGACATTTCCGATGGGCCATCTGCGGCCTCCTCTTTGCATCGGTGGCGATCAATTACATCGATCGCAACATCATCGGCATCCTCAAGAAGCCGCTCAGCGATGAGCTCGGATGGGGCGAAACGGATTACGCACATATCGCCTCGGGGTTTCAACTGGCCTACGCATTCGGTTATCTTCTTGGCGGACGCTTCATGGATTGGATGGGCGTCAAGCGCGGCTTGCCGCTGGCGGTGCTCTTCTGGAGCCTGGCTGCTGCGGCCCACGGGCTCTGCACCTATATCCCGCTCGACGCAAATGTTCCCATTTCCATCCCATGGACGAGCATTTCCTGGACGATTCCGGGAACCGTGTTTGGGTTCATGGCGGCGCGCGTCGCCCTCGGCCTCGCGGAAGGCGGAAATTTTCCGGGCGCGATCAAAACCGTTGCCGAATGGTTTCCCGTCAAGGAACGCGCACTTGCGACGGGCCTGTTCAATGCGGGAACGAACGTTGGCGCAATCATCTGCCCGATTGCGGTTCCGTGGATGTACAAAGCGTGGGGCTGGCCCATGACATTTTACGTAACGGGTGCGCTCGGGATCTTCTGGCTGATTGCCTGGTGGTGGCTTTACGACAATCCTGAAAAGCATCGCCGCCTTTCAGAGGGAGAACGGGATTACATCCGATCGGGCCAGCCGCAAACAATCGAAAAGAAGGAATCGGTTCCCTGGCTCTCACTGCTGGGATATCGCGCCGTCTGGGCCTATCTCGCTGCCAGCATTCTCGCTGGCCCGGTGTGGGGCATCTACATGTTCTTTTTGCCCGATTTCCTGCAGAAGAAATATGATTTGCCGCTCGTCCAAGTCGGCAACTGGACCGCCGTCTTTTACCTGATCGCTTCCTTCGGCGGCATTGCGGGAGGGTGGCTATCCGGGCGGCTCCTGACACGCGGCTGGACAATCAATGCGGCGCGCAAAATTTCGCTGCTGGCGTGCGCCCTTTCGGTGCTGCCCATTTTCCTCGCGCCGCACGTGCCCAGCATCTGGCTGACCGTCATCATCGTTGGCATCGCAGGTTCCGCGCATCAGGGCTGGTCCGCCAATCTCTTCAGCTTTGTTTCAGACACCATGCCGAAGAAGGCAATCAGCTCGGTCGTCGGCCTGGGAGGCTTTGTAGCATTCCTGACGGGAGCATTTGTGGCCGAGCTCATTGGCGTGATCCTGAAGAAAACGGGCAGCTACGCATCCATCTTTGCCGCGGCCTCAATCATGTACCTGCTTTCCCTGACCATTCTCCACCTGCTCGTGCCGCGAATCGGCGGCAAATCGTCCACATGAACCTGACGACCGAGCGCTCGCGGCCGATCGCCGATGTGGCGATCCATCATCCCTGGTTTCCAGACCAGGGTGACGGCACTTACCGCAATCCCGTGCTGTGCGCGGATTATTCTGATCCCGATGTTGTCCGCCGCGGCGATGACTTTTACCTGGTAGCGTCGAGTTTCAACTGCACGCCCGCGCTGCCAATCCTTCATTCGCGCGACCTCGTCAACTGGACGCTCATCGGCCACGCGTTGAAAAATCTGCCGCACGAGCGCTATCGCGAGGTTCAGCACGGATGCGGAATCTGGGCGCCTGCGATCCGCTTTCACGCGGAAAAATTTTGGGTTTTCTTCCCGACACCCGACGAGGGGATTTTCGTTGTCACTGCGAAAGATCCGCGCGGACCGTGGTCCGAACCCCGGCTCGTGCAGGAAGGCAAGGGATTGATCGATCCTTGTCCGCTCTGGGATGACGATGGCTCGGCATATCTGGTGCACGCATATGCGGGTTCGCGTGCAGGCATCAAACACATGCTGCGCGTGCGTCCGATGGCACCTGACGCCTCGCGGTTGCTGGGCGAAGGTCAGATCGTCTTTCACGCACCCGAGCGCCATCCTACGGTCGAAGGACCAAAATTTCTCAAGAAGGACGGATGGTATTACATACTCGCGCCAGCGGGCGGAGTGGAAACGGGCTGGCAACTTGCGTTGCGATCAAAAGCTGTTTACGGGCCTTACGAGGAACGCGTCATCCTGGAAACCGGCAGCACGGGCGTCAATGGCCCGCATCAGGGCGCTCTCATCGATCTCCCGGTCGGCGACTGGTGGTTCATGCACTTTCAGGACGCAGGCGTCTACGGACGGATTGTCCACTTGCAGCCTGTGAGGTGGAATGACGGCTGGCCGCTTGCAGGAAAGGATTTCGACGGTAATGGCGTCGGCGAACCCGTGGCTGTGCACGCAAAACCGAACGTCGCACATCGAGGGCCCAGAACAGCACCTGAGACATCCGATGAATTCGACGCACCCCGTCCAGGACTGCAATGGCAATGGCATGCAAATCATGACGACGCATGGGCGGATCTGACCGTCCGTCCAGGATGGCTCCGGCTGATCGCGCAATTCAGCACGGATGGCAATCTTCTGCGATTGCCCAACCTGCTGCTGCAAAAGTTTCCCGCGGAATGTTTTACTGCCGACACAGTCATCGAACTCGATGCGGAGGACGGCACCGAAGCGGGACTGGCAATCATCGGCAAGACGAGCGCCGCAATAGCCCTTCGCGCGATGCCGGGGGGCACCCAGTTTGTCTTCCGTGTCAACGACACTGACACCATTCTCAGCGCCAACTCGCCGAGCCGCCTCCACTTGCGCGCCTGTGTTTCATCGACCGGAATGACTCGATTTGAGTATTCCGAGGATGGTGCCCGGTTCACGCCCGTTCCTGGATCGTTTGCTGCAACGAAGGGCTATTGGATCGGCGCGAAGATCGGCTTGTATTGTCTGCGGCGAAACGCAGGGGGCCAGGGATTTGCGGACGCCGACTACTTCAGGTTCTCGCCGCTTTGAGGAGGGTTGCCTCGGAACGCGGCGCGGAACTTTCGGCTGGACGGCAGATTTTGCTTGAACATGCTCCGCTTTAGCACGACTTCTGGACGTGCATCATGAGCTTTTCGACTCCTCGATTCTCCCGGCTTGAAGCTCCTCTGACAGAAAGTCCGCTGCAGGATCTGGAGGCTGTGATTCGCTCTCGAGTCCCCCTGATCGCCATTGAAAGCAATGAAGAACCTGAGGTGGTCCGGCTGGTTCGCCGAATCGGCCAGCGGCTGCAGTTGAAGGCATATCGCTGGACAGTGTCGGATGGATTGCAGGCATTCGAACCTTGCGATCAACCCCGTGAATCAGTGCGCCGTTCAAACGAACTCCTGGCCTTCATCCGCGCCGACGCGTCGCACAGCCTGTTCGTCCTGCTCGATTTTCATCCCTTCATGGATGATAACCTGCACGTGCGGCAGCTCAAGGACATCGCGCTAAATTACACCAAGCATTATTGCACGGTCATGCTGGTGGGTCACACGTTGCGAACACCGGAAGAACTGCGTCCCTACACAGCGACATTCAAGCTGCCGCTTCCGACGACGGACGAACTGCGGGCAATTGTCCTGGATGTGGCGGCGGAATGGGGCGCGGCGAATGGACGCCGCGAAGTGCAGACGACGAACAAAGCGCTCGACCTGCTGATACGAAACCTCGCCGGCCTGAGCGCGAGCGACGCGCGGCGCATTGCCCGCAAGGCAATCGAGGACGACGGCGCTATCTCTGAATCGGATCTTCCGGCCGTCGCGCGCGCGAAATACGAACTGCTAAGTCACGACGGACTTTTGGCATTCGAACACGACAACGTCGGACGCAATGAAGTCGGAGGCCTGAAGCGCCTGAGCAACTGGATCGACGCGCGAAAGAGCTTTTTTCATGGCGAGAACGACGTTCTCGACCCGCCTCGCGGCGTTCTCCTGCTGGGTGTGCAAGGCTGCGGAAAAAGTCTCGCTGCAAAGGCGATCGCGGGAATTCTTGGCGCCCCGCTTCTCCGCCTCGATTTTGGCGTGCTCTACAACAAGTATTACGGCGAAACCGAACGCAACCTGCGCAAGGCACTTGATATGGCAGAGGTCATGGCCCCTTGCGTCCTGTGGATGGACGAAATTGAAAAGGGGATCGCAACCGACAGCGATGATGACGGCGTGTCGCGCCGCGTGCTGGGAACACTGCTGACGTGGATGGCAGAGAAGAAGAAGTCCGTGTTCCTCGTTGCGACCGCCAACGACATCACGCGGCTGCCGCCCGAACTCGTGCGGAAGGGACGCTTCGACGAAATCTTTTTCGTGGACCTGCCGAGTGACGCGAACCGTCGCGAGATCTTCGAGATTCATCTGCGCAAACGAAAGTGCGGGGCCGGCGATTTTGATGTCGCGGCTCTGGCTTCCGCAGCAGAAGGATTTTCCGGTTCTGAGATTGAGCAGGCGGTTGTGTCGGCAATGTATGCGGCGCACGCGAATGGCCGAACGTTGGAGCAGCAGGACCTCATCAACGAACTTCAACAAACCAGGCCGTTGTCTGTCGTCATGGCGGAATCCGTCGCCGCCCTTCGCGCCTGGGCTGCGCCCAGGACGGTTCCCTGCGACTGACCGAATCCCGTTATGAGATCCAACGTTTTGCTGTCGTTGCTCGCCACCTTGGCCGCACTTTGCAGCGGTACGCTTCCCGCAGCGACGAACCCGCCGAACGTGTTGTTCCTGATCTCTGATGACCTGCGAACGGAGTTATCGTGCTATGGCAGTTCGCTCGCTAAAACTCCCAACATTGACAGGCTGGCTGCCCGTGGCGTGCGGTTTGATAGGGCCTATTGCCAGTTCCCCCTGTGCAATCCTTCACGGGCATCGATGCTCACTGGACGCCATCCGAGCCGCACCGGCGTCCTGGGAAACCGCGCCGATTTCCGGACCTTGCACCCCGGCATCGTCACGCTCCCGCAGTTGTTCAAGGAAAACCGATTCGCAGCACTCCGCGCCGGGAAAATTTTTCATGGAGGCATGGATGACCTCAAGTCCTGGACGGAAGGCGGCGACCCGCAGAGAATCAGCGACGACGCCCGACTCCTGCCCAACCCTGCGCAGGACATAATGTTCATCCAGGATCGCTCCATTCCAGAAAGCGTGGGGCAGAGGCGCGCGCGCAATTCGGATCGATGGATCGTGCTGGAGGGCGACGGAGAATCGCATGGAGATTACCGCACAGCCGACCGCGCGATTCAGTTCCTGCGGGATCACACGAACAAGCCGTTCTTCCTGGGCTGCGGGTTTGTGAAGCCACACAGCCCGCCTTCTGCGCCCAGGCGATTCTACGAGTTGTATCCGACGAACCAGATTGAACTGCCGCCGGATTTCGCGACGCGGCCAACGGTGCCTGAGGGATTTCCGCGGGCAGCCATTCGCCAGCGGAACGCAGACCTTTTCATGGGTCGCGAGGCCTCACCCGCGGAGGCGCGCCAGATGATCCAGGCCTACGTGGCGTCAACTTCATGGATGGACTGGAACGTGGGCCGGGTGCTGGACGAACTTGATCGCCTCGGTTTGCGGGATCGCACAATTGTGGTGTTCTGGGGCGACCACGGGTACCAGCTCGGCGAGAAAGGCAAATGGTCAAAGGCGGGGTCACTCTTTGAGCAAGGCACGCGTTCGCCGCTGATAATTGCCGCGCCGCGTGCAAAAGGAAACGGGAAGGCATCGCAGCGCATTGTTGAAGCCATTGATATTTACCCTACGCTCGCCGAACTCTGCGGTCTGGACGTCCCGTCGACGGTTGACGGCCGCAGCCTGGCGTCGCTACTGGAGAACCCGAGTGCGGAATGGAATCATCCTGCATTCACCGTGTGGAGCGAAGACGGGAGGACGTTCCATGGAGTATCCGTTCGAACCCCCAAGTATCGGTATGCGGAGTTTCAGGGCGGCGGCGGAGGCGCGATGTTGTTCGATGAAACAGCCGACCCGCACGAGCTCAGGAATCTTGCTGACGATCCAAATTTTGCCGGGATCAAAGAGGAGCATTCGCGGCTCATCCGGGATTACATCCAGCGCATGCAGCAATGACTGGCTATTGGCTTCCTTTGCTGCGATTCAAAGCTTCCGTAAACCAATCGACCGACTGCGCTTTAGCGGGCTTCGCTGGCATCCTCGGCGCGGGCTGACCTGGCGTTGTGCGTCCCGCCGGTGCCGGTCCTAACTGAGGCGCAGCCTTCATCGACAGCGCAATCCGCTTTCGTGGCAGGTCGACTTCCGTGACGGTCACGGCGACCTTTTGATGCACTTTAACGACTTCGGCAGGATCCTTGACGAAGCGATCGGCAAGCTGGCTCACGTGCACAAGACCGTCCTGATGGACACCAATGTCCACAAACGCGCCGAACGCCGTGACATTGGTGACGATGCCGGGCAGCTTCATTCCGGGTTTGAGATCCTCCATTTTCTCAACGCCCGATTGAAAGGCGAACACTTCGAACTGGTGCCGCGGATCCCGCCCGGGTTTCGCCAGCTCCGCCATAATGTCATTCAACGTGGGCAGGCCGACGGTCTCGGATGCATATTTCTGCAATTGAATTTTTTGACGGAGGGCGGCGTTCGTGAGTAGATCGCGAACCGAGCAATTCAGATCGCGCGCCATGGTATCAACGATCAGGTAACTCTCGGGATGCACAGCGCTGGCATCGAGCGGGTGCTCGCCGTCGTGAATGCGCAGAAATCCAGCGGCTTGTTCAAACGCCTTCGGCCCAAGTCGCGGCACATTGCGCAGTTCGGCGCGGGATCGGAAGGGCCCGTTCTCATTGCGATAGGCAACAATGCCCGCCGCCAAGGCCGGGCCAAGACCCGACACATAGCTGAGCAATTGCTTGCTGGCCGTGTTTAGCTCCACGCCCACGCCGTTCACACAACTCATCACCACGTCGTCGAGACTCCGCTTCAAGCCGCCCTGATCCACATCGTGCTGATACTGTCCCACGCCGATCGACTTCGGATCCAGCTTCACGAGTTCAGCCAGTGGATCCATAAGGCGGCGGCCAATCGATACGGCGCCGCGCACGGTGACGTCATGGGCGGGGAATTCCTCCCGCGCGACTTCGGATGCCGAATAGATGGAGGCGCCGCTTTCGTTCACCATGACGATTGGGATGGCTGCGGGAAGCTTCAGCGCGCGGACAAATGTTTCAGTTTCGCGGCTCGCCGTGCCGTTGCCGATGGCGACGGCCTCGATC
>Ga0196970_1000192_pt1 | contig 91571 bp, 150 predicted proteins | sample S1v_513CmetaG_FD_148672 | JGI IMG/M metagenome (GOLD analysis project Ga0196970, IMG submission 148672) | Soil microbial communities from Anza Borrego desert, Southern California, United States - S1+v_5-13C | ecosystem: Environmental > Terrestrial > Soil > Desert | place: USA: California...
CATTTATGCCAAATAATATGGACCTTGATGATATCGCAGGCCGGTGGCAGCAGAGAACTGCAGCACCGCAAGGCACTGGCGAAGCGCAGCCATACAGCAATGTCTTCCTCGAGGAGCCGACTAAAGTCTGTGAGAACAGAGAATCGCTTGGCACACAAGATAACAGTATTGGTATCTCCATAAAACAGCCGCACAACCAATGAAAGGTGGCTCAGACATTTAGTGTATGGTATGATATCAGTACAGCAGCTCCTATTAGCAAAGTAAGGATCATGCTTGATAACGAATATCTTGGAGAGTTCACGTATGCGAACGCCGGCACAAGACTCAATGACATAAAGAAAGTGAGTGTCGACAAGCCATTTGATGGAACGACATCACATAGTCTCACCGTGATAGCTACCGACACAGCCGGAAGATACAACACGAAGACGGTGACGGTGCAGTGAATTAGCGCAGATACTGTACCTCCATACTTGCTGACTGATTCTCTTGCCGTGAAGCAGAGGCCGGATGGGAAATATGATGTGATCATGCTGTTTGTTGATGACCTTTCTGCTGTGAAAGGAGGAAAGGTAACTATGACCGATGGTACGCTTATCAACTCATTCAATGGTAATGCAACCACGTATCAGATACAGATACCGCAGGTATTGAACTATACGGCAGAAGATGCATATGGTAATGTTGTGAACAACAGCATCGATCTGACCCAGTATATCCAGTAAGCATGCAAATCGTAGAAAAGCCCTCAGCAGTGATGCAAAGGGCTTTTTTCGTATAAGCATTGCGGGGTTATACTAACCTAAGAGTGACGAGAAATATTCATCTTTTGATTGATACCTCATTGCTGCATGCACTGGCCTTCCGAGGATAGTGCTGAGCGCTGTTTCGATCGCTTTCAGGTTTTCCTGTTTCTGCAGTATCCCCAGTTGGATTTTTTGCAGGACGACAAAGTAGATCGTATCTTTCTCCTGACGCTCGATCAGACAGAACGATTTGACGAGTCCCCTGAGCGACACCTTATCGATCGAGTTGGTCAGCTTGCCCAAGAGCTCGTCGTTTGTGAGATCGTCATCATCATGTGACTGCACGGGCGCAGACATTCTTGTTGGCGCTTCTGCTTTCGGCTCAGAATTGGCTTCTCCTTTGGGAGGTTTATCGTCAGAACTCATCGCAGGCGCAGGGTTCTCTGCTTTCCCTATGCTAGCTTTTTTTTTTGGCTGCTCGTCAGAAGCAACATAGATATGAAATGGATTGAAATGCTTATATAATTCGGACTTGATGATGATATACGGCTGCGGAAATGCCCTCATGCTGAAGCTGATGTTCTTGAGGACGTCAGCAAGTGACAGCATCGTTTCCATGTCCTCATTGATGTGTTCTTCGATATACAAAAGCAGCTGCTTGATGAAGTTTTGCACATCTGTCCCTCACTCCTGCATCTGATCGACGATGGCAAACAGCGCCGGCAGGTCTTTTTGCTGCATTGCCTCAACAAAATGCTTGATAAGTGTCTCTGATGCGACTCCGAGAAACTGTGCGACATTGTCACTCGTGATGTCACCGAGAATAGACACCTGATCAAGATATTTGATAGCGTCACGGGCGCATCACTCGGACATTTTTGAAATGGTGACGATGGCTTCATGGTCTGACTTCAGTCATTCATTTTTACAGATGTATTCGAGGTGCTGCGCAAGCTCAGGTGCTGGTATCTTCTTGAAATTGTATACTTGACAGCGGGAGATGATCGTCTCCGGCACCTTATGGATTTCTGTGGTTGCAAGAATGAATACGAGATATGCAGGCGGCTCTTCCATGATCTTTAACAGCGCATTGAAAGCGCCTTTTGAGAGCATGTGCACCTCGTCTATGATGTAGACTTTTTTCTGCAGATGTGCCGGTGGGTATGGAGCCTTATCAATAACTTCCTCTCTGATGTTATCAACACCCGTATGCGATGCAGCGTCAATCTCTACAAAATCGATAGACTTATTCTGGTTGATCGCGTTGCAGTTGTCGCATTCGTTGCACGGGTTGCCGTCTTTTAGCTTGAGACAGTTCAGAGCTTTTGCGAAGATGCGGGCAGCAGATGTCTTTCCCGTTCCACGTGGCCCATAAAACAAATAATTATTATTGTTTAATCCTCCTTGCATAATCTTCGCCTGCAAAATATCCACAATGTGGTTCTGATTCACGATCTGGTCAAATGTCTGCGGACGGTATTTGAGATAGAGTGACATGATTATGGAAAATCATCTAAAGCTTCTGGTAGTGATAGTGTAGGGAAATAGATGAGTAAAATAAAGGATATTTATTTTCCTCCTTGCATGAGTTATGTAATTGCGTATGATATGGGTCGTTTTAGGTATACAGCCATGGTATGAAGCTATTTCTGCGCGGTTTCCGCTTATTGTTAAGGATATTTTTCTTTTGATTGTCGTTTGGCCTGGTAGCTATAGCGATTTTTTATCCTTCTTTGTTGAAAGACTTTATCCAGCGGCTCGAATGAGTGGTAAATATACTGGGAATACGAAATTGGCCGTTGGCGTTTTGACTGGGATTTATTGAATCGGTGCCGCTGCTGGGTATGTCTATCCCGGGTCAGAATGCACTGTTTATCATAGGGTGATTTGTCGCTCAGACAGCGCGGTGGCCGCTCATCAGCCTGGTTGCAGTATCTATCATGCTGGGTGATATCGTCGGCTATCTGCTGGGGAAATACAGAGGAGATTCGTTTATTGAACAGTTCGGTAAGTACTTTGGTGTAGGAAAGACAGAAGTGCAGTACATGGGAAGAGCGCTTGATAAGTATGGTGCGCGGGCTATTGTCCTAAGTAAATGGAATGGATATTCTCGTGGTATAGTGCCGTTCATCGCAGGGACGAGCAAGATGAAGCCAGCAAAGTTTATGCTGTTTAATGTTCTTGGATCAGTCATCTATTCGGTGGTGCTGATCACGCTGGCAAAGGTGTTTGTTGGTTACTATGAACAGATCATCCCGTACATCCGCCGGATCATGCTGGGAATCCTCGCTGTCATCTGAATCTATTTCCGATTCTTCAAGAGAGACTCTCTGAAGAGATATGTCCGCGATAAAGAGAAAGAGCTGGAAGAAGCAGAAGCGGTATTGAAGGAGGTGGAAAAGAAATTATAGCGCTCGCTGCTTGGCCCTACTTTTTGTCATGGGCAGAAAAGTAAGATGTGCGTGAGGTGTAGTAAGTAGGCAAAAACATCTAGACGGTTTCAGCGTTACGTGCTGATAGTCATTGATCGGTTATTTACGAAAGTATCTCCCTCCCATTGCATGGGACCCGGTCGATACTGCAGAAAGACTACCCATTACGTCAGCATACATTATACACGCAGTGAAATCGTCATACATTCTACATGCTTACGTTATAATATATTCATGATAGTACGTCTCGATAAGTATCTCGCATGACTGTGACTGGTGTCTCGCCGTGACGCATGAAAAGCTGTGAAAGGCGGCAGCATTCTTGTTGATGGAAAAGAGGCTTCATCGAGTGATATGAAGCTGCATGAAGGGCAAATCATTACATTTTTTGGACAAGAGATCGAGGTGAAGGAGTTCGTATATCTCTTATTGCATAAACCGGCGGGCTATGTGAGTTCTGAGCTGGAGGAATGAGGACACCACTCATATAAGGTCCTGCTGGAAGACTGTGTCTACGCACCTATGCTGCATGTTGCGTGAAGACTTGATCGGGATACCGAGTGACTGATGCTCTGTACCAATGACGGACAGTTCACCCATGAGATCATCTCGCCAAAGAAAAAGCTCGAGAAGGAGTATTATCTTGAGCTTGCGTTGCCGATTTCTGATGAAGATATTGCGAAACTAGAAAGTGGAATCGCATTGGAGGATGGCTATGTAACTATGCCTGCACAAGCACAAAGAGCTGCAGAAAACGCTTTGCGCCTTACTATCCATGAGTGAAAATACCACCAGATAAAACGTATGGCGGAAGCTGTGAACAATGAGGTAACGTATCTGCGTCGCGAGAGAATAGGAGAGCGAACGCTTGCGTGATTGGAAAAGGGTAAACGAAAATATATTTCTATTGGTGAAAGTACTCAGTAGTCAAAACTATTTTCTTCCGTAGCTGCCGAACGCACACATGACACGCTGAGACACAGGAACTATGCCATGAACGGCGCAGGTGTCGAGCATGTTTCTTGCCACGTCGAACGATGCAAAATCCTGGTCAAGGACTGAGCCGTTGTCGCGGTTAATCTTGAAGACACTGTTATGCTTTCGTATCGCATAATATCTGCCGTTTGGCGCGCGAACGATGACGCGGTTCTGGTATTCAATGTAGTTGATGAGATCGTTGAGTGAACGAGCGCGTCTTTCGATGATAACATCATCGCTGTCTCATCTGCTGAAGAGATAGAAAAGCTGGCTTTGCCAGATCGTATACTCTCTACTGTTGAGTGCAGTATAGCTTTGTACGACAGTCAATCCTGCAGTAGACCCGACTCATGTACTGTTGTCCGGTATGGAAGTCGTCGGTGTGTTCTTGAGTGCAGCTACTGTCTCAAAGCTTAGAAAGTACAGGTAGGCAAACTTTGCCCTGTCGTCAAATGAAAGCGTCTCGTCATTATATTTTGCTCGCATGTCGCCAAGCAGACCCTGCAATGATGATGCAAGTTTCGATGCCGAATTTCTGTTCTGGTTGAACCGGATAGTATAGACCAGTCCGCTGAATGCAGCATCGTATTGTGCCTGCTGAGCATCAGTAGGAACCGGCATATACGCAGTGTCTTTGTCTCGCTCTGCCATAAATCACTGGAAATGGTCCCCGGTTGCGATCACTCTCTTTACGGTAAGTATTGCATCAGGAACGGCACAGCTGTTGTCGGCAAACGTGTATTCCCATCATGCGCTTCAGGCGACGTTGCACGTTGATGCGGCAGAAGAAAAACTAAGAAATCACATAAGCGCGGCTGCGCAAAGAAATGCTATTTTACTGAAACGACGAGACATCCATGTCAGGCGGAATAAGGTAAATATAAGCAGAGTATCGTTTTTTGCTGGCAATGCAACGGTAACTCATTACACTTGCTTTATGAAACAGAAGGCATCAATCCTGGCACTTGACCGGGGAAAGAAGTATATCGGATGTGCGTATGCGCTGGAATGATCAGCGATCGTTTTCCCTATTTGATTTCTTATCAACGATAAAACCGTTATGCAGGCGCTTGCCGATATCGTGAAGCGTTATAGAGTAAGACATATCGTTATAGGAGTACCGCATGATAAACGAGCCAAGTGACAGATAGAGGGCTTTGCGCAGACTATCGCAAGAGTTATTGATGAAAAAATGACCGTGGAACTGCTGGATGAAGACTATACCAGCGTGCAGGCATGAGAGAAAATCGGCAATTTTCAGAAAAATGCCGCAGAGGATACCATTGCAGCCATGTTTATTCTCGAACGCCGGTTAGAGACGGACAAGCCTCAGGAGGAAGTTCGTTAAAAGATTATCTTTAACGTTATTTTACGCTCGCTGCTTGGCCCTACTTTTTGTCATGGGCAGAAAAGTAAGATGTGCGTGAGGTGTAGTAAGCAGGCAAAAACATCTAGACGATTTCAGTGTATAGAAAAAGCTCCTGAGGAAAGGAGCTTTTATAGCTTTTGTATATGCTAGGTGATTAGATTATAATGTCTTTGGTATAGTCGGTGCTGGCGGAGTTGCAGGAGCTGCTGGTTTTTGAGCAGGTGCAGGTGCCGGTGTGGCAGGAGGTGCCGGTGTAGGTGCAGGACCTTCTTCCTCTTTCTTTTGCATTCTTGCTTTCATCGCAAAGATGATCACGAGGATGACAAATCCCCCTCCAAGGATACCGATGATCCAGAGGATGATCGTTACTGCTGTACCCCATCCGCTTGAGCCGGCAGCTGTATCTTCTTCAGCTTCCGGTAGCGGAGCGTCAGGATCGACGCATGATGTTCCTTCAACATCATAATAATTGATGATCTGACATCTGAGCTGCTGCACCTGTGAAAGGTCATCAGCATCGATCTCATTCGTATCATATGCAGTTTGTGCAATGGTTACGATCTCATCGAGCATGTCTCTGATCGTTCCCTTATCCCCATCTGCTGACTCTATAGTGATGAAGAGCTTCTCCGCTTCCAGTCTTTTTTCGCCAGGCAGAAGGTAAAGAATACCTTGTCTCGCGTTCTTATACTCACTTCCTCCGAGAGCTGATTGTCCGCTTTCGTTAGTGAGAGGAGTGACGATATTGATGATTTCTGTCTTCAGATTTGCATCGACTTGATCAGGATTGGTTTCGAGATAATCATAGATCTGGACGATGATCGACTGTGCTGCTATCGGATCCGCCAGATTATTTCTGAGATTTAACAGAAGTGTCTTAAGAAATGCTGCGCTTTCCGGTGTCTGATCAATAAGCACATTGAGTTTTCCGTATGTCGCTTTCATTTCCTCCGGAAGTGTATTGTCGAAGTCGATGAACTGTATAACCAGATCTTTTGTCAGAAGCTTACCGTCTTTTTCATAGTATACTCTCGCGATCGATGAGTCGAACTGCGGCGTGTACTTGTTCATCGTTTCCTGATTACATGCCATGTCCCTGTCTTGATCGGGAGTACCATCTTTGTTACTGTCACTCGAGATATCCTTATCGACATAACAGTCACCCTTCCCGGCGTACTCTACGTAGAAGAGGACAGTGTTATCGAGTCCTTTGCCGACTGGTACGCTCATGTTTCCGCCTGATGTCGGCATAGGTCAAGGGAGCGTAACTATAGTTGCGTCGCCTGCAGGTGCCGGTTGTGTCACGTCCACGATGCCTCTTTGCTGGGATCTGTTGCCGAACTTATCAGCAACGTCATACTGGATAGCATACCTTCCTGCTGCAGGATACGTCACGACAAATGTGCTTTGATTTTCCACCAGCATGTTGCTGTTAGTTTTGCAGGTCTTGAGGTCGAGACAGAATGTCTTTGAGACAATATCTCCGAGACTGATGTCCCTGATGATGATCTTGTTGCCGAGCGTTGCATAGAGGAACTGTGCTTTTGTTCACTTCTCGACATTGATAGACTGTCATTTTGCTGTGCCGCTTCTTCCTCTGTATGTCACTTTGACTCTCGGCGTGTAGATGCCATCTTTCTCGTAGACATATGTCACCTTGGTGTCTTTTGTTGACAAGTCGTCAGTACCGTCACCGTCAAAGTCGTACTTGATGATCCTGTTTGCCACGAAGTCGTCACTGTTTGTCAGGACATTTGATTTCACTTCCAGTGTCACTGCTTCACCGACTTTTGCGCTTGGTCTGTCGACAATAAGTGTCACAATAGGGATATCAGGATTTTTGCTGTCCGGCGGAAAAACCACGATAGGACCATTGCCGATGATGTCTTCACTTCTGATGCCTTCGATGTCGTCATTGTCATACATCTCGACACCAAATCTGTATTCTCCTGCTATTCTCGGAAGCGAGAAGTAGACATATGGCGTGCTGCCCGGTGTCACTTTCACTTCCAGAATTCTGTCGGGATCCTGTGTGTTATAATAATACCACTTATACTTGCTGATACCTTGATATCACCCATCGGCATCCTGTGGATTGACTGCATCAACCTTTACGATGAGAGGATCATACGTAAGAGCAAAGATATCCTGTTGTGCATTCTGCCCAAACCCGATACCTTGGGTATTACCATACTGGGGAAATGACACACGGAGGTTGTCGAGAGTCGGCTTGCTGTTCTGTACATTGAACCGGATTTTCGTACTGGCAGTTTTCCCTGCCTGTGAATCCTCAACAGTAAAATCGACAAGCTGACATCCGAGCTGATCAAAGTTGTGTCTGATCTGCTGATTGACTGCAACGTCTTCATTTTGCGGCTTGAAGTAGTATCTCAGGTAATTCTTTTCTCCATTTATATTAACAGAGTCTCCGCCATCAATAGTGATATCTTCATATCTTGATACCTTATATGCAGGTACGCTTCCGAGCCCTGGCTGATCACAGAACCCTTCCGGCATGATCACTGTTCCCTGTCTGCCGAACACCTTATATGTCGGGATAGGAGCATTTCTCTCTCCGATAAATGCAAGTGCCTCCACTTCATTTTGCTCACCTGAAGGAGTAGTCACCCTGAGCTTTACTCTATATGACCCAGTTCTTTTATATGTATGCGAGATCTTATCTGACTGTACGATGTTTTTTGTCTGATCCCCGAAGTCCCATTCGTAGCTGACGAGAGTCTTGTTTGTCTTCACGAGAAAGTTCGTGGTATTGCCGAGTGATGTTGCGATAGGAGTCACAAAAACATATGGTCTGAGTGATGATTCGATATCAACTTGTTTCTCAATAGTTTCCATCTTACCGAACTTGTCTCTGACGGTGAGTCTTACATCGTATGTTCCCTTGTCGTTAAACGACACTAGGACTCTCTTGTTATCATCGTATCATTTCTCGATCTTTGCGCTTTCGCCATTTGAGAACGACCGCTCATACGTGAGTTCATCGGTTCCGTTGGTGGCGTCATAATCGCTTGTCGATGATGCATCGAAGATGTATTGTGATGGGTGAAGCCGCTGCTCAGTCTCTTCCATGGTGAATTGCGGCACCGGAGGAGTCGAGTCAACAAAGACTTTCATCATGTCCTGATTTTCCTGTCACTGTTCGTCGGTCACTCTGAGTACAACGGTATAGTTCCCCGGGCCGGGAAATTTCTTCTGGATGGTTTTTTGATTTTGAATAGATTCAAGAACATCACCGTTTTCATTGTAGATGGTCCATGAAAATGTCTTAAGGTTTGAGATCACTGAGTATGATGTGCTTGCGTCAAACGAATAGGTGGTAGAGGTGTTCCCTCCGTTGTTTGGAGACTGCTTGATGGTTGCAACCGGATCTGATACTACCAGCTGATAGCTCTTGCTCACATTGTTCCCTTCGTTGTCTCTTACGGTAAGTGTCACCTTATACAGACCGTTGTTCGCGAGCGGAAGCATATAGACGCTTGGTGCAGTGTTTGCTGCAGATGCCTGTGAGAACTTGTTGTCTCATTCTATCGTCCATTCATGCCAAAGGATCTGTCTTCCTCCGAGAGGAGTTGTTGCTGATCCATCAAGCCTGATACCTTTCTGCGCTTCCTGTGTGCCGATCTTTGTCGGCATCTGGTCGTTCATCTTCTTGCCGTTTGCAAATACAGCGATATTTGCAGCCTGCGGTGAGACGCTGATGTCGAGCACCTGCTCTCCGTCGAAGATCCCTTCGTCTGCTGCGTTCACGCTTCTCACGGTAAGGCGAACCTTATAATTTCCTTCTTTGGTGAATGTATGCTTCAGTACACTTCCCTTGCCGATCACCTTTTCTGTTCCGTCAACATCTCTGTAGTACCGGTAGAAATTATTTGCAGGGATAGTGGTGTTTGATGGGTCCTGGCTTTCTCTGGCATCAAGTGTTACAGTAAGCGGCGCTGAGTTTGACGACTGATCGTAGAGTGCGCTTGCCTTTGTTACGACTGTGTAGGTGGTGTTGATCTCTTTGATGATTGCCTGCAGCGGATCAAAACAGTTATTGCTGAAAAGCGAGAAATTGTTGTAGTCAAATCCTTTTGAAAGAGTGAGTGTGGTGATGAGGCACTGCTCATAGACGGTTTTGAATTCCGGCTTCTTCGGAAAATAATCGAAGACGTACTTCATGTTATCGTGCAGCTTGCCGAAAAGCGATATATCCATGGTGCTGCCAACTTGCTTAGCTGCCTGGATTTTTACGAGAAGATCCTGCACATTGTTCCGCTGTGCACCTATCTTGTAGTTAGGTCTGTATTCAGCTGGGACTGCTGCTTCAACAAACTGGTGAGGCTGAAATGCCTGTGCCAGCGTGAGTACGATCCGTCCTGCGATGATGATATGTTTGAACCACGATTTCATGTGAGTGGTGTGTTGTAAAAGTTAAATCTCTTCTAGTATACTCACTACTATAATAAACAACAAATACCGGGCATGAATATGCCACTCTTTATCATAAAATAAAAAACTGTCAACGATTGTGACAGTTTTTTACCGGACTATAGGAGAAAATACGATTATTTAGCACCTCTGAACTTATAGACAACGTAGATAAGCATCATGAGGAATGTACTCATGAGAATGATGTTGAGACCAGGACCAGTCTGCGGCACACCCTTCCCCGGAGGAGTAGAAATAGTATCGATCTTCATGTTAAGGACTCTTTCAGAACCTACTGTGTTACCATTGGTATCAGTACCGATGATTCTTACGTTGTATGAACCAGCCTTGCTGATAACAAATGAGAACGACTCATCAGCTGCTCTAGCGCTTCCGAGAGCCTTGTAGTCTGCGTCGTTGATGTTTTTGAGCGAGAACTGATATCTGTCCACGCTTGATGTAGCATTCCACTTAAGTGTAACTTTACTTCCAGACACGATGTAGGTGAAATTTGCATTTGCGTCGGTCGGTGCTCCAAGCGACCCCGGATCATTGAGTGTTGTATCCGTAGTGTTGCCGAGAGTGGTGAATGATCCTTCTGTTGAGAAGTCTCCAGAAATACCATCCTTGTTTGTTGGTTTGATGATGAAGTAGTAGAGTGTTCCCGGCTTAAGATCATCGAGCGCAAGCTTGATACCACCGTTTACCACTTCTGAGCTTTCGAGTGTGATCTTCTCTTCAAAAAGATCCTGCGGCTCAGCGATGCTGATACTCTTTCCTTCGCTGTACACTACTGAATACTGGAGGATGTTTTCACCATTAGCTTGTACTACTGGTGCTTCGATGATAATGCCTGTAGATGTTGCTCCTGTTGTGGTGATCACATCAGACGGAGTGAATCCCCGTGATGTGGTGCTTCCAAAAATAGAGTCTATAGAGGTATCTTCAGCTGCGAGAGATACTGAGGTAACCACCGCAAGTCCAACTGTTGCCGCGAGTGTGTACCCGAGGAGGGTTTTCGACCATGTTTGCATGGTAGGATTTTCAATAAAGAATAAAAAACGTTACTACACTGTAGTTTGATATGTATACCATACCAAAAATCAAGACCCTTTGTCAAAAGAATGTCTAAAGTCTGACGAATATATGTTGATAGTGGTGTATTATCATAGTCTGCACCTATTGTTTCTCTCTTCTTGATAATATGTAAAAAATGATTTACAAATGTGCTAATTGATGTGTGGTACATGTCAACTCATTGCAATCAAAAACGTTTTCGCTACATTATCTGTATTTATCACTCATATTTCCCATCGACACAATGGATATAGCGCATTACAAATGAAGTATGGAAAAAGTGCTGCAGCACTTGCAGCATGAGTTCAGCACACTGCAGATCGGAAGAGCATCAACATGACTCGTAGAAAATATCGATGTGTTTATACCCGCATATGGTATGACACAAAAACTGCCGCAGCTTGGAAATGTTTCGTTGATGGACAGCCAGACGATCAAAATCGAAGCGTGGGACAAGAGCACATACTCATCGATAGAAAAAGCGATATACGACGCAAACATAGGTCTCACGCCGCAAAATCAAGGAGAGTATATCATGATCAAAATCCCGCCACTCAATACCGAAAGAAGAAAAGAGCTCACCAAACTTGTTGCAAAGATGGGAGAGGATGCAAAAGTAAGACTCAGAAACGTTCGTCATGAGGCGCTTGATGAGATCAAGAAGGAGTTTGCAGAAAAGCTCATCTCTGAAGATCAGAAAAAGGCGAATGAAGGACAGATGGACGATATGGTGAAAGAGAACGCAGCAAAAATAGATAATGCTGTGAAAGCAAAATCAGATGATATCATGACGGTATAATAAACGAGTTGAAAGTGAAAAGCTCCTAAAGTTAAAAAATTATTGCATTCAGAAAAGCTGCCGGGAATCCGACAGCTTTTTTGTACCGAAAAACCCCTTTGTTATTTGCAATTTTTCGCTAAACCCTTACAATAATGGAGAGTTTATTTTTAAGGGATTTTCATGGCAGACAAGCGTCCGGTCACGCAGGCAAATGAAGAGCAAAGCGAGCAGGAAAAAGCATCGCAGAAAAAAGAAAAACAGTCGCATGCAGATCTTTTGAAAAAAGGTATCGCAGAACGTGTGACGTCATTTCTCAGCACCGCAGCAGGAAAGAAATCACTTGAGAAAGGAAAGGATTTCTTCGTGCAACAGTTCCTTGCTTCCCGGGAATCGTCTGATGCAAACGCGCTTGCCGCATATAAAGCAATCATCGGAAAGAAAGCACACGAAGAACTTTCGCTGGACGACTTAGCGGATATCACTATTTCCTATGATACAACATTTCAAACATACATCGAAGGTGCAGAGAAGGAGCAGTTTACTGCAGTGCAGGAAAAGGCAATCGCGCACGCATTTCTTGAAAAGATGCACAAAGTGCTGCAATCAAAGCACTTTCAGTCGCAGCATCGTGACGCATGGAATCAATATGTGTACGCATTGAAGGATGGTATCCATGACAGGGCAGACCTGGATAAATATCTGAAAACATTTTTTAAGACTGCAGGAGTGTCGCTCTCTGATGATCAGAGAAAGCATCTCAATGGTGTTTCAATTGAATTCCGTGATGTTGCATCATACATGACAGAGAAGGCGGGCTTTGAAAAAGAAGCAGCTGACAAATTAGATAAAAAAGCACTGATCGCTGCGAATACCGATGCAGAAGATATGGTGAAGCGTTTTCTCCGCGAGTATGCAAAAACGGAAATTGCTCCTGCATACCAGAACTACCAGGGTATGACAAAAGAGATGACGGCTATCTATCACGTGCCTGGCTTTCAGCGTGTGCTTGAGGGCTTTGATCTCTCGGCGCCTACACTTGCACAGCACGACAAAGCATTCGCGGCGATCTACAACGACGCAGCTATTCCTTACGAAAAGAAAAAAGAAGCACAGCAGCGCGCAATCGTTGCTGCTATTGCGTTGAAAGACAAGCCTCTTGCTGAACTTGTCGCACAGCTTTTTGCCCATCAGTTCAACCTTGCCCGTGTCGATAAAAAACAGCAGCAGCTCTATGTTGACCGTTTTCAGGATATGCGGACAAACAGCAAAGAGATGAAGACGTTTGACGAGCTATTCACAAAGATAGGAGCAGATATCGCCGACCGCAAGGATTTGATGAGACAGATTTTCAATCTCTCGAGCAATGAACTCACAATCAAAGGGAAGAACGGACAGAAGCATGTGCTCCAGCTTAAGAAACATATCATCGATCGTCCGTGGTCAGCTGAGTCGCTTTCAGAGACCATGACACATGCATTGCCTATCGCATTTGTGCTGACGCCAAATGCTGATCTTGATGCAGCATATGCACAGCGTCTCGCGAAGGTAACCGACAAGGCATTTACCCTGAACGATGCTGCAGGCAATCCGCAGAAGGTTTTCCCATGACATCTTGTGGAGATATCGCTTGCCGACGGAAAAAAGCATACATGATATATCTACAAAGACCCCGAGTGAAATATCATGCTGAGCAAACAGCCATGAAGCACTGACCGCATAATGATAGAAGCAGAAACTATGAAGACGGCTTCTGCCCGTATTGTAGAACCAACCTATACATTGAAGCCTGAAGATGTTCCTGTGCTCCTCACTCATATCGCCTTGCTGAAGGAAACAAATGAGCGCAGTGAAGAAACTAATCGTGAGGCGATCGCAGAGAGGAATAACGATCTTGCGCAGGAGGTGATCACTGCGCCTTCGCCTGATGACGATGTTCAATTTTCTGCTGATGCTGACATTTCGCGCATCAACCGGGAAGATCCAGTGGCAGTTGCTGCGATAGATGACGACCGTGCAAAAGAACTGAGAAGGACCATTAACGAGCGTCTAGCATCAAACAGCATCCGTTCCAATAAACTGGATACGCAAATCAGAAATCAGGAGAAACAGATAGAGAATATTGATAAGGAACTGGCACAGAGGCCGTTGTCTCCTGAACAGATGAGCCGCCTGCAAGCGCGCTTAATGAAAGCGAATGCGAAGAAAGAAGACCTTATAGATCAGAAGGAAGAGCTTGATGCCGATACAAAGCGCTTACAGCTTGCACAGAAACAATTGCAGGAGAAACTGCAGGCAGCTGATGCAGTGAACGGCACATCAATTCTCAATGAAAATGTTGATACCGAGCAAGCATTTCTTCGCGCATGGGCAGAACTCAATGGAGACAAAACGCTTACGATACCTGAAGCAGGCAAGTCGTGCATTATGGCACTTCTGCCTGATGCGACCTCATCACTACCGGGCTGAGGATGAGCATGGATGAGATGAGATATCATCGGTTTTGATGAATCAACACAGACTATGCAAATCAGATGGCATGGTGTCGAATGAGCGCTGACAAGTTCGAAGTGAGATAGTATGGAAGGCACTGTGACGACGGTGCAGGGCGCCGATGGTTTACAGGAACTGAAACGCAAAGTAAGTAAGCTCTATAAGTTTAAGAAGTACAGATCGGTATCACAGCGGTGAATTGATCTGAAGTGAGGCGTCGATGCCGGAGGAGATTTTCCGAGCGGAACAGAAAGTCATTTTCACTTCGACAAGAGATATGAATGACGGCGGAAGCATCTGAAGGATGATATCGATTTTCCAAATATGAAACAGCAGAGAACGGGTAATGCCATCAAATATTTTGGTAAGAAATGAAGCGACTCGAGAGCGTGGTTTGCTGTTGAGACGCATGGAGACACTGTCGAGGTGAAAGAACTGACTCTAGAATGAAAAGATGAGAAGACACTGAAGAGCGGGTTTTCAAAATCCATGCCGGCAAATGATTTCATGATGTTTGCTATGGAGAAAGATCTCAGAGGATATACGCAGGAAGAAGTCGATACCGCAAACGCCGGTGACAATGGAAAGCCATATATCGCTGATCGGATAGATCCGTCAAAACAGCCTGACGTCAGATATGGAAGATGACTGTTCAATATGAAATGGGGAAGCATCGCAGGTGTCATGTCGTCTCGGGATATAGTGAAAAAATGAGTGAAGAACTATTTTGATGAGAAATCGAAGAAAGGAAAGACTGCAGTAGAAAATGCAATGCTTACATCATCATGGTTTAAGGGCCTTGAAAAACTCCCATACTTGGGTGAGGCATTTGAAGATATCAGAGGCGGGATTGATAGTAAGCTTGATAAAGAAAAGAAAGATAAAATCGGTGAATTTAAAGATGAGGTGGATAAGAAAAAAGCACCAGACTCAAATGGATCAAGCAGATTTATCCTGCTTGGACTGGAAGATGTGGCAACTGCCCGCAAAGAGCCTCTCAAGGCTGCAGGATACTACCTGTATGCATTACAGGAGTGAGGAAATCCTTACTTCAGAGCGCTAAAAGAAAAACAGTGAACAGGATGGCGGGTCGAAAGAATCCTCTGACCTGACTATGTGCCGAAATATAAAGCATATATCGCAAATATTGAAGCAGAACTCAAGAAAGACCCCTACAACGAAGATCTGAAGACAGCGCTCTACAAAGACGAGCTAGGTTTTATGACAACCATGTGGAGAACTGACGAGGCACAACTGAAGCCGATTTTCGGAAGCCGGTTTTTCACCGGCGGTCTTTGAGTGGCATATAACACGCTCTACAACGGACAGTGAATCTCGAAGACATACGAATGAGACGATAAGCATAAATCATTTGGTGAGCTCCATGCTGACTCATGGCCAGGTTTTTTTGAGGCGTTTAGGGTCAATGACTATATCGCATATTCGAAACTGCTTTCGGAGAGGGTGTGAATGAGCGATGTGAACTACTATAAGCGGGCAGGATTTATCCTCATGCCGCTGATGAACGGTCAGTCAAGGAAGTATATGAACAACGCCTACCAGTACGAAATGGTGAAGATCGCTAAGAAAGCTGCATTCCCATTTGCCGGATATATGACAGAAGGAAATGGTATGGAAAAACTGCAGCAGCTGTTCGATACTATTAGTGACGGATCGCTGACAAAAACTATAGAAGAAGTCAGTGCTGACGACACGAATAAAAATCTGCCGGAGATCACGAAACGCACGAAGGCGTTTCAGAAATGGCGGGAAGCGAACGGCCGCACAGCGATAGACAGACTGCAAAATCCGAAGGAGCTCTTTTCGTTGAAGAAAGAACTTGAACCGCAGCTTGATGACCAGCAAAAAGTGAATCAATACAACACACTTACCGATTATATCAATCACAAATTCAACGATGAAGATCGTAATAATATCTCTGAAACATACGGAGGTGATTCTATCATCTATCAGAAAAACATATTTTCTGCGCCGAGCTGATTTGTAAAGGAGCAGATGCTGAACTTTTCGAATGCACAATTTAAAGGCAAGGCAGAAAAGAGCGGGCCCGAACTTTGGGAGGCGTTAAAATGAAAACTGACAGATATCCAGAACATACCAGAGTGACAGATGTCGAAAGACTTCTTCGTCTTCCTCCTGAAGAGATACCTGAGCATGTTTCACTCAAAATATACGAGTACCAGCGCAAAGAAGACATTTGTCGCCGCATTGAAGTATCCGAATATTCCTACAGTGATGCAGATCAATGTGAGATGAGTATTCGACAAGAAACTTCGGGGTGATGATCTTCCGGGTGAGGTAACGGATACGTTGATCATATTTGAAGAGATGTTCCGTAAATATGCGGGTATCATCAAGAGCAATCCGGAAGTGCTTGGGGAGATTTTTGACGATCCAAGAATGGTCGATTACTACCTCTCGGCTACCGCAGAGCATACGCTTGCTCAGACAAACGACAAAAAACAGATCATGAATGAAAGAAAGAAGCAAATGCAGGCAGGGGTCTTTGACGACGAGGACGACTACCGGTATTCTCAGGCTGCATAAACTATTTTGTCACAAAACCCGCATTTATTCGTATACCCGAGTAGAAAAAGATAAGACAACATGCTGACAAGAGTAGAAAAGGTAGAAGAATAAGCCATTTATACCATTTTTTTGTGTATTAATTCGCAACGCGGTAGATGAAACTTCATGATTACTTTACTTCTCAGAAAAAGGTTGCCCTCGATCCAGCTCATAAAGTAGAGCTTTATGAGACAATCATCCAAAAAACCCACACTCCTGCGGGCATTTTTTCGAGAATGAGTTTCTATACAAAAGTTGCGATGTATACGTTTGTTGGTATTGTCTTTATGGCATCGCTCTATGTACCATATTTCTCATCATTTTTCAGTGAGACTGACGGTGTTATCACGAACACTCCGGGCGGAGCAACCGTACAGGCAGATTATATAGCGCAGATCATTGAGACCAAGTGAGATATCGCTATCTACAACAATGGTCAAAAGGTTGATAGCACGCTTTTCCGTGCTGGGGACAAACTTGTGCTCCCTGCAGGTGCAGAGATTGTCTTTCATGTGACGACTATCGCACAGGCGAAAGTGATTGGACCAGCAGAATTTTCTATAGAGAAGAACGATCAGGGATACACTATCCAGCTGGTAAGCGGTAAATATGCAGAGATCCAGTCGCTGAAAGACACAAAAACAGATAGCACCGAGTCAGTATGACTCCGTTCATCGCGCGTGACCATTAAACCAAAGCAGTCTACTCATATGCACTTTACGTATACAGAGGATGGAGAAAAGGCGGTGATTGACAACCAGTGAGATACTGCGCTTGTCATCGCTAAAGTTGATAATACAGAAAACCGTGAGGAGCTTGCCCAGCATACAACAGCAGAGCTTGGGACAGGAACGGATGTCTTAGATAACCTTACCGGTAATATAACTAACACGTCCGGTGCTGTAGAAAGACTTTCTCCCGTACAGGTCGCAAAAGTACTCAGTGAGTCGGCACCTGCAAAGGATGTCAAAGAGATGATTTCAGGAGAGCAGCATGAGAATATCAAGGCTATTCTCGGAGCAGAGTTTCTTGCAAACGATATCCAGCGTGTCACTTCTGCATATCTCAAAGGAGAGGGACGTGAGTACGAAACAGCGTATATTAACTTGTTCAATAAGATCGATCAGATATATACCATCATGGGAATCGTCATGCCGCAAAACCTCAAAGATGCTCGTAGCCATGTATCGCTGAAAGGCATGATAAGTGCGATCGAACATCTTCTTGCGGAGATGGATAAAAACTTCTATACCGCGCAGTCTCATCAGTCGAGACTCAAGAAACTTCTTGGACGGCTCTATGCGCTCCGTGAAAAGACCTTCGGAGCAGAGATGAATTCGGCGCTCTCAGGCAGTGATCTGCTAGGGACTCTCAATCTCGCAGACTATAAAGACCTTTTGGGAAAGTAATACAAAACCACCATAGTAGAGCAAAAGAGCGTGTTATGCACTCTTTTCTTGATATGTCAAATACTTTGCATAAAATTGATCACAATGTGTAGATAGGAAGCTGTTTACGTCTCCGGAGACATACCTTTTTTGACAGATCGAATAGGGGTCGGTACAATTGAAATATAGCAATTTACCAAAACCTAAACGAAACGGCAAACTATGCAGTATGTAACACTGGAACACGTAGATCAATACATCGCACATAAGGCTCAGACGAAAAAGCATCTTTTCTGGAATGTCTGCAGAGAGGTGTTTCAGTTCGGTGCTATCTTCCTGGCGGTGTTTCTTCTCAGCACAATAGTGGTAAACGCAAATCTCTTTTATCATACGATGAAGGGGGTTTTCACTTCTGCAAGAGCGGATGATGTCGGCGCAACGCTTACTGCACTCACTGTTGATAGCGCCGCATGACACGATGCAGCAGCAGACCGCTCAGCAGAACTTGAGCAGCAGGTGAAAGATTCGCTTGAAGGATTTGCTGTCCTTCCGGACCACACCGAAACGATGAGCTATTACCTTTCAGCAAAGATGAAGAGTTACTCGTTTCAGTTCAACACCTTACCGCCGGAGAACAGACTGATCATCCCTGCTATCGGAGTGAATGCTCCTATCGTAGACGTATCAGTAGCAACAGAACAGAAACTGAAGAAAGGAGATTTTGATCAGGAGCTTTACAGCGGTGTGGTAAAATACCCATCAACTCCAGAACCAGGTGCAAAAGGTAACGCACTGATCTTCTGACATACCAGCTATTATCGGTGGAAGAAGAACCCATACGCGGAAGTCTTTGCAAAGGTCAATGCGCTTAAGCAGGGTGACCTTATCCAGACACTCCGGCATGGCCAGCTTACCGAGTTTGAAGTGATCGAGAAGGTTATTGTGAATCCAAATAAAGTAGATGAAACGTATCTGAAATATACTGACTGAACATATATCACGCTCATGGGATGTTATCCGATCGGGTCAGACAGCAGAAGGGTGCTGGTTATCGCGAAAAAGAAAGCAGCTCCATCAGGCACAACCGTTACTTTATCTCCAGCGAAGAAATAGCGTATCATGAAAAAAAGAATCATAGGAATAGTTAGTCTGTTATGTGTGTCTGTCGGAGCGATCTTGCATCCATCTTTTGCTGAAGATAGCTCGCTGCAGAAACGTATCCAGGAGACGCTTTCCCGTTATGAACAAGTGAAGGGAGACGAACAATTTGTTGACGATAGCGACATGTCCGGCTTCGATACGAAGCAGGCAATAAAGACGGTGAACGAGCTCAATAATGATATAGCAGGAGTGATCCAGGATATTGAGACTATCCAGCAGCAGAAACAGGATAATGAACAGAAGTATCAAGCGATGCTATTGCAGGTAAAAAAGGTGATAGTCGATATCACTACCACAAAAAAGACCATCGCTGATGCGGTGACTAAGATAAATGTCTATAACAAAGATATTGCAGATACGATTCGTAGTCTGCAGACGACGAGAGCGTATATTATCGCAGCGAAAGAATCCCTCAGTCAGCTCGTGCAGCTGATGTATCTCGTGCAGAACGATTTTTACGGAGCGGGACATAACATCGATGATGTGAAGCTTCTCCTCAAGTCAGACAACATCAGTGATACACTGTCTGCTGATGAGATTATGAATGCTCTAGTGATTCAGTTCGATACACTGATAGAAGATCTGATTGATCATCAGACAGCATATACGGCACAGTATCAGAACTTCACCGACCTCAGGGCAGGTTATAAAAAGACAGTGATAGCATATGAAGACAAGGTGCAGACACTCAATGAACAGAAAGCATACCTTATGGATTTCCTCAAGCTCTACAGGTCAAATAAAGTGGTGCTTGACGCAGAGATGAACAATCTTTTCCAGACAAGGGCGCAGCTCAAAGCAAGGATAGCAACAGTTGTCCGCACTGTGCGTGATCGTAAATTTAGCGAGGCATTCCTCAATTCAGAGAACTATCAGGCATTCCTCAAGCTTAAGGATGCAAGAGAGCAGAGAAGAAATTTCTTCCTCCGGCCTGTACTTCCTGTCAGTACCATCGACACATATTTCTCACTCACCGGCAGTGAAGCAACGGAAGCATTTGCAGGAATTAAGGTCAAAGCAAATCAGTTAGACCTCATCTATGCTCCGGCAAATGGTATCGTCTATAAGGTTGCTGATCAGGACGGTATAGCGGTAAACCGGATGATGATCGTGCACCATGATGGTTATGTAAGTGTGATGACAAATATCAATAAGGCACACGTCAAAGAAGGAGATATCGTGAGACGCGGGCAGATCATCGGACAGATCGGGGGTCAGCAGGGAACAAGAGGTGCCGGATTCCAATCAAAGGGCGAAGGTCTCTATTTCCAGATATACCAGAATGGTATCGCTATTGATCCGCTCACTGAGCTTGATCTGAGTGTGATCCCGGAAAAGGAATCAATCAAGGAAGTCTATCAAGCAAAATATGAATTTGATATGAAGGAAAGAAATGAGCCGATCAAGATGTCTGATGTGCCGTTTGTCACGCACGGTAAGACAGCACGTGAAAGGACCATAAGCTTCCTGCAGAAATATGCAGCAGGCCCATATGCTGATATTACGCTTTGGGAGGCAGCAGCAAAGAACACGTCGGTGGATATTGACCTTGGTATCTGTATCGGACTTGCGGAAACTTCACTTGGAAGATACTTCGCATCAAATAACAACATCGGTAATGTCGGTAATAACGACCGTGGTGACAGAGTCGACAAGGACTCACCGCTTGCGGGCGCAAGATCAATATACTTAACCCTCAACAACAGCTATCTGGGAGGATATCATACGATCTATGAGCTTTCAGGATATGGTAACAAAGACGGTGCCATCTACGCTTCTTCGCCATACAACCGGCAGAAGAACGTGAGCAGATGTCTTTCAAGCATCAAGGGATATATCGTTCCCGAAGACTATCCGTTCAGGACATTGAGAGAGAATAAGTAACCAGAAGTAACCAAGAGTAATAAAGTTAAAAGTTCATAAAAGATAGGCGACTCGAAAGGGTCGTTTTTTCTTGTATTATGAGAAACCCCGCGTATAGTTTATCTACTCTTTATATTATTCATGGTATCATCATGCAGCCATTTCACGGTAATATAGAACAACTGACAGCTGACAATACATTTTTCAGAAAGGAGCTTTTCACGGCGCCTCACTCGCAGCTTGTTGTCATGAGTCTGCTGCCTTCAGAAGAGATCGGCACCGAGGTGCACGACAAAGAGGATCAATTCATCAGAGTTGAACAGGGAAAAGGGAAGGCGATCATTGACGGACAGGAGTATCCGCTTTCTGATGGAGTCGCAGTAGTCGTGCCGGCAGGCACTGAGCACAATATTATCAATACCTCTGTGAGTGACCCTCTGAAGCTCTACACGATCTATTCGCCGGCTCATCACCCGGAAGGAACGATCCATGAGACGAAAGCTGATGCGATGAGGGCAGAGGAAGAAGAGCATGGATCTGCGTAGAAAGAATATGCATAAAAGAAAAACGTCCTATGGAGGCCGTTTTTACATCTTCTCTAGCATCGCACAGAGCATCTTCTCGTATCTATCCAGATCACTGCAGTTGCAATATTTCTCATAGTACTTTTTTAATCCATCACTCTCATAGAGTTCAAATACCGCCGGATGGATATAATACTTTTTACATACCGTGCGGGTATTGCCCAGCTCCGCGGCAACCGCATCGATGATGCGGGGGATAGTCAGCTTTTCTTCACTATCCATGTCCTGATGAATAACACTCAATGCAAAGACAGTTCCGTGCCGCGTTCTGAAATCCTTTGCGGTGAAGTCTTCGTTTGTGAGTGTTTTTATATACTCATTTACTTGATCAGACGTCAGTGTTTTGATCTCGCCGGACTCATCTTTGTATTCAAACAGATTATGTCCCGGTAAATCTTTGCATTGCTTGATGATGCGGGCAAGCTTCTTGCTCTTGAGCTGGATGTTCTGCTTCACTCATTTCTTGCCGACGAACTGGAACGTAATCGTTTCTCCGGAAACCTTTGCATGCTTGTTGCGAAGCGTGGTAAGCCCAAATGAACCGTAGAGCTCCTCGTAGACTTCGTTGCCGATACGGATACCGGTCCTGTCCATGATGATGATCGCCGCAGCCAATACTTTGCTTTCGGTAGGACCTTTCTCGCTGAGATGCGATTTCACTTTTTTGCGGATCTCCGGCAGGACTTTCCCGAATTCCTTCATGCGATGAAATTTTGTCTCATTTCTGGCAGCCGTCCGCTTTGGATGGTAGCGATACTGCTTGCGTCATGCACTGTCGATGCCGGTAGCTTGCAGATGCCCATTGGGCGATGGACAAATCCGCACATCCTTCCGTGCAGGCGGGAGGACCAGTTTATTGAGACGCTCAACCTCTTTTTCTTCTGTTATCTTTTTTTCTGTTGGATCAAAATAGGTCCGATGTTTCCCGGAAGCTTTTCTGGTGATACCTGGTTTGCTGTCTGACGTATAGTGAAGACGATTCTCCTTGAGAAGCTCGGTTACTCCTTGCTGATCCATTCCACAATTAAAAATTCATAAAATTGAAAATCCAAAGTTGATATTGTTTGGAGTCTCGTTATTTGCTGCGTGAATACAAGGTTATTTCAATTGATCTCTAGGAGGACTTGTTTTTTATAGAGAGAAATGCATTATCTGAATGCTGTCCGACGGCATGCTGGAGAAAGTTTCCAGCAATGTGTACTTTGAGTCTTAGTGTGTTTCTGCGCTAAGGCTTTTTCTTATATAAAAATATCCTTTCTTTTCCGTATTTATCACGGATTACATCAAACGGCTCGTGATTAACGAATCCAAACGTATTACAGATGATAATTGTTTCCGGATCAATGTTTTCGAAGAGCCAAGGCTCTAGCTGCGCAATGAAGTCCGGGAAAAGGTACAGATAGATATAATCAAATCACGAAATATCTGCATTATAGATATCATCATTGATGAGAGCAACATGGTGTGCACTACGAATTTTATTGATCATGCGTCCCCGGCGGATGGCGAACGGATTGATATCGTAGCCGACCGCTTTGCTGCACTGAAACCGTTTGACGAAAAGCCTCAGCATTGTTCCGTCACCGCATCCAAGATCGAGGATCGAAGATCCTTTGGGGATGTGGAGTTTGTCGCGGATAAGTGATCTGTGCCGTCGGAATGTATTGATGTAGGGGGGTAATCATTTTTTATCTGCCTTGAATGAGTGCCAAAGAAAGCTGGCGAGAATGCACATGATGACAAGGAGCACGATAAGCGCAAGGAGTTCAACGACAAGCTGCATAGTGATGTGTATATTGATTTTTGAGGCGAGTTTAATACAATATGCAGACAGTGCCAATCCAGACATATAATGCCGCAATAGCTCAGACGGTAGAGCGCACCCATGGTAAGGGTGAGGTCACGGGTTCGATTCCCGTTTGTGGCTCCAGACTAATATCGAGTGATCGGTATTTTTTTAAACCCATATTGCAAATACAGCAGGAAATAGCTACAAATACAGCACTTTATTGCTAGGAACCATAGATATGATACTGGAACAATACAAAAAGCAGTTTGCTGAGGCACTTGCAGAGAAGACAGGGCTTGCAGCTGATGAGATAGAAGGATTGATAGAATTGCCGCCGCAGTCAGATATGGGAGACCTTGCGTTCCCGTGTTTCGGGTTGGCGAAATCGCTGAAGAAGGCCCCACCGATGATAGCCTGAGAGACGGCATCTGCGCTAGATGCATTAAATATACCAGGATTTTCAGAAATCAGAGCGCTTGGGCCATATGTGAATGCGTTTATCGATAAGACAGTATTTGTACAAAGTGTGCTGACCGGAAAGAAACAGATACTGAAGAATGATCAGAAAGTATTGCTCGAGTACATGTCTGGTAATCCGAATAAGCCTTTGCATGTGGGACATGCAAGAAATGTGTGCTTGGGTGACTCGCTTCGCCGTGTGTTTGCCTATCTTGGATATGACATTACGTGCTCGGATTACGGGGATGATAGCGGCGTGAATGTTGGATATAATATGGTTGGGCATTTGTATTATAATATTCCGCTGGAAACCGAGAAGAAGTTTGATCACTACTGTGGTGAGATATACTTGAAGATGCGTCAGTACGATGACGATCCGGAGTTTAAGGAGCGTTTAAGCAAGACGCTGCTGGCGATCGAGAAGGGAAACGACCCGGAGATATTGAAACTGCATGAAGAGTATGTGAAGAGATGTACGATTGAGCAATTGAGAACGTGCCGAAGAATGGGTGCATCGTTCGACATGATTAATCGGGAGACCGATATTCTTCATCTCAATCTGTTCGAAGAGGCTATGGAGATGCTGAAGAAGAATGGACATGTAAAATATATGGATGAAGGCGACGCGAAGGGGTGCCGGATCATCGATCTGTCGTCACTGCCGGAATACGCGAAAGAAGAGAAGCAGTATCAGATACTGGTGAAATCGGACGGAGTCGCTACGTATGTGGCGAAAGATATCGCATTTGCGATGCGAAAACTGGGATTTCTCAAGAAACAATTTCACTTCCATTCGTTCACCACGGAGCCATCGTGAAAGATGATCTATTCGACGACATCTGATGCGTCAAAAGACGAAAAGAAGAACTTTGGGAATACTAATCTTGCGATCACGATCATCGACAACCGTCAGATCCCGCCACAGATGGTCGTAAGATCGTCGCTGCAGCTCATGGGTATGCTGTCTGCTGAAAAAGAGTACGAGCCGCTTGGCTACGGCGTGCTGTATCTTACACCAAAGACCCTGCTGCAGGGATGATTTGAACTCACTGACGAAGAAAAGAATATGGCTCGCCTGCCGTTTGCATCACGCAAGGGACGGACAGTGAGTGTGGACCAAATGTTAGACTTGCTTCATCAGAGAGCATACGAAGAAACGAAAAAACGTAACGAGGATAAAGACGATGAACGGTTACATACGACTGCCGAAAAGATTGCCATCTCATGCCTGAGGTTTTTCCTGACAAAGACAGACCTGGTAAAAGACATCACATTTGATATCGATGAGGTGCTGGATATGGAAGGAGAGACGGGAGCATATGTACTCTATACGTATGCGAGACTGTCGAGCGTACTGACAGCGAACGAGTATGACGAAAAGAAAACTAACATAGATTATACGCTTCTTACTGATACGATCGAACGGGAGATCGTCAAGGAGATTGATGGTCTGAACAGCATCATCACTCAGGCGAAGGACCAATTGGCGCCACATCTGGTGTGCCGTTACGTATTGGCGCTTTCTGCACTATTCAATACGTATTACAGCAAAGTAAACATTAAGCTCAGTGACGACGCGAGTAAGGCAGCAAGACTTGCACTGCTAGCGCTACTGAAACAAACCTTGCAGAAAGCAATGCATATCATCGGTCTCCAGGAAGTGGAGAGGATGTAGTATGTCACTTGTAGTTTCAGAATACTTCACTATACAAACACTATGAAAAGCAAATATACTGCGTTTACCCTTATAGAAATGCTTATTGTCATCGTGATAATAGGTATTTTGGCCGCTGCATTAGTGCCGAGATTGAAAGCAATACAAGGCAGGGCGCGTAATAGCGCAAGGATCAGTTATTTATCACAGATAGCCGGTGCGCTTTCTGTTCACTGGATGGATCTCAGTCTGCATCCATATCGTTTGGGTTATCTTGTATCAAGTGGGTATATAACTTCCATACCTGATGCTCCGCAGAAAGAAGTTGATCCATGCGCAGCAATACTTGGATATGTACAAACTTCTGGATACCAGTCATCAGGATTTTACTCCGATGGAGGAAACTGCGCAGACACATTTGCCTGTACAGCTTACAAGTGATTTCTCTATGGCAAAAGTAATTCAGTGCATAAGATGTCATTTATTTCTGCTACCATGGAAAATGATGGCAGCGTTAACTCGTATAATGCTGTAAATGTTTGTGCATGGCCAGTAGCCTGAAATTTTGAAAGTCATGCAACTGCGCTTCCAAGTATTGACACTGCGGTAACCAATGGGTTAACCGAGAAGGGTAAAGCGTATGTTCGTATTATTAAATAATATTTTCTTGTCACAATCTCTTGTAATCATCGTTTATGTTGGTATAAGGCGATTAATTTTTAGATAGTTACTTATACAACAATGAAAAAAGTATTGGTAGGATTATTTCTCGCAGTGTTCGGAGTGGCGATGGCCAACGTAACGCTCGCAAATCATGAAAATGTCATGTGTACGATGCAGTATGCTCCTGTGTGCGGAACAGATGGGAAAACATATGGAAACAGCTGTGTGGCTGGTGCTGCACATGCAGAAGTAGCATATGAATGAGAATGTAGAGAAGACGTAGCATGTACAAAAGAGTATCAGCCGGTATGCGGATATGTGCAGGTACAGTGTATCCAGGCTCCATGTTATCCACAGCCTCAGACATTTGGGAACAGATGTGAAGCAGAGGCAGCAAATGCGACAAACATCAGTGAAGGAGCTTGTACACCGAATGCCCGCTACAATGTATTGGAAAATACATCATGGAAGCTGACAACGTTTGATGGATCAGCAGTAGTCGGTGAGCACACACTGAGCTTTACTGATACAAAGGTGTCTGCAAAGGTATGTAACCACAAATCAGGTTCATATGAAGTCATGAACGATACGATTATTGTTGGTGAAAATATGATTTCAACGCTTATGTTCTGTACAGGACCTGCCGGAGAATATGAAGCACACTTCGATCTTTCAGGAGCAAACTTTGAGCTCGCTACTGACGGAGCAAATCACCTGATGATCACGACTGCAGGCGGACACACCTATCAGCGGACATCAGTAGAAAAGAACCCTTCAAAACCTGTTTCTTCAACGAACCGAAGAAGATACGGACTCATTATCCGGCAGCTCAACCAGATTGCAAAGATCAGAGGGTTTGACACTGTGATAGAGAAGCAGGCGATGGCACAGGGACTTCTTGATAAGATCAATGAAATCATGATGGTAAGTCTTATGACGCCAACCCAGAATGCAAAATGGGTATTCCTAAAGAATGCCGTCCAGTATTACTACGATCATATCGGTGACGGAACATTCACGTCGCTCTAATATCATGCATAGAAATATAAAAAACTGCACCACTCGTGTGCAGTTTTTTTATCAGAAAGAAACATGTGAATTACTCTTCAGCGCGAGCCCGGCTAAGGAATCATCCTGCTGCTGCACCTCCGGCGAGAGTAGCAACAAGGTACATCCGGAGATACGAGATGCTGATACCACCGTCTAGCAGATCAACAATAATCGGACCGAATGCGACTGCAGGATTGAAGACGCCTCCGGATATGCTGCCGACACACATGATGCCGACAAAGACCGTGAGACCGATAGCTGCTCCCCGATAACCGTGATTAGCAGTTCTTTTCGGCGTGCAGACCATGATCACTACAGCGGCCAAGAGGAAGGTGAAGATGAACTCAGCAAGCAGGATCTGCCATACTGATACACCGTCATCGGGCATGATAAGCATCGTGCTTCCGTTCATCGCCCAGTAGATCAATGCGCCGGCAAGAGCTCCTAGAAGCTGCCGGAACCGGTATTTTACTGCTTCTCACCATGTCACTTTCTTTGCTACCGCGAGAGAAAGCGTTACAGCAGGGTTGAGATGTCCGCCGGAAATGGCTGTTGTTGCATAAACGAGAATAGCGAGCGCTATACCGATAGTCAGCGCATCTCCGCTGAGTCCGATGATGAGGACAAAGAACATGACGCCCAGCATTTCTGCAATATATTTTTTCATGAAAGCGAGAGTAATGGATAAAACTCTCTTGTGATACGCATCTATGGCTGTGTTGCAATACTAAATGAAATCAATACAAATGGATCGCAGATTGAAGATTTATAAAATTCATAAAATATATAGATTTTTAATTTTACAAATTTTACATTTTAAGAATTAATTAGTATGTCAGACGGATTGAAAAGAACGATCGCTGCGATCATCGGTGTTGCAGGTATCGCATATATAGCGCGGCTTATGGCGCAGGGACAGACATTTGTTGTCGATTCGCTCATTGCACAGCAGATGATAGTTGGTGCTGTTTTCATAGCACTCTTTCTTGCATTTGTGATCCGGCTCTCGATCAGACCGCTTGCGATCAAAAGACTCAAGCGGCGGGTAGTTCTCTATTCGATCGTTGTCATCTTCCTCGGACATTACCTGCTCATTGATAGAGCAGACCAGGGAATATTTGCCGGAGATATCGTTTCGGTCATCGGTGTCATTATCTTCTTCCTGGCGATCTCAGGTGTGCTCTTTACGAAGAAAGCAAAGAAAGAACTTGAGGCAAAGATACAGGAGATCATCGAGGTGTAGTCTTGAATTCTACGGTAAAATCAGTATACATACTTTCACCCGAAAGGGTGCAATGCGGAATTAGCTCAATTGGCTAGAGCGTGTCCTTGCCAAGGACAAGGTTGCGAGTTCGAGCCTCGTATTCCGCTCCAAAAGGACGACCTGTATGGGTCGTTTTTTTGTTAATGAGGAAATGCTTGCAAATCGACGGGTACAGTGCTATACAATAGTTGTTTTATCTTTTCAACCATACGTATGGCAGAAAGAAATACGAACAGCGGAAATCTTATCGTTGCGGTGATCATTGCGATCATTGTAGGTGTCGTCGTCTATTTCATGATCGACAACAAGCCGACAAGTGATACACAGACATCAACGTTCACCGGAACCGGAGCGTTAAGTGAAGACGGAGCAGTGGCGCCGGAAACGGTGACCGGAAGTTAATTGCGGAGATTGTCTCTCTTGCAATTATGAAAGAGTTATACATTATGCGAACAGTGTTCGATATTTATTCTATTATCACGACGTATGACAGAACATCATCACGCACATCACGATCATCATTATACACACCCACGGCCATTTCTGAAGGAAATTGAAAAGATGGGTGATGACTATCTCGTGAGAAAAGCACCATACCAGCTGCCGCACAAATGGAAAGACATCATTGCAAAGATCTTACCTGTGCTTGCGCTTATCGTGGCAATCATCTCTATTCCCGGTATCCTCGGAGGCATTTTATTTATCTTCGGCATAGCGGGGCATAGCGCAGCAAACCGGTGACTGTACAATGTGTATCGGTGAGCGGCTTATCCGGTGGTCGTCCTGCAGATCATCCTGACAGCTCTCATCGCATGGCTCTATTTCAGAGCGTTTGAGCATCTAAGAAAAAGACACTACATCGGATGGGCATATGTATTCTACGCAGGGCTTCTGGGCTTCGTGGCTAATCTCCTCGACGGAGGGATTGTCGGAGCGCTCATAGGATTTATCCTGAGTATGTACCTGCTGTTTCAGTCGAAAGAGTTATATCATTAGTTTCTGTTGTGAAAAGAAAAAGCCGCCTCGTTTGAGGGGCTTTTTTATATCGTGCGATGGCTCTTTCATTCATTCGTTCAATTCCTGTGAAGTATTACATCATGAATAAATTATAACCCTCTTTCCTGATACTCTTTCACTCTTGCTGTGATAAACTCGTCAGCAGACATCGTAGCCTGTTCCTTTGTCTTATAGATGCGGATGGAGACAGTCTGTGCTTTGACTTCCTCTTCGCCGATGATTGCTATGTACGGGATCTTATCCATCTCTGCGTTGCGGATCTTCTTGCTGAAACTGTCATCGCTTGCGTCGACTTTAGCTCTGAGTCCTTGCTGTGCGCACTGCACTTTGAGATCGTAGCAGTACTCAGTAAACTTTTCTGCAACAGGAACAAACATGATTTGCGTCGGTGCTAACCGGAGTGGGAATGCACCAGCGAAGTGCTCGATCATCACACCGATGAAGCGTTCAAATGAACCCATGATCGCACGGTGGATAACGACCGGTTGTTCTTTTTCTCCCTGTTCGTTGACGTACGATAGCTCAAATCTATTTGGCTGGTTGAAGTCGAGCTGACAAGTGGCAAGCTGCCATTCGCGGCCGATCGCATCCTTGAACATGAAGTCGAGTTTTGGTCCGTAGAATGCTGCTTCACCTTTTCACTCCTGATACGGAAGTCACTCTGCCTTACATACGTCTGTTAGCGCTGCTTCCGCAGTTGTCCGTGCTTCATCAGAACCTAAATAATTTTCTTTCACATCATCCCTTAGTGAGAGTCTGACCCGATATCATTCCATCATACCCATCGTCGTGTAGAACTCCTTGATGATCTGCACTACCGTTGTTACTTCCTGATGGATCTGATTGACACGGCAGAACAGATGTCCATCGTCCTGCGTGATCGATCTGACACGCGCGAGACCAGAGAGCTGACCTGTCTTTTCATCGCGGTAGACCGTTGCTGGTTCAAAGTACCTGATAGGCATATCACGGTATGAAAATTGATTGTCTGCAAACAATTGCATATGATGCGGACAATTCATGGGCTTCACATAGAAGTCTTCTTTTGACGTTCCGCCGTGAACACTGAACATGTCATCGAGATAGTGTCCTGCATGACCTGATACCTTATAGAGCTCTTCTTTCGCAAGATGCGGAGTCCGCACTCTGCTGTAGCCTCTGTCTTTGTGGAGTGTCCGTAAAAAGTCTTCAAGTTCCTTGCGGATGATCGCTCCGTTTGGCTGGAAGAGCGGCAGTCCTGAACCAACGAGATCAGAGATGGTGAAGAGTTTGAGTCTCTGTCAGAGAATTCTGTGGTCGCGTTTCTTTGCTTCTTCTATCATCTCCTGATATTTCTTCAGGGCATCTTTCGACTCGAATGCGAGACCGTAGATACGAGTCATCTGCGGGTTTGTCTCTTTCGCCTGCCGGTATGCGCCGGCTATAGTATCTAACACAAACGATCCCGGATCGATTTCCTTTGTCGTTTCGACGTGTGGTCCTTCACAGAGATCTGCAAATGTCACGAACTGGTCGTCACTGATGGCTCATGCAGCACGGAAGTACGCAGAGACCGCCTTGTAGAGAGCTCTGTATTCTTCTTTGGTGTAGGCAAGGAGTTTATCTGCCGCTGCATTAGGAATCACATTGAGATAAAATGTGTAATCGCTGATCCCTTTTTCAGTGAACTTCTCAATGAGCTCCTTTTTGAAACGTGCGCCTTCACCAAAATGTGCGATAATGTTTTCTGCGTCAGTTTTATCCTTTGCCTTATAGGAAATGAATGATTGATTCTGCTTCACGAGTCCCTGCATGATCTTTGTCAGCTCTTTCATCTCGGGTTCGCCGAACGTGATGCCCTCATTGAAGAGAACATCATAATAGAATCCGTCATCTACTGCGGGCCCTGTTCCGAGAGCAACATGCGGATCGATAGTCTGCTGGATCGCCTGGGCAAGAAGATGTGCGAGGGAGTGACGAGGTTTGAGTATTTCGAGTTCCATAACAAATGAGTTCATAAAGTTAAAAGTTCATAAAGTTTACAAAAGCTGTCGTGATAAGAAAAACCTCCTACGTTCAGTAAGAGGTGTAGATCAACGCAAAACTCCTACCAAACTATTGGGTTATACTCATCGTTGTGGTAAGCGTAGGCTGTCGGAGCATTGGTTGGATAGCGGATGGATAAATGATGGTTCATTTATAGATAAACTGCGCCGATGATGCAATACCTTTTTCACATCACTTTCTGCATTGAAAATGAGCCGAGAAACACTAGATTTACAGCATCATTTTATCAGTGTCGACAACGATGACCAGCGTACAAGGTATAGACTGTGGAGATAATGCAGAAAAGCTCGCGAACGGCCAGTGCTCATTTGATATATACGAGACGGTAGGTATCAGGAAAGATCAGCCGGATACTGACGTAGGCACTTTTGTGCAGGATATTTTTCTCGCTGCAACATTTTTCATAGGAACGGTAGTGGCGGTAGCGCTGATCTACTCGGGTATCATGTATATCATGGCGAAAGATGACGGTGCTGCCGGTAAGGCAAAAAGCGGCATCAAGCGGTCGCTCATTGGTCTCGCGCTGGTGATGTTCAGTTACACGATCATCAGACTTGTGCAGTATATAGCTAAAGGATAATCACTCAAGTTCATAAAGTTAAAAGTTTATTAAAGTTCAAAAGACCATATGCTATTTGCGAATATTTCTGCGGATAAAATCCATTGTGTTGTAGATGGGAAAGAAACATTTATCGAGCACGGCGAACTGGAAAAGACGATCGCAGATTTCCTGTATGCGCAGAAAAGCATTTCGAAGGCGTTTGTTCTCAACGGTCCCGGTTCATTCACCAACATCCGTATTGCTACGCTGGCGCTCAATATGTATAACTTTTTGCATAACGGAGCGGCAGACTATTATACTATTGATAAACTATCCCTCTATAAACAATTGTATCATAAAAATATTCTTCCGCGTACCGGCTACATCTACATCGGGCAGAAGAAGAACCGGCGGAAGGTCGATCTGGAGACATTGGGGTATGAGATGGTTCAGGAACTGGATGATAGTGATGCGTTCATCGATGAGACATTTGAACTTGCGAGAGAGGGTAATATTGTTAGACTCAGTCGGGTATGAGATGACCTCATCGTAACTTATGCGGGGAAAACACATATAATACCGCTCATTGAGCTCGGATTATCTCCGGTAAAGACACTTGAGGCGCATTATATGATGGAACCGAACGTAACCATCAAGGAGTTTACATAATCTTCATTTACTGATACATATCATGAACAAAAAAATTCCCGCAGATGCGACGAAAGTATTTTCAACAAAACTTTTTGAAGTATACCAGAAAGAAGTGGAACAGTTTGATGGGAGCTACAAGACTTTTGAATGGGTAAGAGCGTACGATACTACAAAGGCGCTCTGCGTTGTCGATGATACGATAGTCATAGAACATGCAGAAATGCCATGAGAATGTAAGCTTGTCACTATCCCATGAGGCATGCTTGATCTCTGAGAATCGCCGGAGGAATGAATTAAGAGAGAGGTGGAAGAGGAGACGGGCATCACATTTGAAACGTTTGAGAAGCTGCATCAGGTGTCATCAAATATCGGCCTCGTAGAGAATTATAAATACTATTATATCGCCCGTAATCCCATACATTTTGGCGAGCAGCAGCTTGATCCTGGCGGAGAAAAGATAACGCTGGAATACATCACCTTCGAGCAGATGGTCGAGTATATCAAATGTCATGAAGTGTTTCGTGACATAGGAGACCGGCTGTTGAGAGAGTATATCCTCCCGTGAAAAGAGGAAGAGTTAAAAAAGATTTTGTTTAAGTAAGCAGTGTAAAGCTGTTTCTTTTTTTTCGTAAATCATTAGTATCCAGGTATTATTTATGCTTTAGAACACAGCTATGTCCCTCGAACTTGCGAACTTATTATTTCCCCATGTAACTGAATCCATAGATGACGTACAGAAGCGTTATCCTAGGCGTCCGGAAGGTCAGGTAGTAACGCGCGTTGCACCGAGCCCGACAGGATTTATGCATATTGGAACAGTCTATAATGGGCTTATCGCAGAAAGGTTTGCACATCAGGATAACGGCACCGGTATATTTTTCCTGCGTCTCGAAGATACCGATCAGGAAAGAGAGGTGGCGAACGGAAAAGAGATGATTGTGGAAGGACTCAGAACTTTTGGCATACAGATCGACGAATGACCTATCGGTGAAAGCTATACCGATGTCGGTACATATGGACCATATATCCAGTCAAAACGTAAGGGTCTCTATGAGATCTATGCAAAGCATTTTGTCGCTCAAGGACTCGCGTATCCATGCCGGATGACGCAGGAGGAAATTGATGCGGTGAGAAAACAACAACAAGATAATAAACAAATTCCTGGGATTTATGGAACGAATTCAAAGTGGCGCGATGCGTCATTTGATGAGCAGAAAAAAATGATAGAATCTAAAACTCCGTTCGTGATCCGTCTGCGTGCACATGCTGATATCACGAAGAGAGTAACCATCAAAGACCTTATTAGGGGTGAGGTAGAAATGCAGGATAATTTCCTCGATGTGGTGCTTATAAAGGCGAAAGACGGCTTACCGACATATCATTTCGCACACCTTGTTGATGACTATCTGATGGGTACAACTCATGTGATCCGTGCTGATGAGCGGTTCGCGAGCATGCCTCTGCATATGCAGCTTTTTCAGACCCTTGGCGTGACACCTCCGCAATTTGCGCACATCTCGCCGCTGCTAAAATCAGATGAGTGAAAGAAAAGGAAACTTTCAAAGCGCAAAGATCCCGAATCGAATGTGCAGCGGTTTTTTGAACAAGGATATAGCCCGGATGCCATCAAAGAGTTTCTTATGAATATTGTCGATCCGTCATTTGAAGAGCGGCAGAAGAACAATCCGGACAAAACCTACAAAGATTTTGTGTTTGACATCTCACATATGAATCAGTCCGGGGCGTTGTTTGATCTCGTAAAGCTCAATTTTGTCTCGAAAGAATGGATAGCAAAACTGGATAAGGCGACATTTGTCGAAAAATGCCTCGAATGGGCACATATATATAATCCTGAACTGCATGAAATCATGCTCAAAAAAGGTGAATATACCTTCGCTGCACTCAATATTGAACGCTGCACCGAACTCGATCCAAAGAGGTTTCATAAATTCTCTGACATCAATGAGCAGCTTCCGATGTTCTATGATGAAGAGTACGAAAAACACTATGGTGAAAAGCCGGCTTACCCTGAAAATATGGGTGCTGATGTGATCAAGATGTTCGTTGAAAAGTATGTCAGTGAACTCGATCTGGATTTAGATAAGGTTACCCGGTTTGAAGAGTTAAAAAAGATTGGGAAATCGTTGGGATTTGCCCCCACCAACGCAGAGTTTAAAGAATGAGGATATATCGGAAAAACAGGTGATCTCGCTATGTTCCTGCGTATTCAGCTCCTTCTGTCGAAGACGACGCCAGATCTGTGTGAGACGATGAAGGTGATGGGGAAAGAAAGGGTTGTGCAGAGGCTTCAGAAGGCTCTTCAGTAGCGCTCATTTTGCGTAATTCGCGGCTTCTGATCTCAAGGCAGTTCATGAGTGCCTCGCTTTCTACCATGATAATCTTTTGGCTTTCTTTCATGTTTTCTTGAGTGATATGAGCCTCAGAGCATTCCATAAAAGCTCTATTTGTTTGTATCATAATATGGAAAATAAAGGAAAATAAATATAAGGGGGGATAATATATGAAATACCGATATAAAGTCAATGGTTATATGGTCCTGATATTTGCATAAAATGGCTTTTGCACGTATAATAAGAGAGTATTATTTCCTCTCAGAATCTATGAAGAAACTCCTCGGATTACTAGTCACGATCACTATGGCATACTCAACCGTATCAGCCATCAGTTTTTTCGATAACACGTCGACCGTCTATACGCAGAACGAGCAGCAGGCAGTGAAGACCGATGATATCTGTGCAACCGATCCGCTAAGATGTGGTATGGACAATCCAGGGAGCAGAGTCCAGGGGCTCTACTACAACGGACCAATCATGACCATGTATCAGGCACAAAACCAGACACTCGGATATGTACATAACCTTATTAATCGGATACTGACACTATTGGGACTTGTTGCGCTCTGTTACTTACTCTATCATGGATTTGGTATCGTGACCTGAGCAGGCGATGAAGCGAAGACAAAGAAAGGCCGGGCAGGTTTGAGAACGGCAGCCATCGCTATCGCGGGTGTCGCGCTCAGCCGGTTCATCGTAAGTCTGATTGTCTATCTGATAGATTTATTTATACCATAAATACACAAACAAAAGAATGACGAACGGAAGAAAAGTGGCGGGTATCGCAGGACGGATCATAGCAGGATTGCTGTGCGTGCAGAACATCATACCTGCAGCAGCAATAAGCCGGGATGCGCCGTACAATGAAATGAAGAATGCCGGTACACCGACCGCAGATATTGGTCAGATCGCAAAGCAGACCAACCAGCAGAATAGCATCCTTGAACGCATGCTTAATGTGTTCGATATCAATTATGCAGGTGATGGTAAGGCGCTTAGCTATGTGCAGGTTGTTATTAACTATGTGCTCTCGTTCCTTGCGTTTATTGCGCTCATCGTTATCATCTATGGGTTCTATATGATGTTCTTCCGTGAACAGGATAAGGGCTTTGGGGAAGCGAAGAAAACAGTGATCGGAGCAGCTATCGCGATAGGAGTTATCGCAATATCATGGATGTTTGTCAATCTTGCATTCTTTATCTTCGCTAGAGGAATCTAGTTTACTTCTCACTCTTTACCATGCAATTCAAATTACTTAATTTCGAAAAAGGGAAAATCCAAAAGGCGCAGCGCGAGAACGTGTTCAACACGGAAACCATGCTCCCTATTTCTGAAATCAGAGGAGATACTATGGTGCTGAAGGACGGCGGTCTGAGATCGATCATCAGAGTTTCCGGTCTCAATCTTGACCTGAAGAATGCAGATGAACAGGAAGTGGTGATCCAGCAATATAAAAGATTTCTCAATGGTCTCGATTTCCCTATCCAGATACTTGTCCGCAGCACATATCTTGACCTGACGCATTATCTCAATTACATGAAAGACAAGGTGAAGGTGATAGACAATGACATCCTGAGACTCCACGGCGATCAGTATGTATCGTTTCTTGATGATATCAATCTTGCGCAGGGTCTGATATATGTGAAAGAGTTCTATATCATCGTGCCGTATTATGCCGAAGGTGCAGAAGATGAAAGCAGTATCAAGAAATCTTGGCGGCAGAAATTTCTCAATGTGTTGGAGAGTAAAGACAGCGCAGAGAAGATCGTGCAGAGATACCGTTCATTTGTGAAGAACAGAAAGTTTCTTGATACGAGATGTGCACTCATAGCGGAAGGACTCAAAGGCCTTGGCATCGATACGGAAAGACTGGAACTCAGCGAGATTGTATCGCTTCTGTTCAAGTTCTACAATCCAACGATGCATAACGATCAGGCGGAAACGCAGAAATAATTTCTTGTGATATGCTTAAGAAATGCTATACCTAGAGTATAGTATTTTTATTTTGCGAAAGCCGATGCTGGGATTTGCCGCACTGATGATAAGCCTGACGACACAGTATAGCGTTATAAAACCTGTTGTCCATGAAGTAGAGTCGTACATGTACGCGCAGCAGGTTGATATAGAGACCGATAGCAGTATCACAAAATTCGTCGGACCGCTTGATCCGCTCAATGAACCCCGTTATAGACCGATAGATCTGGTTGATCTCAACGGTGCAGCATTTATCCGTGTGCAGTGAGGGATCGGCCAGCTGAGACAAGGAGCCTTTGAATCACTTGCCGATATGGCATTTGACTTTTACCGCGTCTTCAGACAGCAGCTGGTAGTGGTGAGCTCCTATAGGAGTTATGGCCTACAGCAGTCACTCTTCGAATGATATACCGAATCTCATGGTATCGCTGCTGCTTCCACATTTTCTGCCCTTCCCGGTCGCAGCGAACATCAGCTCTGACTTGCGGCAGATCTCTTTACAGCAAATGATGTTGATGCCAAAGGATATGCAGGGTATTATGACCGGCTCAGACAAAATGCTCACAAGCGGGGTCGGACGCAGTCGTATCAGAAAGGAGCAAAAACAGATGGTTATATTGTTGAGCCGCGGCACCGGCGCTATGTCGGTGAAAAGCTCGCTACAGAGCTCTACGAGAAAGGGTTGACGTTCAGCCAATGGGTGAAAATCTATAAGAGATAAGTGTATGACGGATACCTATGAGTAGCGATGTTCGCTACTTTTTTGTTATATGAAATTCACTTCCGGTTCGATGGCTATACCGAGTTTCTCCTGACATTCGTTCTGTAGTTTTCTTGCAAAACGTACGATATCGGCCCCAGTCGCTCATCCATAGTTCACCAGACACAGTGCCTGATTTTCCCAGCAGCCAACCGCACCCTCGCGATCCCCGCGATGGCCCAGCACCTGATCAAGAATCCGTCCGGTCGGTATCTTGTAGTAATCTCCTTCAAGAGCATATGATTCTGCTCTGAGGTCAGGATGCAGGTGATGCAGTTTCACCAGGAAATCGTCATACTCATCTTTTGAGAGTATAACATTTTTGAAAAAACTTCCTGCAGTGCCAACCTCATTGATGTCCGGAAGTTTACCTGCTCTTATCTCTGTGATGACCTCAGCAATGTCGTGGGGTGAAGGTTTCGTTGTTCCTCTCTGCTCAAGCGTTGCGGAGATATTGCCATAGGTGCTGACAGGAGCATACGTATCCGGTTCATAATGCTGTAAGCGGAATGTCACATCGGTGATAAAGAAATCTCCGGCACGTTCGCTTTTGAAGATGCTGTCACGATACCCGAACTGACACTCCTTATGGGAGATGGTCTCATACGTTCATGTACGCAGATCAATTCATCCGACTGCCATCACTGCAGGCTCCAGCTCCATACCGTACGCTCATATATTCTGGATGGGGGCAGCAGCGACGTTGCCGGGAATGCTGACAAGATTTTCAACCCCGTAGAGTCAGCGATCGATCACCCGTCGGACAAAGTCGTTCCGGTTCTCTCATCCTCCTACTTTCAGGAACATCTCGTGAGGTGAGTCAGACGATATCTCTTTTCCAAGGATGCCATTGTGGATCACCATACCTTCAAATATCGGTTCAGTGAGCAGCATATTTGAACCCCCGCCGATAAAGAGCTTGTTCTCTGATTCGAGCCGTTCCGCGGTCTGCATCAGTTCGATGAAGTCTGACGAAGACTCTATGTTCACAAAATACCTCGCTTTCGCGTCGATGCGGAACGTGTTGTAGGGAAGAAGGGAGAAATTATGTTCTATTTTCATACGAGATGCACGGTTTCTTGCGGTAAAATAACTATTATTCGAGTTTATAATTATATACAGAGAAGAGGCAACCATAAAAAAGTTCTTCTCTTTTGGGAAAAATGTAGAGGTTATATATGAGTAGAACGATCGTTCTATAATGAAAGTGTTTGACATTATCACGACTAACGTTCTCGTAGCAGTGAATGGGGTTGTTTTCGGGGGAAAATCGAGTACAACCATCTTCGTTTTATTATTAATTGATCAGGAAGATGGCAAGTAAAAACCAGGTATTGGATGAGGCGAAGAAGGCTATTGAGAAGAGATTCGGAAAGTGAGCGCTGATTCGTATGGGAGACAGTAGTAATGTATGACTCGTGACGACGTTCCATTCTGGATCGTATGTGTTAGACTTAATTCTTGGCGGCGGATACCCCGAAGGGCGTGCTATAGAAATCTATGGACCAGAATCATCGGGTAAGACAACATTTGCTCTGCACGCGATAGCAGAGATACAGAAACGCGGAGAGACAGCAGCGTTTATAGACGCGGAGCATGCACTCGATCCAGGTTATGCTCGTACACTCGGTGTGGATACAGAGAATCTTCTGCTTTCACAACCCGACTACGGTGAGCAGGCACTTGAGATCGCTGAAGAATTGGCGAAGACAGGAGCGATCAAACTTATTGTCATCGACTCGGTAGCTGCGCTTGTACCAAGAGCAGAGGTCGAAGGTGACATGGGTGACAGTCATATGGGTCTGCAGGCTCGTATGATGTCGCAGGGACTTCGTAAGTTGACGTCTATCATGGCGAAGACAGGGACTACCGTTATTTTCATCAATCAGATCCGTATGAAGATCGGAGTGATGTTCGGTAATCCGGAGACGACGACCGGAGGTAATGCATTGAAGTTCTATGCGTCACAAAGACTCGAAATTAGACGTGGTGATAAGATCGAAGACAACAAAGAGCTTATCGGATACGCGACAAAGATCAAGGTCGTAAAGAACAAGATCGCACCTCCGTTCAGAAATGCAGAGATACCTATCAAGTTTAAGCAAGGTATCGACAGAGGTCTCGACACCATCGAGGCAGCAACTGTCCTTGGACTCATCTCAAAGTCAGGAGCGTTCTATACTGTTCCAGGCAAGAAAGATAAGGTGCAAGGTAAAGATAAGTTGCTTGAGGTATTGAGAGAAGATGAGAAGCTATTCGCATCACTCAACACTGATATACAGAACAAGATCAAAGAGATTCGCCTTGGCAAGAATATCCTGCCGGAAACCGTGCTTGAGAAAGTAGGAGGTGAAGAAGGCGATGACGATATGGATATGCAGGATGATGTGTAATATCTTATAGTCGATATGAATATGCTTCATATAAAAAAACCATTCCTCGCCCCGGAATGGTTTTTTGTTTGCTCTTGATTTATTGCATATTTAGAATACGTTCCGGGCGATTTAATACTATACAACTCATGGAAGGACCATCACTCGTGATACTCAAGGAGGAGCTGCAGCCTTTTATCGGAAAGGAGATTTTGGAGGTAAGTGGAAATAGTAAAATAGATCAGACGTTACTACACCATCTACTATTGCGCGATGTGAAGACCCGAGGAAAGCACTTGCTCTTGGTGTTTGATTCGTTTGTTATGAAGGTACACTTTCTGTTGTTCGGCAATTATCGTATTAATGTCCGTAGAGATATCCCATCAAGGCTCACATTTCTTTTCGAGAATGGTGAGTTCAATATGTACAACTGCAGTATTAAGTTCCTTGAAGAGCCGTTGGAAAATATTTACGACCGGAGGGTTGATGTGATGTCCGAAGAGTGGGACGGGAAATATGTATTGAAGCTTATAAAAGAATGTCCAAAGATGATGGTGACCGATGCGCTGCTCGATCAGAATAAGTTTGCTGGTGTATGAAACATCATCAAGAACGAGGTGTTGCTGAGAGTGAAGATCCATCCGGAAAGCCTGCTGGGTGCACTGACTCTGAAGCAGCAAAGAGCACTCATCAAAGATGCGCACGAGTATTCTTGGTTATTCTATAAGCGGAAGAAAGTGTATGAGCTGAGAAAACACTATAGGATCTATACGAAGAAATTTTGTCCGGTATGTGAATGACTGCTGACAAAAAGAAAAGTCTGAAAGAGCAACAGACGTACATTTTTCTGTGAACATTGTCAGGTCTTATACACTTAGTCAGAAGTGTATCCGTTCTCCTTGAGGAAATTGAATGCGAAATTTCTGGCTTCAGTAAGCTCGTAGAGGGTATGTGCATCGCTGTTGACATAAATCTCATTCGCTTCACCTAACATTATCTTCAGTTTGTCGACATCTGTCCTGTTCCGCATAAGATTTTTTCCATTGAGCTCAAGAGGGATGCGCTGCTCGTTACAGAAATGGACAAGTTTCTTGATGTCGAGATGCTCGACAAGTCACTTCATGCAGGGATGTCATATACAATCTATCTTTCATATATTTTGAGAAATAGCAGCTATGTATGTTTCTGTGACCTTCGTCCGGTCTCCTTTATAACCGTAGGGGTGAAACGAAAGAACCGTAAAGTCGCCAGGTATCCCTTGGATATCTAAGCATACATCTCACTGTTCATTGATAATGTCTCATTCAACTCAGAAGACAACCTCTACGTCATTATGAATATTTCTTCGTCCCTGACATGATATCCTGAATGTCTTTTTGCCTGTTCATGATTTGTCTATAGCAAACTGACTATGGTCGGTGATAGCGATCTTTTTCAGACCAACTTTCCCAGCATGTATGACTATCTCATCGATCGTATTAAATCCATCAGAAAAAGTAATAGTGTGCATGTGCAGGTCTGAAGTGTTTCCAGGGTTAAGGATTTTCATTAGATATTCCTTATCTGATAATCTAAATTGCCTGCGGTGAACAGGACAACTACATTTTCTGCTGTAGCATTGTCCATGATGCCTTTTACGGTTGCCGGATCAGATACAAACGTTGCGCTTACTTGTGATGCGAGAAAGGTGCTGACATCGTCGGCGGTCGCTGTCTGTGTCGGAAACGTATGATCATACTCTTTGAGAAGCACCGCAACATCTTCTCTGGCAGCATAGATAGGATAGAGAAACACCTTGTCAAACTGTTTCAGAACAGTAACCCAATCAGGCCGGAATTCCAGTACGCGGCGCATCTGATGAGGCTGGACAATAGCAGTGAGTTTCTTGTCGGAGTATTTTTCTCTCATCGCATGGCAGACCGCATTGATCTCTGTCGGATGATGTCCATAGTCAGTATAGATCTCCGCTCCGTTCTCATTGGTCCGCAGAAATTCCATCCTTCTCCGAAGACCGGTAAATGTATTCATCGTAGCGATGATCTCTTCGTCTGGTCCTATTTCATACGACTTACGTCCGAGAAGCGCAGCGGTGAGTGTATAGACGAGCGAGGCATTCTTCTGATTGTGCTTGCCAAAGATATGCTGGAGTGAAATTGGGTATGGTGGAATGCGGTGCAACACATCATTTTGCAGACCTTCCGAGAAGCGATCGATTCCTTTTTCGTTGCTGATGGCCCGGATGTTTTTTTTCACTTTATTGCCAAATGTATGGAATGCATCAAAGTACTCTTCTTCATTTTTGTAGATATCGCTGTGGTCGAGCTCGGCATTGAGCACGAGTGCATGATCGGCATCCAGATAGAGAAAGTGACGATTGAATTCGTCAGCTTCGATGATGAAACGATATTTCTTACGAAGCGATTCGTCCCGGTCGAGCTGTTTGCCGTTGAGGATATAGTCAAAGATCTTTTGGATATCTTCCTTTGCGTTGTAGTTGAGCCGGTAGTTCTTGTTGTCGAGCTGCGGCACAAGTGCGCCAAGAATCCCCAGGCCAAGATTGCTATCAAGCTGGCTCAGCGTATAAGTGGCGAGTGCCGTCGTTGTCGATTTTCCATGGGTTCCGGCGATCGCTATCGTTTCAAAATACTTGCTGATCTCACCAAGAAACTGAAAATAGCTCATGGGATAACGAGCTTTCCTGGTATTCGCTTCAGCAAGCTCTTTCGCCTGTTTCAGCTCAGCGCTGTCGAGGAGTGCATCCGAATAGATCACAAAATCAGTCCCTTTGATATCATATTTTCCATGACCAATGACGACTTCATATCATATCTTTCACAATTCATCGGTAATCTGACTTTGCGAACCATCAATACAAATCACATTGGTGATGCCAAGGTCTTTAAAAAGAAATCCTAAAGAGGAAATTCCGGTACCGCCTGCTCACAGAAGAACTATGTTCATACTCACGCGTTTACAAATAAATCATTATTCAGTTTATAAAGTTGTCATAGGGGGTTTGCAAAGAGAAGGGAGACAATCGGTGTTGACAAATACGCTTACATGCGTATTATATTGAGACATCAAAAACACAACATGTTATGACAGACAAATCGAAACAATTCACGAAAAAATTCTTGCATATAGGCGCACTCAGTATGAGTCCAGGGTTCCCTGACGTATGGCGTAAAGGATATAACCGGCCTATTACGCTGGATATGTCTAAAGTATTTGAGATGCCCGACGTAAGGAATAGCGTAAAGTACCAGCTTGCTACCATGAAGCGAGTACATTCTCCTGACGTTACCCACATCCTTGGGACATCTCCGGACAGTATGGCGATGGCGACGCTCGTTGCAGATGAATTTGAACTGCCTTCCGTATATATGAAAATGGGGCAGACCGATGAAAGGGTCTCTGGTCAGATGGAATCATTGCCCGGCGATGCAAACGTTGTCATGATTCACGATGTCATGGCGGAAGGGAAGAAGCTATCCAAGATAGTAGCGCTGCTGCAGAAAAAAGGCATCACGTCTATAGACATCTATTCCATGTTTACGTTTGGGATGGCAGGTGCTATAGAACTGTATGCATCACTGCGCATTCCGCTCTATCATATCACAAGCTTTGATATGGCGCTGCTCGTTATGGAAGAAGATGGTACCGCGGAGCAAAAGGTCATAGACTGCTGCCGCCAGTGGCATGCTGATCCACTGAACTGGGACAGCTCAGTGATTGCATAACATGAACACCTATTGATAGTGAAGAGCGCTGATATAGCGCTCTTTTTTGTAAAAGAAAACCCCTCTCATGAGGGGATGCATGTGATAAATGCAATGATTTTGAATCTGCTGCCTCCGAAGAGAACTCCGAAAAGAAGAGGATTGTAGCTGTAATCAGCTGTGCTTATGATAGCATAGTTTTGCAGGACGTATCCTTGCGGGATAAACTTCAGCAGGTCTAGGTTGCCGACTCCATTGTGCTCATTAAGATAATAATCTTTTTTGAGTGATGACCACCGTCCTTCGACTTCGATCTTCATGGAGTCAGTATATGTGCATGAAGAATCTGTGATAGTAAATTGCAGTGAGAAGTCGGGATCGAGTGCGGGTTTGATATAGACAGAGCTGCAATGACCATCCCTTGCGAAGCGCATGAGACGTGAACTGTGTACTGATGAGGAGATCAGCAGACAGCACGCGAGCAGTATGATATGTGTTTTCATGATACGTTATGTTTTGGGTGATTGTATCGTTCGCCAGACGGAAAGCAATATGTCGTTTTATGGTACAAGAAAAGCCGCCCGAGAGCGGCTTTATGATAATGATATTTTTTAATGCTTTTTCTGGATGTATTTGATGATCACATAAGCAAATGATGCACCGATGAATATAGATGAGAATGTACCCGCAACGATACCAAGCCCGATGATGAAAGCAAATGTCTTCATGATACCGGTACCGAATACCCGCATACATATCACAACAAGGATAGTTGCTGACGACGTACCAAGAGTTCTTCTCATCGTCTGCCGGATACTGTCATCAAAGAGCTTCTCATAGGTAAGCTTCTTTGAGGTGAGCTGACCTCCATGGAGCTTCATGTTCTCTCTGATACGGTCAAAGATGATGATCGTATCGTTGATACTATAACCCATAATCGTCAGGATAGCGATGACAAAGATCAGGTCAACCTGCACTGCGCTGTTCGCTGCCATCAGCAGACCGTATGCACCTGCCGGAATGGCGATGTCGAAGAAGAGCGTACTGAGTGTGAGAAGTCACAGGATCGTAGGAGAGATGAAGTCTCTTACGGCCATAAATGAGAACGCGATGTACACTGCAATAAACAGGAATCCAAGGCCGAGCGCCCGGATAGTGCTGTTCTTCACGTAATCACCGATACTTGCACCGATGATAGCCTGTTCAAGGACACCATTTGCATCCTTGATGAATCCGTTGTCGATCAGATATTCTTGAATTTCTGTGCCGAGCTGTGTTACTTTTTCCTGATTATCTACCGGTATCTGGAGGAGGATATTGTCATATCCGTCCTTTTCACCGACTTTTACCGAAGGATTCTCATAACCATTTTCTTCAAGCAGTGCTTTCACTTCCTGCTCAACTTTCGGAGCATCGAGTTCGCCGTCAACGCTGATCTCCATACCACCGGTAAACTGGATAGACAGATTGAGATTGGTAAAGAAAATAACTGCTGCGCCTGCTGCGATGATAGCAGAAAGTACGAGCCAGAGTATACTGTGCTTTACGATAGGGAAACGTTTCATACTGATGGAAGTTCTTAAAGTTAAAGGATATTATATGCTAGTTTTTTATCTTTTCATATGCCATACGAGCTGCGTCGTCTTGAGCCTTCTTTTTATTTGTTCCGTAACCGACAGCAACCTCTTGTCCGTCGATAACAACACGAGAAGCATACATGAGAACGTTTCACTTGCTGTCTTGTTCGTGAGGTTCGTCGATATAGACCGGAATGCTTTTGTGTATCTTCTGTACTTCTTCCTGCAGGAGTGTTTTATTGCTTTTTACCTGTCCGTGCTGGATGTACTGAACCTTGTTATAGATATGGTTTTTGATGACATTTTCAACAGCTTCTGCGCCTAAGTCAAGGTAGATGTATCCGAGAAGCGCCTCCAGACAGTCGCACAGGATCGTTTCTTTGCTTCTTCCATCATTCTTTAGCTCGCCGTTTCAGAGGAAAATCGCTTGATCTAAGCCAATTTCCTTGGCAACCTCCGCAAGCATCTCTGCTCTGACCAGAGCAATCTTATAGAGAGTAAGGGTGGATTCAGGTTCGTCCGGAAAGTCCTTATAGAGGTTTACATTGACGCAAGAACCCAAAATGGCGTCGCCGACGAACTCGAGGCGTTCATTATGTGGGATAGGATCGCGAAAATCGGCAGCGTATGACTTATGCACAAATGCCGTGAGGAGGAGCTGCTCGTCTTTAATATCTGCCAGATTGATACCCAGGGTTACGAGAAACGCTTTGCATTCCTCAAGTTTCGATGTGACGAAAGGGGGAAACATACTATAGTTGAAAGTTTATAAAGGTAAAAGTTCATAAACATATTCAACTAAGAACTGAAAACTTAAGATAGGTAATCTATATGAAGTTTTGAACTCTTAGCTAACGTAGTTGTAGGGATTTTATGAGATTTTGCAAAAGAATGATGGGTTGACTTATTGTTGTAATATATATAAAGTATGCGGGTCAACATTAACAGTTAACCAACTAAAACACACACATAATTTTATGGTACTAAAAGACATCGATTTTGGCGTCGTCCTTGGCCAATCTGGCGTACAAGGATTTTTTGGTGAGGGAGATGAATATCCACATCACCGATGGTATAAGTTTATTCCGGGATTTTCAATGTATGGGTTAGGTTTTGTTGCTAAAACAACAGGAGTTGATTCACGCATTTATCCTGAGAAATCAAACACAGAGCTGGAGCAGATTTATAAGCTAAAGCGGTTCCTTCCTAAATCCATCTGGGTAAGTGTCAGATCTTTCTTTGGCGGATATATGCTCAATGCTATGGGTATTCCGACACCCGGAGCTAAGAAGTTATTTACGCTTAAAAAACTGCAGAAACGAAAAGAACCATTTCAGCTCTCGTACATGCCGGAAGGTAAAATGCGAGCAGATAAGATACAGGATGCAATGGCATTTGCTCATTTAGTTGAAGCGTACCTTCATCCTGACTATTACCAGTACGGAATGCAGGTTAACTTCTCATGTCCCAATACAGAACATGAAAAAGATGAACTTGGAGATATAATAGCAATACTGCAAGAACTACGTAAATGGCTGCCAAAAGTGCCGCTAATTCCAAAGTTTGATCTCATGATTAAACCAAAAATCATAAGCGAACTGAAAGAGTATTGTGATGCATTTTGTATCGGTAATTCGCTGGGCTTTGGTTCTCACGTAAACGGACTACATTGGGACAAGTTGTTTAAGGACAGTAAATCCCCTTTAACGAAACATTTTGATGGTAAATTTAAAGGAGGACTTTCAGGGCGACCACTTTTCCCTGTACTCGTAGATTGGCTCGAAGAAATGCAGGAGTATGACTCAAGTGTAAAAATTATTGCAGGCGGAGGAATCATGAAGAAGGCTGATATTACAACGCTTTCGAAATTTTCCATCGTGAAAGCAGTTGCTCTCGGCTCTGTTGCGACACTTCGTCCATGGAGGATGAGAGGACTGATTAATCATGCAAGAAAATTATTTGTTAACAGAAAATAAAACTAAAAAATCTTATGGTCGAAGAAATTGTAACACGAATTGTACTTCCGTCTCCTTTTGATGCTCATATCCACTGGCGTGATATAGTTGGTTTCCCTTCTATGAGAGATGTTGCGGGTTATTCCATGAGACAATTTTCAGGAGGATTATTAATGCCCAATACAAATCCTAACATTACAACATTGGGGATTCTTAATAAATATCGCACAGAAGTGGAAATGGTAATATATGAACGCATGCAGTCGTTTCATCCACTATTTGTATACTACCTTTCTAAGGATCTTTCAGTGTCTGATCTTCTAGAGGCATGGGATAAGAGACTTATAGCAGGTGTGAAGTGGTATCCGAAAGGTGGTACGACGAACTCCAGCGGAGGCGTTGAAGGATACAGGGATGTTGAGAATATACTTACGGCAATGCAAGAACATGGTATACCTTTGTTGATACATGGAGAAATACCGGTCTTTAATGATGAAGTGATAGACGACGACTTAAGAGAAATGATGTTTCTGAAGACTGAGATGACTGCATTGTGTGACAGATTCCCTAATCTGAGGATTGTGCTTGAACATATCACTACAATGGAGGCAGTTGATTTTGTTCTTTCACATGATAATGTATGGGCAACTATAACACCACAACACATGTTATTTGATACTCGTGCATTATTCAATGGATTGAAAGTAAGTCCGGAAGGTAAACTGAAGTATGACCACAGTATCAATGGTATGCAACCGCATCATATGTGCAGGCCAATCATTAAGAAGTTCGAGCATGTCATGGCGATACGTGAAGTATTAATTCGTCAACACAAAGATGGCTTCAAAAAGTTTGGTTTAGGTACAGACAGTGCACCGCACAGCATAGAGAAAAAGCATGCCAGTACTTGTGCATGTGGTATCTTTACTGCACCGATTGCGCTTGAACTCTATGCGATGGCATTTGAGGAAATGGGAATACTGGATCACATAAAGGTATTTGCTTGTGATATAATGCCTGAATTCTATGGCATTAAAGAGCAGCTTCTGAACAAGGATATTATCCTTGAACGTGAGCCGCAGTTGGTACAGCCACAGTATAGCGGCATTATCACTACCTGCGCAGAGCTTATACTTCCATGGAGAGTAAACTATAACTAATTATATTATCTAACAATTAAAAAAAGCGGGCTATGTTCCCGCTTTTTCTTATTATTCTTTTTTCTCATCATCTTTCTTTTTCCTCGGTTTCTTTGCTGATTTCTCTTCAGGCTGTTCACCTTTCTTATCATCACCTTTCTCTTCCGCATCCAGATCAGCAATAATTTTGTGGAGGATGCCGTTCACTAATTTTGGTGTTCCTTCGTCGCCGTACTTTTTTGCGAGTTCGACCATCTCATTCATGACGATTTCCTTAGGAGTCTTGAGTGATCTGTATTCGGCGTAGCCGAGGAGGAAGATGACTCTGTCGATGAGGTCCATGTCTTCGTATTTGAACGATGTAGCGAACTTGTTGACGCCAGTCGCGATCTCGTCTTTATATTGTTTATAGGTTTTTCCTACGGTATTGATGTATTCAAAGTCAATCCCAGACTCGAGATGTTTCTCGAAACCGTTCTTGACGATGTAGGTGATATCCTCATCAAAGTCGCTATTGGAAAACTGTGCCGTGAGGTCGGCCTTCATCTGAGGGGTAGAATCTTCTTCTTTTTGTGAAAGAACAGAGAGGGGAAGAGAGATATTGTTGATCTCCTCAAGCATATGATCGTTCTGCACGATATAATCGGCAATCATCTTCTCGTAGAAGTACGTAAGCACGATTTTTCTGGCAACGATACGGGCAGCAATATTCATAATGACCGACGAATGGGTTAAATGTATGGTATAATTATATAGAAAGTATACGAAAAAGCAAAATAGAATATCAAAAAACGAGCCAAAGCCCGCTTCTGATCGTGTAAGAAATTTGCAAGAGTGCTATCAATTATGCATCAATGGTCTTTGTCTTGTCCTTTGATTTGATGGTGATAATTTGCTTGCCAGCGTAGAACCCACAGTAAGGACAAACTCTGTGTGAGAGCTTGTATTTGCTGCAGTTAGAACACTTTACCTGCTGGTATGTTTCAGTGAGTCTCACAAGATTGAGTCTGAGCCAAGCAGAGTGTCTTACGTTCTTTTTGTGGATCGAATTCTTTTTCCTAGGTACTGCCATGCTAAAAATAGTTCATAAAGTTAAAAGTTCGTAAAGTTAAAGAATATGATGTCCATAGTGTTTATGAACTGTATAAACCTTTAACTTTTAACTGGATTAGTTTATGCCTGCTTAATGCTCACAACTGTCTTGAGATATCTTCTTCCGTCAAATCTGAGGAAGTTCTTTTTGGTGAAGGTAACGATACCGTCTGCAAGAGCGTGGATAGTGAAATCCTTTCCCTTGTATACATTGTCGCCGCATTCATATTTATCTCCTTTCTGTCTGATGATGATGTTTCCTGCGATTGCAGGCTGACCACCAAAGATCTTGACTCATCTGTACTTGGCATTTGAGTCTCTCAGGTTTTTAGCCGACCCGGCGGCTTTCTTATGTGCCATTGTAACTAGTTCATAAAGTTAAAAGTTCGTAAAGTTAAAGGGATGAGTGTTCATGACTTTTATGAACTGTATAAACCTTTAACTTTCATACTATAGGTGGTTACAAAAACCTCAATAACCAGATTAGTGGTGTATTGAGGCTTTACGAAGCATTTTGCTGAGTTTGGGGCTTGTCCTTGCGGATTGATCGAGAAACTTTCGCAAAAGGCTTTATAGTGCCTATCTATTAGGCATTATAGATAATTCCTTATTCATTTCAAGAGATTTCCGCCTGATTTTTTGCTTCAGCTTCTTCGAGCTTCTGCTTGTAGATTTCACCAACTGGGAGGAGACGTCCGATGATCACGTTTGACTTGAGGTCATTGAGGTAATCGATACTTCCCTTGAGTGAGTTGTCTACCATCACACGGATAGTTTCCTGGAACGATGCAGCTGAAAGCCAGCTATCTGTTTCCTTAGCGATGTGGGTGAGGCCGAGAGCGAGACGTTTCCCCTTCGCACATGTTTTCTTCTGCGCTTCGAGTTCTTCATTGACCGTCACATACTCTTCATATTTGACCATAGTACCTGGAATGAAACTAGAGTCTCCTGCGTCCTCAATGAATACCTTAGAGAAGAGCTGCTTCACAATAACTTCCATATACTTGTCATTTACGTCCTGACCCTGCGATGTATATACCTTCTTCACTTCTCTTACGATATACTTCTGCGCTTCGAGATCACCAACGATAGACTTGTATTCATCTACGTCGAGTGAGCCGGTAGAGATCACCTGACCCTTGAGTACAGTTGCTCCTGATTTCACTTTGAGCATCGTACCTCATGAGAGAGATTTCTTATATCTGTGGACAACACCAACTGTGATGTAGTCTTTATGCACTTCGAGCACGAGACCTTCTTCTTTAAGCTTGAGCTTACTCTTGCCTGAGATAGCATAGTCATCACCCTTCTTCACTTCCTGTCCGACTTTTACAAGAGCCTTGTATCCGTCTTTGATGATATACGGCTTTGGTTCAGGCTCACCGATGATTTCCACATCGATCTGCTTTCCTGCTTCTGTCGTGAAGATCTTTCCGTCAAAAGGAGCGACAATAGCTGATTTCTTTGGCTTTCTCACTTCGAATAACTCTTCCACTCTCCTGATACCTTGTGTCACGTCACCACCTTCACCTCCTGCAACGTTTTCCGCATGGAACGTACGCATCGTCAGCTGAGTACCTGGCTCACCAATAGACTGTGATGAGATGATACCAACAGGCATACCGATATCAACCGGTCTTCTGGTTGCGAGATCCATACCGAAACATTTCTGGCAGACACCACTGATCACTTTACATGTCATAGGCGATCTTACCTTTACACTTGTAACGTCTGCATCGATGATCAGCTTCACGTTCTTCTTATCCAGCATATCACCTGCATGCACGATAACATTACCGTCTGCATCGACAGCATCTGATGTCAGAACTCTACCGAAGATGAGATCCTTGTATGGTTCACCTCTCAGCTCTGCTTCCTCCTTGCTGAAGGCGATGTAGCTGGTTGTTCCGCAATCTTCTTTTCTCACGATAACTTCCTGTGATGAGTCACAGAGTCTTCTCGTGAGGTATCCTGACTCTGCTGTACGGAGGGCAGTGTCAGCTTTACCTTTACGTGCACCGTGGGCAGCAATAAAGTATTCGATAGGAGAGAATCCTTCAATCAGTGACGACTGGATCGGCAGTTCAATAATTTCTCCTGATGGAGACTGAACGAGACCCTTGATACCTGATAGCTGAGTCATCTGTCACCGTGTACCTCTCGCTCCAGAGTCAACGAGCGTATAGGCGTTATTACCCGGCTTATATGTCTCTTTTACGAGCTTTTCGATCCTTTTCACCACATCAGACCATGTCTTGACGATGAGTCTGTGCTTTTCTTCCTCTGAAACGAATCCTTTGAACGCAAAGTTATAGATGTCATTTGCTCTCGTGTGACCTTCCTTGAGGATGGTGTCTTTCTCCTGCGGTACGATCATGTCGAAGACATTTACCGTAGTCGCCGCGATCGTCGCGTATTTGAATCACCGGTCTTTGAGCTTGTCAGCAACCTTCACTACCACATCCATCTCATAGTTGTCGTAGATTTCGTCGAGAATCTTCTTAATTCCTTTCTTGGTGATAGTCTCATTCTTAAATCTGATCTTCTCCGGAAGGAGATCGTTGAACATCACTCTTCCAATAGTTGTATCAAGATACTGACCATCATGAAGGAACTTGATAGAGTCACGAAGGTGTACCTCGTTTGAGTAGTAACGAGCTTTTACCTGTTCGTAGCTCGTGAAGATACCTGCAAAGTTAGGATTTGTGGTGTAGTTGTCTGTAATATAGTAGATACCGAGCGTCATATCCTGGTGATGCGTCAGTGTCGGTTCACCTGATGATGGTTTGAGGATATTCTTGTCAGCTGCGATAAGTTCTTTTGCTTCTTTTTGCGCTTCTTCAGAAAGAGGAAGATGTACCGCCATCTGGTCACCGTCGAAGTCCGCATTGAATGACGAACATACGAGTGGGTGAAGTCTGATGGTTTTACCTGGCATCAGTCTGATCTTGAACGCTTCGATAGAAAGTCTGTGGAGCGTCGGAGCACGATTGAGAAGGACATACTTATCTTTGATGACCTCTTCAAGGATTTTGAGTGAGATTGGATTCTCTTCCTTAATAAGCTTTTCAGCTTGCTTTGGTGTATAGACGATCTTTCTCTCAATCAGTTTTCCGATAATGAATGGCGTGAACATCTTCACTGCGATGTAGAGCGGGAGTCCGCATTCATCAAGCTTGAGGTGAGGACCAACAGTAATCACTGATCTACCTGAGTAATCCACACGTTTACCAAGGAGGTTCTTACGGAAGATACCTTCTTTACCAGAAAGCATATCAGTCAGAGACTTGAACACCTTGATACCTGAACCTCATTTTGCTGCACCGGCCTTTTCACCGATGATCAGGTTGTTGATGGATTCCTGGAGGAGTCTGATCTCGTTTTTCTTGACGACATCGGGCATACCAACCTGGATCATTTTCTTGAGACGGATATTACGCATGAGTACGCGTCTGTAGAACAGATTTACGTCTGATGATGCGAATCTACCACCGTCGAGTTGGACAACCGGTCTGAGGTCGGGTGGTATAACCGGAAGGTTTTTAATCACCATCCATTCTGGCTTTACACCTGAGATGTAAAGATTAATAAGGAGTTTCATAAGTTTAAGCGCCTTGTTCTTCGCTTCGCCCTTAAATCCACCGAAGTCCTTGATCAGCTCCTTGATCTCTTTCTCTACATTGATCCCTGAGAGGAGCTTGTAGATAGAGTCAGAACCTGATTTGAAATTGAGGACATCGTCAAATCTCCGGAAGATATTTCTGTAATCACTCTCAAGAATCGTCGCACCCATTCTCAGGTTTGCAACTACTGATTTGATTCTGTTGAACTCCTTTTCAAGGTTCGACTTATTTTCGCTGTAGAGCCTCTCTACATCGTTCTTCTTGATACCCTGAGCAGCGATCGCAGCTTCATCTTTGTAGAGCGCTTCGATCTCATCGAGTTTTACCTTGTAATCAGCTTCAAGTCTCTTGAAGATTTCTTTCTTCTGTTCTTCCGTTGCGTCATTGATGAGCACGTACTTTACGAAGTAGAGGATCTTTTCGATCTCATTCACTGAAAGGTTGAGGAGAAGACCGATTCTTGAAGGGGTCGCTTTGATATACCATACGTGGATAACCGGAGCAGCGAGCTCTACATGTCACATTCTCTCTCTTCTCACACGAGATGTTGTCACTTCAACACCACATCTTTCACAGACGATACCCTTGTATCTCACACCCTTATACTTTCCGCATCCGCATTCATAATTTTTCATAGGTCCGAAAATGGCTTCACAGAACAGACCTCTTGGCTTAGGCTTTCCTGTTCTATAGTTGATGGTATCAGGGCTATCAACCGAACCAAACGACCATTTAGCAATGTTTTCCGGTGAGGCAAGTGTCACCATTAAACCATCGAAATGAGATTTTTCCATATGCAGTACGAAACTAATAAACTAAAGAGTTTCTAGCAGATGGCATCTAGCAGTAGCATTCGGGGAACGCTAGTCGTCTACTAATTGCGTAGCTAATTATTCCTAAAGTATAAAGTTGAAAGTTCAACGTATAAGGTTCAATGGAATTCTTTTATACTTTGTAAACTTTTAACTTTATGAACTTGTTAGTTATTCCATTTCACCGTAATCTTCGAGTTCTGTGATCACTGTCTCTATCATTTCCTTCTTGTCTTCCAGTTTCTGTTCTTCGCCTTCCTCGCTTGCTATCTCATCAATACCTACCGGAGATGTAATACCTCTCAGTCCGAGCTTCAGAATCTTATCGATACGCTCCTTGTGGATAGCTTCGATGCGATCTTCGGTCAACGGCTCGATATTTTGTCCGAGTCCCTTGAAGAGATACATCACTAGATTGAACGATTCTGGAAGTCATGATATCCTCAGTTTTCCTCCTTTGATCACGTTTTCATATGTCTTATTTCTTCCTGCAACGTCGTCTGATTTGATAGTCAGCATCTCCTGGAGTGTGTAGACAGCAGAGTATCCTTCGAGCGCCCGCACTTCCATTTCTCCAAATCTCTGACCTCCGTCTCTTGCTTTACCTCCGAGCGGCTGCTGCGTGATGAGAGAGTAAGGACCGACCGATCTTGCGTGTATCTTGTCTTCCACCATATGTGACAGCTTCAAGATGTGCATGTAACCAACGGTCACCGGATTTTCGTATGCGATACCAGTTCTACCGTCGAACAACTGCATTCTTCCGTCTTTTGGAAGATTATACTTTGTCAGAAGATCCTGGAGATCGTCTACACTGAATCCTGAGAAGAGCGGTACAGCAAACTTTGTTCCAAGTGCCTTTGCTACCAGACCAAGCTGTGTTTCAAGCACCTGTCCCATATTCATACGTGAGATAACACCGAGCGGATTGAGGATCACCTCGATAGATTCACCATCTGCTGTATACGGCATATCTTCTTCCGGTACCACATGTGCAATAATACCCTTATTACCGTGTCTACCAGCAAGCTTATCACCGACTTCGATCTTTCTCGTCATCGCGATATATACCTTAATCTTTTTTCTGATACCGGCCATAAGGTTGTCTCCTTTCTTCGCGTCGAGCACGAGAATGTTGATGACTTTTCCTTCACTTCCTGATGGAAGGTAGAGGGATGTATCTTTGAGAGATTTAGATTTGTCGCCGAAAATTGCCTGGATGAGCTTCTCTTCCGGAGAGAGTTCTCCTTCAGACTTCGGTGTGATCTTACCGACGAGGATGTCGCCACCCTTTACTGTTGCACCAATTCTCACGATACCTTCTTCGTCGAGATTCTTGAGCTTCGAAAGTGATACTCCAGGGATATCGTTTGTCGTTTCTTCAGGTCAGAGTTTTGTATCCGCTACTTCGATCTCATGCTCTTCGATATGAATAGAGGTGAGCTTGTCATCTTTCACGAGCTTCTGTGAGATAACGATCGAGTCTTCATAGTTGAACCCCTCCCATGGCATGAATGCAACTCTGAGGTTCTTACCAAGAGCCATTTCACCATCTTCAATAGAAGGTCCTTCTGCAATAACAGTACCTCTTTTTACCTTATCACCAACTGACACTTTCACTCTCTGGTTGATAACTGTCTTCTGATTTGATCTCTTGAAAATGATCAGCGGGTATTCCTTGATACCTTTCTTGTATTTGATCTTGATTCTTTTTCCGTCTACATAGATCACTTCACCGTCTTCTTCTGCCTGCATCACTGCATATGTCATCTCTGCGATATCAGCCTCGAGACCTGTTCCTACGAGAGGAGCTTCATTTCTCATGAGAGGTACCGCTTGTCTCTGCATGTTTGTCGCCATACCTGCACGCACCGCCTCGTCATGATCAACGAACGGAACGAGAGATGTATTTGGTGAAAAAATCTGTGATGAGTTAACGTCTACATGCGTGATATCGTTCACGTAGAACATCTCCATATCCATAAGATGTCTTGCTGCAAGACGCTTCTCCATGATGTTTTTGTGCTCATCAAGCGGAGTAGAGACGTCAGCGACGATATACTTCTCGTCGTATTCAGGAGAAATGTATTCCACTTCCTCTGAAAGAAATGGTCTCACTCTTACCTTTGCTCCTTTTTCGAGCGTCTTCTTGATAAGATCAGCAACCTTCGCATCGATAAATGAATCATCTTTTGCGAGCACCTTTCCTTTCTTATCAGTGATATCTCCTTCAGCATATCTGCCAGCGAGTCTTGGATCCTGTGAGTCCAGTTCTTTTACCACTTTGATCGCTGGTGTTTCCAAGAAACCTTCGTCATTCACTCTTGAGTAGAGTGCCTGGTAGACGACGAGACCGATGTTCTGACCTTCCGGTGTTTCGATAGGACAGATACGCCCGTAGTGAGAAGGGTGGACGTCACGCACCTCGAATTTTGCAGTCTCACGCTTGAGACCACCGGGTCAAAGCGATGTGAGTCTTCTCTTGTGCTCAATCTCTGCCAGAGGATTAATCTGGTCGAGGAATTGTGAAAGCTGAGAAGTTGCAAAGAATGATTTGATCGAGTTGTCGATGATCTTAAAGTTTACGAGATCAGTAAGCTTGATCTGTTCTTCCGTATTGAGGATAGAGAGCTTTCCTTTAATAGACTTTGTAAACTTTCTCATAACAGGAGAAAGGTGTGAGTAGAGGATCTCACCCATAGATCTGATACGTCTGTTAGAGAGGTGGTCGATGTCATCAGCGTAGTAACCTCTCTTTTCGTTGGCGATATTCATGAGATATCTGAGTGATGCAACGAGATCGTCTGCATCGTAGATATTTGCGCTTTCGTCATTCATCGACTTGTTGAGGCCAAGCTTTGCGTTGATCTTTCTTCTCGCAACCTTACCGACAAAAATTCTTTCCTGAGTAAGGAACTGAGACTTGATATAATCGATTGCTGAGTCTGCATCGATGATTTCACCTGGCCTGATCTTTCCATAGATGTGGAGAGCAGCAGATTCGGCATCGTGCGTTGTGTCTTTCTTCAGTGCGAATTCGATGTAGTCAAAATCGTTTTCTTCAGGATCGAAGCAGTCCTTGAAAAGCTCTCTGATACTTTCATCTGTCTCATAACCGAACACTCTGAGGAGTGAGACGATCGTGAACTTTCTTGATTTATTCACTCTTGCCACGATGTTACCAGACTTTTCGATGATCACCTGCAGCCATGGTCCCTTTTCGGGAATCAGCTTGAACGAATAGGTGAACTCTTTCTTGTCAAATGAGAAGAAGATACCGTATGACCTTACAAGCTGTGAGATCACGACTCTTTCCACGCCATTGATAATATATGAGCCCCGGCTTGTCATGAGAGGGAGGATACCGATGTTTGCGCGCTTATTGAAAAGCACTTTACCAGCATTTGCATTGTCAGAAAGTTTAATTCTTCCGCTGATGATACCACCGTAGGTCATCTCCTTCTTCTTACATGTGTCGATATCTTCGATAGGTTCACCTACCTTGATGTCATCGATAAGAAGCACGAGCTTGTCACCTCCGATATCGTGAATAGGATTAATTTCCTCGAAAAGCTTTGTGAGATAGTAGTCCACAAAGTCTTGAAATCCCTTTTGCTGCATCCCTAAAAGCTCAGGAAACTCTGCGAATTTCTTAGCATCTTTGAGGAATACTCTGCCATTTCTGATCATGTGCTTATCAAATTCTTTCTCGAGTACGAAAGTTGATGGAGCAGATTTTTTCATACTTTGTTTTGCCATGAAGCGAGTATAAATGGGTAAAACCAAAACACAAAAAAGCACCAGCGGGTAATCCGTGGACTATTTTTGTCTAGCTGCTTGCTCAGTTATAAAGTGCGTATGATGTAGCATAGAGCAGATTATATTTCTATGGGGAGTAAAAATTATCACTGCTTTTGTACGGTAAGAGCATGTCTTCCTTTTGCTCTTCTTCTCGCAAGAACGGCTCTGCCGGTTCTAGTCAACATTCTTGACCTGAAACCATGCTTTCTCATTCTTTTCAGCCACTGATATTTTCTCACTCTATTTAACTTACTTGCCATTTTACAGAGTTTATAAAGTTAAAGGTTTATAAAGTATAAAGTTAAAGGTTCTTACAGTTCGGTGGAACTTTTTTCCCCAAGGGGATAACAACTTTTAACTTTACGAACTTTCTACTTATATTAGTTCGTATACGGTAATACTCCGAGTTCTCTTGCTCTGATAATAGCCACTCTTACTTTCTTCTGATGTTTTACTCTGTTTCCCATAAATGCTCTTGGCTTGATTTCTCCAAATCTTGTCATGTAATGTCTCAGAAAGTTAGCAGACTTCCGATTGATATTTTCCGGCATACCTTCTCCATTCAAGAAACCTTTCTTTACTACCACTTCTTTTGGCTTATGGTCTTCTTTCTTTTCCCATGCCTTATTTGTTTCAGCATACGATACGAGCTTTTCTTTGTCGTTCATAAGGAAGAAGGCGAATCTGATCAGGCCTTTTGTGATAGCAAATGTTGACTTCAACCCCTGGATCTTTTCACCAGGAAGCTCGAGATGATACGAGATGAAGTATGCTTGCTTCAGCTTAGCTTTTGTGATGTCATGTGCTAGTGTCAGCATTCCCATGTCATCTGTTTCAACGATCTTGCCACCGTTGTCGGCGATCAGTTTCTGGATGTCATGTACGAGTTTTCCGTGGTCGTCCTTGCTGAGCTGTGGCTGAAGCAGGATAACGAGTTCATAATGTTTCATAATGCAGTATAGTCGAGAAGATAAAGGGTGATAGGTGCGGATACATTTATAGTACCATACATCCTTATATAATAGTTTATAAAGTTAAAGGTTCTAAAGTTTATAAATGCTTCTATGAACTTTCAACTTTACGAACTTTATTAACTATAGTTTAGATGGCGAATCTCTTGAAGCTGGTGATCTCAAGCTTGCCGTTTACAAACTCTTTCACTCTCTTGCTGTCGTCCCAGATGGCTGGCTGCTCGAGGAGTACATTATCAGCAAATTCTTTGTCGAGTCTTCCGGCAACAATCTTTTCGATGATGTCAGCTGGTTTTCCTGATGATGCAAGTTCAGCACTGATGGCTTCCTTCGCAGCATTTACCTTTTCTGCTGGCACGCTGTCCATAGAAAGGAATTCAGGATTCATCGCAGCGATCTGAAGCGCTACATTTTTCGCAGCAGATTCAGCGTCGTCGCTGAGTCCCTTATAGTAGACGATAGCAGCGATCTTATCTCCAGGATGTGAGTACACAAAGGCATTTTCTGTGCGGATGAATGCGTCAGTAAGCTTAATACTTTCGCCGATCTTACCTACCACTTCATGCACGAGAGCAGTCCATTTGTTTCTAGCTTCTTCATCTGCATCATCGAGTGATGCAAAATCTTTTCCGTATGTTTTCACTTCTTCGAAGAGCGTAGCAGTAAGGTCTTTGAAAAGATCGTTCTTCGTAACGAAGTCGGTCTCACAAGCGATCTTGATGCCAACAACTCTGTCGCCATCTTTTGCTACCTTTACGATTCATTCGTTTGTCTCTCTGTCAGCTTTTTTCGCTGCTGCTGCAGCACCTTTCTTCTTCAGCCATTCAAGCGCTGCATCAAAGTCCCCATTGGCCTCAACGAGAGCTTCTTTACAGTCCTTCAATGGTGCGAAACTTGTATCTCTGAGCTTCTTCAGCAGATTCATATCAACGCTACCCATATGATTGGTGAAATTAGCAACTAAAATAATGCTATATTATATTGTCTTTTCTGCAGATGGTGTTTCATTCGAATGCACAGAGGCGTCAGTGATCTCTATCTCCACGGAAAATAAATCAATGATCCATCCGCCGACTCCTTCAAATAAAGGAAGGAAAATCTTATCCTGTGAGAATGAAGTAAATCTGCCGTCCCGCGCCTGCTTTGTGAGGATGACCCATATAGCGAGGAGCGCTGCGTACATAAGAATCGGCAGCACCTTTACGTACGGAAGAAACATCAGTACGATAGAAGGCACGAGCAGCAGAAAGAAGAGGACTCGCCGTCCCATTGCCTGTTTGCAATGAAAAAACTCATACCTCGTCATCTTTCCTTGGGTGAGCGAGATTACGATTCCCCATAAGAAGTACATCAATATGCTTTTCTTTCTTTCCAAAGCACTTGGTACATAATTCTGCGAAATCAGCTGATCTATCTCGGTCTGCTCTGCGGCCATACACTATGCGTTTAAGATATATGAGAGTCCGTAATGAAGGCTCTGGTAACTATCGATATTTGCAACAACAAGGCTTTCTTTGTCCCGCCGTGTATCAAAATTTGTTGACGCGATAACGATATTTTCAAGACCAGTTTTATCGAGTTCCTTCACAAATTTCATCATAGATTTTCCGTCAACCACGATCACAAGATCAGGTCTTTTTCTCAGGTTCTTTACACCTTTATATATCATTTCCACCTTCTTAAGCTGCCTTTGATTGGTAAGCTGTTCCTTCTTGGTGAGCTTATGAAAGTCTTCACTTTCGATGAACGATCTGAGCTCATTCATTCATTTAATTCTTGTGATGAGTGTGTCAAAGTTCGTAAGGAATCCTGCAGGCACTTTGTAGTTAAGGTAGTGAAACCCTGACTTCTCAGCCATAGCGGCGATTTCTTCAGTATAGAGACTCTTTTCACAGATGACAAGAATTTCTTTTCCTGCTTTCTTTGCTTCCTGAAACTTTGCTTTTGCCTTGTCCAGCTGAGTGACGATCTTATCTGGATCGATGATAACAAGACCGTTCTTGATATCAAGCCAAAATGATCTTGTCTTCGTGCTGGCAAGCTTCTTGATGTTTCCGATATGCATGTGGGCGTTGAGTACGTCCTGCTTCGTAGCTGCCATATAAAGTTACAAGTAATGAAGTTAAAAGTGCATCGGTTCAACCTATCCAGCGGGAAGCAGTGCTTCACTTATGCCGTAAAGGCGAGTGTATTGAGTATAAAGTCACAAGTGAAAGGTTATAAGGTTCAATAGAACTTTTATACTTTCAACTTTACGAACTTTGAACTATTTAAGGTTAACAGTCGCACCAGCTTCCTGGAGCTTAGTCTGCATAGTTTCACCTTCTTCCTGCTTTACGTTTTCCTTGATAACTACTGGAGCCTTTTCTACGAGGTCCTTAGCAGCCTTAAGGTCGATATTCATGAGCTCTTTCACTACCTTGATAACTGCAATCTTCTGCTGACCAGCGTCAGTGAGTTCTACATTTACGCTATCCTTAGCAGCTCCGCCTTCGTCACCGCCTGCAGAAGCTCCGCCAGCAACTACCATAGCAGCTGCAGTTACGCCAAATTCTTCTTCAAGTGCTTTCACGAGATCAGCGAGTTCAACCGCTGTAAGTTCTTTAACAAGATCAAAGATCTTCTGTGCTTTATCAGTTAATGCCATTGTCGTTTGTAAAATAAGAGATATAAATGAAGCAATTATGCTTGTTGTTCTACATTAGTTTCTTGCGTGTTTCCTTCTGGAGCGCTTTCTGGTGCTGCTTCAGTAGTTGCTGCCTCTTCGCTTGCAGGTGTTTCACTGCTAGCTGCCGGAGTAGTCGCTGCGGTTGCAGCTGATCCGTCCTTTTTCGCGATAGCATCGAGTGTGCCAACGAGTTTTTGTACTGGATGCTTGAGAAGGAAAAGGAATTTTCCAACGAGCTCTTCTTTTGAAGGAAGTGTCGCGAGCGCACCTACGTAAGCTGCATCTTTCCATTCTTTTTCGAACCGTCCTCCGACGTATTCAAATCCATACTTCTTGTCTGCTTTCTTCAGAGACTTAATGTACTTTTGTACTTCCTTGAGAGGAGCGTACTCATCACTTGTCGAATAGAGGGCAACGATTGCTCCGTCTAGCGTCTTGTGTTCTACCGTCTCATATCCCGCATCTGCGAGCGATCTGAGGAAGAGTCTTTTTCTCACGATATTGATCTTTCCGCCTACGTTGTCGAGGCCGATTCTCAATGCGTTAGACTCATTTACCGGGATCCCTGATTGTTTGAGGATCACGACGTTAGAAGCTGATGAGAGGTCCTTTCCGTACCCTTGTACAAGCCCTTTCTTCTGGTCTTTTGAAATAGCCATTGCTTGCCCATCATATAAAAATAAAAAAATGTTCCTTGAGGCTGGAACGAGGCTGACAAAAAATATTGCAGTGCAATCTGATCTGTAGCCAACTACCTCGGTAGGAGATTAAGTCCTGAGTATCGGGACACCTACTGTCTTTAATAATTGGTGGTTTGAAACGATTGCTCGATTCACAAAATACTATAGGGAATTCCTATAGTATTTCAAGGTCTTTTTATCGTTATTCTGCTGATTTCTCGGCTGTGTCGCTGTTGTTTGATTTTGCTATCAGCGGAGTGCTGGCCTGTATCTCAACACTGCCGAATTTCTTGAGAAGATACTCATCGATATCTTCGGCCTTTGCAACGTTGTTACTTGATTTCACATCAGATTTATTGAGAGCATAGGCGAGGAACTTACGCATCTTTTTGCCGGTTTCGCCCGGAGCGTTGAGGATGTCGCTTTTATTCTTGTCGTATTCTTCCTGGGTGATTTTTGATCCTTTTATCATAAATTCTCTAAACTTCTCATTGTCCATGAGTTTCGTGAAGGTACTTCTAAACATAGCGCCCTGTGACGAAATATTTTTCGCGCCGAGAATCTTCCTGAGCTCCTCGAGCATTGTATCCGGTTCGCCTCTTGCTGACCTGATAAGCTGTGTTTGTTCCATAAGACTGATATCTTTGTTTGCTTCGAGTTCATCCTCCTTTATGCCAAAGACTTTTTTTGTCGTCTGTCCAACTCCGGAACCAAAAAATCATGTTCTCAGCTTTTCGGTCTGGTCTTGTACCTGCTGTGCCCTAAACCCGCTTCCGGTCAGTGAATCCATCGTGTTGTCCTTGGTTTTCTTGATCGACGCAAATGATGCCATCTGACCTCCTATAGGGATAACATTGGCGTTTGTTACAAGCTTCTCTGACCATTTAAAGATGTTGTCAGCAGCACCCTTAGTGAACTTCGAGAACGATGCACCTATCTTGATGAGCGACCGAATCAATACAACAGTGAATCACGTGATGATAAGGTAGCCAATCATACCTCCTACAAAATTACCGACATCTTTGAAGAGGTTGCCGTCGACGCTGATCTCTGTTCCGCTGTTGAGATCTCTGAGCGTTGATGTCTGGCCTTCTGCCTCGATCTGAACATTTTCAATGGTTTCAGAAAACGTCGTGCCTGCCATCTGGTTGCCGGGATCTCCGCCGAGCACATAATACATACCGATACTAAGGATCATCACGAGAGAAAGAGAACCAATCATCACTACCGGCTGAAAGATGAGACTCAAGACATCACTGATCTTGCCAAATCACAGTTTTTCGCCTGCAGTCTTTACCACTCACGGCGTCGACTTGTCATCAAATGACCATGCGATGGCCGCGAGAGGAGCAAATGCAATCCATATCCAAAGCCTGAATATTCTGATAAGATTTATGACAATGAGTACGAGCATCGGCACACAGAACGCAACCACCAAGAAGAGTTTGATAAACAGACCAATAGAGAAATTTTTAACATCAGTGATATCAGCATTGGTGATGTCGTAGTCCTGAAATCTGAAAATACTTGCGCCCATGAACATCAGCGGACCGCTCATATCATTAAATTTCCCGAACATGTCTTCAATAGTCTGTGTTCACGTATGCGTCTTGATGAGTGGCTCATTATCCTTGAAACTAACCTCTACTTTGCTTGGCACAGTAACTGCAAGCTGCATCATTTTTCCTTTGCTGAGCTTATCAGTTGATCCCTGGATAAACTGCTGCGGGAATGCGCCAACGGCAGCTGTGGCGATATTTGCCAGATCGACAAATGCACCCATGATGAACCGGCTCATCTGGATCAACACGCCGGCTATCAGGTATCTTGGAAGTACTTTCTTGATCTCGAATGCGTCTTTGGTGAAGAACGCCTTGAGGATCCCAAAGAGGAAAAGGAATCCGAGCATGAAATTCGCGATGTTCTTCATATAGTTCCGGAGCTTGAACAGTGCACTGTCGAGATGGATGAACGTCCCGTAGATGAAATCATTGGACATGAGTTTCCCGGCGAGGAATGCAAGCAGCATCCGTCACCGTGATAGGAATTTAAGGATAGTATTGAGCAGTTCAGTGAAAACAGATATATCACCTTCCGCAGCAAAAGTGGGACGTACCCGAAGAAGGCAAATAGTCCCTATCAATATAATGACTCACTTTATATGCTGCTTATGCATGATTATGGGTTAGATGTGTTACCAGATGAAGTCTGCTTGCCCGCCGCCGGAGTAGTTGGTGCCGGTGTAGGGTTTGTATTTGGATTTGTTGCCGGAGTTACAGGCGTAGCTGGTGTATCTGCCGACGCTGCTGGTTTCTCTGTGGGTTTTGCCGTAGGTGTTTCTCCAGTCTTTTCCGTAGCATTGAGCCGCTTGTCAAATGACTCGCTTGGTGTGATCTTTCCATCATCTCTCATCTTTTTCATGGTTGTTTTATCCATGACAGGGAGGAGAGCTTTCCGTGCTGTTTCATCAGTATGAGGAATAGGTGCTGCAGATCACTTCTTTGTTTGCATGAACCCATTCTTCGTCATCGCATACTCTGACTCATTATCAGTGGTGGTAAATGTATTTCACTTCTGTGTGCCAGTAACGATCGGTGCTGGACCTGCGTTAGCTACCACCTGTTCTATATGCTGAGTGATCTTGTTGTCGAGATCGTCTCTACCAGAGTAGAGCGATTTGATCTCTTCGGGTGAGAGTCCAAGACCTCACTTTCCATCTGCTGTTTTTGGAGCAGCAAGGTAGTGGAGGAACTCCGGATCTTTAAATGCGCTATCGATGCTCTCATATGCCTTTCCATTATTCAGTTTATTAGGACTGGTTTTTGCAACCTCATTGATAAGATCAAGACCTTCATTGCCGAACTGTTTCAGGTCAAGCTGGTTCCCGCTCATACTGATGCCGGAACTAGGTGAGTTGTAGAGTGCTCATCCGGTGCCAACGAGAGATGAAAGTTCTCTTGCTGCATCGCCGGATGTCTTAATCTTTTCTGTTGAAGCTTTCAGTGCCTTCTTTCCTTCGCCGACCTTGCCGGTGAAGTTCTTCTGAAGGATGTTCTCGATTGTAGGTGAAACAACCGTATTCGCATTTCTTGCAGCAGCAGAGTCGATAGAGTTGCTGATCTGTCTTCCCGCATTTTTCATCGCTGCAATACTTGTACCACCTCCGATAGGAATGATGTTTGCTGTAGTCACTAAGTTCTTCGCAAACTTATCCATACTGTTTACCACACCGCTGGTAAATGCTGTGCTTTTCATCGTTGCCATAAGGATCGTCCGCATCAGACCGATACCAAAGATGTTGAGGATAAGCCATGGGAAAAAATCAAGCATACCGGATACACCAATATCCTGCGAAGGAGTATCCAGGCAGAGTGTCGTTACAACGAGATTGATACATGTCTGATTTCATTCTGCGTAGGTGCCCATACCGATCTTATCGAGACTGTCGCCTTTCGTTAGTCATTCGCTAAGGACTGACAAGAAAACGATACTGATACTGATCGCAAACGTTGCCATCACCGGGAGAAAGATCATAGAGATTGCATTTTTTATACCGAATTTCTTCAGATCGCCGAGATTGAACTCAAAGACTTCACTGAGCACGAGGATAGGTGAAAATGCGATCGTTACCCGGAGTACAGCAATTCTGATGATTAATACTACACACAATACGAGCAGCGGTATGAGATACGCAATACCGATGATTGCTTTGATAACTGCTTCAAGGGTCATAGATCATGTCGATTTATTGACGTTCACATGGATGCTGCCGAGATTGAGCAGACTTCCGTAGAGCGAGTAGAAAGCTCCCTGATATCCTTTCCCTTTGTCTGCGATGTTTGAGACTGTCTGACAGAGAGAATTGGTGTCACAGTTGTTATCGCTTCTAAATTCTTTTTGTGAGTCAACAAGCATAGTCTTGAGTTCGGCTGATCATGGCTGGATGAGCTTACCATCGCTATATGTCTTACTCATCACATCATTGCCGAATATACAGTATTTTTGATTGATCTGATCCGGCCATTTCACATCGGTATTTCCTATGTTTTTTCCTGTTGCAGTAACACCAAAGACTGCACCCCAGTCGTCGCCCCGCAGCATTTTTTGGTTCTGTACTGCACATGGAAGATAGTACTCTCCCTGCTTGGTTGGATAGGTATAGAGGATAACATATCCTTTCTCGGTGGTCATCGTGTTACCGATGTCTGAAATCTTAAGATTTGTCTTTAGTCCGAAGAGCGGCTTGTTTCCGACCTGCTCCTGCTTGAGTAGCTGCAGCGGCAGACCGCCGATACCGACCGTTGCTACCGTAGAGAGGTCAACGAGCGCTCCCATAAGAAACCGGCTTGCCTGGATACCGATACCTGCGATAAGCAGCTTTGAAATCATACCCATCGGGTTGACTGCCTTGTTGCCAAAATTGAAAATGTACTTCAGTATCGACCGAAGGAAGAGGAATCACAGCGCAAAGTTTGAAAAGTTCTTGACGATATTCCAGAATGTGAAGAGCGCTGAGTCAAGCTGGAAGTAACTTCCGTACACCATGCCGTTATCGAGCGCAAGTCCGGCTAGAGCAAGGAACGGCCAAAGGAGGAGGTAGATCACTTTGAGGATGATCTCAAGAATCTCTGCGAAGTCCTCTTTGGTTTCCGTGGTGCTAGTCGGAGTAGATGACGGTGTGACAAAGCCATTGATCTGATTAGTTGTTAACGGCGTTTGTGCAGGCAACGGCATCACTCACATCATATTTGCTGTAGCCTGTCACTGTAATCAGAAAAACATGCTCACTCCGAAGAGTGCGGCGAGGAATCACTTGAAGAAATTTTTGCTATGTGTTTTTGCGTTCATAGACGTCCGTTTGATAAAGAAATAGCTCTTTATCTAAGTATACAGACGGCAGGTTAGAAAGACGAATTATGGATTACGAAAGGATGTGGAGCTCGTCTAAAAGTGTGCGATATTTGTCAAAATCGTTTCATGTTCTTGACATAATGAATTCTTTAACGATAATCTTTCGGTCGATGAGACTTTCCTGGAGATTTTTTTGAGCAGTTTCGAGAGTAAATGACATATCAGCACCATACGCCGATTTTCTCTTGATAGACCACTCTTTAACGATATTGAAAAGTTCCGGATCGATGTTCTCCTGCAGGTTCTCGTATCAGACCGTCTCCGAAAGGAGAGTGATATTTGTCTGCGCGAGTGGATAGTCGGTAGTATCCATAACAACGGATCGGATACCACCAAACGTCTCCTGTATCTTTGCATCAATATGTTTTCTGTGCGCGGTAATCATCTGAGGAGTAATGCGGGTTTCTGTATCAGCTTGCAGTATAATATAGGGATTGATCGCAATCTGTTTTGCCTGTATGGTGTGCGACTTCGTATCCCACTGATAGAAAAATTTATGGTGGTCCTGCTCAAGCGGCGATGTGTACCGGATGCTTCATGTGCAGAAATAATTTTTGTACGTAAACGGCATATGGATATGCCCGGAAATTAGCGTAACGTTTTTATTGTCTAATATGTCAGGGCAAAGCGCGATGTCTCTATAGTCAAAAATGGCTTGCTGACCAGGAAATTTTGTGTCTGCGATATAATAATGATGAATGATGGTCAGGTCAGTATGCTGCTGGATATAATGATGTAATATCATATTTATTTCCCCGCTCAAACGTTCATTGCTGTTTTTCGAGGCGAGGAGATTTTTCACCGTCTCATTCACATTCTCTCTATCAATTCCTTCCGGTAGAGACACATGTTTCGAAAAAGGAAAAAAGAGTATCTTTTTTCCCTCGATCTCATGGACTTCGGGTGTAGTGATAAAGCGGATCGTATGCTCACTGTTTTGTGGCAGCATGTCAGCAATTTTTTTGCCTTCTGCGTAAACAAACTGTTGACCGATCCGGTCGTGATTTCCCGCAAGGATATACACATTTTTGCCTTGTTTCCATAGTCAGAGAAACAGGTCAAAAAGCATCCCGAGCGCCTTGCGGTCATAACTAAACATATACATATAATCACCCATGAAAACGATATTTTTTTCATGCGAAAAAGCAGTGACGTAGTCCTTTATCGCGTCGAGTATCTGGTTGCTGTACTTTGTCGTTATATGGATGTCGCCGATGAGAAGCATATCCCTACAATATAGATTGTAGATGATATTTGCAAAACGAAAATCCTATTGTTTTGCCTTCTGGATTTTCTTTTCTAAGTTGCCGGCAGTAGTGTTGATGCCATTGAGAGTTTCGCCGACCTGCTGCCGAAGTTCGGCGTTTTGTTGCATGAAGTCGCTGATGGAATTGAGCATGTCGTTATTAAGCGTTTTTGCGAGATCCTGTGGTAATGTTGGCTCGATAGATGTTGCTGGAGCAGGAGATGGGTTGTCAGCAAGATCCTCAGCTGCCTGCTGTTGTTTTACCGGATTTGACAGAACAATATACTTGTTCTTTTCCTGTCCGATATTTCCTTCGGTATACGTACCCTGGCGGGCTTTATCAGCACTTGCTGTTTCCTGGGACTTTTTTGCCTCTTCCTTCTCTTTGTTCGTCTCCGAGTCGTATATAGGCTTAAATGCGATATTCATGTCAAATGAGAGTATTTGATTGAGTTTTATCTTAGAAAGCGATGTGTCGAGGAATTCTTTCGTTCTTGTGTGTTTCATCAGCTGCCCGGAGTTTCTGAGAGCAGTAAGCACTGCATTGATCTCATCGACGATCTCTTCAACACTCTTGACTGATTTTCCTCCGATCACTTCTGTTTGTGTGGTTGGCACCGTACAAACGCTGATGCCGAAAATGCCATTGTCGCTATACTTAGTTCAGCAGAGACATTTCGCGACGCAGACTGCTTTATCGGCTGGTGCAAGCGCGTCACACTTTGATATACATGAGTTAGCAGCTTCATTCGGATCAGGGCTATTATTTCCATTACTTCAGTTTCCACCATTGGTTCACGATGCGGGGGCTCAGAGATTGCTCACTGCAGTGAGTGTGCTATTGTTGTTCTGCATTTCCGGCGATGTAAGGGCACTGTAGAGAGCGGCCGGAGCATTTATGGCAGTATTGAATGTATCAAGTGCCTGCTCCAGACTTGTTGCCTCTACAACCTGGTTTGCTGAAATTTGTGCCGGTGTCAATACAGGCGTTGCTGGTGTCGTACCGGTAGGAGCAACACAGACGAGACCTTGTGAAGTAGTGCTCGTACTTAAGGTCACTGAAGTGGTTCATTGATTTCCTGCAGCTGTTCCGGCCTTGAGAGACTGATGGAACATAGTGAGCTGCTGGAGCGCTTTTGTCTGAGCAGACGTCTGTGACGATGCTGAAAGTGCTGTTTTTGCTCATCCAGCAGTAGCTGATGAGGTGGTAGTACTTATAGATGCATTGCCAGCTATGCCTGCTTTCACTCCTGCAGATGCACCTGCACTTACAGCGGATTTTACCGTGCCGCCACCGATAGCTCATAGAGAAGCTCACGCTACTGTGCCTGCTGATGCAGAACCTGCGCTAACGCTTCAGTCTGCGGGGGCTGCACTTCCGTTATTATTACTGTTGCTGCCGGCACTGCTGAAAGCGACATTGGTGCCGCCATTACCGCTCGGGTCAAAGAATGTAAAACTGCCGCCAGCACCTCCAGCTCATGGGAAATCATACAGAATTACCTGTGGGGCAGCGGTGTTGGACTTGAAAAGCACATCGCCGATGAGCTGCATATCCAGGAGCAGATCGTACGGACTGTCGTCCAGTGAGCCATTGTAGAAAATATCGTCGCCGTGGTTTGCTGCGTCGAGTGTCTGCTGTTTGACAGTGATACTGATGGTATTATTGTATGCCTGCTGTACGACCTGTCTGCAGAGCGGGTATGTTTCCTGTGTATATGCCTCAGCCAGCTGACTTGCAGAACTTGGCTCTTGTCTCTTCGCACACTGAGCGACCCTGATGCAGCTTCTGACCAAAGCTTCATTGTCGACGCTAAATGCAGCCTTGCCAGCAAACCCTGCAAACGATGCATTCATGATCGGATCACTTGCGACGATGTTAGACACATCTGATGGCGTCAGCGAGCACTCGTATTGTGCATTGAGGTTTTCTGCAACGCTGCTGAAAGCTTCCGAGATACTGCCGAGTGCATTCTTTCTTGCAAGCTTATAAGCATTGTCATAGACATTGCCCCCTTGTGAAAGACTTTTGGTAAGCGATTTGAAGCCATCTTCCTGTGCGCGGAGATACGCCTGCTGGATAAGTGTATCAACAGGTAAGATAGAAACGCCGTATGCCGGAGAAGAAAGCAGCACGAAACATCCCATCAATGCGATGGTAAGAAGAGAAATGAATGATGTTTTTTGCATTACTGCTTTTTTCATAGGGAAGAGATAAGATAAATGTTATTGTTTCTGCTGAACGTTTCTCAGTTTATAGTAGAGCTGGTGGATCGGGGTGTATATTTGAAGCAGTGATTTTCTGAAGGTGACGATGTCTTCGTAGTAGGCAAGGAGTCATATGTGTACCGGAAAGGTGGCCTGCATGTTCTGGAGCGTCTTTTCAGTATACGCGACCGCTTCCTGACTTAAGCTCATCTCCTGAATCAGACGAGTTGTTTCCTGATCAGCCTCCGTTGATGTGTCGCTATAGACACGGAATCTATTGTATTGCGGATATTGGAGTCTGTCGGCAGCGAGACTGATAAAGAGTTTATAGAACAGTAACTCGTTGTAGAGGACATTATGGAACGAATCCCAAGCAGCTGTATTGAGCTTGGTATTGTCAAATGCGCAGACGAGAAACTCCTTGGAATCCTTTGGACATTCCTTTCACTGGGGTATGATGATTTTCTTCGCGTCGACATAGACCGTCTGGTCTGCCATCTGTTGTGCCTGGACAATATACTGTGAAAGAATCTGACGGGTCTGCGGGTGAAGACATGGTGCTTCTTTGTCCGACCCGACTCTGTCACCGAGGAAAGCGACATCCTTGCTGCCACAGATGCTGTCACCCGGGCCGAAGTAGGTGTCAGAAAATGATTTGATGGACTCTTCGGTGGAAGTTCACTGAAAACTATAGAGCTGAGAGAGTTTTGCTTTACTCAGATCGTTCATAATGATAGCAAAGAGGCTTGGGATGAATACTGACATATCACATGAGGTCATGTCGCCGTCCCATGTACATCCTCCAACTCTTGCGTCATCCCGGTCAAATGATGTGATGAGATTCTTGATGCTGTCAGATCTGTTCTTACTCTTAGTACAGAGGATTCCGACAAAAAACGATTGTTTCGGATCATAATACAAGCCTTCCGCGGCCGGATCCCTGAATCATTGTGCATCTGCTGTTGCTTCACAATATGCATCGATCAGTCACTGTCTTGACTGATTGCTGCTGACACCATTGTCTACATTGCTGATCAGATTGTTTACAAATCCCTCCTTAGTCGTATCATCCGTATAGACCTTTTTTGCAGTTGCTCAAAAAATGATCACATTTGCGATTGCAATGGTGAGCAGGGCAATAAGGATAATCCAGAAGAGTTTACGATTTTTTTTCATAGGAGAGAAGGATTGATTAGTAATAACAAGTTCCTCATAGATTGCTGCATTGGTTTTCACATGCTTTACCAAGATTCTGCGTGATGCTTTTCGCTTTCTGGGCATTGCCGATTATATTGATCGAGCTATAGAGCATGATGCTGACACGTGGAATGTTCCTGGTCACCACGAGCGGATCAGCTAAGACATGCTGCTGCCATGACTTCCTGCTTTGAGCAAGTGTGCTATCAACGCTTCCCATGAGATTTGCGTACAGTTTTTTTGAGGTCAGTGCGGTAGAGATATCTTTGCTTCTGTTCTCGCTGACCATCGCTGCCGGGATGCTTATAGGGGCACGCTGATTGTCATTTTTCGTATAGAACTCCTTGACGTCATTCATCTCTGATTTCAGTGAGTCTCCAAGACGGGTCATGCTGTTTGCAAGTGCAGATGATCACTCTTTATTTGCCATAGGACCTTCCAGTCCGTAGAGTCATCTCAGCAGATCGTTCTGTTTGTCCTGAAAGCCTGCCTGTTGGCATTTGACATTGCTTTGCTTTGCGAATGCGCACTTGAGTCTCTCGACCGCCTTAGTAAATGTCGTGATTGCTTCTTTTGTTTCTTCCTTAGCATTAGTGCCTATCTGAGACATATTTGCTCCAAATTTCTTGTAGGTTTCATCACACTTATTGATACCTCTGGTACATGCATATTCAGCTGCAAGCGATTCATAATTGATCGCAGTAAGCGTGATACCAAGCGATCCGCCATGCTTTTCAGAGAATACATTGAACCCATCGGTATTGCCTCCAGCGATAAATCTCTTATATGCCTGATTGAGATCCCGTAGTCATGCGATGATGGCAGTGGCTGATGTCGACGGCTCTCCAGTGACGGCGATAAACGCATCACTTCTTTGTCCATACTTATTGAAGACATCTTTAATTCTCTGCTGATACTGCGGTACATTGGCGATGAATACACCGGCATCACCCATATCAAAGAGTGTGTCAGCGATATCCTGGTCGAGCTGATCAAGCTTCTCCCAGTCTCTCATCAGCGCTTTTGAGTTGGTCATCACCTGGAGCTCCTGACGGGTGCTTGATGCTATGATCTGTTTTCCTATCGTTCCCATCAGCACGCTGTACGTGACGGCAGTCTGTCACTTTTGATTGAGGTTGCTTGCAATACGGTCGAGAACATTGGCATTGTTATTGTTCTGACTAGTTGTCTGCTTCCTTTCATTGGCGATGGTCTGAAGAGTCTGGATTATCTCATACGAAAATTCAATATACTGGTCGATTACTGGTGAGGTGCTGGTGCACGTCACACATGTTTCTTCTGCTGCAAAAGCCGGGGTGTAGACAACACCAAGAAGAGAAACCAATCCAGCTAAAGCACACAGTAGTTTTTTCATCGAGAGAGAAGAGATAAAGTGTTATCCGGCAGAGCACATTCTTGTTCATTCCTGCACTTTGCCGTTTACCGCAGAGAATGATTCGTTGACACGGGAGAACTTATCGATCAGCGTTCACCATCTTGTTTCGAGGAGATAGCTCTTCGTATAGGTAGACCGGACGTCATCCATGAGAGTATTTGTCTTTCTTACCATAAGTGTCTGTATATATGTCATTTCGTCTTCAATACGCTTTCTCGCCATAGATTCACATGCAGACTGGTTGTAGCGGCTGTTGAGATCACTGGAAGCTAAGAAGAACTTACGAGTGATACATGCCGACTGCATACACACTGCAGTATATCTTGCAGCCAGATCCAGATCATCATAATTCTTTATCTCACAGGTGTCTTCAGTTAGATTTGGCTGGTACCACTTTGCTGGCTGCCGCACATCAACAAACGTATTCTGAATACTCACGGGCACTTTCCCTTTCCCGCTGTCTGTCCGTTCTTTCACTTTCATAAACCATGCATCGGCCTTGGCATCTTTGCTGCCATCGATCTTATTATCCAATTTGAAGAACCCTCTACTGACCAGCTGGTCGAAAATATATGGGCTTTCCGGATTGGTTCTGCTTTGTGCAACACTTTCACATTTGTCTGTCACGACGCCGATCTGGCAGCAGTATGCCTTAAGGTCAGTCATAGCGCTTTCCATATCATCTCTGGTGAGCGGAGCGGTGATGTTCAGATTGAGACTATCAAGTGCATTGTACGATGGATTTCCCACAAGGCTGCAATCATAGAGCAGATCAGCAAAAGCTGACCCGCTCAGTGATGCGAGCGTGCTTAGTGAGGCAATACCGATAAGTTTCCATCGTGTGCTGGTGCGCATGATATTATGGTAATGGCTGAGGAATAAAGCGAGTAGTTGCTACTTCGGTGCCGTTACGGTCGTAGAAGATGATCGTAATAGCTCCTTCTGTATATGTATATGTTCCGACAAAATCATTTTTATACGTATCCGGTATCCGGATAGCTCCCTGTGTGCCGATATAAATCTGACACTGATTCTGCTTATCGGTCACACAGACGCCGTTGGTAAATGTTTGTCCGTATCCGTCATTGAGCTTCTTCTGTCCCCATACAGCACTATTAGAGATAGTAGTGTTGAGCGCTGTTTGTCCTTTGAGCACGACAGAGAAGAGCACCTTGCCGGAAGACTTTTCCTTGATAAGTAATGTTGGTATATTTGATGTGAACACAACCTGTATATCTATAGTGTCTTTAACGGCAGCATCAAGTGATATTTCACCGCTGATCTTGTCTATTGTTCCGATACGTGTGCCGGCAGAGTTGTTGAGTGTCAGCAGATCATTTTTGATGAAGACGCCTCACTTCAGTGCCTGCTGGTTAAACCCAAGCGGGAAGAGTGACATAATCTGCTTTGTAGTATCGATGCCCGTCAATAATGTCCAGACCCCGTCTCTTTCTCTTTCGAAAATCACCTTACCTGCATCCAGACCTTGAGAGATAGAGGTATCGATAAGGCTCGATGTCTCATCAGGACGCTCTACTTCAGTGATGGCGATCTCCGGTTTCTGCCGCATCATATTGATCGTATGTGTTCCCTTGTTTCACTGATTATCCTGTGCGCTGATAACAAAGGTATCTTTGTCGGTCTTATAGACCATATTGCTGACAGTCGTCTTTCCTCCTGGCGATGTCTGCGTGTTGCCGTTTGCAAATGCGATGGTATTGTCCTTCACGCCGCTGTCATCAGTCCATTCAACAGCAAGATGATAGGTATTTCCCGCAACCGGCTGAAGTGAGAATCCTTCTCCTTCGAGCATGCTGTTCTTTGCCCTGATGAGTTTCACTGTAGCCACCGGTCACATATTGTCTCCTGCGACCTGTATACCGGCAACTTCCTGATGAGACCATGGTGAAATCTTCTCCATGAGTGTTCATCTTCTGTTGAGTGTTCTGCTGCCTAGTTTTGCTACCGAGATATACTGCCATGCTCTTGGAAGATCAGTCAGTGTGAGGCCGATAGTCACATCACTCGTATCAAAGTATGAGACAGTATGAATACTGCCATTTTTTACGAGGTCAGACACTCTCTTCTGTCACCCGAAGATTTCGCTGTAAAGGAAGAGTCCGTCAAGGTTAGTGCCTGATGCAAGCACGAGTACATATTTGGTATTGTTCTTGTGCAATCCAAGGTCATTTCTGTTTGCCACTTTCTCGGTCATCTGTACCACATATCCATCGATATGATTATTGTCCCACTGGAGGGTGATGGTATCAAAACTCTGTCCTGCGATAGAGAATCACTGAGGAGCAACGGTATTATCCCAAAGCTTAAATGTGCTTCCAGCTACAGAAAGCCGTCCGCCTCTTTTCATCGCTTCTGCAACATCGTTTGGCGAGTCAAATGTCGGCGTGCGGTACAGACGCGTAAAGATCGTCGCATTCTGTGCTTTGTTCGGATCAGCATGCTTGATCCGGATCTGTTTCTCATTCCGCATGAGAAGATCTTTCTTGCCATCACCATTGAGGTCAAGCTGGGTGTTGTTTTCTGCAAGTGTATCGATGATGTCATCTCTGTTGACGACATTCACCATATCACCATTTGTATCTTTTACAAATACTCATTTTACATACTGGCTGATATCAGACTGCGCGCTAGCAGGAGTCGTTGATCCACCGTGATTATGTCATCCGCCACCTGCACTAGCTGCAAGGAGTACGGGCTTCTGCGTATCAGTCACCGCTAGAGCTTCTTCATTTTCTGACAGCGCTTCGAGTCCTGCATGTACTGCACTGCGAGTAGTGTTTACATAGTTCTTCGTCTCATTGTATGTCAGGAGTGACATGTTGAGCTCTTCAGCAGAGTATTTCTGCAACGCGCGTGAGAATCCATCCATCACTGTCTTGTTGAGTTCAAAATAGCTCTTTGTTGGATGAGGTTCTGATTTGATCGTATCTACAACATGCTGATTTGCTGTGAAAAGCGTGGTGCCAAGTGATGCGGTTTCAGCATCATCACTGACGAGAGTCGTCTGTAGTGACTGCACGAAACTATCATAGTCGTTACTAATCTGTTCTTGGAGGTCACTGATCTCTTGTTTCTTTTCATGAACAATTGTCGTTGCCTGTTCGCGTACAGCTTCGATACCCTCGATATTGATAGCGGTCTCAGCAGGAGTATTCATAAATGTCACAATATTATGCAGCTTTGCTTTTCTCGTGACCGATGTGTCTACCTCCTGGAGTGCATGAAGCTGTGTAAGCAGATCAAGACGTCCGTCATTGGTATCATCATACTGCAGATCCCATCTATGCGGCCGGTTATAACCTTGGAGATTGAGTGAACCGTTCACATTTCCTTGATCAACGGTATTCTGCATTGTATCTGAAGCTTCAGATGATGCTTCTGATACTGCACTGATATTCTCTGTTACGACACTGTTGAATACTTCATTCGTATTATTGTTGATCTGTTGTGCGAACTGATCAAGAAGATCGTAGATTGCATTGAAGTTGAACTGCATCGTAATATAGGTATCGATCTGGATATCAAATCACTTGAGCGGCGGCTGGATCTTTGTGATGCTCAGCGAATCGAATGGCTGCACTTGTCGGCTTCTCTGGGTCATCTGTTCTATTCTTGTCTTTACACCTTTTTCTGCGACGAGTCCGATTCCTCATTTCACGATACAGAACACCTTTGCGATAAACTCTGCCACTTTCAATGTCTGCTGGATCTGCGGAGCAATCTTTGGTATGCGCGGAGCCGGAGGAAGTGTCGGCAGATTTAACTCGATATTTGGTATGAATGATGGGAGTTCCGGTAATGTCGGAGGAGCAGGCAACACAGGAATATTTGGTATCGCGACATTGAGATCAGCATCAAATCCGGCCGTTGGAGGTGATGGAAGATCAGGCAGTCTTGGAAGCGGTACATTCACTGGTACGAAATTGAACTTTGGCAGCAGGATATCCATGCCAAGATTTATATGCGAAAGATCGATATTGATGTTCGGTATCCTAAAGCTCGGTATCGGTAATATCGGTAGGTTGATACAGAGGAGGCTGAGCGTGCATGAGTAGAAGTCGTAGTTGTCTACCTTACACTTACCACACTTTGTCTTTCGGTTCACTGAGAAGTCAATGATTACCTGCCATGTCTTCACTGCACTGATAAGTAGGATGATTGCGTCAACATATTGCTCAAACCTTCTTGCGTTGAGTTGCAGCCAGTTGGTAATACTGTAGGTAAATGTGGATACGGTATCAGCAACTTCCGTAAGATATCTCTGAGAAACACCAAGCCATTTGTTCAACTCTATAGGGAACTTTCTGTATTGCTCAAGCGTGTTAATGTTTTGCTTTAGAGCTCTTGCAACCTGGGCAGATTTGACACTAACATCAAGGTAACTCTCGAGTTTCTGCTGACATGCGCTCTTTTCAAACGCATTCGTATAGCTATCACATCTTCCTTCGAGATCCTGTGCAGCCATATTCCGGTCCTGGATAACCTTCTCGTTTCTGGTCGTCCGGTCGTTCAAATATGCCTTATACTTCGTAATGTCTTCCTGTGCGATAAACGGCACCTGTACATTGATATTTTTCGTATTTACATTGATCAGCGGTACGTTCTCGAAGAGCGATGAAAGTGCATCAAACGGATTTGATACTGCATCGCTGTTCTGTCTCATTCCCTCCTTGCTGAAGAGACTCTTCACCACTCATTGCCTTGATGACGGTCATGGATCGGTTTGTGATTTTGTCTCATTATAGAGCTGACCGAGCTTATCGAGCGAAAGATTATCAAATCCTTCAAATAATGTCGACAGATCCGGCAGATAGAGATTGACCTGCAGATTGGTGAGGTTATTGATGATATATCTCATCTGGTTGTCGAGCCATTTCTGTACGATACATTTTACCAGTCCTTTCACATTTCCTCACTGGATCTGGAGATTGATAGCTGTTCCTCATTTTAGCGTTTCATTTCCCACTGAAGGCATCCCTACGGAGACAGCTCTCGGTTCCTGGTCGAAATAGACGAGTCCTCACATATATCCTCCTCAAGGGATAGCAGAACTCATCGGAGTAGCATTATTACTATTATTATTGTTGTTGTTGTTGTTGTTTCATCCGTTTGATGATGAAGGAGATGTCAGTGCAAGCGGTGAAGCCGGCTTGCTTGGATCATTGGTCGGACGGTTACACGTCCCTCACTGTGCGAGGTTGTACTGTCGTGATGGTACGGTAAGCTGTGCAGGTTCAGGAGTGTTGTTATTTTTGTTCTTTCAGAAATTCTTTGCTAAAACAATACAGTTACCTGCAATATGTCTGAACGGACTTGGGATGTTTGCGCCGAGTGTGTACGGACCGAAACAGATGGCGATACCGATACCCATCGTGAGTGTTGGAGACACGTAGATTCTGATCATCGATGGATAAACACCTCACTGCAGCCAGTAGAAGCCGTCAGTTGAACCCTTCATACCATATGGGAATGGTACAGTGTATGGGCCAGCATAGATAGTACCTGGGAAGAAGAATGCCGGCAGACCTTTGTCCTGCATGAGCTTACATCCGAAGATATTATATGTTCCCGGAGAGAGGAAAGCCATATTAAACGGTACCGGAGGGCCGCTTGTCGGACCGCCTCATTTACCAAGCTTAAATCCTTCACAGAGTCCCTTTACTGCAGTATCTACTTGCAGTTCAGCCTCACTGATGAACTCTTTTACTTCTGTATTATTGATATCGATAGTAAGGTTTCCATTTTGGATAAGCGTCTGTCACTGATCCCAGTTTTCAAGGATCTGATCCATACCCGGCATATCAGTTACCTGCGGATCGTCGCTGCTTGATGCATCAGCGATCTTTGTCTGGACGTCAGCGAGAAGTGCCTTCACATCGTCTTCCGCCTGCTTCTGCACCTGTGCAACTTCGTCGTCGAGATTGACGTATCCTTCAGGAAAATCTCTTCCTTTGTCTGAGGTGAATGTCCGGTATCCTTTCTGACAACTGTCGGTAGAGTATGTCTTAATGTCCGTATACGTATCCGTGTTAATGTCATCGAGCACGATGCTGATGAGTCTTGGAGACACATAGGTGAGTGTATAGGTAAATGACACGGTCTGATTTGCACCGAGCGAAATACTATCCACCATATATGCGTACCCGTTTGAAATAGTCCGGTCAACAACGGCACCTGCAGGAAGCGTTCATCTGTCAAAACTACTGATGCTGCCGTCATCATTGAGCTGCATCTCCCGAGGTCACTTGATCTCATCAAGGAAAGTGAACTGTGATGCCTGCTTTGCCTGTATGGTTACTTTGACATCAATCTTCTCTCCGTTCGTCAGCACACCAGAAGACTTCCTTGAGTACTCCTTGTAGACGGTTACCGGAGCTGTGTTATCCAGCAGATGAATAGGAACATATGCAATAGTATCGGTTGTCACATTTGCTTCATATGCAGGAAGTCTGCTGATTGGTGATGCAGAATATTGCAGGATTTCCGGAAGTCCGCTATTGATGATACTGGTGACATTGAGATTTGAGAAATTGCTGTCTTTACCTTGCACGAGGTTCTGGAACTGTGACTGAGCGGCAAGAGGAGAATCAACACTGTCATCATTCGCATCAGGCTCAGCTGGTATTGTTAATCCTTGCCGGTGTATGAGAGAATTGTCATACGTCTTTTGTCCAGGCATCAGTGTCACACCATATGACTTCACGAGTTTCTTATTGGTATCAACTCTTGACTGCCATTGATCATCACAGTCAGTCTTGTTTTTTGAAATATAATTATCGCCGGCAGATGAGCTGCCTCCGTAAAACACATGAATATTACCAACAGTATCATTGGTGATGATATCTATATTGCCATCGTGATCCATATCCTCAACAAACATCTCATGTGCATTTTTCACATTCTCCTGGCCGCCAGGGATAGCAAGACATACCTGTAATCCATCAACATCCATTTTCCCTTCATCGTTCTTATATACCCTTAGCTTATCATCATTCGTCTGAATCATAATATCCTCATAGCTGTTGCCGTCAGTGTCACCGATAAATACATTTTTGATACCATCAGCTATCACCATCAGCATACCGAGGTTTTTGTATGGATCTTTCCCGCCGCTGTTCTTGAGAATTCTAACACTTCCATCTGTATAGATCACCAGCAGGTCCTTTTGTCCATCTCTGTCGAGATCGAAAGGCTTTGTGGTATAGATGCTTTTGTCTGTTTCGGTGAAAATAGTTTTTCCTTGTCCTGCATCGTATTCGGTACTATCAACAATATCATTTCCGCTCTGGCGAGAGATCAGAGGATCACCCATACTGATGAGGAATGGAGAAGCCCCATGCTGGGTTGCTGCACCGACAGGATCTCCTTCAGAGAATGCTGTTGCAGCATGGAACGTATTCTTCCGGTTAGTATTGGTATCTGCATCGCGGCTATCTTCTACTCCGCCCACCCATGATGTCTGAGAACTCAGGGGAGCAGAGCTCCTGTCATAAATCATCCATCCTTTTGGACTGTTTGTAGATCCTCCGAGCCATACTTCTTCTGCCCCAGCGTTATCGCTGAGAAAAAGACCATTTGCCTGGATATTTGCGTGCAGACGAAGTGTTCCGACACGATCACCTTGCAGTATCACATCCCGGATAAGATCACGATTGTTATCGTAGTTTGTGCTCATCACAACCTCTGCCGCATTGTTGATGCCATTGATAGCCCAGACAGGAGTACCATTGACGACGATAGCATTGCCTTGTATGGCATTGCTGACGATCACATCATCCGTCGGCAGCGGAGTGTATACAAGTGTATTGTTTCCAATAACGTCGTTTGCTCCGCCTTGTAGTAGCGAAAACGAATTAAGAGACCCAAGACTAATATATCATCTGTTTCCCAGGTCATAGATGAGGTTACCATCCTTTGTATTTAGGCTTACATCTGATCCGTCATAGATCTGTCCATTCTGACTGATACGGAGAGCTGCTGCTAGGATGCGGTCTGGATGGGTAAGCAGTGTAGTGACAGCAAGTGCCTTATCTGATGATGAGAGCACAATATCCGCTTCATTTGATTGTTCTGTAAAATAACTCCATCTGTTTCCTCGGTCGCTACCGGCAAGGAGCATATACATTGCATTGAGATTTGAAGACTTCCAAAGCGGAGCAAGAGTTGTAAGTGTCTTTGTGTCCGGAAGCTGCTGTGCCTGAGGTACACCATCGAGTGTCGCATAGATATAGTGACTACCTCCGATCTTACCACTGGTGAGTGTAAATGGAGATGAACCATTTGCATCCGTTGTCAGTATCGCATTTGCCAGTCCGTTCACTTTCATGTCACCGATCGTCTGGATTGTCACATTTGCAGGTGTGGTGACAGGGTTGTTCCATCTGTCATAGACCATGACTTTGCCAGTAACAGATTTTTCCGGAAGCAGACTGTCGGGTGAAAGTAACGCCACACGATATGGAGCAGCAGTACTAACATTGACTGCTACCGTCTGGAGTGGAAGTCCCGGCACTTCAATAGTCAGCGTATCTGTTCATGCCTTAAACGACGGATAGAGCAACACGGTAGCTACTCATCCTTTAATCGTGAAAGACGATTGCTCGCTAAACTCCTTTGAGGTGACGGCTTGTCATGAGAGGCTGTATGTTGTCTGCTTTGCCGTGCCTGGGATCAGAAGCCCCTGAGTACTTCTGATCACTGCAGATGAATCGAGCGGCTTTCCGTCAGCGGCGGTAAGCGTGAGTACGATCCTTGGCAGTGCTGCTTCTTGCAACTGTGCAACACCGTTCTGTGTCTGAAAATAAGACGCAGTTGTTTCGGGAAGCGTGAGATTAATCTGTGAAGTTGTCTGCGTGTTATATTTGACGTTGAGAGTTCCCTGGGTGAGTGAAAGCTTTTTTGTGATACGAGGGGCGACAGTTCCCGCAGGCGCATTGACCGGCTCAAGTGAAATTGATGCTTCGGTAGTTCACGATGGCAGATTGCTGAGATCAGCAAAGTAGTTTTGAAGAGGACCAAAATGCTGCAGCTCAAGTTCTGCAGATGTGTTACCGTCGCTGATGATCTGACCTGCGTTTGTAGAAAGCTTATACGTAGTTGTCGTCTGCTCAACAGGATTTCCGTACGCATCATATCCCATGATAATGAACGGCACCTGAGAGTTATACAGGACTCTGTCGGTAGGTGTGATCACTGCAACGTTTGTCATAGCACCAGCAACTACCGGTATAGCAATTTGTCTCTCGGTACAACGTACGTTCTGACAGATTTTTACATCAATAATACTTGAACCGACATTGGTGTTTGCCAATGTCACGGGTATATCACGCGGAGATGTAAAGAGATTCCCCTGGAATGCATACTCTGAGTTACATACGTTTTTGCCATCGACGACCGGACAGTTATCTCCTGTTCCGGAAATACGAACATTGAGATTGCCAAGATCATCTTTGCTAGACACTGCTAATGAAAGCTCATTTCTTTCATCCATGCTCACACTCGCTTTGTTTAGTCTGATAGTGAGAGAAGAGTCTAACTCGCGAACAAGCTCCTGTGCTTCGTCAGAAAGGTTGTCATCTTCGCCTCCGAGAAGTGACTTCCACTTGTCGCTGAAACGTTCTACATTGTTACCCCATTCTGTTGCAGTATCTTTGAACTGATCAAGTGAGAGTACCGGTCACTGTGCGTTTTTGAAATTGATTTTTACGACATCAGAAACACTCATATCTTTCAATCACTGCATCCAGCACGAGAGTGCCTTCGGCCATTTTAGCAGAGGAACAGTTGCATCCTTTGCAATGCCGCATTTTTCGTTTTTCTGCGTCTCTATCATCTCTAGTCAGGCATTCACTGCATTGCTGCTTGCGCTTGTTGCGCTGCTGACCAGCTTCAGTTGATTGATTGATGAAACTATCGGCGGAGGCGTTGAGTTCTTCAGGATATCATTGCCATCAGAGTTGATATAGACAAGCTCATATCCCTTTGGCTCATAGCCAGGAACGAGTGATGCGGTCGGATTGTCATTTTTTGTCAGATAATTCTCTGTAATGTAACCGATCTTCTTGTTGATATCAAGCGATGCCTGATTATTCTGCAGGTCGCTCATCAGATCGGCAGAAGCAGGTTTGTTGAACCGGCCGATATTGTGCCAGTAGAGTATCTCTGCTATTGAATTGATAGTTGTCTCAGTAAGCGCATCGATGAAAAATGTATCCGGCAGCATGGCATAAGTACGATTTTTTGGTGTTGCCAAAGAATCGATACTTGCAAGATTGTCAAAAGCTGTAGCTTTTTGATTGTAGTAGCTCTGTGCGCTTGCGTTCTCTGCTGCAAGTTTAGTGTTGATAGAAGCGACCTTCTGTTTGAGGTATGTCTTAATGCTATCTGCTATCTCACCGGGATTTTTGAGTGTTAGACTTGTACCCACCTTTTTATATACCTCTACATTATAGATATTGGGATAGTCAATCTTTACTGTGCCTCCGCCGATACCTTTGAAAGCAGTGAAACGAGCACTATCAATCGGTCTGTCTTGGGTCAAAGGAGACATGCCTTTGATCTCATCTGGAGTAGGAGATGTATGTGTCTCCAGCGTATCAATAGTCTTATAGACGTAATTATCGCCGCATGCATGCGGGCTGGTATTCTGATTGTTATTGGTAAGATGCACCTCACTTGGATCATTTGCATATCTGCTAAAATACTCAGTATCTCCTGCATTCACGCTCGGATATCCGTTGTACCAATTCTCGTTCACTTCTCCTGGAGGAAGCATATTGCCGCAGGCGATCCATGGCGCGATACGGAACTGCTGGACCCTATGGAGCATCGAGTTATTCAACTCTTCCAGGAAGAAGATGTTTTCATTCATTTTCGTCAGCGTCATCTTAGATCCGGCGATATCAAATACCGGTCATCCAATGCTAGTATCGAAGCGAGGATTCCATGCCATCTTAGGATTGTTCTGCTTCAGCAGCATTGTATTTCCATCAACATTCAACGGACTGATACCTCACCGATACTTGCTCACGAAGTCATCTATCGTCTGGCTCGCCTTACATTTCCTTGCATCGTAAAACTTCTGATCAGCGGGAACGAGCATCGTATTATATCCTCTAGAACTTTCGACCTGTCTTGAAGATATACCATATGATGATCCGATAGTTCTTGCTGTATAATCTATATTGATATCATCCTGGCCTCCTTGTGTCACATAATTATATGTTGTCAGGTTCTGTCGACTTCAGATATTCTTCCATGTACCAGGATAAATAGAGATATCCTGTGTTGATGTTAACTCAAATGCGCTCTTACCAAAATAGAAATTTTCATATCTTCCTTTGAGAATGATTGGCTGAAATCCTGGTGGAATGATTGGAGGAGTTGGAAAACATTGATACTCTTCGTAAAGCAGTGGAATAGGGATGTGTAATGCATAGTTACCGGTATCCAGTTTTGCATAGAGCGCTTTTTCAAGTATCGTATTGGCATCAAGCAGGACGGGGCTTGTAAGGTTATCTTTCAACACTGTCTTTTTGATGTGGCTATCTACATCTGCGTCCGTCCATCTTCCTCCAGCTCAAACATTTGTCGAAATGCTGGTAAGAAACTCTGGAGCAAAGAGGTTCGTGTAGGGCTGTATGAGTGATGCAAGTGCCTGTCCGATCATCAGTGTCGGAATCCTATTACTATCGTTGCCTATGTTATTCAGATCAGTGCTAGCATTCTGCGCCATCTGGTTCAGGTTGCTCTTATAGTCGCTGATAGTGGATTCATATGCTTCACCCACTTCGCCAAGTTGACTATAGTCGTCATCTGTCGACATCGCGGTATTCGCTGTATACTCGTTTATAAGAGCAACTGCGCTTCCGTTTGCCCCGTCCTTGAAGTAGTCAAGAATAAGATTGGTGAATCTATGATAGGTGATATCTTCATGAAAGAGGAAATTGTTGATATATCCCGATACGAACTGTTCAGAGAAATACTTCTTGTTACCAATGAAGTCATCGTACCATATTTTTGTACTGGTGTATCCACCAGGATTCTGATCATAATTTCTCAGCTTACTGAAAAATTCGCTATATTCAGCATCTCTTTGATCGAAATTGATGATACTTTGCCGGATGTCAGCTTTCTGATCGCCGTTTTCATGAGGAATGAAGTAGGTAGAGGCCTCATCATAGACGTAAGTAGGCTTTGAAAGGTCGGTATATGGGTAAATGCTTGGATACACGTAGTTATTTTCCTTGATTACAGGCAGGGGTAGTTCTCCGATGATAATCGTTCCAATTAGCGATGACTGCTTTTCCTTAATGCCTTCCTGATAGAGGTTTTCAAGCATCTTCCAAAGATCTACCGCCTGAAAATTATTCTTATCCATAGGCATAAGAAGAGCTTTCGTTGAAGGACTGCGTTTCTGGAGATACTCTTGTGCGTACCAATTAATGTCATCAGTATGAGCTTCATAGATACTTTTATCTACAAATACGGCGATGATAGATTCTTGTACTTCTCAAGCGGCTTTTGCTTGGTTTCCAAAGCCAAAAATCCACTGTGTGAATGAGTGGGAAAAGAAATATACACCGACCAATAAGCCTATACTTACTTTTGTTTTAAGAGACATGATGAGACCACCACGATGAGGAAAATAATGCAATATATTTTTCTTTTCTACGCATATATAACACAATTGCAAGGCTTAGCCATACCAATCTGTAGCAAATAGTATGTAGTATATAAAAAAAGTCTTTCCTCAGTATAAGGAAAGACTTTTTATCAAAAATTACTGTTTGTTTCTTATTCACCACCATCATCCATATTATTCTCTAGGCTAGATACTCTTGCCTCAAGCTCTGCTAGTACATTCTGATTTTCCTCGAAGCGTGTGATAAGTTCAATAACGCTTTCGCTTTCTCCATATTCACCTTGTAGCTCGTCAGCTCTGGTATTGAGCTCTTTCATTGCTTCAATGACGAGCGCAATCAGATTCGGATATTCAACTGACTTAAATCCATCCTCATTTTCTCTTACCAGTTCCGGCATGACAGCTTCTACTTCCTGCGCAAGTACGCCAATACTTGCTTTATTTGTTCCTATCCGATTATATGAATATCAGTTGATACTATTAAGTTTTGATAATGCGCTTTCAATGACATTGATATTAGTCTTTAAGCTCTCATCAGAAACCAGATAGTAGTTTGTTGCAAGAATATCGCCCATAACGTGAAGGTTGGTCCGCGGTGTGTTGGTATTAATACCAACATTTCATCCGTTATAGTAGATGACTCCGCCTCATGCATTCTGCCATGGATTAGTATTCAGATTGAGAGGCATGAGAACGATATTACCGTTTGCGTCTACACCGAGATTTCTTACGCCAGCACCCATATATGATCTGAAACGGATGTTTCCGACAACATCAAGCGAGGCTGTCGGTGTAAGTGTATTCACGCCTACACGAGCAGATTTTGCTATGATACCAGGATTTGCTCATGTTATAGTATATGATGTGTTTCCATTTGGACCTGCATATGCATAAAACTGTACAGGAATCCTTGTATACGGGAATCCAGGAATTCCACCAGGACCAGGGTATGTTGCGTCGTTTACATTTGAGGCAACATCAACACAATACGGGTCAGTATGAAATGATACATTTGTGCTAGAGCAGTCCACAGTAGACGCTGAAGTGTCACAAGAACATCTCGGATACTGTGTAGTATACAGCCAGTGATATGTCGTCTGATTTGGATCTTCGTCGTAGACATTGACGTATGAACCTACCACCTCAACAACCTTTAGATTGGGAGGTGAAATATATGGATTGTATGCGCTGTTTTGGATACAATCGACCATACTGTTACAATAAGGAGCATACGATCACTTCATGCCAGCTACTTCCTGATAGATGCTTCCTCCTGCACCTCCTGCACCTCCGCCGGTTGCATATGCAGACACTGATCCACTGGTATCCACTCTAAAAGCACCCTTTACATGCAATTTTGCGCTAGGTGAATTGAGTCAGACCGCAACGTTACCGTCGTTGTCATCGACCCGTGTCCCATAGAAAATATCAGATGTATTAGCAGTAGATTGATGCCAAAGACCTCATGATGGCAATATTTGTCATCATCCTGATCCGTAATTACATAGTATCAATCATGTGCTTGACCATCCCTGGATAGTTCATGTCAGTCCGCAATTTCCCGTTCCGATGATGGCAGCACACTGGACAACACCACTTGTTACGCTAGTCACCGCCTGACCTGCTGGACATGAGAAGGTCGCGCTCCCTCAGCCAGAACCCCCCGTGAGCAGGAAGCTCAAATGTCCGGTAGTAATGCTTCCGGTCTTGATATGTAGACCAGTGATAGTATAGGGAGCAATGTTTTCACCGCTTATCATACCTCTGAAGACGTATCCTGCAGGAGTGACTTTCAGTACGCCGTTAGATGTTCAGCCAAGTGCCGCGGTATCCACCCGAATCCCCCCGGTGCTAAGGACAACTTTTGTAGTTCCTTGCGGAGAACCGTCTGTCGTAATACGAAGTTCCTGGAACGTCGAAATAACGTTATTGATGGCGCTTTGTATCTGGAGATCTGCGTGTATTAGCGATCACCAAAGGCCGAGGAGTCCTACAGATGCAAAAAGTGTCGCGATCACTTTTAAGACAGGCTGCTTAGGCACATGCTTTGTAAGATCCATTTTGTTGTGTAGCATGGTGTACTATAAGATAGTTAATAAAGGAAGTGTTATATATAATTGAGTACTCATTATCATTATCTGTCTCACTCTCCGTCTTCGCCTCCGTATCATGCCCGGTCGATTTCCAACCCGCTGTCGTGTCCATCCCATCTGGTTCACGACTCAAGTGCATCAATACGCATATGTAATGTCCTTATTTTCTCTCTTTGCTCGTTGAGAGTGGTGGTTCATGCATCTTGTAACTTCGCATGTATCTGTTGCAATGCCTCAATAACTATTGCGATCAGTGCTTCATAATTGACCACTTTTATGATATCGCCGCCTATTGACGGATGCTCGAACTCTTCAACAATATCAGGATACATCGCATCAATCTGTGCCGCCATCACTCATGCATCATCGCGACCATCTTCTGCTCGTCTATAGGTATAACCATTCATTTTAAGTACCCTTGGAAGAGTGTCGGCCAGTTCTGATATGTCAGTTTTCAATGATTCATCAGAAAAGCTTGGCATGCTGTTTGCAGTCACACCGCCATTTACATAGAGTTTTAACTGTGACCGCGCTTGATTCCATGCACTGCTTGCTCCTATTACGACCCCTCCTGCAGAACCAGGAGCATAATTGATAGCGGTTGTTAGCCCTGTAGCAGTCATGGTATTTTGCCATTGAGACTGAGCTGGATTGTTTACATCTCAAGAAGCCATAATGAATCATTGATTATCTATTGTTAGAAAATCGTATCATAACTTTGCGATATTAGGAAAGCGTATATCGCCAGCAACATCAAATGCGGCTTGCGGGTTGCTGTTATTGACACCAATTTCTCATCCATTGACATAAAGATTCGCGCCATTATACCACACATAGAGCGATCATACACTTCATGCATTCAGATTTTGTGCATTGAGCACGAGGTCTATCATATTTCCCTGATCGTCTGACCTCATTGTTGGCATCCCACCAGACGCTATCGACACAGCAATGCTCGCGCCGGTTGTATACATCATAGTACCTGTTGATGATGTTACTCATGTCAACGACGTAAAAATACTATAATAACTTGTATATGCTGTACCAGGTGTCGTTCCCGTATAGTTGTCGACACACGTGAATCATGCGGTATTTGTAGGATTATTGCCGGTAAATATCGGTGTAGCACATTCTTTCTTGTTCCGGAAGAAATCACATCCACAGTTTGGTAAACTTGTGTATGAGGTATTTCCGGTAGACACTACTTTAAACTGCCAAATATATTCGTCTACGACTTTATTCCGTTGTGTGATAGTCCACGGACCACTTGCCGGTGTCGGACCTCCTCATGATACAATGTCATAACATGATGGCCCTTGGTTGGGTCCATGAAAGTAAAAAGCATCATATGGGGTCCGAGGAACACTTGGGAAATCGACATCCATCTGTCCTTGTTGTTCACATTCATCATACGTAGGATCGTTTTCACAGCTACATTGTGGCATGTTAAAACTATGGAATGTGCTGCTTGGCCCGACAGTGAGGGTATATAAATTATTTGCTAAAGATACATTGAGACTATATAAGTGATACCCATTGCTGCCAAGATCAAGGTCATAACAAGACTGGTTTCCGACATTGTAGTAGTATGACCGAGACGACCTCATTGCGCTCGTATTTGCACAGCTGTCAGGACTATTTGGATTAGTATCACATGGACACTGATATCATTGTGTCAGCACTCATAATTTCTGAGCATACAAAGATCCCATCAATGGTCCTGGCACATAGTAGATAGAACCCGTAGGTCCTGCCATCATAACATCAGAAATAGTCATGCCTGTTGAGGCAGAGGATACGTGAAGTGTTTCTAGTGGAGCATCACGTCACACTCATACTTTCTCGTTACCGTTAAATGATCAACTATATGCAGCAGGAGACCATGTCACTAAAGCGCCGGTTGCCTGAAATATGCGCACCCATGATGCTGATCCTGAAAGATAATAATCGCCACACACAGCATTGTTTGCGCTCGGCACATAATTGTAATAACTATATGGTGTAGCAAATGCGTACGACTTAGAGAGTGATGAGAGATATGATGACGCTGTTGCATTTGCTGTGTATCCCGGAGGAACGTTGCCTCATGTATAGAGGTTACATGTAGGTCCGCCTGAATATGGAACGCTGCATGTACATGGTTCGGGAGAAACAATATAGCCTGGCCCCGTTGGCATTGCCTGCTGAGATATGAGCGCTAATATCTGTGTGCCCGGAGTAGCGCCCGAGCCAAATCCATAACTCATCCATCCACTTGCTATCCCAAAATAGATATCAGAAGGATTGATAGAAGAAGGGAGCCGGCGTTCTCATCACGCTGTAATTGATGATCATGTGCTTGAACACAAAGGCGTTCATATTCCCGTCCACCCTCAAAAGTATAGTCATACGCCGCACAGTGGTGAGGGCAGCAGGCTCACAAAAGGTGCAGGTCAGCATATGATATTACCGTTTGAAAATCATATTGCTGTCTGTCATGCCGGACACGCACCAGTGTTGACTCCTCCTCAGCCCATTATCGTATTTATATAAGTGGTGATATCGAATGCAAAGCTGCTCGGCCCGATAGAACCCGTCATGATACTCGACGTGCCTATGCTTCATGGAGCAAATGAGTCCCCGGATATATGTACATTTTTTACAAATCTCCCTAGAGGAGCTTGCAATACGCTGTTGGTTCACAGAACCGGAAGTAGTTTTATAAGTTTGCTGTCTGTCCCGGAGAGTTCAACAACCGAACTGCTGGATTGATCTCCTTGCTCCGTGATGAGTAGTTTTTGCAGTATAGGAACACTTCTGGTAATGCTGCTATTGAGCGTCAGCGCTGCAGCTGATCATACAATAAGTGTAGATACGCTTACTGTGAGGATCACGATACGTGCGAAAGTGTTTTGCATTCTGTTTCACCCCATTCGTTGCATATGCATGCATTTTCAAATGAATAAAAAGTGTGATATCGCAATATTCAATGCTGCTTTCTTACTAAATTCCATATGTAAATGTAGGTCAAATGAAAAAAAAGATAACCATATTTCTTGAAAAATGATATAACATAAAAGAGTAGGATGCATCCTACTCTTTTTATACAATTGAGAAGTATAATTATTTAACGCCTAGTTTTTCTTCGATGGCTTTCATCTGTTTTTCCAGCTGATCTATGCGTGCTTCATTCTCAGCATATTTAATGCTTGTAGATGATAAGTTGTTGCTGATCTCTTTAACTGCCTGTACGACAGGAGCGAGGAGATTTGAGTACGCTACTGATTTGAATCCATTATTGTCAGTCACTACGAGCTCAGGAAAGACTTGTTCGACGTTCTGAGCGATGAAACC
>Ga0196970_1000193_pt1 | contig 90680 bp, 77 predicted proteins | sample S1v_513CmetaG_FD_148672 | JGI IMG/M metagenome (GOLD analysis project Ga0196970, IMG submission 148672) | Soil microbial communities from Anza Borrego desert, Southern California, United States - S1+v_5-13C | ecosystem: Environmental > Terrestrial > Soil > Desert | place: USA: California...
TCAGGCAACTCGCCAAATTGCATACGCACCTCATACTCGCTGCTGGCTTTCTTCATTTCTCCCGGCAGCCGCATCAGCACTTCATCTATCCTTATCTCCGATAGTTCTATTCCTTTCGCCGATCCACTTATCTTGGCTATCTCCAGCAGACTCCTTACCAGGAAGACCAACCGCTTCACGTCGTCGTTCACTGATTGCAGCACAGCCTGGTACTCTTCCGTCGAGCGCTCCTTCTGTAGCGCCACATCCAGTTGGCTACTTATAGAAGCCAGTGGTGTTGATAGTTCATGCGATGCATTGTCTATAAACCTGCGTTGAGTATCGAATGACGACTGCAGCCTGTCCAGCAGGTTGTTTATCGTTTGGGCCAGTTGTTGCAGTTCATCTTTCCCCCTGCCGGTGTTCAATCGCAGTGAGAACTGCGCAGATGAGATTTCGTTGATCTTATACGTCAGGTTACTCATCGATTTCACCAGTTTCAGTGAAAAGATGTAACCAGTAATAATTACTATTGATACGCTAAAAAGAAAGCTTACCAGCAGTATCAGACTTAGCTTCGATAGCCAGTTTGTTTTATCTGCGTCAAAGGCTACAGAGATGGCAATGTACTCCTGCCCCTTGTATGGATAGTGTATGGCAACACCATCTTTTTCCCCTATCGTAAAGAAGTATCTGTTGGTCCTAAGGGCTTTTCTCAATATCGCCTCCTCCACCAGGCTGGAGTCACTCGGATTGTCGTAGTAGTCAAAGATCAGGTTCAGATCCTTGTCATACAGGTACAGTGCTTTTTCATCAAGTGCGCTGGGAGATGTCTCGTTTATCTTCCTCACCAGGTCAGGCTCCATCCCATATACCCACAGCAGGTCTGCCGTGCTTTCCGCTTTGCTCTCCAGTCTTTCATAAAACTGGCTAGTACGGTTTTGAGACGAGAAGAAGTAAATGGAATAGCATAGCATTACCAGTATTACAGTAACAATCAGTGTATATACAAGGGTAATCCTATACCGTATCTGCATTAGTTGCTGTCATCTTTTAAGATGTAGCCCATCCCTACCTGGGTGTGTATCAGCCTCTTCGAAAAGTTCTTGTCTATCTTCTTACGCAGGAAGTTCACGTATACGTCTATCACGTTGGTCTGCGAGTCAAACTGTGTCTCCCACACATCCCTCGCTATATCCTCCCTGGATACCACTTTGTCTTTGTTGCGCAGCAGGTATTCCAGTAGTTGAAATTCCTTAGCCGTCAGGGTGATCTTCTGGCCTTCTCTGGTTGCCTCTTTCTTATTCAGGTCTAGCTTCAGGTCGGCTATCGTCAGGAACTGTTCCTGTGTCACCGCCTTCGATATTTCCGAGCGGCGCAGCAGCGCTTTTATCCTCGCCAGCAGTTCTATAAATTCAAAGGGCTTGGCAATATAGTCGTCTGCCCCCAGGTCAAATCCCTTTACCTTGTTCTCAGTAAAGTTCAGCGCTGTCAGAAGTATTATAGGAATGTGCTTATTGGTTTCTCTTACCTTGTTTACTAGTTCATACCCGTTTATATAAGGCAGGTTAATGTCTAGTAATATCAGGTCATAGGTATTCTTCAGAAAAAGTTCCTGCCCTTCCAGTCCGTTATACGCTATGTCCACTTCATAGTTATTTTCCTTTAGCCCCGCCTTTATTGTGTCGGCTAACTTCTTTTCATCTTCTACTAACAGAATGGTTGAATTCATCGTGTGCTGAAATGGTATTGTTCAGTGAAAGAAATAGTCTCGTGCCCAATTTAGCGAATTGAGCAAAACTCCCCAAGCTATTGGCTTTGCAATTAAAAAGTTTAATCCTATTTTCATTTGTTGGGCTCGGTTGTTCGCTTTAGTAATATAAAACAGGGGATGTTCTTTAATATAACGTCCTTATGCCTTAATTTTAAACTGGTTACGAACCCATTCATCCGGCAATGCCAGTAAAGAGATCTTCTAAATTAAGGTTGGCTACCATCGATAGCTGTCTTAGAAATGTCAAGTTCAAATGGAACTGGGAGTCTTTGTTGTTTCAGGTAAACTGCAAGCTCGAAGAGAACTGGTATAATCCTGTTACCAAAGAGCAGCTGATCGAAGATATCGAAGTGATGATGAAGGACTACCATGCTCCCATCACTGTGCTTAAAGAGGGTCGAAAGATTTATTACGAATATGCCGATCCCACTTTCTCCATCCACAATACTCCAGTAAGCCCCGAGGGGCTCACGCGTATCCAGGAGGCGTCTGAGATCCTCAAGGGAATCAGGAGTTTCAATTTCGCGGATGACCTAGCTTTTACCATCAATCGCCTCGACAACCGGTACAAACTCGCCAACAGCGCGCACACCATTGTTCATTTCGAAGAAGCTGCCTCAGGTCAGGAGGCGGAGTACATCGATAGTATCAAAGAAGCCATTCTTGCAAAGCAAGTGCTGAAGATAGCCTACCGCAAACTCGGAAGCGCACAGCAGGACCAGTTCATAGTCCATCCTTATTTTCTCAAGGAATACCAGGGCCGCTGGTACTTGTTCGGTTATTCTGAAACCAGCAAAAGCCCCCGTCTCTATGCCTTAGATCGCGTTCAGGGTGTGGATACTATAGAAGGTGCCTACACCGAAAATCGTTTCATCAGCAGCGATGTTTACTTCAATCAGCTCATTGGGGTGATGGTCAACGGCAGCAGCAAGCCAGAGGACATCGCTCTTTGGATATCTCCGCAGGCGGCTCCACTCGTGCTTTCCCGGCCTATCCATCACTCTCAGTTTCGGGAAAATCTCGATCATTCAGGGTTGTTTATAGCGCTCCACGTGGTGGTAAATCCTGAGCTTATTTCTATTCTTCTCAGCTATGGTGCAGACCTGAAAGTCTTGTATCCAGAGCATCTTGCGGAAAAGATAAAGGAAACTGCCTGGAAAATGGCAGAGCAGTACAATCGTGAATAACGGTGAAACGTATACCCCCAAAGGGTTACGCGCGGCGGGCAATGTAATTGTTCACCTCTGGATTTTCCAGTAATTCTGCCCAAATACCCTGTTTTAGGCTGTTTCGTCGCTTTTTTGGGGATATCAGGTTAATAAGTTGGATAAATTTTCACGTAACCGGCTAAAATACTTGCTTTCATTGCATAAATCAGTCTACTTTAGTATTATCGAGTTTAAATAGAAAATCAAAACAATTATGAACAAAGCAGAACTCATTGACCAGATAGCACAAGGTGCTGGTCTTACAAAAACACAAGCTAACGTAGCGCTTGATTCTTTCACTTCAGCAGTAGTTTCTTCTCTGAAGAAAGGTGACAAGGTTACTCTTGTTGGTTTCGGAACTTTCTCTGTTACTCAGCGTGCTGCTCGTAACGGCCGCAATCCTCAGACTGGTGAGGTTATCAAGATCAAGGCTAGCAAAGCTCCTAAGTTCAAAGCTGGAAAGGAATTTGCTGAGAAGATCTCTGGTGCTAAGAAAGCTAAGAAGTAATCAAAGCAACACTTTTGCAAAAAGGAGGCTGTATAATAACGTAACAGCCTCCTTTTATTTTCCTCCCCAGCAGAAACTACAACTCCTAGTACTCCTCACCCTTCCATCTTTGTCCTTAAGATTTGTCCCTCCACTCGTCCTCCCGGCCTCGAACAGAGCAACAAAAGCCGAGCAGAATAAGCCGGGACCTACTATTTCCGCAGAGCGGAAACTACCACTCGCACTAGCACCCTCAATCCTTGGAATTAGTCTTTTGGATTTGTCCCTTTGGAATTTACCTCTATCACCCTCCGCTCGTCATCCCGGCACCGAACAAAGCTGCAAAAGCCGAGCAGAATAAGCCGGGACCCACTATTTCCGCAGAGCGGAAACTATTACTCACACGAGGACTCTCCATCTTTGGAATTTGTCCTTTGGATTTGTCCCTTTGGAATTTACCTCTAGCCCCCTCCACTCGTCATCCCGGCCTCGAACAGAGCAACAAAAGCCGAGCAGAATAAGCCGGGACCTACTATTTCCGCAGAGCGGAAACTATTACTCACAGGAGCACCCGCCATCTTTGGAATTTGGAATTTGTCCTTTGGAATTTACCTTTATCACCCTCCACTCGTCATCCCGGCCTCGAACAGAGCAACAAAAGCCGAGCAGAATAAGCCGGGACCCACTATTTCCGCAGAGCGGAAACTATTACTCGCAACACCACCCTCCATCAGGAATTTGGAATTTGCCTTTTGTAATTTGTTTTCTGGAATTTGGAATTTCTCCTTTGGAATTTGTCCTTGGCCCTTTGGAATTTGTATTGCTATTGTTGTTGCATGCTATGATCACTACACGCGATCAGCCTGTCCCTTCTTCTTGCGCCATTTCTTCGGCTCATCGCCGCTCATCTTCACTATCCTTGGTGTGAATTTTCCTAAGGTCTCCACCAGTTGCTTCTGACTTTTCATCACTTCTTCTATGTCCTTGTAGGCAAATGGCGCCTCGTCTAGCCCGCCTCCCAATAGCGTTACACCGTGTTGCCGCAGCACTTCCTTCAGGTGTGCATGGGTTATGCTCCCCATCGCAGCCGTTCTGCTCATCTTTCTTCCTGCTCCATGCGACGCGGAGTTCACTGATGCTGTTTCTCCTTTTCCCTTCACTATAAACCCTGGCGCAGTCATCGATCCTGGTATTATACCCAGCACGTCCTTACCGGCCGGTGTAGCTCCTTTCCGGTGCACTATCACTTCCTTTCCTTCATACATTTCTTTCCATGCAAAGTTGTGATGGTTCTCCACCATCTTTATAGGTGTCACTCCTAGTTCTCTGGCTATCTTTTCATGTATCACATGGTGACATGCACTCGCATAGTCTCCCGCCAGGTTCATCGCTCGCCAGTACTCCATTCCTTCTTCTTCATCCAGCGACAGCCATGCCAGGTTCACTGCTTCCTGAGGTAGTCTTCTTTTCTCCTTGGCAATCTTGGTATAGTGGTTGGCAATGTTTGCCCCCAGCGCCCGCGACCCGGAGTGCGACAACAACCCCAGGTATGTCCCTGCCTCCACTCCCAGCACAGAGTCATGTTCCTTTATCTCCACCGTCCCAAACTCCACAAAGTGGTTCCCCGATCCCGAAGACCCCAACTGCTTCCACGCTCTGTGCTGCAAACTCCTCAGTAACTCCGTCTCCTGAAACTCCGGCCGCTCCATTACCTCATGGTTCGCCGCGTTGATGAACATAGCCCCGCTCCCAAACAACGTGGCCTCGTTAAGCTCTCTGCTAAAGTATTGTTCCCGTTTGTCCAGCTCTCCCGGGTCTATTTCAAAGATGCTCAGGCACATCCGGCATCCAATATCCACCCCGACACCATAGGGTATCACAGCATTTTCAGTGGCTAATACGCCGCCAATGGGCAAGCCATACCCGTGGTGGGCGTCTGGCATCAGCGCTCCTGCTACGGTTATTGGCAGCCTTGCTGCGCTGTTCATCTGGTCTATTGCCCCTTGTTCTATATAGGCTGCACCAAACACATTATAGTCCACCTTCGTCTCCTTCAGTAATATCTCCTTCTCCTCCCTTGCCTTTTTCTCCTGCAATGCCTTGGCTATCTTCCCCAGCACAGGGTCGCTCACATACTCCTCTGGTCGCTCCAATACACCTTTCAATATCCCCAGCGCCTCCTCCACAGTCATTCGCTTGTGGTGTTGCTCCATTACATTTATAGCAATACTTATAGCCGGGCTCTCCGGATATCCGATTTCCCTAAGGTCTTTCCCGCGCAGTTTTAGCTTCATATTCAGTCTTTCATTTATGGTTCGCTTGGCTTCCCATTACCTTGCAAAGTAATCATGCCTCAGGCAACCCGCCCTCACCAATCACTCTTGACCGGGTGAAGGAAAGCTACCCATGCCCTCAATATACCATGTATGATCCATGTAGCTCCCCTCTGGATAGCCTCATTAGTGCCTCTGAGTTGGAGTATGGTTGGAGTATCCTTGGAGTATGGTTGGAGTATAGTTGGAGTTAGGGTGGTGTCACACACCAGTTTGTGGGAATTTTATCGACTGCAAGAAGCGCAGTTTCAAGGAAGGTAACCCTAATATACAACATTTTTCAGCCTTTTCCAAATGTCATTTACATATTGAAAACACACAAGCATCCGCACTTTCAGCAGCGTTTCTTGTGAGGCCAAACAGTTCTCGCATGGTGTTTTCGGGCCTTGTACTTCTCCATACATGGCATCTGTTTCCATACCTCAGAGCTTCATGATCTTGGTCGTCATCTGCTTTCCATTCACTATCACCCTCACCATGTACATCCCTGCGCTCAGGTCGCCCAGGTTCATCTTCTCTTTATTGCTTCTTATCTCATGCTTGCGCACCAGCCTTCCACTCAGGTCATATACAGTCGCGCTCGCACGCTCCTTAGTGCTATAGTCAGGCACGGCTATCGTTACCTCGTCTCTCACCTCAGTAGGGTATATGCTTGCACTTGCTCGGTTGCCATTCACGTCTGCCACATCCAGACTGTATATCCCTTCTATCAGCAGATTGTCTATCCATCTTGCTCCTGCGCTAAATGCTGCTTCCAGCTTCAGTTGCACATCCTCCTCCCCATAAAATCCTGGTGCCAAAATACTCGTGTTATAGGTTTTTAGCAGTGATGTAACACTCGTTCCCAGCAAGCCCATGTCATGCAGTGTCACCGTCATCTCCATTGTATTCTGGTCATTGGTCCTCAGCAGCTTTATATCCCACTGATACCATCTGTTATGGATAAGTTGAGGAACATAAAATGCACTGGTGTCGCCTACTCCATATTCATGTCCCATCCGGGCAGAACTGCTTTCACCTCTCACGTAGAATCTTATTCTGCTATTCACATCAAAGGTTTGCCCTGCATGCCCCGGCAGCAGCGCCACGGAGATCATATCGCCGTAGTTGTCCAGTGAGTCGGCACTATACTTAAACATCATCCTCACATGTATAGGGGTAGATGCAGTAGGTCGACTAAGTATCTTCTTAAACGTTGCACTCCCGCCGCCATAGGGTACTCCCACGCTTCCGCCAGATACACCCGAATGCCCCACCTGGTAAAATCCGCTCACAGGGTTAAATAGGTTTACAAGGTCATGATCCGTCGCACTTAGGTAGTTACTGAAGGTAATGTTTGTTGAAAATTGAGCGTATGCACCTGCTGCAACCAATAGCATTGCAGGGATGAGTAATAGCTTTTTCACAGTATGAATATAGGGGATTTCCTTAATTGTTTCTGGTGCTCAATACGCCGTGCATCTACCTCATCACTGCAGTCCACTTTTGTCAAGCTCTTGTTAACTGCCCCTTTATTCTTGCCAGCGCTCCATCCTCACTGCATCTTTACATCATCGACCAAAGCAGTTTAAACCCTATCACTTTTTTAAGCTGTCTCCTCTCTCTCCTTATATAGATAAAGAGCCCGCTCCTGGGCTCTTTTTTCTTGCACCATCCTTTTCTCTGTCCGCCAGGCATTGACAATGCCACCTTCCGCATATTACCTTTGTATCATGTCACCTGCTCCGCTTATCGTTAAGAATATGGTCTGCAATCGCTGCATTCTTGCAGTCGAAGACATCCTTGCTCGCCTGGAGATCCCTCACCAGGAGGTGCGGCTCGGCGAGATACTGCTGCCCGATAAGCTGTCTGCGGAGAAAAAGGAACAACTGCAGGAAGGCCTTACGGCAATCGGCTTCGAGCTTATAGACACTCACCTTGGCAGCCTCATAGAAAGCATAAAGAAGCACATCATCGCCAAAGCCAGAAATGAGGTAGACGAGAAAGACCAGAAGCTTAAACTGTCTAACTATCTTTCCTCAAAGCTCAATCATGAGTATACCTACTTAAGCAGTCTGTTTTCCTCAGTAGAGGGCCGTACAATAGAGAACTACTTTATCGAGCAGCGCATCGAAAAAGCAAAAGAACTGATCGTATATGGTCAGCAAACGCTATCCGAGATATCTTTCGATCTGGACTACAGTAGCGTAGCGCATCTTTCTTCCCAGTTCAAGAAGGTAACGGGTCTCACCCCTTCCGCGTTCAAATCGGTCAGTGCCGCAAAGCGCCGCACACTGGATAGTATTTAGCAAAGTCCTGCCTGCAACCTTTCTATCGCTGGTCAGGATGTACTTCGTTGACACGGGTGCGCTCAAAGGTCTCTACATGGGCGGCACTAGCGCACTTCGCTAATTTGTCACCCCAGGCGCGTTCTACCTAAATACTTTCTGTTATCCTGTCCCGCTAAAACAATGGTTCTTAGTTGTTTGTCCCCCGGATTGACAAACCAGCGCTACTACAGTCGTATAATAGTTGTACTTAATTTATTATTTATTTACATTCGGGTTCAGTTTTTCTTCACTCCTCAATACGTCTTTTATGAAAAAATGGGTTGCAGTTAAGTTTAATAATCTCGAAACTAAACTGAAGGAAAAAATAAGCGCAAAAAACTATAAGCTGCAAAGAATCCAGCTCCCTCCCAATGTCTCTATTCAGCTCGAGATTGACCTTGAGGATGATCTATATAAGCGCATTGCCACCAACCCCACTTTCGTACAAAGATTACAATCAAGTGCGCTGAAACTTGCTGATAATGCCCTTACCGATGTTGCAGCCTTCATTATCGCGCAGGACGTAAAAGCAGCAGGCTTTCAGCAAAAGATCGCTGCCACCTTTGGTCGCGACGTAACACAGATGACCAATCAGAAATTGCAGGCCGCAGGAAACCTTATGGCTAGAGAAGCTGAAAAGATGTTTGAAGATCTCAAGAGAACGCAAAAAGACCTCACCAGGTTTAGGATCCGTGCTGGCTGCAAAATTGGATTGTCTGCCATCGGTATCGGTGCCAGCGTTGCTATCTCCGCCGCCACTGCCGGTGCAGTCAGTCCGCTTGGTGCACTGGCCATTGCTCGTTCAGGTGTCACCATCGCTCAGGAGGTTGCTAAACTGGCAATGAATTGCAACGCGGTAGATAAGCTCATAAAAGCCGACTTCGCTATTCTCAAAAAGATCATGAACCCAGACCTTACCGGAAAGTCCATGGGCACAAAGGCTGGACAGGGACTCAAAGAGGTTGGGCTGAATGTGCTTTCCAAGACGACAGGCGTGGAAACTACGAGCCTAAAAAATCTGAAAGGCCGGATCGATCTCCTGCATGTTAATGTCGGCAAGCTGGACAAGGAGTCTGCAAAGCTCTCTGAAAAGATCTATGGTATCATGGATGCAAACAAAGCCTTGGAAAAGACCATCAAAGATGCCAAGCTCAATCGTCCGTCCTCTCAGGTTGGTAAGTTAAGTATGAAACTTCAGTCGGCAGAGCTCCAACTCCACAAGTTGTTGGAAAATGTAGTGAAGGTCAACGAGGGCATTACGAAGGCTAATGAGAACCATGCTAAATATCTCGATGCCCACCAGGCTATGTCATCTGGCATACCAGGCTGGGTCTCCAGGGTTGATATGGTTGTCGGTATCGCCACCGATCTCGGTACAGGAATCGCTGATGCCTCATCAGCTATCGAGAAAGGTCTCGGTGCCATGGTTACCGTTGTTACCGGAATAGCCGATGAATTCGCTTTAGATCCTATTGCAAATCGTGCAGTGCCTATAGTATAGCCGCATGGCGGATAGGCTGCATACAATGCGCCTCTTTATTGACAACAAAACTTAGTACTCATGACTACTCTTTCCTTCAGTGAATCCTTGAAAAGCGCCATTCGCGTTGCACAGTCTTTTGCCAAAGAATATAATAACGATAAGTTCTCGCTGCCACACCTCCTTAGGGGGCTGCTGCACAAGGAGACAGGCCTTCATCCTTTTCTCCAGTCTCTGGATAAGGATGTAGCTTATATGACCGAGTGGGCCGAAATAAGGCTGGAAGATTTTCCTAAATCCGGCAAGGTTCCGGACGCTGTGGGCGCTGATGAGAAAGCCGCCAACGTGTTCGAAGAAGCTGATAACATCAGGCTAAAGCTCGGACTGGATGATGTCACGCCCATATGCGTACTGGCGGCCTTGGCTAAGCCAAACGTAGGCTTTACGTCTGAGGAGTTGAAGTCCTTTCCGCTAAGGGAGAGAGAGATTTTAGATCTCTATGTCAGTGACACTTCTTTAAATGAAGCAGTTGGTCTGAATGGTGGTTCGGTAGTAAACGGAAATGGCGCTGGCGCCCACCCCAAAGGCAATACTGCTCTTCTGAAATATTGTGTGGATAAGACTTCGTTAGCCCGGGAAGGAAAGATCGACCCAATCATCGGTCGCGACAAGGAAACGAGAATGATGCTGGAGATCCTGGGACGGCGCACTAAACCCAACGTTATCATTTCCGGTGACCCGGGCGTAGGTAAAACAGCTCTTGTAGACGGCTTCGCGTTGAGTATCGCTGCAGACAAGGTTCCAGACAATTTAAAGAATGCCTTCTTGTATGAGCTCGACCTGGGTGCTCTTTTTGCCGGTGCTTCGTACAAGGGGGAGGTAGAGGAGCGTTTAAAGAACATAATCCGTGAAGTAAAACAATTCGAAAAAGCAATACTCTTCATTGATGAGATACATACGCTGCTCGATCCTAAAGGAAGCTCAGGCGGTGCAGCCAATCTGCTGAAGCCGGAGTTGGCTCGTGGAGAGCTCACAGTCATTGGTGCCACCACCCTCGATGAATATAGGAAGCTGATCGAGCCGGAACAGGCTTTCAGCAGAAGGTTCGAGGTGGTAAGGGTAGAAGAACCTGATATTGCTACTGCAGCAAAGATGTTGGAAAAGCTATCTCCGGCCTTCATTGCTCACCACGACCTGCAGATTGAAAAAGGTGTGCTCATGGAGTGTGTACGGCTGGCAAAAAGATATGTCAAGGATCGTCGCCTCCCCGATGCCGCCGTCGATCTTCTCGACCGCACAATGGCTGCATTGAAAATGATGAATCAGACTTCCGCATCAGAGCTCGACGAACTTACCACTGAGTTCGAGAACCTGGTCAAGGATGTCAGCATTGAGGAAGATCAAAGAAGGTCAGAGTATTTATGGTTTTACAGTTCGCTCAAGAATCGCCTCAGCCCCGTGTTGTTTGGCCGGCTTGAAGATCCTACTGATATCTCAAAGCTTGAATCTGTCTCCGACATGGAGGTAAACCTCGGCGCCACTTTGAGCAGTTTAAAGGAGTTCGCAAAAGATATCAGTAATACAGTTACCAGGCAGGAGCTCGCAGCTGTTGTTGCTTTTAAGACGGGTATACCCATGGGCAAGATCCAGGCGAAGGAGCAGCAGAAGCTAAATGAAATGGAAGGGATCATAAAGCGCAGGGTGGTAGGCCAGGATCATGCAGTCAAGGCACTTGCGGACGCCATTGTGGAGTCCCGCAGCGGGCTCAACAAACCAGGTCAGCCAATCGGTTCTTTCTTCCTGCTTGGTCCCACCGGCACCGGTAAAACAGAAGTTACCAAAGCCATAGCAGACTTCCTGTTCAATGACGAGAAGGCCATGATCCGTTTCGACATGTCTGAATTCAAGGAAGAGCATTCTGCAGCGTTGTTATATGGTGCTCCTCCCGGTTATGTAGGATACGAAGAGGGCGGCATGCTGGTAAACAAGATCCGTCAGCAGCCCTATTCCGTGGTTTTGTTTGACGAGATTGAAAAGGCCCACCCTTCTGTTTTCGACATCTTCCTCCAGATATTGGATGAGGGTAAGATGCATGATCGCCTGGGCAAGGAAGGAGATTTTTCTAACGCACTCATCATTTTTACTTCCAACATCGGCAGTGAGTGGATAGTCGAACAATTTGGTCAGAACTTAATGCCGAAATCTTCCCAGCTACTCGACATCATGACGAAATACTTCCGTCCGGAGTTCCTTGCTCGTCTTACAGAGATTGTGCCGTTTGCTCCCATTAGCGAAGCCAACGTTGTGAAGATTCTGGAGATTCAGATGAAGTCATTACTTGACAGCCTTGAGAAGCAAAATATTTCGCTCAACATTTCAGAGGAGGCAAAGACCAAAATCGCCCTAACGGGATTCACACCAAAGTACGGAGCTCGTCAGATATCAGGTGTTATCCGCACATTCCTCCGCAGGCCAATTTCCAAGTTAATCGTATCAGGAGGGGTAGGAAAGGGAGATACGATTAAGGTGACGGTCAATGCTGACGGGGAAGTAGAATATATAGTGAACAAATGATTATGTGAGATATTAAAATAAATATATTGGAGGCATACAAAGGTTATAACTTTTTTGTAATTTGTTACTCCCGCTAAACTTATCCGGTTAGCAGTAAGGAGATTTATTAGAAACCACCAATTGATAAACTATGTTTGACTATCAGGTAGGCGGAAACGCCGTCAAAACAGATGCCTCAGAAGGCATGGCAGAAATTGCCATGAATCGTTCCCTTTTTGTACAGAAACTTACTGCTGAGGACCCTGTGAGGCCGGAGGCTGTTTACGACCTCAAGACAGTAGACGAAGTGTTTGAGCACTTCAAGCCAAAAGTGGAAGTTGACTTTGAAAAAAGTGATGGCACCACCATTAGTGAGGAGTTGCGTTTCAACAATGTTGGCGACTTCAAATCTAAAAGCATCATCAATCAAAGTCCTTTTCTTCAGGACGTAAACAAACAGAAAGATGAATATCAGAAGATGGCAAAACAGCTTAAGACCAATAAGCTGGTAAAGAATGTCATTGATAATCCTGAAACTAAGGCTGCTTTTGTTAGTGCCTTAAATGCTTTGATTCAGGAACTCGAAGAAAATAAATAGTCGTCACCCGATAAAATAATTAATTATGCCAGATGCAACCGCACAATCGCAGTTAGAAGCACAGGAGCTTGTGCACAAATCTCCGGATACAGCAGCAGCCCCTTTAGAATCGCTTGACCAAAGCCTAGCTAAGCTAGCAAAGTATGGTAGCTTCGATTTCCTTGAAGCAGCTATAGACGGTGTTCAGAGCCTCAATCCGGAAAGAAAAGCAAGGAAGAATATATTTTTGACTGATAGCAGCAAGAAAAAGGAAAGAGCAGATCTTAAGAAGAAGCTCGCCTTGTGGCTCGAACTGCTCCAGTCTTCCAATGATATAGGAGAGATGGCTGATGTCTGTACCAAAAAGACAGAAGAAGCATCTGCAACGCTGAAGAGAAACCTGAAAAAGGCTTTGGAGACTTCTCGCGAGCTTGAGGTTTCCTACCGCTCTCTTAATCTTTTCTATAAAAACACGGAGTCCGATAAGCTTAAGAATGTAACGATTGTGAACGCTGCCCCGGATCAAATCAAGGATCTTGATGCGCCCAAGTTCATCGAGTATGTTTCGAACGAACTAAAGCAGAACTATGATCGGTTGGATCTAAGGAATAACTATTCTATCCTCTGCGTTCCAGGGTATCTCGGCAGCAATGCAGTAGTAGAAAAGTGGGCGAAAATAGCTCATGAGAATAAAGTTATGTTGGTAACGGACTTCATGGACGTGGACAATCCTGATGATACCATCGACATGTTCCAGGAAGCTAATCTTACCGGAGGTGAAATTCACCGTTCCAGCGTAATGATGGCTGCCAACTATCTTGTTGGTAGAAAGAAAGATGAGGAAGCTGATGAAGAAGATGATGTACGCGTACCACCATCTGCAGCCCTGGCAGGGAAGCTTTATTACACACTCATGTCCCAGGTAACAGCGGGTAAAAAGCACGGCGGCATGAATGAGGTAGAGGGCGTTCGCTTTGACCTGAAGAAGTCTGAGATTTCAGCGATGGACAGAGCAGGGTTGATACCCATGGTCAACGAATATGGCAAGGTAATGGCCTTCTCATCCAAGACGTTGTTTAATGGCGATAATATTGGCCTGCAGACATATTCAGTCGTCCGCGTGTTTGACTATATCAACAAGGTGCTAATAGATTTCCTCAACCGCAGAGCGTTTGAGAACTGGACTTCTAAGACGGAGAATGAGCTTCGTACCCAGATTGTCAAGTTCCTGGATACTGTAAAGGGGCCGGACAAGCTTATCGAAAAGTTCCGTGTTGTCCGTTTTGAGCGGGACGAGAATCAGAAAGACAAGATCTACCTGGACATTAACATCACTCCATACTTCCCTGCAAAAAGTTTCATGTTGAAACTCGACGGACATAAGGGAGATGATGGTGCTGAATGGAAGACCAATACTGAACAACAATAAGATACTTATCAAATCAATTCTTAACCAATAAAAATTCTAATCATGGCCTACAAAATGACTTTGGACATGGGAGGCAAAAAGTACGATGTACTTAGTTCTTCCTTTGCTTTTTCACGCTCAGTTGATCCTAAAGGAAGACCCGCTTCAGGAGTTTATGGAGGGGAAATTCACCTTCAGGTAGAGTCTTACGACGATACTACTTTATTGGAGACAATGCTTAATCAGCAGAACAAGGCTCAGAAAGGCAGCATATCATACGATCAGGGTACAAATGACGGCGAAATGAAAAAGCTGGAATTTGAAGATGGATTTATTACAAACTATGCAGAATCAGCGTCTGCTCATAGCTCAGACGCGATGAGCATCAGCTTCACCATTTCGGCAAGGAAGATCAAAATGAAGAATGCTGAACATGAAAATGAATGGCCTGACGGCAAGGCATAATGCGCTGTCGGCAAAGCTAAGGCCACAAGATGTTAGTCTTGTGGCCTTCTGTTTAAATGCTAGTAACAACGTTCGTTAAAGCTGTATTTTAGTGTCTGCACTTAGGGAGCTTGCTATTACGCTCCACTCATCTTCATGCATAAAGCTTTTTAGATCTTTAAAATATTGGTCAGCAGAGGCAAGATACTTATTCCAGAGGCTTATGCCAGTCATCTCTTCGGTCTGCAGAGCATAGATATTATAGGCTTCGTTATTTTCCAGGTTGACTTTCGCCAAGTGGTCTATCAGTTTTGATAACTGTTCGAGTACAGGCAAATCAAAATTGAGCTGAATGACCTCCTCAGCGCCCTTGAGGTCCATCTGTATCTTAAGCGATTCAATAAGATCAGCTGCTGGCTGGGGCTTTTGCTCCGCTTCTGAGAACAATGCATAGTAGAAATTTGTCGTAAACTTTAAGAAGTTATAGGACTCTGATCCTTTTAATAACTTTAGATGATACATATAGTCGGTTTTTCACCTCGCCTAGTAATATAAAAAGCATTCCCCAGCACGCAGTTGTTTTGCATTAAAAGGAAAGTTAGTATACAGACATATTGTAGAATGCGGGAATATTCGTAATTAAGATAACTGATAGTTTGATTTCTGTTTCAAATGACGTTTTTTAATCTTAAATTGTTATACCAAAAACTGACTTATGGGAAAGCCCGCCGCGAGGTTAACGGATTTGCACGTATGTCCGATGGTCGATGTACTGAAGCCGCACGTAGGCGGTCCGATAACCGGGCCTGGTAGTCCTAAAGTGGTTATAGGAGGCATGCCTGCCGCAGTCATGGGCGATATGTGCACCTGTGTTGGTCCACCAGACACCATAATGTTAGGTAGTGCGGGTGTTATGATCGGGGGAAAGCCCGCTGCTCGCATGGGCGATATTACCGCCCATGGTGGAGTGATCTCTATTGGACTGCCAAACGTCCTGATAGGAGAAGTAGGTGCTGGTGCTGGTGGCAGCGGGGGCGGCAGCGCTGCAGCCATGAATAAACTTGGTGCAGGGGTGATGAAAGACGTACTTAATAAAAAGGCATTGACTGAAGCTGCCAAACAAGGCGATGGCCTTGCTCCACGCTCTGATAAGGAAGATATGAAAGCACAGTTTAGCCTTGTTGATGAGGCCGGGAAGCCAATCGCCGGCGTTAAGTATGAAATTAGAACTACAGATGGACAGAAGTATATGGGTAAGACCGATAGTTCAGGAAAAACCGAGAACATAACGGGAGTAACACCAGCAGACTGCCGGGTAGTATTCTTAAATAAATAGTAAGCTATGGCAGGTGACTTTGTAACCGGTGATCAGGCATCAGGCATGGGAGGCGCGGACAAGCCTTCCGGAGCGCAGGCAGAGAACACCTTTCAGGACAATAGGCTTAAGCAGCTGGTTGTGATGGTACGCTTCAAGCCGAAGGCCGCCGAATTTGATACTAATGGGGCTACTTCTATGCTCGGCGGCGTAACTGGTGCTATAGAAGGCGCGGTGGGTGCGGTCGAGGGTGCTATGGTCAGCATTCCTGGTTTGGACTTGTTTATTAAGGAGGAAAAGCGGGAAAGCAAATCTGACAGGGAGTATAAATATCACGCTGACTACTCTGGCTGGGATGCTGTGTTTGACAAAGCGGGCCAGGGTCTTAAGGAACTTAATCCTGACAATATCACTGAAAAGTTTGAGTTTGACTCTACCGATGCGGAGGGCAGGGAAAAGGATGCTCAGCAACTTTTTGACAAGATAAAGGGAAAAATGTCTGCCTGGAGCAAATACACTGCAGCCATCCACTTCATAGGACTAGGGCAGGGGGGTAATGTAGCAAATGAATGTACGGCTCTGATGGCAAAGGACAGTGAATTCATGAGTGAGAAATGGTTTGTGAGATCTATTATTTACGCGGCTACTCCTTTGTACAAGAATTTCCACCTGGCAGATGAAAAGGTATTTAAGGGAAAGGGCACTGCCGTGTCCTTTGGCAACAGATATGATCTTACTCAGGCAGCAATAGATTGTTTTGACAAAAATGAGCAACTCTTAAAGCTGATACAGGATTCGAACAAGAACGTACTGTCCCTTGCGACCGGGAAGGTAAAGCTGCGTATTATTCAGATCCTTTCTATTCTACTTTCAGGACTTCACCTTAGTGCCAGCGATACCGGCGAGCTCGACAAGTTTGGTAAGATCAAAGATGAGGTTGAAGGTTTGGCAGGCGATGTAGTAGACCTCGTAAAGAAAATAATAGAGGAAGGTACATCGTTCGTTGATCTGGGCGATATACCTGAATTTAGCAATGTTGTGAACGGGTATGACCAGATTCCATCAGAAGCTGTGGGCAGACTTAAGGAGTTCATTGACTCGTTTACCAGGAGCGCTGCGGACCAGGCCAAGTCTGCTAACGTCTCTTTGTCTCCAAAAGATCTTGCGGGGGCATTAAACTGCCTCTGCCCATTGTTCGATAAGATAGCTGATTCCATAGCTGTGTTCAAGCCGGGCTCACCTGCCGCAAATGCACTTTCCGCCCAGATAATTGAGAAAGCAGGTGTGACCAAAGTTTTTCCTCCTGCAGGTGGATCGATGGAGCACTTGCCCGTAGATGATGAGTACGAGAACAAAGCAAGGCAAGCGACCAAGCCTGGACAGCCGGAAACAGGTACTGTATACGTAAGGACAGTACAAAGCTTGCTGACTAAGGCTGCTGCAAATCAGAATGATGTAGATGCGATGAGCGAGAAGGAGAAGGCGAGCCTGGCTGAAGCCATCTCTTGCCTGGTGTCTCCTATGCTAGCCTCAAAGAAGGAGTTGTACGCGAAGTTGCTTAACCTTATTCCATTCGACCTGACGAAGATGATGGACAACATCTCTGCAGATAAGCTAATGTCCATTCCGGGAGGGGCACTGCAGGTGCTTAATATCGAGTTTCCTGCAGAACTTAAGACCTCTATGGCCAGGGCTGACGGGGAGATAAAGAGGATACAGGGATACTTTGACAAGAAAAGTTTTGATCCCCCTGAAGATACCATGTACTTTGTTTTCAATGCTCACAACCTTACATTGAAAAAGATGTATGGACCCATTGCCAACTGCCTTGACCAGCAGACGGGCTACCTTGAGTATATGCAGGCTAAAGGTTTTAATAATGAATTTAGTATTACAGACAACAATTATAAACAAGGTTCAGGGGAACCTAAAACCAACGTGATGCCAGCAAAGGAGTTGCCGGCGGCAAACTAAACAGCTAAACTTATGTTGTACATCATCTATGATAGCGCCCTCAATGGCTTACCAGGGTTGATCGCTCTTCAACACCTGTTTCCTGTTCACTGTTCCTTGTTCAGGGGAACCAGGGATGAGATGCTGAGCGATGTAGCTCCTTACTTGTTTTTGGTAGTAGAAGACTTTACGCAGCGGATTTCCGGCCTTGACGTACCGCTTGAGGGGTTGCTGGTAATGGAGTCTGAAAGGGAACTTGAGAAACTCGCTGCGCACTTTCAGCGGTTTATATATCAGACCGTTAACAAAAAGGAGTATTTCTTTCGGTTTTGGGATGCCAGGGTTCTGCAAAAATTCCTTCCTACTTGTGAAGAGTCTCAGCTAATAATGTTCTTTGACGGTGTGAAAAGCTACAGCCTTAAATCGGAAACTGGACTGAAACAATTTGTCTTCACCTCCTATGGATTGCAGACCACTAAGGTAGATCTTGGGAAGCCTGGCTATGTTTTAGGAAAGGCTAAAGAGATCGAGGGTGAACTGGTGGCTTAGTTGACCACTATCCTAAAGGGGTATAGCGGTGCCCCGTTCTGCGCTAGCTGATACTCCAGCGTGTTGCAGAGATAGCCTATTTCCTCGCTGTTTGTGGTTTTTGCTTCCGGGTTCAGTGTGAGCAACACATCTACAGTTCTCACAAACCCATCAGTCTTTGTGGTCCCGACCTGAACACCTTTCCTTATTTCTGCCTGTTTAAGCTTGTCACCAAATAACTGAAAGCAGAGCAGCCTGATGTCTTCAGCGCTTATAACTTTCCCCTTGCTTATCAACTGTTGCTTAAGTAACAGCTTCTTTTCTGCCTCAGTTACTCCAGCTTTACCACCGATTGCATTGGTTAGGGTGACAGCGGATCTTGCAGTAACAATGGTCTGGTTGTGAGATGTCATAACACTGCCAGCCCGTACCTTGTTTGCATCTTCCGCGTTGGTTGTCCAATAGTTAATAGTTACCTGGTCGCCAGTCTGTTTCGGACGCAGTAGTACATAATGGTGGGGTACGCGGCTGTCCTTTGCTGCAGCCAGCTGGTCTTCCAGACGAGCAAGGATCTGACTTACCTCCCTGAGACGGGCGAGCAGGAACTCATTACTTAGTTCGCTGAAATATGCAGACTCATCCCGAATGGCTTCCATCAGGCTACCGATCATTTCTCGCACCTCCCTGGAGTCTGTTTTGCCTATGCCGCTGCTCCGTACAGATGCCTCGCCTTCTTCCAAAGCCTGCTGTGCAGAACCATTGCGAAACTTGTACTTTCCCCCTGCTGATCCGCTGATGTCATGAAGGTCGAGGAAGCTGCCGTCTATGTGCATAGGAATAATATTTACCCATGCATCGGTGCGGTAGTTCAGTGTGTTGAATTTCCGGTTTATGACCGGGAATGCATTGACGGCGCAGGTAAGGGCATCGAGTACATCAGGCGCAAAAGGTCTGCTTAGCGATATTTTCACGTACAGGAGTGGCTCGGCTGCAAGTTGCTGCAGCACCTTATCTGGTAGGTTACCCTGCCATGAAAGAGGTATGGAAGATATTAGGTCAGACACTGGCTGTGGACTCTCTATATGAAGGAATTGCTTCTGGTAGATGGCAGCAATTCTCCGGTTTATTTTACGTGTATAATCATGGCCAGAGATTAGCATTTCTTCCGGACTGAGCTCAAACTGCTCCTTCTTGTAATAGCCAGAAAGTAGCTCTAAATTCTTACCGTTGGCATGGCCCGTGGCGTTCTCAAGGCTTTTGTAGAAGTTGTTCGCTTCAGAGTGGCTACGCAGATCGAAGTAAATACTAAGTCCTTTGAGGGAATGAACATCTTTGTCAGGTGCAATCGCCAGCCATATTTCCTGCACAGTTGCACTTTCAGCGCCCTCTGCACGATGCGCAAGTGTACGGGAGTTATTCTCACCAATGCTATAGAATTTGTTGCCGATCAGCATGTGTTTGAGCTCAACTTTGTGCAGCGGGAACTCACCGACCGATGTAAAGTAGATATCTGCACTATAGGTACTACCACCTTCGCGCTGCAACTTCTGACTGGTATAAAACTGTGTCTCTGGAACTAACTGAGCAGTGGGATCCAGCGGAGTAGCACGCATGACACAGGAGGATGGCCGGGGGCCAAGAAGTGCCTCAGGCAGTATAAGATCTGCAAGCTTATCTAGCAATCTGGCCTGAGAGGAGCTGATGTCGTAACCTATCTTCTCCAGCTCTGACGAGCATGCATCTATCATCAGCAGAATCAGTGGGTCGAAATTCGTTTCGATCTCATTCTCCGGTACGCCCCACAGTCTGGCGGTGGTTTTCACCATCCGATCCTTTATCCGCTCCTTCTTTATTGCCTCCATAGTTTGATCTTTCTTAGTACGCTGATGCCAATCATCAGCTCATGTCAATCGAATGACAGCGGGCCGATAAAAAAACCTGTTTGAAACCTGAACGGTTCATTGCTGCGAGCAATGAAGCCATTGATAATGATCTCGACCCGTCGCCTTAGCTGCTTATTGGCCCCGTTGTTGTATTCTGACTGCTTTACATTCACCTCAACAGTGAAGTTGGTCAGTCTCTTCTCGTAGTTTAAAACCTGTTTCTTTATGGAGCTTATTACTGCTTCACGACGTGCATCATTGGCCATATGGATGTCATAGTCATGTTCCCAAAACTGAGAGCCATATTGCAGGTCCTGTTTGATTTCACCGGTAGGGGTGGTAACAAGCAGGTGCAGGTTCCGCGCTATAGACTCCTTTAGGCTACAGGTATCCAGCTTCTTCCTTTCGAAGAACTGCTCGAAGCGAAGCGGCAGCTTTAGGTATTCTGGCATAGCTTGTTGTTAAAAGACGCCTAGAGTTCTTTTCTTGTATTTCACTTTCAGCACCGTTACGCAGTTTGTTTCCGGGTCACGCACTGCTTCTACAGACTTGATGTCATACTTTTTCTTGTCATTGATCATCTGATAAAAGCTTATCAGCGTTTCCCAGTCGGTGCCGTTAGCCAATACCTTAGTTTGACCACCATTGCACAGGTATTGATTGAAGCTTGCGAGATCCTTCTTGCCCTCCGTAACCTGATTGAGCATACTCACAAATTCCTCATTCGGAACTATTGTAGTCTTCGGTTTTTCTGGCTCTGCATCCTTCCCTGGTTCTTCTTTCTGCATGGATGGCGGTGGGGCTACTACCGGTGGCGGCATATTGTCATTTACCAGGGGCTGGCTGGGCCCGGTCTCCAAAGCAGGTAATACCTGAAGGGTTTTACGGAACACTTTCTTAGGATCATTGTCGATCTTCAGCTCAATGATGCGCGTGCCTGCACTAAGGAATGTGTAGGTGGCAATCTGTGCCGTCTGCACAGGGAAGTCAGGCGAGTTCAGCACAGTCCATTCATATGATGAACCTGCGCCAGAAGCAGTCAGGTTTATTGGCTCGAGAGCATGTACAGCATCTGGCCCTGTGATAGGATTTGGTATGGTAGTGGTTAGGCTGATAGGCTGATGCATGCTCCTGATACTGATGCTGACCGACTCTACACACTTGCCATTTACTGTGGCCGTAACCATATAGGTCCCTTCCGTATTATAGGTGTGGGTCACATTTGGGCCTTTGCCTTCTGAATGGTCTCCAAAATCCCAGACAATGGAAGTGCCACCTTTCATGTGCGTGGAGAACCCGACTTCTTCGCCCACATAATAGCTGTGGTCCATGCCAGCAGTATAGCCTTTCAAGGCTATCTCAAAGGGTACGCACTGCACATTGCTGGCTACCTTGTAGCCAAGCAAACCAAGAGAAAGCAGGGACAAGATGACCATAGTTAGCCACACTCTCTGGTCGATATACTTTCTTGATCGGGTAAATATGTGCGTATTGTTGTTCATTACTAAGTGGCGTTTTTATTACCGTTGCATGGACATTATCTGCAGGCGTAGGGCATTAGCTTCGGAACGTGACTGATTCAGATCGCTCTTCAGCATCTCAATTTGCTGCAGGTACTGCCCAAGGTTTGCATCTTTATTGCTGGCATCCCTTAGCTGCTTCTTGGCCGCCTGAAGGTCAGCATAGTTCTGTATCACATCCTGATATGGTTTTTTTACCGCAGTTTCTTCGTTGTCTACCATGTTGTTTAGCTGACTGAGTTTTCCTGATATAGTGCCATCTACCAGCTCGGCCTGCACACCTGCCCGGTTCACTGAGTCCAGCAGTGATTTGATCTCCGTAGCCCTGGTAGTAAAAGTTTCAGAAAAGGCTTTTTCTTTTTCGAACACAGCAATTTGGTCATTCAGTCGCTGGTTTTGCTTAAAGGGTACACGCATGCCGAAGAATACTGCAGTTACAATAAGTCCTGTAGTCAGGAGATAGAACAAAAGAAAGTTGAGAAATGCTTTTCTTCTTTCAGGGGCATTAATTGGTTTCATAATTAGTTAAGTTTTTTTATCTGGTTCTATCCAAAGAATCTTCTTCTTGCCTTGGGCTGCTGCGCCATACCAGCTACCTCGGGCTGCTCTTCCTTTACGAAGATGCCTGTCTCTTTGCGCTTGCCGATAAACTCCAGGTTACTGAGCGAATCGAATAGCTTGCCGACCACCCTGACGAATACGGCCATCTTCTGAATATTCCTGTTTACATCATTGTTGTCGTACCTCATGTTGGCCATGCCGCTGAGCATCGTTTCCAACTCTCCCTGTTTCAGCTCACACCATTCACTCATGTAGTTCATCAGTTCCTCCTTACCGCTACCAATCCTGAGGTCTACGGTGTTCTTCATGACGCGGGAAAGATTAACTACTGCAGCAAACAAGGCGGAGGGTGACTCGTGAACAAGACCCCAGCGGAAGTTCGTTATCGCCTGACCCAGATACAGCATTACCCGGTCGCAGAGGAACAGCACGAGCTCGGAAAGATCGTTCTGCTGGCTCTTCTTGAATATCTTCTGCACTATTTGAGTACATCGAGATTCCAGTCCGCTGAGAAACTGATCAAGCTCAGTGTGGAGCGCTACCAGATCCGGGTGTGCACTGACCGAATAGCAGGCTGGTATATATTCTTCCTCTATCCTTACGGCATTGCCATTCACGCCAATCTTGCCTATAAACAATGCATAGGGGTTACCTGAAAACTGGTTGTACTCGTTCTCACTTACCACCTTTACCTCATAAGAGGACACAGCGTGAGGGTACCTTGGCGGATTGGAGGAGAGGTCAGGACTCCCTGCTGGCTGCGTCTCGAAGGGATTTACTGTCAGCACCACCCACCACGTTGTTTCACCACCGGAAGGGGAAAACTGAAAAGATGTTGCAGGCACTCCGTCAGTATCCCTTCCCGCGCTGGCAAGGCCAGGCAGATTTACCCTGACCCCACCAGAGGTAATGGCCTGGCAGGAGAGCACAGAAGCTCTCAACGTATTTTGATTATCCAGGGATATTTTAACGTTGAAACTCTCTTCGCCTGCGGCAGAAGAGGGAAGTACCCCGTACCTGAGTGGAGACAGATTTAATGCAGCCACGTCATGCAAAGCGTTTCTTGCGGCACTGTCCTGGGCTATGAAATGATTCTTGTTGATCTTCATTCCATCCACCCAGTTGACAGGAAAATGTTTTATCTGGTCTTTCATAAGTGTGCTTAGTTAGATAACGCTATTCTTTCACAGATGATCACTGTATTTTCCTTGATCCCATTCTCCTTTATGGTGAGTGCAGGGTCCAGTATTCTTTGTGGCTCATACCACTTAGGTTTTTTCCTGAACCACCACTCGTGCGCGGCGCTCTTATCATCCAGGAACTCTATGGGTGTTTCACTCTGCAGCTCATTATAATCGTTGATAAAGTGATAGTACAACTCTCCCAGCGGTATGTTTTCCAAAGCCCTTGCCCGGAAGTATGTTTTCCTGTAATCACTGTCTTTTTTTGCTATTTCAAAGCCAATCACTAAAAGTCGCTCGTTTGCATTGTCTTCCGGAAGTTCTATGCCCTTGGTGACAGGATACCTCCATGTTGTAAACTTCGCTGCCGGAATATTATATGCTGCCCTGAAGGTTTGGGAGAGCAGCAGCGGCACAAAGAATGTAAGCCCACTCATGAGGGTGGGGTAGAACATAAAGGAGCTACCCCTAAGAAAATATAACAGGGAGGAGAAGATGACAACTGTGAACAAGAGCACTGACACAGCGAAGAATACTTCCCCCACCAGGATTTTATTATTTCCCTCACGAGGAAGGAAGTATCGGTCGTGCATCATGAGCATATGTATGGTGCCGAAGAGGAGGAAGATACCAGCCAGTATCCAGTAGATGGTGAAAAGATTGTCGATAATAAGCAGCGATGCATAGGCTAACAAAGAAGTGACGGCTGAAGAGACTACGCCATACACAACGGGCCTCTTTCCCGCGAAGCCACTTACAAACTGACGGGCAACAGCCAATATAGCTATAGACCCAGCAAGGGTACCGATAATATAAAAAAGAAAGAATTTAAGTGCCATTGTTCATTAGTTCATTTAAATGGTGAGGCTGTAGCCTAGCAACCATTCTGTTTCTGCTTCTTCATTTTCCTTAACTGCGAACTCATACTGAAAGACAGTATCCACGGCCACAGGGATGAGTAACTCTTCAAACCGTTTTAGCAACTTTCCGTATGGCTCATGCTCGGGGTAGTTAGTTATTTCTGCGGCGCTCACTTCCTGTATCGAAAAGATCCAGCTAACAGAAAAGTCGGTATATTCAGTTCCTATCACTGTATCCACTCCCAGCTCGGCATCACCCAGGCATACTGCCCTTTCTATCTGGAAAGTATCTGGGGTATGCTTTTCGTTTGCGGTGACCGGCTTGCCCAATACCAGTTCCAGCGCCTTGGCTGTAAGCTGCAGATTGCCTTTTATACGAGAAGCCCAGGGCATGATACGGATCAGGCGGGAGGCTGGTTCCGCAGGTAAATCTGTGGACATGTCCCAAAACCTGAAGAAGAGTTTTTCCAGGCTGCCCTCGTACATACCCTTGCCCAGTTTCCGCTCCTCCTGCTCTACCATTATAGCATAGCGGTAGAACTCCTGCTCAAGGGGTTGGAAGAACCTTCTTGCGTTCTTCTCCTCATCGCGAAAGCGGCGGTACTCCTCTACCATCGTGCCCACAGTCGACGTCTTGCTGTTTCCTTTGGTCTGGTGAAACAAACCTTCAGGCAGCCTGTCGTAGATACCATCTCTGTTGATCACTATTTCCACTTGCTCTTCCTGTGGGTCTTTCTGTTCTGTTATCAGGAAGTCAGGCCTGAAACTTCTTTGGAAAGAACCTGCCGGGCGCAGAACCAGATTGTCGAAAGAAAAGCCGTTGTCCAGTATCTCTGCACCTAATGCCTCCGCCTTCAGAAGGGCAAAGCGGGCATTGTCATATTTGTTCAATACAGGCATAGAAATAATGGAGTAGCATAGACTGCCCTTTGAGAGCTATATGTGATAATTGCTAATAAAGCTAAAAATCATATTGCAATAATCAAATTTCTAACTGCAACTTTGTGGGGCAGGTGGTAGAATGTTCCGTATTCCTTGGCTTTTCAACAGTATTTTAGTATATTAGGGTGAGTTCTCAGTTACTGCATTTTCTCCTTTACAAAAGTAGAACCGATAATTCCAGCCTATCCGGAATGAACAGATGAAATTGCGTTACTGCATTTTTATGTTCGGAGGTTGCATCGATCCATTTACAAGGAAACACTTCTGACGAGCAGGAAAATAGTCATCTTGTTTGAACGGTTTTTTAGTTGAACGGCAAAATGACAGACCATGGCTGCTATGTTTTTCAATGAGCAGATTCGGTGCAGATTCGGTGCAGATTCGGTGCAGAGCCGGTACAGATTCGGTACAGGGTCGATCGTTCGACTTTTTTCCTATGCTTGCAGTGCGCTCAACTTACCTTTTCGACTTTCGCATATTTTATTTAAATTTAATCTCTCCTAGCCAACGGGTAATGGTAAGTGAATGGGTAGCTAGTAGTTAGCAGTTTTTTAGTAATTATCGGATAGAAAATACATTCATCTATGAGTTTTACGGCTAAGTTTAAGGCAGCAGGTAAAGAAATGAATGTGCTTGACTGCGATTATAGTCTCCGACAGGAGGTAGATGCCACTGGCCGACCTTCCTCAGTGACACGCGGTGGCAGAATCAGAATGACAGTAGAGAGCACTGGCGAGACAGACCTTTTCGAGTGGATGTGCAACAACTTTGAGCGAAAGGATGGTACTATTACTTTCTTTAAAGCGGACGCCGAGGGTACTCTGAAGGAGCTGAATTTTAAAGAAGGATACCTTGTAGAGTTTGAAGAACGGTTCGACTCCATTGGCACTAATCCTATGACGATAAACCTTATTATTTCTGCGAAGGAGATAACAATGGGTAACGGAACTCATAAGAATGAGTGGGTTTAGGAGACCTGACTTCTTATTGTTTCCCTTAGCTGCAGAATAGTTTTACAATTCTAAAACGTATAATATGTCTGGCGATACGCAAGGTAGCTTTGAACTTATTCAGAGTAAGGTAAAGGTTGAAGGCAATAGTGCCGAGATCATCTTTTCGGATCTTGTAATTAACCAGGCGCTCGCTGATGTGAATACATTCTCCTTTGTCTGGAGACAGGAAGAAGGTGAGCCAACTATGGCTGCACATGTTGACTTCTATAAGAAGTATCTTTCGAAGGAAGTTACTATTTCAATTAAGGATTTCAGTTTTAAAGGCTTTATAAGTGCTATTAACTGCCTGAGACAGGACGAGCTGGGAGTGGACTATGAGATCTTAGGCACCGGCATGTTTGGAAAGCTGAAAGAGGTGCGGGAGTGCAACTCTTTTATTAAAAAGGGCCTGGAACAGATATTTAAAGATCTCAACAAGGCGCAGGGAACAAAGCTGAAACTTGAACCGAAACATACTAAAGAGCTTTTCTATACCGTCCAATACAACCAGACCACATTTGACTTCTATAAAATGCTTGCGGCCCGATATGGAGAATGGCTTTACTATACCGGTACGGAGCTTGTTTTAGGTCCACCAAAGGCAGATGCCGTGACTCTTAAGCTCGATGTAGACGTTTTAGACATTTCCATAAATGCCAGGAGTAGAAAGGCAACTTCCCTTGGTGTGGGCTATGACCATTTTAAAGGGGAGGTAACTGAGAACAGGCATGCTGCCGGTTCCTTTGGTTCTGGATTGGTGTCGGCAACAACAGCCGCGGGAGATACAGCGTTTGGGAGTGGCCATACTGCTGCTTTTTTTTCTAATGCTGCCAACTCGGAAATGCTAAAGGAGATGAGCCTTTTACAGCAGAAGGCTGCCGCTGCATCTTCAGTAACGGTAAACGGATCCACACATAACAGTAAGCTTATACCTGGTGGCAAGATAAAACTGGTTAACAGGAACAATGGCAGTGAAGGAGAGTATATCATCACGGAGGTCCGTCATCACTCCGAGACCCCTAGTAATTACCAAAACTATTTTGTGGCTATTCCGGCTGAGATAGAAGTTCCGCCTTATACCGACCCGCTGCAGTTTACAACATGTAGATCACAGCCGGCTGTCGTTGTAAAAAATGAAGATGAAGACGGACTTGACCGGATCAAGGTACGGTTTCCCTGGATGAAGCCGGGTGAGACTACTCCGTGGATAAACGTTATGACGCCCTATGCCGGAAAAGACAAAGGTTTCCGGTTTCTTCCTGAAGTAGGGGAGGAGGTTCAGGTGGATTTTGTAGACGATAATGCAGAAAGGCCTTTCATGGTTGGGGCAATATATACCGAAAAAGATAAATCGGGAACAGCCCATAAAGGTAACCACCTAAAGACTATAGGCTCGAGGTCAGGCAGACGATTAGAAATGGACGACGACGAGGGGTGGTTGAAACTTGTAGACAACCATTTGGGAAAGAAGCCTGTGAATGGGATTACGATGCGGAAGTCAAAAGATGAGCAATTTTTGGCATTAGCTTCATTCAAGGATGATAATAACTATTTCACTGTCACTTTTAATAAGGAGAATAGCGAATTGTTGGAAATATCTGTTACCGATGGAGGCTCTAAGGTGGCCGAGATCACACTTGATAAAAAGAAGAAGAAGATTATCATTAAATCCATGGACAGTATTGAGCTGACGGCTGACAAAAAGATCAGCCTGAGTGCTCCTGAAATTAGCATTAACGCAACCCAGGAACTGAAGATGGAAGGGAAAACCAAAGGTGTTGACATCTCCGGTATGAAGGTCGCGATTGAGGGAACGAGTGCAATGGAAGTGAAGGGAGTGAATACGAAGGTAGAAGGTACGGCAAAGCTAGAGTTGTCGAGTGCTGCCCTCGCGTCAATGGAAGCTGCACTTGTCAAGATCAACTAAAACAGAACCAGATATTATGGCATATTCAGGTAATAGCTCTCAGTCTAACGGATCACAGCCTGGAGATACTTTTGCAGAAATTTCGCAGAACCGGACGCTGATAGCTGAGCGACTCACACAGGAAGCGCCACACATACCTGAAGTAGTGCACGGCTTGGAAACCGTGGAGCAGATCTTTGAACATTATCGTCCTGCGGTCGAGGTTATGTTTGACACGCCGGAAGGTGGTGTAAGGAAAGAGTCTATTTCATTCGACAATATTGAAGACTTTGGAATGCACCGGATAGTGGAGCGAAGTATATATCTGAAGCAAAGCCTTAGGCAACGGGAACAATACCTGAAGATGCTGAAACATCTGAAGTCAAATACTACCCTTCAAACCTTAATAGCTGATCCAGAAGCAAAACAAGCTTTGCTGGAGGCTATCAATTGTTTAAGGACGGAACTAACGCAAAACAAATAAATTGACTCCGCTATGTCTTTTCTTGCAAAACTAGTGCTCGACAGTAATGAATATAACATTGTAACAGTCGACTATGAAGTGTCTCAACCAATAGGAAGGCGGAATATGCCGAACGATGAGCCACACCTGGGCCTGATCAACGTTACGGTGGAGTCCAGCAATAAGAGTGAGTTGTTCTCGTGGGCGATGGCGGCGCGGACAACTAAGAATGGAAGCATTGTATTCTATCGTAGAGATGCCCAATCTTCCATGAAAACACTAAACTTCTCAGACGCCTTTTGCGTCCGGTTCAAAGAGATATTTGAAGCTGATGGGTCGGTGCCTATGAGGATGGAGCTTACGCTGGCACCCCGGGTAATCGAGTGCCAGGGTGTGGTTCGGGAAGAGTTTTGGCCGGGATATGAAGGGAGCTCTGGTAACAACGATTCATCCAATGGATCGTCAGAAAGCAAAGAGACATCCGATAATGAGATATCGAGTTTCATTCCGTCATAGCATACGTCTAATCTGGCACAGGGAAAATGGATACAGCTGCAAAAGAACTGGAAGCAAAAGCTGGGGTAAAAGGGTTTCAGGATATAGAAGCTCCTCTTTCACTGCTTTTGCGAAATGAAGAGAAACTATCAGCCTATGGAGGATTCTCACTGATTTCGTCTCTTATTGATGGAGTCAGCGACCTTGACCCCGCTTCTAATGCCCGGAGAAACATATTGCTGACGGACGCAGCAAAGCAAGCATCCAGGGACGCTCTGGAGGTTGCACTTACAGCCTGGGCGGAGATGCTGGAGCAATTTGAAGATGCGCCATCGATGGCAATGCACTGTGAGGAGCAGGTGAACCTGTATGAAGCAGCCTATAAGGCGAACTTGCTGAAAGTGGTGGAAGAATCAAAGAATCTGGAACGGAGCTATAGAAACGTGGAGCTCTTTTTTGAGAATGCGGGGTCAGCGAGGCTAAGGAATGTTTCCTTCGTCAATTGCGACCCTCAGCAGATAAGAGATATTGAAGAGCCCCGGTTTTCTGACGCTGTGAAAGAAGAACTTACCAGGAACTATGACAGACTGGACCTGAGAAACAACTACAGCATGCTTGTATTGCCGGGCTATCTTGGGCCAAATTCAGTGCTTGACAAATGGTCGGTTATTGCCCACGATCACAAAGTAATGCTCATTACAGACTTTGAGAATGTGGACGCTCCGGATGATCTTATGGAACTCTTTGACACGGCAGACCACACCAGTGGAGATGTGCATAGATCGAACGTGATAATGACCTGCAACTGGCTGATAGGCCGTGGAAGGCATGAAGAACTGCATGAGGAGGATGACCTTTATGTGCCTGCCTCAGGTGCATTGGCCGGTAAGATATATGGTACACTGATGAGCCAGGTTGCTGCAGGAAAGAAGTTTGGAATTGTTAATGGAACTGATGGGGTAAAATTTGATTTGAAGAAGAGCGAAATAGCCAATCTTGAAAAGATGGGGCTGGTGCCGATGGTGAAGGAGAACAGCAAGGTGATGGCGTTTTCTGCAAAGACATTATTTAATGGTGATAACCTTGGGCTGCAGACGTATTCAGTAGTTCGTGTATTTGACTACGTTACTAAAGTACTGATAGATTTTCTGAACAGGAGAGCGTTCGAGAATTTTAATGCGAATACCCGCAAAGACCTGATGGCACAGATAGTAAAGTTCCTGGACAGTATTACAGGTCCGGAAAGGCTGATAGAGGACTTTACCATAAAAAGATTTGAGCAAGACTCAGTGCAGAAGGACAAGATACACGTCGATATCCATATGAAGCCTTACTTTCCTGCAAAGAACTTCATGATAAAAATGGAAGGACAGAGAGGAGATGAAAGTACGTCGTGGTCAACCAGCTACGATCAGCAGGTATCATAGTCTTCATGCACTAGCTACTAACGACTAACTACTCATTACTTCTTCCACTGTGACTGATCGTCGTATATCTCATTCTTTAGCAGTACTGGCTGATCTTTTCTCAGGCTTTCCACGTAAAGCCCTTTTTCTGCGTTGCTGTCAAACAGAGTAACCTCATGGCCGTAGCCAAGGTCAACGTATACCTTGCCATCTATTATCCAGCCAGCGCCCTTGATGATGCTTCCCTTCCTTGTGAAACCACCTTGCACTACTAGGTCATCGTCAAGTTCCAAAGCAATGAGGTCGCCGTCTTTGAAATTTTTATACTTCCCTTTGATATGGGCAGCCACGTATGTGCTCTTCGGTGCTTCTGCTTCCTTATTTTGGGTGCTGACAACCACCTCCAGATCGCCAAAGCCAGTCTCCTCGTCGTCGTTAGCATCTCCCTTTGCTGGACCAGGTCCTGCATTTGCGAACACATTATACCCGAAGCTCTTCATGTAGAGTTCCGGATACTCAAATAGTTCTTTAACTGCGATGATCTTATACACGTACACAGCGGTCTCAGGATTCAGATTCATGGAGAAATAGTCTTTACCCTGACTTTTGATAGCCTTGAAGATGTTCCCGATTCCGAAGTTGTAGGCCGCTGCAGTGAGCACCCATGATGAGACGTTATGGGTTTTCTGGATGCTGTTATAATATTGCGCAAGAAGCCTGCAGGCTGCCGTTGTTGATTTTACAATGTCGTCTCTCTCATCTACTGTTCCGGAAATCACCAGGCCCAAGTCCTTTGCAGTTCCCGGCATTATTTGCCAGAAGCCGCGTGCACCGACCCTTGATGTAAGTACCGCGAAGCCACTTTCAACAATAGGCAGATACTTAAAGTCTTCAGGAATGCCGTGTTTTCTTAGCTGGCTTTGTACATAAGGGAAATAGAGCTGTGCTCTTTTCCTCAATGCTGGCAGGTTTACATTGGGAATCTGCTTTTTGATGACACCCATTAGTCTGTTGGCTACGAAATCATTATTGACCGGAATTGTCTCTCCGCAGAAAATAATGTTATGTGCATGTGTAGGTGTAACTGTTGCACACAGACAGAAACACATAAACAGCAGTATAGACTTTACTTTCATGGGCTTAATTCATTACCTGCTCATCTCCAGATTGTAACCGGCACCGGTAACTGGCACTTCAAGACGAATCTTTTTCAACCTGTCTCTCATGCTGAAGGTAAACCAGTCCGATTCTTCGGCGTTCACAGCTCTGGATACGTACACCATGGTATATTCCTTGCCAGGAAGAATTACCGGGAATCCGGTTACATAACAGGGGAATAAGTCGTGATAAGAAGAGCTATCCTTATGCCAGCGAAGATTCATATGGCCCAGAAGGAAATCCTTTTTACTCTGGTTTCGAACAACAAAACGCATATAGCAATTTACTCCGCTGAAGATCATGCTTTGCAAGGTGATAGATACATCGTTAATGGTATCCGAATTTTGATCGAGCCATGGTGCCATATTGACAAGTGCGGTGCTTACTCTGTAGTTTTCTGCTGTATCTGCCGGCACATAGTATTCACCAGCCATGTGCTGATCTTCAGGTGGATCACCAAAAACGATATTGGGATACTTTTTCCAAAGTTCAGCCTGGGTGTATTCAGATTTAGCTTCTATAGCTGCAAGACGAGCTTTTTCTTCTTCTTCCTTTTTACGTTTTGCTTCTTCCTGCTGCGCAATCTTCGCCAGCCGTTCGTCTTCCTTACGTTGCTTTTCCTTCAATATAGCGAGTTGTTTCTCTCGTTCTGCTTCAACGCGTTTCCTTTCCTTTTCTTCCGCTAGCTTCTTCTTATTCTCAGCAGCTATTCTGGCCTCTTCTTTTTGCTTTGCAAGTGCTGCCTCTTTTTCGTCCTGAATTCTCTTGATCCGTTCCTGTTCCTCTGCTTCCTTCTTCTTTCGGGCTTCTTCTGTGGCAAGTGCTAACTGTGCCTGCTTTTCTTTTTCAAGCCGTAATCTTTCTTCTTCTTTTGCCAGCTTTTCTTTTTGCTGCTGCTCCCGCTTTAGCTTCGCTGCGTACTCCCGTTCTTTTTTCTCGGCAGCTATTCGGTCTTCCTCAGCTTGTTTAGCCAGTTTCTTCTGTTGTTCCTCTTCTTCCAGCTTTTTCAGTCTTTCAGCTTCCTTCTGTTTTTCCGCTTTACTTCTGGCTATTGCCAATTCTTCTTCCTTTCTAATTCGTTCCTCTTCTTCCTGCCTTGCCTTTTCCTCCTTTTTCTTATCCTTTTTGCTCTTAGTATCAGTGGCCTCTTCTTTCTCTTCCTTCTTAGGTGCCATTGCAACGGGTTGCCCCTCGCTGCTTTGCACCAACTTTTTCAAGGCTTTCAGGTCAGAGTAGTCATAGTAAAGCTTCGTGTTGTTGATATCGATCTTCGGGAGGAAAGAGATGATAAAATAGTGGGTTCTCTTACCTTCAGTGACAATAAGATTAGTTGCACCGGGATTTTCTTCAGTTGTCTTAATAACAAGGGAATTGTCTGCATCGCGTACCTGGCAGGTGTACCCCTTTCTTTCGCCAAATTCGTAACGTTTTACCTCGGAGTCAAACTTGAGAACGGTTAACGCATCAGCTGCAACATGGATCTTTTCACCATTGATGTTTTGCGCTGACAACGGCAATGCGAAGCAAAGAATCACCAGAAGGATACTTAATCCGTGTAAGTATTGTGGCCTGGCAAGTTGGTAGAGGTCCATTGTCATGGCAAATTAACATAATGCATGTCAATTTGCTATTTATTTCCATGTTTTTTTACTGGGTTAAAGCGGTTTAATTAATTATAACTCCCGCTTATTGGGTTAGATGCCGCGATTAAGATGTCGTTATATTTAGAAATGCTGAAAAACCACCTTTCCTTCCCAATCGGCGTTTGTTTGCTATTGCTGCCGATGCATGCAATTGCACAATTGTCAGATTGTCATTTGATACATAGGGTGCCTCACAAGGAATGTGCGTACCCACGCCTCTCGGCAGATTCGAAGAGCGTGCTCTATCAATCAAACGAAGCAGGTAACTGGCATTTATATGTTATGGAGCGAACGGGTAAAAAGCATAATGCTATAACAAACGGTTCTTCTAACAACAACTTTCCTGACTGGAGCCCTGATAATAAAAAGGTAGCGTTTGTTAGCGATAGAGACGGGAATGAAGAGATTTACCTGATCAACTCAGATGGCAGTGGCATCAAAAGGCTGACATTTGACGAAGGCAGGGACATTCACCCTTATTTCAGTCCAGATGGTAAATACATTCTTTTCAACTCCACCAGAGGTAACGGGTCACTGGATATTTTCCGGTATGATTTGACCACGGCTAAGGTGGACAGGGTAACCAATACTCCCGATCACGAAACCTGCGCCAGGTATTCGAACGATATGAGAAGTATTGTTTTTCTGCGCAACAATGACGAGAGCGACGACATTTACTTGATGAATGTTAATGCTGGTGTAACGAGGAACCTGACTAATACACCATCCCGTACTGATGGATGGCCGATGTTTAGTCCTGATGACAGGTGGGTTTATTTCTCTTCGATGGATAAGGGCACTTACAGCATGTACAGGATAAAGGTAGATGGAAGTAGCAGGCAACAGCTAAGCTATGCAGAGGAGGGGGAAGAGCACGCTCGTGTGTTCATTGCCAGGCAGGCGAATGCGCTCCTTTATAACCGCCGTAAGGGACTTGAAATCGAGATCTTTATATGCTCACTAGAATCCTGAGGCGACATATCTGGGATATATTCTTGATTATCTTCACGAAATGAGAAGTGGCGTTAAGCTAAAGCATGTGCTTGCTAATCATAGTATTGACCTGTCGCTTGGTGAAGACGGGAGATTGGAACTAATTACAATAGATAAGCACAACGGTGATGCTACACTCTATGTCGCGTCCAGCTTTTCTGCTGTAGTGGACAAGGCATATAGAGGAATTCTAAAACAAACAAAGACCAGGGTACGAAGCGGCGCCACCAGGTAGATCTTTCCAGGGTAGAAACTAATAAAAATGAAAACAGAACCAGATGAATTCTGATTCTGTTTTATGGTTGATTGGGTGGGACTTGTTGAGTCTGTATAAAGTATCAGAGTGTTCTCTTTCCGTCTATCGTTACAGTGGCTCCGTTGTTGTCCTGGAAGCTGCCACTGATGTTATCATTCGCCAGGTTACCCATCTTCCGGCCGTCCTCGTCTCTCAGTTCGCCATTCACTAACGTACCGCTTACATCGGATTTTTCATTGGTTCCATCTTTACGTGCATTTCCGCCCCATTTATTTAGCTGCCTTGATAGCAGGATGTTGAAGGTGCCTGTCTCAGGTTTTGTAGTGCTGTAGGTTCCTTCAAATGCTTCAACTAAGGCATTGGATGTTTCTTTCACCAAAGTAAAAATTGCATTCGGGTGACCTGGTATATCAGCACTGGTTATTACCGGAGTCGATCCATCTGCCTGAACTGAGAAAGTGATTGACACTGGCTGACCATTCATTGTTCCTGTGAATGGAGCTACGTAGCTCTGACCATCTACCCAAGTGATTGCGGACGTCAGCGTTACTGTGATGCCATCTATCACCATTGTAGCTGTTATGTCATTGGTGCCATTTAAAACTGAGAATTTAATAGTTCCTGATGATCCGATTACGACACCTTTATAAACACCTTTCCCGCTCCCATCATTTGCAGCCAGGGCATCTGGTGTGGTCACGCAAGTCGTGCACTTATAGGTTGTAGGGGTGGTATTATTGGTATCATCCTTTTTGCAGGAAGACAAAAAGAGAATACCTGCTGCTGCCAGCAGAACGCAGTAACTAAACATTTTGTTCATTGTATTGGTTTTTGTGTCGTTAAGGAATTAACCGGGTCAAAATTACTAGCCCGTTGCTTCAGCGGCAATACTCCTTTAGTAGTAATTAATGCTTGTAGACTTTGTTCAATGCGTCTGTGCGGGAATTTACTTGCAGCTTGCCATAGATGTTCCGAATGTGCGTACGTACCGTTTCCGTACTTAGGAAGAGCCTGTCTGCTATTTCTTTATATCGAAGACCTTTTGACAGAAGTTCAAGAATATCTTTTTCTCTCGCGGATAGCTTTTCCAGTTCCCGGTTAACCTGAGTTTCATTGAAAGACATCACCACTTTCCTCGCAATATGACTATTCATTGGTGAACCGCCATTATACACATCCACTATAGCATCAAGAAGTTTGGACGGCTGAACAGTTTTGGTGAGGTATCCGGTTGCTCCGGCTTTCAAGGCCTTAAAGACATTTTCTGAATCGTCAAAGGAAGTGCAGATGAGGAAGTTGGTGTCAGGGCATTTGGGCTTTAGATATTGTATGGATTCGATGCCCGACTTTCCCGGCAGGTTTATATCGGTAAGTACTACATCAAGGTTCAAGTCTGGTATGTTAGCTATGGCGTCCTCGGCATTAGAGAACACATGTTCACAGGTAAAGCCTTCACTGCCATTGATGAGCAACTGAAGGCTCTGCCTTATTTCCTTCTCATCCTCTATAATGCCAACTTTTACTTCCATTTCACAAAAATAATTCCAAATCAACTGTTTGTATTACCACTAAAGTAGTATCCACCTTCAGGAAATATTTTCCAGTTCGAGATCAACTTTCGAACCTTTACCTGGTGTTGAATGAAGCTTCACTTTGGTGCCTAGTTGCAGTCCCCTCGCCGCCATATTCTTCAGGCCGTTTCCTTCTGTCGCTATCGTTGTGTTGAAACCTGATCCATCATCTTCAATTGTAAGACTGAACTTAGGTTCCAGTTCAATTTTTATCGAAATACGCTTTGCCCCGGAATGCTTTACAACATTCTGGAGCGCCTCTTTAACTATCATCATCAGATTTCTGTTCACTTCCTTGCTGATTCTCCTGTCTGGTATTTGCTCCGGTATGTCAAACCTTATCTCAATCGGAAACTCCTCCAGGTAGTCATGTGCATACTCCCTGATTCTTGCGACAAGGTTATCAAGTGTGGTGTTTTCAGGGTTCATCGCCCAGATCAGGTCTCGCATATTCTCTACCAGATGCACTGATGTCTCGGAAATAGAATGTAAAGAGGTCTGCAGGTGTTGTTTCCCTTCCAGTTGAGTTGTAGCCAGTTCTGAAAGGAATTTGATCTTAGACAGGCCCGACCCTAGTTCATCATGTATGTCCTTAGCAATTCTCACCCGTTCCTGCTCTTCTGTTTCCCTGATGATCTTTTCCCGCTTCATTTGTTCCAGTAGCTTTCTACGTGCATGGTAAAAGTAAGCAGCAGTGATACCGACTATTATGAGCGTGAAAAGCATAACCAGGAGATATGTCTGTCTCCTTAGTCTGATCTCTTGTGTCTGCATAGTCAGGTCGTCAATCTGACTTTGTTGTTTCAATAGCTTAATTTCTGTTTCCTTTTTAGCTGATTCGTAGGTAGCTTCCATGTCGGCTAGCTGGCGTGTAAATGCCAAAGGCTGGATGCTATCCTTTAGCCGGTATGCTGCCAACAAATTATCAAAAGCAAGCTCCGGCTGTTTCATTACCTGGTAAAGTTCAGATAACGATTTGAGACAGCTCATTGCAATATCTTTGTTGTTATTGTTACGGGCTGCAGCTAAGGCCTTCTGCACATAGGCTACTGCCTTATTGTACTGTTTAAGTTCGCCATATATGTCGCCGAGTTGCTGGTAGGTCCCGGCCTCAATGGAGATGTAGTTTCCTGGTTCTATGGTATTCAGTGCCTTTTTGGCAAGTGCTATTGCTTCGTTCGGTTCGCCACCATCAAGCGCTACCCGGCTCAGGTTGGAGTAGCATATAGCAGTGCCATTGCTATCACCTAGCTGAATACACCTTTTCAAGGCATCTTGATAGCAAAGCTTCGCACTGTCATCCTTTACCATCATATAGAATGCGTTGCCCTTATGTAGCAGGGCAGAGGCTTCGCCACGCAAACTTTTTGTCGCAGCAAAATCAGCGTAGCTCTGGTTAAGTGACAGGATAGCTTTTTCGTATAACCGTTGTGCGTAGTACAGCTCTCCCAGTAAGTCCTTGCAGGATGCCAGACCCTCCTTGTCATTGACGGTCTCAAATATTTTTAATGCCTTCCTATATTGAGACATCGCCATTTCTGTACTGCCGGATTTTATACAGATCCGGGCATACAGCAGGTATTGATTAGCATGTTCGACGGATTGACCATCCCTCGCTTCCGCTATTGCTTTTTCATGGTACAGTCTTGCCGAGTCATAATTTCCATGTAACAACCAACACTGGCCTAGTGCAGAGTACAACGTCATTTTGTTGAATCGATCATTTGACGCTGCGGCAAGTGGTAACAGATCGCTGAGCGCATCAATCGCGGGTTTGCAATTGTTAGTGTTTGCCTGTACCAGGCTAATCGTACAGGCGGCGTCAATTAGTCCTTTCCTGTAGTTTACCTGAGTCGAACGTACTTGTGCCTGACGTGCTACCGTTAGGGCATTAGGAAAGCTCGTATTATACTGTTCCTTCGCCTTTTTGTTTAGCGCATCAATTTCCTGGGTAGTCGTGTCTTGGGCGGAAATGTCAAATACTAACAGAAGAAGTGCCAGGCTGAGAAAAACCTTAGCTGTAACAGTAACTGTTTTCTCCATATTTGGGAAGTAGCACTTAAAAGTATTGCTTTTGGAGTATAATTAGTAGCAACTTAAACTGCATAGAGTCTGTGTATCAGATTTACGGCATTAAGATTTTCTTTTCTCAGACAATTGCGTCCGCGGGTGTATCTAATCCGCACCTGATCATAAAATCATTGTTGAAAACCGCAAGTACTTCAGGTGCCAGCAGTCTTTCACGACTTAGCTTCCACTCCCGCAACTTATCACTACCGTAGATTTTCTTTACGCGATCAGCGTTCAATGGGCCATTCAGCTTTCCCCAGTGAATGGTATAAGGGATATTATTGAGTTCAAGCCTTCTTATTACATTGGCAAACACCTTATGGTTTGCTTTACTGTCGAGCCCATCCATCTCTACCACACAGGTGTGTTCAAACTTTGTAAAGCCAAGGGTTGCTTTAGTTCCTTTTACGAACCTGACCGCTACTGCACCGGCAAAGGCGTTCACACTTATTTCTTCAAGTATCTGGTCAAGGCAGCGGGGCAGGTCAATGGTCGCCACGGCCAGGGCGAAGCTTGCAATGTTTCCGGTAAATCGTGTGTCCCGGAAAATTGAACCTATCGACTTTGGGATGTCAGTTGCAGGACGAATATTTTTTTCAAATTCTCTTGTGGTCGTGTTTCTGACGTGATTATAGCTAAGGTCTTCCCCAAGCGCCGTCAGCAGATTTTTCATCATCCAGATGAACTCTGGGCTGGGAGCAGGATCGTGGATACCTCCATGGCTAACGACGTGGCCTGCAGGTACAGGCACTTTGTAAAACAAGAAAACGTACATACCGGTATTGCCACCCTTCGTCACTGTATAAGGATTCATATTGATCTCCATATGATATAGCTCATGACCAGCGGTATTATCCGGCATACCAGGCAATAGTGTTTTCAACCTGTCGGTATCCAGTGTAGCAAAGGCATCCATTAACTCGTCTGTGTAGACAATATTGCCAATTCTGTATTCCTTTAGCAGGTATAGTGGCTCAGTCTCTAGCATTATGCCGTGTATGATACCAAAGGATCCGAAACTGACAAGTGCTGAATTAAACAAAGCATCGTCACGCAATGGGGTAGCCCCAAGCCACTCAATCAATTTATCTGACGCTACGGGGTAGGAGGCCCGCTCCAGCCATACATGCGTGTCCGGTCCCGTGATAAGATGAATCCCAACAATTGTGTCATGTACAGCGCCTGTGTATAGTGCTGCACCGTGGGTACCTGTTGCCGTTGCTCCTGCAATCGTTTGTCCGTTGCTTCCGCCAGACGCTCTGATGCACCGCGCAGGATGGCTATCGATCTCCAGCGCCTTGTTCAATCTCGCCATCTGAACGCCACATTCGACTAGTTTCAGATCCTGATGGGTTTTACCTGTGCCCGTGTACGCTGGAGAAACATGGGTTGCACCCACATTAAATATGAGATCAAGGCCTTTAGTCTGTATCATTCCGCCGTTGCACATTGCCACAGGGGCGAATGACCAATTGGCGCCGATCGCCCGCAAGGTATGGCGATTATCCACCGCCTGTTTAATCGCCCATTGAAGGTTTGCAGTAGCCCGTTTATACAGTTCACTATCACTAAGACCTGAACCAGAATGATCCGGTCGCCAGGATGCTCCCGGTGTAAATTGGTGGGTGAAGTTCTCATGGCAGTTCTGCCATGGGTTGTCCGGGACATAAAGTTTGATACCAGGTGGCATATTGAAGTCTGGTTTACCGTTAAATGACTATGGAATGTCGCTGCTACCACTGCGCTGGGCACAGTCCCAGTCTATGCGTTGCTTAACTATAAAACCGGCCGTAATAAACCCCAGTACCACGTCCATCGGTTTCGTAGTTAGCTTTACCCGGCTGATGCCATTCGGACATCCGCTGGGCAGGTTTTGTTTATTCTTCGACTTCCAGATTGATGTCCGAATAGTAGTGTCATGGCAAAAATGCTGGCCCGAACCTGCGCAATCGGCTGAAGGCGAATCAACCTCCACAATCCTGATAATGCTGCAAGAACCCAGCACCAATACGCTCGTAAGCGTAAGAAACAGCGCAGTAATATTTTTTTGTGAGCTGGTGTTGACCATGCTTTGAATATACAAACTAAGATAGAAAAACTGGAATTTGACCTGGAGAAGGCAAGCGTAGCAATCTTTAAATCGGTTCTGGGATTTGGTGAGATTTGCAAACAAAAAAGCCTGTAAAATAACGTTTTACAGGCTTTTAGATTGTTTGTTTTCTGTTTTTGCGGAGACGGCGAGATTCGAACTCGCGATACAGTTTCCCGTATACACACTTTCCAGGCGTGCTCCTTCAACCACTCGGACACGTCTCCTGAAGGGCTGCAAAAATAGCTAAATCATTGGGTTAGCGAAAACTTTTTCTGCGTTTCTTGTGCTAATCAATGCCACCTCCTGGATGGGTACATCCTTCAACTCTGCTATTTTCTCCGCAATTAAGGGTATATAGCTGCTCTCATTGCGCTTTCCTCTATAGGGTACGGGAGCCAGGTAGGGTGCATCGGTTTCCAGTACCATGTGTTCCAGGTTTACCTCCTGTACTACTTCCTGCAGGCTGCTTTTCTTGAACGTCACCACACCGCCAATGCCTAGCAACAAACCCAGCTCGATAATTTGCTTTGCCTCCTCCATAGTGCCACCAAAGCAGTGGAAAATACCGCGGAGGGAGCCGTTTTGCTTTGTTCGTACTATATCTATACAGTCCTGAGTCGCTGCCCTGCTATGAATTACAATTGGCAGGTCATGTTCCAGTGCCCAGTTGATCTGTATGGCGAATGCTTCCTTCTGCTGTTCAAGATGGGTGACATCCCAGTGTTTGTCGATGCCTATCTCTCCAACAGCATAGAACTTTCTTTTCTGCAGCCAGTCTTGTACAATCTCAAGCTCCTGCATGTAGTTGCCTTTTACATATACAGGGTGCAGGCCCATCATCGGTAGGCAGTGGTCTGGCCATTTATCTGCGATGGCCAGCATCCCGTCTATGGTAGTACTGTCACAGTTAGGCATGTACATCTGACGAACACGCGCCTGCAAGGCACGGTTTATCATTGTCTCATCTTCCTGCAGAAGGGACTCGTCGTATAGGTGTGTATGTGTGTCTATGAATTTCATGAATGTTGCGGCAGAGCGTTCACTGCCCAGTTTTTTTCTTTACAGAAGGATAGCACCTCCGGCAGTACGTACTTCAGCCGGGGAAACGCCTTCTCGCTGTCGTGAAAAACTATGATCGACCCGGGCTCAATATTTCGAATCACATTGTCCAGGCATTCTTTGGCTGTTAACGAGGTATCAAAGTCGCCCGATAGTATATCCCACATGTAGATCTTCCAGGGTTGTTTGCCTTTAGACAGGCGCAGCGCCTGGGATATCTTTATCCTGCCATAGGGAGGCCTGTAGTTTCTGCTGTTTATCCGCTTACCTGCTTTAACTATATTGTTCAGATAAGTCCAGTTGTCAGTTTGCCAGCCGTTCAGGTGATCTTCAGTATGGTTGCCCGTCGTATGTCCTTCCTGTAATATTCTTTCATATAAGGCCGAGTGCGCTGCCACATTCTTGCCAATGCAGAAAAACGTGGCCTTCGCATTGTAGCGGCTCAACTGGTCAAGAACAAAAGTGGTTGCCTCAGGGTGCGGACCATCGTCGAAGGTGAGATACACTGTTGGTCGCTCCTTTGGCGGCATTTTCCAGATAAGGTTCCTGGGAAATAGCCTGGGGAGCCAGGAGGGTGTTTTGATCCAGTAGGAGACCATATGCAAACCAACAAAAAAATGGGGAGTATAGCTTAGATTTTCTCTAATGCATCTTTCTGCATCCAGCCTGTCCTACCGTCCGGCAAGGTCACCTGCATCCAGGTCTCCTGCTCCTGTTCCACGGACACCACCGTACCCTCAGGCACCAGGCTCTGTGTCTTGGAGGTCTTCGAATCCTGCCTGAAAGGGGTATCGGGTTTCATTACTACCGCGGCATCTTCTTTGACTGCGCGCTGAGAAGATATGTACGCAAACAACAAAAACACCCCAAACAGGATGAAGGTAGCCAGGGTAACTCCGGGCCGCATCCATGACGGAGCCTTGTTCAGGCGGCGAAGGATAAGAGTGATTAGTGCTGCGAGGAACACTATCAGGCTTACTACTGACCAGGCAAACGAAAGGTTTTGCTTCGTCATTGACTTCCACCAGCGAACGAAGAAGATATCCTCCGGATGTTGTATCCTGTTGCCGATCCGGCTTCGGGTAAGTGCAAGGTTATCTTTTGCAGCCTTATAGTCAGGGTTGATCTGTAGCGCACGTTCAAAGTTGAGTACCGCAGGACCAATCTGGTTGGCTCTGTAGTATGCATTGCCCAGGTTGTAGTATACTTCCTCGTTGTTCAGATTATAAGCAGCAAGTTGCTCGTAATAGTGAATGGCGCTGTCATATTGTTTGTTCTGGAAGAACTGGTTACCCTTTTGCCAGATATGGTTGTAGGGTCCGCTGGCAAACGCAGATGTGCACAGTATTATCAGCAGTGCTGTTACACAGTATCCTCTCATATGATTATATCCTTTCCTCCAGTTTGCTAATGATGTCTACGGCCTGGCTGTAAGACTGTTGCATCTGTGAGGCTCCGGAATTTGGTGAGTATAAGGCTGTCTCGCACTCTATTAGTATCTGTTCTATGGTAAGCAACAGACCCGGAGACACATCTCGTTTGTTCAAAGCCTCAAAAGCCTTTTCCCGTGATAGCGAAGACAAAGGAATATTAAGTTTATCACTCAGGTATAGCCAGATAGCCTTTGACACTTCTTCATAGAAGGGCTGCTTAGCGTTCTGCTGAAGTAGCTTGTGTGCTGTCTTCAACCTCTTAAGTGCGATTCTGTTAGCGCGTCTGCTGCGTAGCTTTACTGCGTCTTTCGATAGTTCATCTTCTCTTCTTTTCCAGGTCACAAGCCCTACGAAAGCCAGCAGCGGCAATGCGTATAACGACCAGTATCCAACGGTAAACAGGAGCGGCTTACTTTGAACTTTCCAATTGCTTAGTGGCTTGGTAACTATTGGATGGATATCTGTCAGCGCCGTTGTCTTTGCAAGTGAAGGGTTGTAGTTTTTACCCTGGCCTACATGTATGGAAACAGGCTCAGTATGTAGTGTTTCATACTTGCCGGATTGCGGGTTGTAGTAAGAGAATGGAATGGCCGGTATCTGGTAGTCGCCAGGTACGTTGGCGGAAATAGTATAGGTAATGATCTTGGAACCACTGATTGTCGTGCTCCTTCCTGTTATCGTATCTATCACCATCGGATCATAGGTGGTGAGGCCGTTCGGAAGTTTCAGCACAGGTGCTTGTATCAGTTTTATGTTGCCGCTGCCACTTATGGTGAGGGTATAAGTCAGCGCGTCGTCAGTTGTGAGGTCAGTTTTGTCAATCTTGCTTGATAGGGTGAAATTGCCCACAGCATTTCCGAACTCCGCCGGCTTTCCTTCTTCAGGAAGCGCGGAAACTGTGATCTTAACAGGAGTACTCTTTAGCTTGACAGGTACATCTTTGTAAGCCATGGAGCTGAAGAAGTCATCATTGAAAAACGGGTCACTCATCATGAGGCTACCAAATGCCTGCTGAAAGAAGGGATCGTTATCAAACATCCCGCTAAAGGGGTTTCTTTGACGCACTTGCTGCACAATGCGCGCACTGCCTTCAGCTTCCGCAGGGTCAAGTACCAATGTCCCGGTCTGCTGAGGGAACAGAGCTGATTTCTTTAGCAGGAAAACCTGGTACTTCTTCCCATCCACTATCTCCTCTGTGGGTTTCACATTTCCTTTGGGTATGTCAAAGTCCTGGGTCCAGAAGCCGTTGAGTGATGGAAGCTTGGAAATACCCATATTCATAGGGATACGTGCATAAAGCTTGTAGCTTGCCGTGATCTGCTCACCTACATAAGCCTTTTGTTTATCTACTGTCACCTTAATGAAAAGGTTCTTGTAGATATCATCCATGTCAACCGGCTCCGCGGACTGGTGTTGCTGTTGCTGTCTTTGTTGATGCTGGCGGTTAGCCATGGCCTGCCGCCTTTGCTGTAGTGCTGCGAAGGGGTCGCCGAATGGATCACCAAAAGGATCATGTGCATTTTGCTGCTGGCGGGCAAGGCTTCCCTTTACTACCTGCAGGCTTAATGCGTTAGACTCATATACATGCCCCTCTGCATCTTTGGCAACAGCGGGTGGTATCACCAATGTCCCTGTCTTCTTTGGCTGTAGAATGTAAGAATGAGTAATGCTCACCGACTGCACCATCTTATTTCCAACGATGGAGATGTTGCTGCTTTGCCGCTGAAAGGGCCCGCCCACTACTTCAAAGTCTTTAAACGTAGGCTTGCTGATGGAGCGCAGGTTCTCTACGTCCTGAACAGTATAGTCCACCTGTACCTGATCTTGCATGCCTATTCTCGATGAGCTGGCATTGGCAGAGAATACGGCATTCTGCGCCCACGCCACGCAACTACTACAAATAGTCAGGAGGCACAGGAGAGTAAATCGCCATTGGTAGATAAAGGAGTTCATGATAATGTCTGTTACAAAAATAAACTTTGAAACCCCTTGTGTTTTAGCGTCTTCGGTTAAAGCTTAGTTAAAACATTTATTATAAGTCTCCCTTAATCGGACGCATTACTACTGTTTCTACATTGGCGGATGGAGATAGCGACCACGCCGCCCAAACCATATCAGATATGTCATTTACGGACATAAAGCGCGACTCAGGCAGGCCTGAACTCGACCAGGAGTTTGTCCACGTGGCTCCTGGCATAAAGGCCGTCACTTTTATGTTGTGCTCCATCAGCTCCATCCGCAGGTTATCGGAGAAGCCTTGCAGTGCATATTTGGTGATGCTATAGGCGCCCCCGTTCTTATAGGCGTGCAGGCTGGCAATAGAGCACATGTTGAAGATATGTCCGGACCTCCTTTCTTTCATGGCAGGAAGCAGCGTCCGCGTAAGGTGATACGCACTGTATAGGTTCACTTCCATCAGCTTTTCAAGGTGTCCTTCGGCCTCGTCAGCAAGGTTGCCGGGAAAGAAGGTGCCTGCATTGTTCACCAGCACATCTACCTGAGGGAAGTTCTTTAGCACAAACGCTCCGAATTTCTTCGTGTCAGCAACCACACCAAGGTCGCCCTGAAAGGTAAGAACAGTTGCCGTTGGGTAGGCTACAGTCCATTCTGCCAGACAAGACTCCAGGTCCCGGGCGGTGCGGGCGCATATAGCTATAGAAAAGCCCTCTTGTAGAAATCGTTCAGCAATGGCCTTTCCAATACCCTGGGTGCCACCTGTTATTACTGCGTATGACATAAGAATAGTTAGCGGGGTGCAAAGTACAAGGATTTGTACAAACAGCCCGACGCAGGCACTACCGAACCCTGCAACAGGTGCGGCCACGCTCGTCTGCTATCAAACCGTATGGATATTATTTCTCATTAACTGCCTTTATTTTCGCAATTTTGCACCCTCATTGTTAAGAATAGAGCCTGAAAAGAGGGCAGGTACACTCCTGCTGCAGGTACCCACAAAATGAAATACGAAAAGGAAATAAGCAGAAGAAGGACGTTTGCCATTATATCTCACCCGGATGCTGGAAAGACCACTCTTACGGAGAAACTCCTGTTGTTCGGTGGAGCTATACAGGTAGCGGGTGCGGTAAAGAGTAATAAGATCAAAAAGCACGCAACCAGCGACTTTATGGAGATAGAGCGCCAGAGGGGTATCTCGGTGGCTACCTCAGTGATGAGCTTCGAGTATAAAGACACGTTGATAAACCTGCTGGACACCCCCGGTCACAAAGACTTCGCGGAGGATACCTACAGAACACTCACTGCAGTAGACAGCGTAATACTGGTGATAGACAGTGTGAACGGTGTGGAAGAGCAGACGAGACGTCTGGTGGAAGTCTGCCGCATGAGAGACACTCCCATGATCGTGTTTGTAAATAAGCTGGACAGGGATGGTAAGTATCCCTTTGACCTGCTGGACGAGATCGAAAAAGAACTGAAGATATCACTACATCCTTTGTCCTGGCCTATCAATATGGGTAAGGAGTTCAAGGGGGTGTACAACCTGCACGATAAGAGCCTCAACTTGTTTACTGCCAGGCAAAAGGCAACAGAGGAGAACACGGTGCCGATACCTGATCTGAATGATCGCCTGCTGGATGAAAAAGTTGGGGAGAGGGATGCCAATCAGCTAAGGGAAGATATTGAACTGCTGGAAGGTGTGTATGGAGATCTGGATACCGAGGCCTACCTGAAGGCCAGTGTCTGCCCGGTTTTCTTTGGCAGTGCGGTTAACAATTTCGGAGTAAAAGAATTGCTGGATACCTTTATTCAGGTAGCTCCTCAGCCGCTGGCACGCGCTACAGACAAGCGTGTAGTAAGCCCGGGTGAGGATAAGTTCACTGGTTTCATATTCAAGATACACGCCAACCTCGACCCGCGGCACCGCGATAGGATCGCCTTCCTCAGGGTGTGCTCAGGAAAGTTCGAGCGCAACGCTTACTACCGCCATACGCGCATAGAAAAGGACGTAAGGTTCAGCAATCCCTATTCCTTCCTGGCCCGGGAAAAGGACGTGATCAACGAAGCCTACCCTGGTGATGTGATCGGCCTGTTCGATACCGGCAACTTCAAGATAGGAGATACGCTCACACAGGGTGAAGATCTGCAGTTCACCGGCATTCCTACTTTTTCGCCTGAGATTTTTAAGGAGCTGGTGAACAAAGACCCGATGAAGACCAAGCAACTGGAGAAAGGTATTACCCAGCTTACCGACGAGGGTGTTGCTCAGTTATTCACACAGCACGGCGGCAACAGGAAGATCATCGGTTGCGTAGGTGAACTTCAGTTTGAGGTGATACAGTACCGGCTGTTGCAGGAGTATGGTGCCTCCTGTGCCTTTGTTCCATTAAGCTTCTACAAGGCCTGCTGGATCACGGGTGATAAGAAGAAGGTGGACGACTTCGTTCGCTTTAAGCAGAGCAACATCATGGAAGACAAAGATGGCAATCTGGTGTACCTCGCGCAGAGTGAGTGGTTCCTCAATACAGAGCGGCAGAACAACCCGGATATCGAGTTCCACTTTACCAGTGAGTTCAAGACCGCACTGGCTCAATAGATTATCACCTGTTAAGGGTGGTGTTTATTTCCCGTTGGCGAGCTAACTTCATTGCCTTAACACACCAACGAATGTATAAACAGATTGCTCTTGCACTGGCGGCGGCGGTGTCGCTAGGCGCCTGCACCCCTTCCTCCCAAAGGCAGAAGCCCGCAGAAGATATCCTTAAGGCCAATATAGACAGCACCGTCAACCCCGCTGATGACTTCTTCCAATACGCACAGGGCACATGGCTGAAGAATAATCCCATACCTGGCGACCAGACAAGCTGGGGCATCGGTCAATTGGTGCAGGAAGAGATATATGCCCGCCTGAAAAGCATCAACGAAGAAGCTGTAAAGAAGAAGAATGCGACTGGTCTCGATCAAAAGATCGGTGACTTCTGGTATAGCGGCATGGACACCGCAGCCATAGAACAGGCTGGCATAAGTCCGCTGAAGCCGGAGCTGGATAGGATCAACTCTGTGAACAATCCCGCAGAGGTGATGAGTGTGGCTGCAGACTTGCATACCAAGGGGGTGGGGGTGTTCTTCTCAGACTATGTCACTCAGGATGCGAAGAAGAGTGATCAGATGGCTTATAGTCTCTACCAGGGCGGCATTGGTCTGCCAGACAGAGACTACTACTTCAACAATGATGAACGCACCAGCAAGATACGTGCTGCATATCCTGCTTACGTAGCAAAACTGCTGACGCTGATGGGGCACGACCAGGCAACTGCTGCGGCAAAAGCAAGCGCTATAGTGGCGCTGGAGACGGAGCTGGCAAAGGCATCGAGAACACTGGAAGACCTGCGCGACCCATATGCCAACTACAACAAGATGGCCATATCGCAACTAAGTTCACTAACTCCCGGTATAGACTGGGCAAGGCACGTGCAGGAAATGGGAGCTGGTAAAACAGACAGTATCATAGTGGGTCAGCCGGAGTTCTATAGTCAATTGGGGCAGGTGCTGAATAAAACAGATATCCAGACCCTGAGAGACTACATGTCTTATCACCTTGTGCGTACCTACGCACCCTACCTGAATAAAGCAGTATCCGATGCCAACTTCGACTTCTACAGCAGACAGATAAGGGGAGCAAAGGAACAGAAGCCCAGGTGGAAGCGCGTCCTGGATGCTGAGGAAGATGCCATAGGTGAGGCGCTGGGGCAGCTATTCGCTAAGGAATACTTTGACGAGACAGCCAAGAAGCGCTACGAAGACATGGTGGAGAATGTGCGTAATGCCTACAAAGCAAGGATCCAGCAACTGGACTGGATGAGCGACAGCACCAAACAAAAGGCATTGAGCAAGCTAGCCGCCATCAAGAAAAAGGTAGGGTATCCGGATAAATGGAAAGACTTCTCCAGCCTGAAGGTGGACCGAGGGTCGTATGCACGGAATATGGTAAGGGCACACCAGTGGTGGAACCAATATGAGATGAACAAACTGGGCAAGCCTGTGGACAGAGAAGAGTGGGAGATGACACCTCAGACCTACAACGCATACTACAACCCATCCAACAATGAGATAGTGCTGCCCGCAGGCATATTTACAGTGCCTGGTTACAGGGACGAGGAGCTGGACGATGCGCTTGTATACGGATACGCCGGAGCTTCTACCATAGGTCATGAGATTACCCATGGCTTCGACGATGAAGGGCGAAAGTTTGATCAGCATGGCAACCTGAAAAACTGGTGGTCCAAGCAGGACGAGGAGGAGTTTACAAAGCGTGCAAGTGTTCTGGTAAACCAGTTCGACAGCATGAAGGTGGTGGATAGTGCCCGCATCAACGGACAGGCAACACTTGGTGAAAACCTTGCAGACCTTGGCGGTATCCTTATTGGCCTCGATGCATTCAAGCAGACGGACACTTACAAGAAAGGCGAAAAGATAAACGGACTCACACCACTGCAACGCTACTTCCTCGGCTATGCCCTGGGGTGGATGTATAGCATAAGGCCTGAGCAGCTAGCCAGCATGGTACTCACGGATGTGCACAGCCCTGCAAAGTTCAGGGTGAATGGACCAATGCCAAATGTGCCTGAGTTCTATGAAGCATTTAACGTAAAACCAGGCAACAAGATGTACCTGCCCGATAGCATGAGAGTTAGGCTGTGGTAGGCTGCCAGTCGCAGTACTAGCAACATAACTGATAGATAATCATAGGTGCCAGCCCGCCTGGCACCTCCTTTCGAATATATTACAGAAATCAGCAAGGCACCTGGGATATCCCTGCTTAAAACCACCTTCAAACTAGCTTGAAACTAGCTTGAAACTAGCTTGAAACCACCTTTACCCCGCCTCTAAACCGCCTTCAATCCGCCTTTGATCCGCCTTCAGTAGGCGAGTGATCCAGGTGGGCACCCTACGGAATATATGGCAAAAAACATAAAGGTACCTGGGATATCACTGGCTCTGCACTGGCTCTGCACCGGCTTTCCACCGGCTCCACCCAACATCTGCAGTGAGGCAGGTACCTCAGTTGCATCCCTCCTGTTTAACTACTTCTTTCAACCCTTGCAGTCCTCGCAGATAGATGCAAATGTCGCTAATGCGTTATTCAGTTATTTTCCACATTTACCGGCCAGGGGGAGAAAAGTCGGTACAGGGTATTAATTTTGTTGGAAACCCCTGCAATTCACTTTTGAACACCTTTTGAAACTAAGAAAAGATGCAATTTACCTACTACGGACATGCGTGTTTTGCTGTGGAGATAAGTGGTAAGAAAATACTATTTGACCCATTTATCACCGGCAATGAACTGGCCAAAGACATAGACGCAAATAACATACAAGCTGACTACATACTGGTTTCTCACGGCCATAGCGACCATGTGGGCGACCTGATAAGCATAGCCAAACGTACAGGAGCCATGGTCGTTGGCGCATTCGAGGTTATGGAATGGTGCGGCAAACAGGGGGTGGACAATACTCACCCTATGAACTTTGGCGGTAAAAAGGCTTTTGAGTGGGGCTCGGTCAGGTATGTGCCCGCCTGGCATAGCAGTGTGCTGCCCGATGGTACCTATGGCGCCAATCCCGGAGGGTTCGTAATTACGAGCAAAGAAGGGAACTTCTACTACAGCGGCGACACCAGCCTCATGATGGATATGCAACTTATCCCCAGATATGCAAAATTGGATTTTGCTGTCTTGTCCGTAGGCGATAACTTCACCATGGGCGTAGAGGATGCCATTGTTGCTGCGGAATTTATCCAGTGTAAAAAAATAATAGGTGTTCATTTCGACACCTTTGGCTATATCAGAATCGATCACGAAGCTTCAAGGAAACAATTTGAAGCCGCTGGATTGGAGCTGACACTTCCTAAAATAGGAGCAACGATTGATGTGTAGTACCCAATGGGGTAAGGCATCAGGAGCGCAATATTCAATTTAAACCCTGGAACTAACAAACTAATAAAGGAGAGGTATAATCAGGAAATGGCAAAAGTAATAGCAATAGCCAATCAAAAAGGTGGAGTAGGGAAGACTACTACTGCAATCAATCTGGCTGCCAGCCTGGCGGTGCTGGAATATAAAACACTGCTGGTAGACGGCGATCCACAGGCTAACAGCACCACAGGTAACGGTTTCGACCTGAAGAACATTCAAGTAAGCCTTTACGACTGCATGGTAAACGACACCCCCGCATCGCAGGTGATACTGGAGACGGAAACACCAAACCTGTTTCTCTTACCCTCGCACCTCGACCTTGTGGGAGCGGAAATAGAGCTGATAAACCATCCTAACAGGGAGCATATCATGCGCAATGCGCTGGAACAGCAGCAGCGTGATTTCGACTTCATTATCATAGACTGTTCCCCATCACTGGGCCTCATAACGGTTAACGCCCTTACCGCAGCCGACAGTGTAGTTATACCGGTGCAGTGCGAGTACTTTGCCCTGGAGGGACTGGGAAAGCTGCTGAACACCATTAAGATCGTGCAGACAAGGATAAACACCAACCTGCAGATCGAAGGCATCCTGATGACCATGTATGACGGCAGGCTAAGGCTAAGTAACCAGGTGGTGGAAGAGATCAAGAACCACTTTACGGATCTTGTGTTCAATACTATTGTGCATCGCAACACCAGGCTCGGTGAAGCGCCAAGCTTTGGCAAGCCTGCCCTGATGTATGATGCAGACAGTACAGGAGCGGTAAACTACCTGAATCTCGCCAAGGAAATATTACAGAAGAACAACCTAACCAAGATAAAGAACGAAGACAAAATATTCGAAACAGACGAGCATGGCGCAGAACAGTAATAAGAAACAGGCACTTGGAAAAGGAATTCGCGCCCTGTTGAATTCGATAGACGACGAACTGAGTACGACAGCCGAAGGAGTGCCCGCGGTGTCTGGTCAGAACTCGGGAGGCATTGCAAGAATACCACTGGATCAAATAGAGGTAAACCCCAAGCAGCCAAGGCGCGACTTTGATGAGAAGGCCCTGGCCGAACTAGCCGACAGCATCAGACTGCACGATATCATACAGCCGGTAACGGTGGTGAAGATTAACCCTACCCGCTACCAGCTGATTAGCGGGGAGCGCAGATGGAGAGCCAGCAAGATTGCAGGACTGAAGGATATACCAGCCTACGTACGTACCGCCGACGACCAGCAGCTCCTGGAAATGGCACTGATGGAAAACCTGCAAAGGGAAGACCTCAATGCCATAGAAATAGGCCTGAGCTACAAGCGCCTGATGGACGAATGTGACATGACCCAGGAGCAGGTAGCTGAGCGAATGAAGAAGGACAGGAGTACCGTGACCAACTACATCCGTATACTGAAGCTGCCGCCCGATATCCAGAAGGCTGTCAGGGACGGAGAGCTGAGTATGGGCCATGCAAGGGCAATCATTGGCCTCGAGCAGGTAGACCAGCAGTTATACGTGTTCCGTGAGGTAAGGGAGAAGGGACTATCTGTACGTCAGGTAGAAGCCCTGGTGAAAGATATGGTGGCTGCAGAGAAGTCTGAGACACCAGGCGCAGTAGCAGCCAAAAGCAACCAGTTACCGCCAGCGTACAAGCGAATAGAAGATAATATGGCGTCGCACTTCTCTACTAAGGTAAAGCTTGACAGAAAGAAGAATGGTAAGGGAGCAATCGTGATAGAGTTCTACAACGACACCGACCTGGAGCGTATCATGGAAAAGATGAGTCTTTAAACCGGATAACCGGTAAGCATATTAAGAGCCGTGGCATTAGTCCATGGCTTTTTTGTTGAATACAGAATCTTCACAATTTCAGTTGAGTATCCGCACTAACTTTGCCGCGATGTTACCACCAAACTGGCAGACACAAAGCAAGGATAACCAGAAAGCCTACAAGCGTATGCTGGAGCGGAGTAATCTGCCTGCAGGCCGGCAGGGCAGGAACAAGATGCTGAATGCGCTGCCTGACCTTCATGAGGAGGCATTTACCACGGTAGACTGCCTTACCTGCGCTAACTGTTGCAAGAACCACTCACCACGATTCAAGCAGCCGGACATAAAAAGGATAGCAAAGAGGCTGAGGATGAAAGAAGGAGACCTGGTGGCCAACTACCTGCGCCTCGACAGTGACGGTGACTATGTGACAAAAACCAGTCCCTGCCCCTTCCTGGCTGGTGATAACACCTGCAATATCTACGAAGACAGACCGTCCGACTGTGCCAGATACCCGTATACAGATGAAGATGTGCTGCTCAAGAGAGTGAGCCTCACCTTGAAGAATGCAACTGTATGCTCCGCTACCTTCATGGTGTTAGAGAAACTTCTGGCAATAGAAACGAAGTGATTTACTGCAGGATGGACACTCCGTACGTAGGATTGAACACAGCAGCAAGTGAATCCAGTAATTTAGCAGTGTCTGCCGGCGATACTCCCTCAAAAGGCAACACAACGTAGAATGCCGAAGAGTCTTCCTCTGTCACCAACTGAACATTGTTACCGTAGCTTGTTAGCTTGTCCAGTCTCCTGGTAGCATTCCCAAGGTCGGTATAAGTATTCAGGATCACATCTATAGTCAGAGGCCCGGAAGGATTTGTGTTGATTATGTCTGTAGAGTCCACCAGAGTCCCATCACCAGCGGGAACAGTGCCAGCTAACGCGGTGTCTTCAGTAGTTTCTATCAGCGGACCAACGTTAGTGCTATCCTGTCCGTTCATGTACTTTATTCCAAAGTATATAAGAGCGGACAAAAGGATAAGGCCTACCGCCCATGCGGCAATTTTCACCCAGCTAATAGAGGATTCCTCCACTTCCGTGTCAGGATCAATATAGCGGGGCTTAACTGCAGGGATATCTGCATTGGTCATGTATGGAGTGTCATCCTGGCGCTTAGCTACGCGTACGGATGCAATGCCCGGTGGTGTATAGGTAAAGCTGGGATCAGTAATAAAGACGGTTTTTCCCCTTTCCATTGCAAACTTCCCCAGACCGGGTATGGCCACTGCATTACCATTCGCTATTTCTTCCCGTGATTTGGTGCTGAACTCCCGAAGAGCGTTTGATGCCTTGCTTATACTGATCTGTTCGTTGGTAGCTATGAAGTTGGCAAGATTGTCATCTATGGACCCCATCGAAGTAACGATGACTTCGTAGGATGGTCCCTGCAGCACGTCACCGGTGTACTGAGCTGGTTTCTTCTTCAGCTCCAGATTGCCGAGACCATGTATGTAAACGAAGTTATTTTTAAGTAAGAATAGACCTATGTATTTGGCAACATCCATTTTAGCTCCTTGAAATTTCGGCTGTAAGTTAAGTATAACGCGGGGAAAATAGGATAGGCGGCAGCTATTTAGAATTTAAGCCTCAGTCCGCCGTACACATTAAATCCATAGCTTTCATAGCGATACCAACGCTGGTAGCGATCGTTCAGCAGGTTGTTCGTATTGATAAAAGCAGACAGGCGTGGTATAAAAACATACTCTGCACCAGCACCCAGGTCGAAGACCCCGTCAAGCTTTGTCTCCACATGTGCCTGATTGAGGGCATATATCTTATCCAAGATGGTTGCATAACCGGTTATAGTCAGGTTCTTTATCGGCGACCATGACAGATCTCCCCGGAACCGGATACCAGGCATATGATATACGCTGCCATACGTCGTATTGAAGAAGTTGAAGAATGAACCCGTCACACCTGCGGATAATGTGTTAGCGACATTATACCGTATAGAAGCTTCAACGGACGTAGCATTCACAGATTCGTCATAGAGAATGTAGAAGTTCTTTGAGTCTGCACTGTCGTTCAGGAACATGGGCAGATTGCTGTAATTCCTCCAGCTCACCTTTGCAGATATGGTAAATTGATTGCCGAGGTTGGTTGAAACTTTCCCGTATCCCTCATCTGTCTTCGATTGCCTGTGGAGGTTCGAATACATAGCAGGTGCATACTCAACCGGCGTCAGGTAAGGATTGATGCTGGTCAGTTCTTTGTAAGTATTCTGAATCATCCGGGACTCCCACCCAAGGGTTACTACGAAGTCCGAGTTAGGTATCTTATAGCTTGCGACAACATTCGGCAGTAGCTGCGTGGAATAATACTGGCTGAAGGTTGGATAGAGTCCCGCCCGTCCCTCGAACGCTCCTCTCTTAAAAGCGACATGCGGTGTGATCTGAACTACGTTATTGCTTTTGTTGCCTGATGGCAATGACAACGATGTAATAGCGCCCCCCACACCGATACCTGCGGAAAGGTACTCATCTATGTCTTTGGCTACAGGTACGTTGAACTCAACAGTCCTTTCCGATGCTTCATGACTGTCGCCATATATCGATCCCCTCACCATCGGGTGGTACCTGAGCCCCCAGGCATTTGTTTCCTCATTCTTCACATCCAGCCCGACGGATACTCCTGTAAACGTTTGCTGTACAGTATCCCTCGAATAATCATATACGCGGTGGTCGTACCCATAATAGTGGTATTGGTTACGCACCCCCTCCAAGGAAAGACGCCATGCGTTAGTACCTGTGTGAAGAGTGCCTTCAGCCTCTATTCCTGAGAGGGACGTTTTCTGATTTTTAATATTTCCTTCCTGTGAAAGGTGATGCAGGTGAATAGCAGTTTCGTAGTTCTCCCCCTTCAGGTTTCCGATACCTGCATCCAGGAAGATGGTAGAAAAGTTGCCTGCACCTACTTTCAGGTATCCCGGAAACGGGAGCTTAGTAGTGTCCTTTCCAAGCGCCAGCGGCCTCAGGGGCAGGGCAGAGTAAGTATAGTTTAGTGTCTGTTGAGGCACCTCATAGCGAAATTGCGGCCGGGATGTATCTCTTGGTGGCAACTCTGCTGTGAATTGGGGCTTCGGTAGCTGTTTCACCTCAGGCTTATAAGATTGGATCACCTCAATAGTCGTTCCCTTCAGGGTCGTGTCTCCTCCTGTCCTTTGTTGCGCTGCCATTTCGCCGGGCAGCCACAGCAGTGCTATTGATGCAATTACAATACCTCTCCTCATGCACTTATGTTTATTCCTCCTTTAGTTTGCTTACTTGTTTTTCCAGTTTCTTCACCTCTTCAAGCTTTGCACTTGCTTCCTTTTTCAGGTCAGCGTTCTTTGTGTTCTTTATTACGCTTTGCAAGGTTGCCTTTGCATTGAAGTAGTCCTTCTGCTTCACCAGTACATCTGATATCAGAATGTAAGATTTTACCACCCAAAACTCATTGCCGGCGTTCAGCTTAATAGCGTTACCTGCTGCAGCTTCGGCTTCCTTCAGGTCGTTGAGTGCCAGGTGTAGTTCCGCTATCCTGTAGCGCGCTTCTGCAGCCAGGGCTTCGTTCTTCACGTTCTGCAGTTGCTGGTACATAGCCAGCGCTTCTGCATTCTTGTCCTGCCGCTGCAGCGATTTTGCTTTGAAGAACTGCACTTCATTCGTCACATTTTCATTCAGCTCAGGCATTGTAAGAAGCGTATCCGCATACTTCGCGGCCTCATCAAACTGGTTATTGTTGTAAGAAGCGCGCATCAGTCCGGTATACGCCAGCTCCAGGTTCTCTTTGTTTAAAGCAGTATTTCGCAGCAGTCCATAGTACTTTATAGCAGCGGTGTGGTTGTTGGTTTTTGTGCTAATCTCTGCACCTCTCTTGGCACTGGCTTCTGAGAACTCATTCCAGGGGAGTTCCAGCACAGCATCATACTCCTTCAGCGCGGCTTCATTTTCCTTTAGCTGATAGTGGCTCTCTCCTTTATAGTAGTGTGCCCTGGTAGTGAACAGTCCGTTAGGGAATTTCTCCAGGTATTGTGTGAGGGTGGTCTTAGCATTTGCCCACTTGCTTGCTGCAATCTGTGCTTCGGCAGTTGCATAGTAGTTGGAGTCCAGCGTTTCCGTGCCTGCTATGGGGAGGTTTAGCTCCTGCACGAGGTTGGCATAGGCTTCCGGCTGATTGGTTTCCATATACAGACTTCTCAAGGCATCCAGTGCGGTAGCTCGGTCTTCCGATGCAGGGAAGTTAGTCACCACCTGCTTGTATGCGTCAATGGCCTTGGTGTTGTTGTCCAGTTCCTGGTAGGCAAAGCCTATCCGCAACCACGATTTAGACGCGTAGTTCTTTCCTTCGCTCACTGTGGTGAGCGGCTGGAGTTGGGTAATAGCCTGCTGGTACTTGTTGTCTTCTATGTAGGTTACGCCCAGTTCATAGCGTGCATCGTTAGCAAACTGGCTCGCCGGGGTCTTGTTGATCAGTTGTTGCAGCAGGGTCACCTTCTCTGCCGTCCTTCCTTGTAGTCCTGCAATAATGGCTTTTTGCATACGGGCATAATCACTCTCATTACTGTTAGCTGCTATAGCTTTGTCATAGAGGGCCAGTGCTTCTTTGTAGTTCTTCTGCATAAAGGCAGCATCACCTTCACGTACTGCAGCGTTCAATGCTACATTGCTGGTCACATCGCCGCCCTGCCTCACTCGTGCGAAGTAGTCCTGGGCAGCACTGTACTGTTCCTGTTCCATAGCTGCATATCCCAGGTTCACGTAAGCGTTTGAGGGAGTCGCCTGCGGACTAACCGCCTGGGCATACCTGCTGTCTTTGTTATCTGTAAACTGCCTAAGGTACCTCGTTGCGTCGGCAAATCTGTTCTGCCTGTAGGCTATCTCTCCTTTCCAGAACTGGGCGGCGGCTCCATACAGTCCGTCCATTGGCCGCTCCAGCGACAAGGTAAGTAAGCTATCAGCAAAACCCAGGTTGCCGGTAGCGAGCTCCTTCATGGCGTAGCCGTAGGTTACTTTTTGCTGCACCCTGTAGTAATCGTTGTTCCTGGCGGTTACATTCCTCAGCGCCTCGTATGCTTCTTCATACTTGTTGGTCTTTACCAGCAGGTCAGAAAGCATGGTTCTGGCTTCGCTTGTATGAACCGATTCGGGAAACTCAACCACTAGTGCCCTGAAGCTTCTTATTGCATCATCATGGTAACCCATGTCGTACGATAGCTTGCCGTAAAGCAGCAGCGATGCCTCCTGTTGACCCTTATTGTAGGGCATGTCTGCGCATATACTAAACGCATTCCGTGCACTCTTCTTGTCGTTTATCTTTAGGTAGCAGTCCCCCAGCAGGTACATCGCGGTCTGCCCCAGCGAATCCTGCGAGTTACTCAGCGGCTTGAACTTCTCTATCGCATTTTTCCATTCGTTTACCCTGTAATAACTGTACGCCATTTCATACAGCTCTTCTTTTCTTATCTCATCTGTTGCCTCATAGTAATGTTCAAAATAGGGTAGTGCCTCTCCGTATCGCTGTTCTTCAAACAGAACCTGGGCGGCCAGCAGGTGCAGTTCATTATCGTAGTACAGCTTCTCCGGTCTGCGGGTTAGCCTTATAGCTTCTTCCAGAGCCTTTTTCCTGTCCCCCTTGAAGTAGTAGATCTCTGCTACATAATAGGGTACAATGTTCCTGTACTGCTTCTCATTATCTACTCTCTTGAAGCTGGTCAGCGCTTCGTCATACTTGCTTTCATTGTAGGCCAGCAGGCCATAGTAGTAGTTGCCCGCCAGGTAATACTTCCCCGGCACTTCCTTTATCGATGCAAACAGCGGCTCCGCTTTATCAAACTGTTTGCTGTTAAAATAAGCATATGCCAGTTCAAATTTAGCGGCAGCTATTTCTTCGTTGGTAAGGTTGCTGATGTTGGCCGATTCATAGTATGGTATGGCCTTTGCCAGTTCTTCTTTCCTGAAATAGTACTGCGCCAGTGCAAAGGAGGCTCTTTGTATATAGGCTGGGTTGCTTGCGGCGGCTATAAAGTTTTTCGCTGAGTCTTCGCTGCCCTCCGTATCCAGCTTCAGATCACTGACGGTACGTATATATTCTGCTTTTTCTTCAGCATCGGCAGCCCGTAGCAGGCTTTTCTTACTATGCTCCTCCAGGTACTGCCGGGTGCTCTGTGCAGCCAGTCTGTAATGGCCTTGGGTAAATTGCTCTTCAGCCAACCGGAGCCATCGTTGCTCCGGTCGCTGAATAATATGTTCCTGTGCTGAGCTTTGGTAGGCATATAAAGACAGGATCGCTCCTGCCAGTACTTTATATTTCAATTCTCTCCGTAGTCCCCTCATTCAGATTATTAAAGATTAGAAATTCCAGGTCACATTAAGGCTCGGGAATATTGGTAATTGATAAACTCTCGTGTTAGTTTCTCTGCCTATATAAAATATGTTGTTCCTGTCATAAACGTTGGTAACGCTGAGCGTAGTCTCAACATTGCTATTTTCAGAAATGAAAAAGCGCTTCTTTGCCGAAAGGTCCATTCTGTGATACCAGGATAACCTTCCTCCGTTTATCTGGTTTGCATAAATGGTATTTAGCAGGCCATTCTGTTGGGTATATGATGTGCCTATTCCATTCTGAAAGAGGTTAGGGTCTTCAAAATGTCCCTGTGTCTGGGTGAAAGGGAACGGCGAACCCAGGTTATACCTCAGTGATATTTCCCAATCCTTCTGCTTGCCGCCTGTGTAAGAGCTCACTATGTTCATATTAAAGCGACGATCAAATGGTGGTGCGTATTCCTGCACAGTTGGTGTGTCCAGGACGCTCTGAGCTACCAGTGTTTTGTAAGTTACCTGCTGGTAAGACACTACTCCCCAGAAGAAAATACGACCCTTTGAGTACTTAGCTGAAAGATCCACACCATAAGCTTCACCTGTGCCGGAAGAGAAGTCTTCAGGATACTGCTGGCTCTTGGTCCTGTTCAGTTCTATGTTTCTGCTGAATTTCTTATACCATGGCTCCAGATTGAATTCTACGTCCTGTATATCCACTTCTATCCCTGCCAGTGCATGGTAGGCAGTCTGCAAATTGTTGGTTTCAGGCTGCCCTTCAGTGTTCCTTATCTGCTGGTCGGGACTTAACAGGAACCCGTTAAAGAAGTTAACGATATCCCTGTCTGATTTGGTGCTGATGATGTTCTGGCTATACAGACCACCCGCTGCCTTCAGGCGTACGTTATCTGTCAGATTATACTTCATTCCCAGCCTTGGTTCAGGTGAGAATTTTGCAAGAGCAGAGTAGTATTGCAATCTTACACCCGGCTCCAGGATAAACTTCTCACCGAAGTTCTTCCTGTACATCACAAACAATGATGCAAGAGTGTTTCTCCTGTCCAGCGTGTTCCCAACAGGCAGTCCGGTAGCAGGATCCTTATAAAGCGGGTAGTTAATGTTGGTGTGCAATCCGCTCACTTCCAGTCCATACTTCAGTTGGCTATATCCCTTCAGGAAGTAGGTGAAGTCGATGCCTCCTTCAAACCCTTCGATGCCGCTGGTTCTGTTATTGAATCCTGGCTCAATAGCACTGATGTCATATTTGGAGTAGGCAAACTTACCACTGATTAGCGCTGCAGAGTTTCCGGGTGTCACCACGAAGGTCGCACCACCACCTTTTGCTTTCCAGTTAAAGCTTGCTGTCTCTGTAAACGTAACAGGGTCGAGTGCTTTAGCCTTATCGTCAAAGCTGAAACCGAACAGGTTCAGTTTACTACCGTTATCTCCGCTGAAGGTCACTTTACCATACAGGTCGGTGAATTCATAGGGTAGTCCGCTTTTAAAAGGTTCACCCAGTCCGCCGTATAAAGACTTGCTTGTGCTTTCCAGGAAGCTGTGTTTTACTGAAAGCAGGTAAGTAATGCTGCTACCTGTTTCATTTTCTTCTGACTTCTTTTTAAACCTGATCGGGCCTTCCAGCATAGCTCTTGCCATTATCGGAGACACCGAAAGCTTGCCAGACGTCTTGTTCTTGTTACCATCCTTTGTTCTTATGTCCAGTATCGCACTGGTTCTGTTGCCATATTGTGCATTAAATCCTGCAGAGTATACCTCCACGTTACGTATCGCATCTGTCTCAAAAACGGAATAGAGGCCTATTGAGTGAAATGGATTGTAGATAGTCACACCATCCAGCAGAATTCCTGTTTGTGCGGGTGCACCACCGCGAATATAAAGCTGACCACCCTGGTCTCCGGTGAATATCACCCCCGGCATTACCTGAAGGTACTGGGCAATATCCGGTTCGCCGCCCGCACTTGGCAGCAGCTTCATTTCCCTTGGAGTGACGGTGGTGGCTCCTGCATTTACCTGGGTTATTTTATCAGTCTTCCTTGCGCTTATCTCCACCCCGGCCAGCGTTCTGTCCTGCTGAGACAAGTATAGCTTTTGAGTAGTAATGCCGTTAGCCCTCACCGAAACGGTCACCTCCACAGTGTCATACCCGAGCAGGGTAGTCCACAAAGTGTAGGTTCCCGGTTCCAGCTGAGGTATGGAGAAGTACCCGTTAATGTCCGTCTGCACCCCGGTCTTTGTTCCTTTCAGCAAGACGTTAGTGTAGCTCATTGGCTCACCGCTCCCCTTTTCATAGACGAATCCCCTGATTGTGCCGGTCTGCGCCATAGCTATGTTGCAGGCGAACAATAGTGCAAATAATAGACCTATGCGTGGTTGCATGTGTAAAGTATATTTTTTGAGTGCAATAATTATTAAGTGGATGCTTTTTAAGACGAACAAAGATAGGGATTAGAACCTACCAGCCAAACGTAAAGATTGTGTCATATTATTAGAATTGTGTTGCTTCTTCGGGGTGAAAAACAAGTGGGACTACTGGATTCGAATGCCCTCCCGGCAAGGAGTTTAAAACCCCGGGACGGTACCTAATCCCGATTAATATCTTGCCGTCTCAGCATCCATGGTAACAAGCGGGCTATAGAGGATGCCTTCAAAAACGAATGGATGCCGATCTGTATAGTTTGGCTGTTATAGACTTATTACTCAGAAAGGCGCATGAGGGTGGTTAAACCCGAACTTATGATGTGCATAAAAACAGCCTAAAGTTTATTTGACTAAGCTTGTAAAGGTTGAGCTGGCTTTGTAATATCGTGTCTCAATTCAACAATATGAACAAAGCAGAACTAATTGAAAAGATCTCCGCTGATGCGGGCATCACGAAAGTAGATGCAAACATGGCTCTGGACACCTTTACGGATGCAGTCATGGGTGCATTGAAAAAAGGAGACACCGTAACATTGGTAGGATTCGGCACTTTTTCAGTTTCTGAGAGAGCCGCGCGGGCTGGTCGCAATCCACAAACCGGCGAGACGTTGAAGATCAAGGCCAGGAAAGTTCCTAAGTTCAAGCCCGGAAAAGACTTTAAGGACAAAATCGCAGGAGCAAAGGCAAAGAAGAAGTAAGAAAAGATTAGACGGCGCCAGGAATTTGGCTAAAGTGCAACTGTTTTTTGCAGGCTTTGAACTCCTTAACGCCAACGAATAGAGGTGATCTATTCAAAGAAAAGAGGCTGTACCGGATCCGATACAGCCTCTATCCATTTACGTTCACTAAGCTTTCACTGAATTGAAAGTCGCCGAGTCTAATGAGTCACATGGTTGTTGAGGCAGAAGAGTTGAACAAGTAGAAATGAGTATTTACCCTCTGTTTCCTTGAAGTGATGAGCTTAATTTTGTGCTACAGAAAAGCCTAATGGATTATTTCTGCAGTAGAGTTATACAGTAAGCATTGAGAGCCGGTTTCTACCGGCTTTTATGATTCAGCAACGCCAGAGTTGCGCTCCTTTAGGCCTTATCCAATGGCTTTTGCCAACCCTTACTATTACTATAATGTGGAAATGTGGTAAACTTCCGTATAGCAGGTGCAAAGGGAAGGTTTTCCATATTTCCACATTCGTGCCGGGAGCAGGATTCTATTGAGATGATGGAATGTGGTAAACTTCCGTTTGGCCTTTGTGCGAAGGGAAGGTTTTCCATATTGCAGCATCCGTCCAGAAATCGGTCCAATGCCTACCAAGTCCGAATTGAAGCAAGGTTCTTGCAAAGCAAAGGTTAAGGATTAGTGGAGGCGAGGATTTGTTTTTTCAATTTCTGAGATTACGTGTTTCTAAATCATAAAGCGATGTCGCCAGTTTCTACAAAAGAGTTGCTAGAGTATAGAGTCTTCAAGAACAAGATCACGGGAAGTAAAGTTGTCTTTGACGGCAACCATGTTGTGATCAACGAGGAAGTCATAGGCAGATACTTGTTGCGAAATGATGAGGGTCGCGAAAGTGTGGTTATTACAACACCGGAGAAAGCTAGCATTGACCTGATCGTCAGGTTCGAGGTGGGATCTCCTGAAGAGGTATCAGTTAAGTTTTTCCTAGAGGACGCATCGGAGCCGTTCCTTGAGCTGGTTGCAGGGTAGTTCTGACAAAATGAAAAAATGAGGGTTTATACTCTGTTTTGATAAGGCTAACAGTAGGTACCTTTACACTATTCCAAAGTCCTTTACAGGAATTTGTAATGGGTAATCAATTCTAGTTAGAAGGCCGGTGTCTACCGGCTTTTTTTTGAATTGTCACTGATACTAAATGTTTGGATTCTGCGTTTGACTAGTATAGATATATAAAAGATGTTTAATGACCAATTAGACAAAATGAACGAAGCCGGGTTTCTACCCGGTTTTTTTATTTACGATTTTTGATTTACGATTTACGGTTTGGGAATTATGAATTGTGAATTATCAATGATGAATTTCAAGTGGATTTATTTCTGCGAAGCCATGTCTAAAATTGAGTGTTTCCACTCTTATATGTAATGAACTGCGTATATAGTTTTGCCTTTTCATCAGCGTAGGTTCTAATGTATTCTATTGTATTCGTTGTTGTAACTTTTGTGGTGCTTGCTGGAGTAGCAAGCATTGTCAGGTCAATCGTGAAAGTGTTACATAATTCACTCGGTAAACGTGTGAAGAAATGAATCGAATGTTTAAGCCAGAGATGCTTCAAGAAGTCGCATAATTTCAATAATAGAAGCTGGGTTTCTACCCAGTTTTTTTTATTTACGATTTACGATTTACGATTTACGATTTGTGAATTGTGAATCTTAAGTGGATGAGTTTCTGCCAATGATGTCTAGAATTGAGTGTTTCCACTCTTATGTGCAGTTAACTGCGGATATATTTTTGCCACTTTCATTATGAAATTGAATCAAATAGGGTTGATCGTTTTCTTTCTGCTTGGAGTGTCTTATTCTGCAACTGGCCAAAGGCTCGCAATGCTGGGGGATTCGGTGGTGATCAGGGATAACAGGCTCCAGCTACCGATGTTGCTGCAAAACAGGAACATCACCATTCTTTCCAAAGAGCAAATCAGGCAACTGCCTGTGAAATCTGTAAATGAACTTCTTTCCTATGTTGCAGGTGTAGATATCAGGCAGAGAGGACCATGGGGTGTTCAGTCGGACGTAAGCATAGACGGAAGCACCTTCGACCAGGTGCTGGTGTTAATCAATGGCGTTAAGATATCAGATCCGCAGACAGGGCATAACATGATGAACCTGTCACTTCCGATTACCGCGATAGACCATATCGAGGTGCTGAGAGGACCATCAGCAAGAATATATGGGGTGAACGCGCTAGCCGGGGCGGTGAATATCGTAACAAAGGAGGCTAAGGGCAACACTGTAGTCGCACAGGTTTATGGTGGTAGTAGTTTCAAAACCGATACGGCTACCGGAAAGACTTACTATGGTGCAGGGGCGCAGGCCAGCGCCACCATTGCTGCCCGGCAACATTCGCATCGTCTTTCATTATCCGCAGACGAGGGTAATGGTTACCGGCACAATACTGCTTTTCAATCAAGAAAGCTGTTTTATCACGGATCGGCCAAAACAGGGAGGCGAAGCAGTGTAGAGGCGTTTGGCGTTTATAGCAGAAATAAATTCGGTGCTAATGGCTACTACAGCGCCCCTGGAGATAAAGAATCCGAAGAAGCCGTTGAGTCTGTTCTTGGCAGTATAGGATATAAGGTGCGCCCAAATGACCAGATAACGATCACTCCCAGAGTTTCCTATCGGCATAACACGGACGACTATATTTACATCAGGCATAGGCCGGAAGTATATCATAATGAACATAAAACGACTACCCTGACAGCAGAAGTCCAGACCAGTATGAAAACCAGGAATGGTGCATTTGGCGCAGGGGTAGAGTGGAGAGAAGAAGGAATCAATAGTAGTAACCTAGGACAGTGGGAGCGTGAGAACACCGGTGTGTACCTGGAATACAGGCACACATGGCGGGACAGGATACATGCAAGCACAGGTGTATTTGCCAATTACAATTCTGAATATGGCTGGCGGGTTTTTCCAGGAGTCGATGCCGGATACCAGATAGGACTCAGGTGGAAGTTGTTTGCTGCATTTACCACCGGACAGCGCTTGCCGACGTATACAGACCTTTACTACAAGGGCCCGTTGAATATCGGCAACGCAGTGCTTAGGCCGGAACACTCCAGTTACCTGGAAGGAGGGTTGCAATTTAATCAGCGAGCTGTAGCCGTGAAGGGCAGCTACTTCTACAGGCATGTAACTGATCTCATTGATTGGGTAAGAGCGAACGATACGCTGCCCTGGCAACCTGAGAATGTGCATGTATTGAACACAAGCGGTCTGACGATGCAAATAAGCTATGCAGTGAGTGAACACCTGGCGTTGCCAGATGATCATACGATAGACCTGAACGCTTCCTATACCTACCTTGACCAGGCCATCCGCAGTTCATCAGAAAGGATATCCAAATATGCGGTGGAAGGATTGCGCCACCAGGTGGTCATCAGGGTGAATAGCAAGTTGTTCAAGAAATTTGAAGTCAATCTCACAGGCAGGTATCAACAAAGAATTAATAGTAACGACTATACCATACTCGATACGAGACTTGGTTATCGAACAGGTCGATTCCTGATCTTTTCGGATATGAATAACCTTTTAGATACCCAGTATCAGGAAATAGGCACCGTTCAAATGCCTGGGCGATGGGTAACACTTGGTTTGAGGGCAACATTATAGGTAGCCAGGAAAAGATAGCAGCAATTGAGTAGTAATACTCTTTTCCAACCAAGACCAGCAAAGTAGGTTTGTGTTGGTTGACAGAATAGAAGCGCTGTTAACCAGTAACAGTTTAGCAAAGGCCGGTGTATGCCGGCCTTTTTAAGTGGTAATTCTGATAAGAATAGATGGCGAGACTATTTTCATGTAAGCCTAGGGCACGGGTTTCTACCCGGCCATTTTTGAGCATTGAGAATTGAGTATTTCTACTCTTAGACAGAAATAACCAGGTAAGTAGATTTGTGTAAATCATTATATATGGAGGCATCTATCGTAGCTGTTGTGGGAACACTGATTCTTTTAGTAGGTGGCGTTACGTATTCAGTTTACAAGTTCAAAAGGCGACTGAAGCCGCTGAATGAGCCTTCAGATGAGGAAGACGAAGAAAACCAAGCTCTTTAAAGACGCATATTTTACTACTTTGAATTGAAGCCGGGTTTCTACCCGGTTTTTTGAATTACGATTTACGATTTTGGATTTACGATTGTCGCGAGTGGCGAAATTATATTGACGATACTAAAGATTAAATGATTTAATAAATGAACAAGCTATTTTCTTTTATTATTTGTCTATTCTGCCTGACCGGGTGTCAGAAGACGGAATTGGGGTATACAGGTACCGTCCAGTTTTATCTTGATTCGCCTAAGCCGCTGCAGACATTTGGGAAAGGCGACACAATTAACATCGTCTGTATGATCGTTCACGACAAAGCGATGTATGGATACCGTACTAAGATTAGTGATGCAAAGCGGCACACGATCTATTATGAGAACAAAGTGGTTTCCTACAATGATACTTTGTATGTAAATGAACAGTGGGTAAATGGATTTTCCAGTTCCAATGACATGAGACTTGACGTTGTAGCAATCATCGATGAAAGCGGAGAAGAGGAAGCAAAAAGCATTGCGATACGAACAGAACTATAACCTGATCATCAGTTCATAAAAATGAGAATAGCCTTAGTTGGTGCTACCGGATTAGTAGGTAGTACCATGTTGAGCATACTTGCCGACCGCAAATTCCCTGTAACAGAGATCTATCCGGTAGCATCTCACAAGTCAAAAGGAAGAGTCATTCGATATGACGGGGCTGAATACCCGGTTTTCTCCATTGACGAAGCGATAGAACAAAGACCTGAGATCGCTTTACTGAGTGCCGGAAGTGAAGTGTCATTACTTTACGCACCTAAGCTGGCCTCCATCGGTTGTCACGTTATTGACAACTCATCCGCCTGGCGGCTCCACGGAGGTATTAAACTGATTGTACCCGAGGTAAATGGAAATACACTGACTGGCAGTGACAGGATTATTGCAAATCCAAATTGTTCGACAATCCAGCTAGTGATGGTACTTGAGCCATTGAGACGCTTATTCGGTATTAAAAGGGTAATAGTCAGTACTTATCAATCCGTATCTGGCTCCGGCAACAAAGGAGTTGCAGAATTAAACAGTCAACGGCGGGGTTCAAAGGCGGTCAGCACCTATCCACATCCCATTGACCTTAATGTTGTTCCGCAAGTTGACAGTTTTACCGAGAACGGTTATACAAAGGAGGAGCTGAAAGTAATCAATGAATCCCGTAAGATCCTGGATGATCAGGATCTGGCTATAACCTGCACCGCTGTGCGCGTGCCTGTAACTACCTGCCACTCTGAGAGTGTGAATATTGAACTACTCAGAGATTTTCACCTTGACGATGTGATAATGGCACTCAATGAGTTTCCAGGGGTGACTGTGCTCGATGACACTTCAAATGGTATTTATCCTCTACCACTGCAGGCGGCAGGTAAAGATGACGTGTTTGTGGGGAGAATACGGAGGGACCAATCACACCCAAATACACTCAACTGCTGGATAGTTTCCGATAATCTTCGGAAAGGGGCAGCATTGAACGCTGTCCAGATAGCAGAACAATTCGTTGAAACCGGTGTTTTCCCCTGAATTAAAAAACGAGTACTTCTACCTATATTTATTATAATGTTTAGCTGTAGTTTTGAGTTAACAGAAAAAAGCTAAGGATCGACAATGATTAGTTGCACTTCAAGAATCTATAGTTACCGATGGTCAATCGAAATGATTGTCAAGCATCGCCATTATGGATATGTCAAGGAAGTGTAGCCTGAGTTTATTTCAATTATTAAAGTAATCGAACCGGCGAGCTTCCATGAAGCCCGCCGGTTTTTTAATTATTGGTATCTATGCGTATCAGGATCATGATCATTGATGATCACCCGATTGTTGTCAACGGACTCAGAAGTATGCTGGAGTCGAATGACGTAGTTGAAGTCCTTGGTTCCTACCATTGTGAGGAGGCCTTTATGCAGGAATTTCAAATTTACCAGCCTGATGTCATTCTTGAATGTTGCAGACATGGCAGGACTGGAGATAGTCTTGTCCGCCGGATCTATAAACTTGATCCTGGGGCAAAGGTGCTTACCCTGGTTAGTACAGGTTTGGCCCTTTGTGTCCGGAACATCCTTAAGGAAGAGCGTGCCGGATATATCCTTGCGAAGGCTGACCTTCAAGAGTTCTTACAGGCGATCGAGACAGTGTACTTAGGGGAGCGGTTTATAGATCCTATCCTTCAGGATCACTTTTCCATCAGAAAGGTAGCTTCTATTGCTACAGAGTCACTCACTAAACGTGAGCGAGAAATCCTGGATTACGTCATCAAGGGTTATACGAACCAACAGATATCCAGCCGCTTATTTTTAAGTATCCGGACCGTTGAAAATCACCGGTGCAGGATACTACAAAAAATGAATGTGAAGAATACAGCTGCGATGGTCAAGAATGCTGTGGAGACGGGATTGGTTTAGTATGAATGCGTGTTTTCCAATGAAAAATGAGTAGTAATACTCTTATTCATGATGCGCAGTTTGTTTTGCTTTGCACCATAATAAATTATACCTCTAATTAAGAACTACAGATGAAAAAAACCTTCTTACAGCCGTCTATTGCGTATGCTGGTCCAGCTGCGGGACGCGGGTTTTTTACTGTGCATTCTCCAAGCACAGTTTTTTGGGCGACTACGAGCTTCCGGTTGCGACGTTGATACCAGACCATTCCGACAATTTATTGTTGAGTAGGCGCAAGGCCTTCTACATGTGACCCCAGGTCCTGGTGATCTTTATAACTATTTAGTCGTTGTACAATGAGTGAACACTTTAGTGTGGTGGTGGCTAATTGCGACCATCTATCGTATGCCAATTTAATCTCTGCTGAGATGGAGGAATCTGCAAAAGCAAGAGGGACAGGCATTGCCAGGCGGAGCCCGGAGTACATACAGCAAAAGATGTTGCAGGGACATGCCGTAATAGCTTTTTCGCCAGATGGTGCCTGGGCTGGTTTCTGTTATATAGAATCATGGAGTCATGGAGCATATGTAGCAAATTCAGGGTTGATCGTTTCCCCCGCGTTTCGCAATACCGGTGTGGCAAGATCAATAAAGCAACGAATCTTTCAACTAAGCCGGTCTAAGTACCCAAAAGCAAAAATTTTTGGTCTCACAACCGGTCTGGCTGTAATGAGGATCAACAGTGATCTGGGGTATAAACCAGTTACCTATTCAGAACTAACGCAGGAGGAAAGCTTCTGGAACGGTTGTCAGAGCTGTACGAACTATGAGATACTAATGAGCAAAGAACGTAAGAACTGCCTGTGTACGGCAATGCTATTTGTGCCAACAGACCTGGAAGAAAAACCAGGACTTACCAGAATGCGCCTGGCGAACCCGAATGTAGATCGCTACAATGAGACGCTACAAGAACTTACATCCCAACAAACCAATAAACATGAGGAAAGTAGTATTAGCATTTAGTGGAGGCCTGGATACCAGCTACTGTGCGGTTTACCTTGCAAAGACAATGAACCTGGAGGTTCATGCCGTCACTGTACAGACAGGAGGTTTTAGCGATGATGAACTCAAGGAGATTGAGATTAAGGCCCATAACCTCGGCGTTTCATCTTTTAAGGTAGTGGATGTTTCTGAGCAATTTTATCAAGAATGTATTAAGTACCTGGTGTATGGAAACATACTAAAGAATAACGTGTATCCACTTAGTGTGAGTGCAGAAAGGTGTATCCAGGCTATAGCCGTGGCTGAGTATGCGCAGCAGATAGGCGCTGCATATGTGGCTCATGGCAGTACTGGCGCCGGCAATGACCAGGTGAGATTTGATATGATCTTCCGCACCCTGGTCCCGGATATTGAAGTGTTGACACCCATAAGGGATCAAAACATAAGCCGTGAAGAGGAAATAGCCTATCTGACCCAGCACAACGTACAGGTAGATATTACCAGATCACAGTATAGTATTAACAAGGGACTTTGGGGCACCTCTGTTGGCGGCAAGGAGACACTAAACAGCAGGGATTACCTGCCCGAGGAAGTCTGGCCCACACAAGTAACGGCAACAGGAAAGCTTGAGCTAGTATTACACTTTTCAAAAGGACAGTTGAGCGGTCTGAATACCGTGGCTGATGTTTCGCCTGTAGAGGTGATAAAGGAGCTTCAACAGCTTGCGCAACCATATGGCATCGGAAGAGACATACATGTTGGTGACACGGTTATTGGGATTAAGGGCCGGGTCGGGTTTGAGGCAGCAGCTCCAATGATCATTATCAAAGCACATCATCTGCTTGAGAAGCATACGCTCACGAAACAGCAACTACTCGTCAAAGAACAATTGGCATCTTACTATGGAAGCTGGCTGCACGATGGTTTGATGCTAGACCCTATCATGCGCAATATTGAAGCATTTCTAGAGGATACGCAACAGTCAGTTACAGGAAAGGTATTTGTGACTGTTCTGCCTTTCAGGTTTATCGTTACTGGTGTTGAGACAAATCATGACCTTATGAATGCTGCTTTCGGGACCTATGGTGAGCTCAACAGAGCATGGACAAGTGCTGATGTAAAAGGATTTGCAAAGATACTTGCGAACCAGGTATCTATTCATCACCGTGTTAACCAGAAGCTATCAGATGGTTTGCAGGAAAGGAAGACGACGATATGAGCAAAGAGATAAAAACAGGTATAGTTGGAGGTGCGGGTTACACCGGGGGAGAACTTATCAGGATCCTGCTCAAGCATCCATTTGTCAAAATCGTCTATGCAAACAGCAGAACCTTTAGCGGGCGTCCTGTGCATGAGGTACACAAAGACCTTTATGGCGAAACGTCTCTCGAGTTTGGAAATATAATAGATCCAGATATAGAGGTTCTTTTTCTCTGCCTGTCCCATGGTGAAGCCAGGCAGTACCTGAAGCAAAACTCGATTCCCCCTCACGTTCGCGTTATCGACCTCTCCCAGGATTTCAGGTTAGGAGAACTGAGGATGGCCGGGAACCGGTCCTTTATTTATGGCCTGCCGGAGCAAAGAAGGGAAGAGATCCGAAATGCACAAAATATTGCTAACCCGGGATGCTTCGCCACCGCCATACAACTAGCATTATTGCCCCTGAACAAAGGAGAGATATCCGAGGATATTCATATAACTGGTATTACAGGCTCAACCGGCGCAGGACAAAAGCTGCAGGACACCTCCCATTTCTCCTGGAGAATGGGCAATGTTCAAGCCTACAAACCACTGGCACACCAGCATATGTATGAAGTGGAGGAGCAGTTGGCATCTAGATTGAATGACTGCAAGATCAACTTTGTACCATGGCGGGGTGGATTCACCCGTGGGATCTTTTTGACAGCCTGCGTCAACAGCAAGTTGACTGAGGAGAAGTTGAACATTGTATACCGAAATTATTATAAGGACCACCCGTTCACAACTTTATGTCCGGAGGAAATCGACTTAAAGCAGGTAATCAACACCAATAGATGCTTCTTGCATCTGCAAAAAGTGAATGGGCAGCTTATCGTCAGCGCCGCAATCGATAATCTTCTAAAAGGTGCGTCGGGACAAGCGGTGCAGAACATGAACCTGATGTTCGGACTGCCTGAAGATGCGGGACTAAACTTTAAAACCCTAGCCTATTAATGAAGCAAGAATCTAACCTGTTTGAAGTATATCAGCTTGCCGATGTGAACATTTCAGTTGGTCGAGGATCGTATTTATGGGACGAATTGGGCACAGAATACCTTGACCTGTACGGAGGACACGCCGTGATTTCCATTGGCCATTCCCACCCACATTATACCAGGAGGATCACAGAGCAACTTGATAAAATAGGGTTTTACTCTAACTCAGTTGGGATACCACTCCAGCACGAAGTCGCAGAAAAACTAAGAGCGTTATCGGGCAAGGCTGGACATAGGCTTTTCTTCTGCAACTCCGGAGCTGAGGCTAATGAGAATGCAATGAAGCTGGCATCCTTCCATACTGGTAGGAAGAAGATAGTTGCATTCACAGGTGCATTTCACGGACGCACATCCCTGGCACTTGCAGCCACATACAACACCTCTATCATGGCACCCGTAAATGAAAGTGCTCATGTGGTGTTCTTGCCGTTCAATAGAGTTGACCCTCTTTTGTCTTATTTCAAAAGACACGGTCATGAGATTGCTGCGGTGATTGTTGAACCAATACAGGGAGTTGCGGGTATTCGTGAAGCGAGTACCAGTTTTCTCAACACTATCAGAAGTGTCTGCGATCAGTATGGGTCTGTTTTTATAGCTGATGAAGTCCAATGTGGCTATGGCAGAACTGGGAGGTTCTTTGCCCTGGACCACGCAGAAGTCACAGCTGATATTTACACGATGGCTAAAGGCATGGGCAATGGATTCCCTATTGGTGGAGTCTTCATTTCACCGCATATCAGGGCGAAATATGGAATGTTGGGTACCACCTTTGGCGGAAACCATTTAGGCTGTGCTGCTGCACTGGCCGTGTTAGAAATTATTGAAAAGGAGGACCTGGTTTACATGGCGCATGATTCCGGGAAGCTTCTCAAGGCGAACCTGAAGAACCTCGGGCTAACTGATGTACGGGGAAAGGGATTGATGATCGGAATCGATTTGCCTGAGCGACATAAACACCTACGACGGTTGCTTCTAACCAGCCACAGGATATTTACAGGGCATGCCAACCCGAATACGATCAGGATCTTGCCCGCATTAAATATCAGGAAGTCTGACCTAAAGATTTTTCTAGAAATATTAGAGAATACAATGAATCCCCAACCAGTACTTAACTAAGGCAGTATGAAACATTTCACCACAGTTCGCGACGTGCCAGATATCACTGCACTTGCGAAGCTTGCACTGTCCTATAAACAGAAGCCACCTTCCACACAATTCGATGGAAAAAGGGTTCGCGTTGGTTTACTCTTTCTAAACCCCAGTTTGCGGACCAGGGTGAGCACCCAGATTGCTGTTTCAAACCTGGGTATGGACTGTGTCGTCCTGAATGTTGACAAGGACGGTTACAGCCTAGAGTTTGCGGAGGGAGCCGTAATGAACGGCAGTAAACCAGAACATATCAGAGAGGCTGCTGCTGTATTAGGACAGTATTTTAGTATTCTCTGCATTCGTAGCTTTCCCGGCCTAAGGGATAAGGTCGAAGACTATTCGGAAACATTTCTCCAACAATTCGTAAAATTTTCCGGGATACCCATCGTTAGCATGGAGAGTTGCACCTTGCACCCCCTTCAGAGTCTGGCCGATCTGGTTACGATCATAGAACATTGGAACGAAAGGAGAAAGCCGAAGGTTGTTCTTACCTGGGCGCCACATATAAAGCCACTGCCCCAGGCAGTAGCAAATTCTTTTGTTGAGTGGATGATCGGTTGGGGTGAAGCTGAACTTGTGATTACGCAGCCGAAAGGCTTTGAGCTGGCGGATCAGTTCACGAATGGGGCTTCAATATGTTATGACCAAAAGGAAGCAATTGCAGGTGCTGATTTTGTCTACGTAAAGAACTGGAGCAGTTATCATAATTATGGAGCAATAGCGAAAGACTGCAATGATTGGATGCTGACGGGAGAAGATATTCTACTTACCAATGATGCCAGAATAATGCACTGCCTGCCAGTGAGGAGGAACGTTGAACTGAGCGATGAAGTTCTGGACAGCGAGAACAGCCTTGTTATTGAGCAGGCTGCGAATCGCGTGTGGTCAGCACAAGCAGTATTGGCCTCCATTGCAAAGGAAATCAGATGAAACCACTAACAATAGTTAAGATCGGTGGAAAAGTCACGGATAGCAGGGCAGCGCTTTATCATTTCCTGGATGCGTTTGCATCATTGCCAGGACTCAAGCTACTTGTGCACGGTGGAGGCAAACAGGTGACTGAAACAGGAGTTCAACTTGGCGTGAGATCGACCTTTGTGGAAGGGAGAAGAATCACTGACGATCGAACTTTGGAAGTTGTTGTGATGGTATGTGGTGGCTCGATCAACAAAACTATCACGGCCTATTTACAGTCGAAGGGTTGTGATGCGATTGGCATTTCTGGTGCTGACGGCAACGTAATCACAGCTACAAAGAGACCCGTAATTGATGTTGACTTTGGGTTGGTGGGTGACGTGGTCAGCGAAGGCGTGAATTGTGATCTGCTCAACCTACTCCTGAATAGCGGGCTTATACCTGTAGTAGCACCATTGACCCATGATGGTTGCGGAAACCTACTCAACACCAATGCTGATACGATTGCACAGGAGATTGCCAAATCACTCTCAAGGCAATATGAAGTACAGCTTATTTATTGTTTTGAACACAGAGGTGTAATGGCTAATCCGAAGGATAGTGCGAGCGTAATTGCTAATTTGAGCCAGGAGGATTATCACAATCTCAGTACTGCAGGTGTCATATCAGGAGGAATGATTCCTAAACTTGAAAATGCCTTTCAGGCTGTTAGTCGTGGCGTACGAAGTGTGGTTATTGGGCATGCATCTGAACTTTCTGATTTGACGAGAGGCAAAGCAGGGACTACAATAAAATTGAAGGAAGTATGATCCAGCAGCAGATATCCGACGCTATAAGATTACTCCAACAGCTGATTGCCACCCCGTCCTTTAGCGGCGAAGAACAAGGAACAGCTCTTCTGTTGCAACAAGTTCTTACTGCCAAATGTCGCGATGTGAGGAGAGACTATAATAATGTGTGGGTTAGGAACATGCATTACGACGAGCGCAAACCTACCATCCTGCTACAATCGCACCATGATACGGTGAGACCCAATGCCGGCTATACTTTAGATCCATACCTGCCTCTAATGGATGGAGACAGGTTGTATGGTCTTGGCAGTAATGATGCCGGCGGCAGCCTGGTTTCGCTTCTGGCTACCTTCCAGTATTTTTATTCGAGAACGGATATACATTATAACCTTGTATTTGCAGCTGTTGGAGAAGAAGAGATTTCCGGTGAAAGAGGGATTCAGTCTCTTCTACCAAAACTGGGACCTATCGATTGCGCCATTGTCGGGGAACCAACCAATATGGACATGGCTATAGCGGAGCGAGGATTGCTGGTTCTAGATTGTGAAGTAGTTGGGGAGCCTGGTCATGCTGGCCGGAAGGAAGGGGTTAACTCAATTCTAAAGGCAATACCAGTTATACAATGGTTTGAGTCCTACCAGTTTCCGAAAGTTTCCAGTCTATTAGGTACGAACACGATGAGTGTGACGATCATCAATGCTGGTATACAGCATAATGTTGTACCGGGAAGATGCACCTTCACTACAGATGTGCGAATGAATGAATGTTATACACCTGAAGAAGTATTAGCAATTGTGCGGGAACATGTGAGTTGCACCATAACCCCAAGGAGCATGAGACTCCGTCCAAGCTTTATCGCTGAAAGTCATGTTCTTGTCAAGGCAGGGAAAGCCCTGGGGCGGGAGGTGTTTGGCTCGCCAACATTGTCGGATAAGGCACTCATGCCTTTCCCCACATTGAAAATGGGACCTGGAGATTCTAGAAGGAGCCATTCTGCTGACGAGTTTATTTATCTACAGGAGCTTGAGCAAGGAATTGAGATGTATATCGAACTAATAAAACTTGTCGTAGTATGAAACTATGGGCTAAAGAGGGTATGGAGGTTGCCAGCAAGGTTGAAGCATTTACGGTAGGAGCTGACAGGGAGCTGGACATGCGGCTGGCAAAGTGTGACGTTCTTGGAAGTAGGGCCCATGTAGCTATGCTTGAATCAGTTGGTCTGCTAAGTAAGGAGGAAGCGAGGAGCTTAACCAGAGGTCTTAATGATATACTCGGTGAAATAATAGAAGGGACATTCAATATAGACGAGGGATGCGAGGACGTCCACTCCTATATTGAGATGGTTTTGACAGAACGACTTGGTTCGACTGGAAAAAGGATTCACAGCGGCCGAAGCAGAAATGATCAAGTTGCTACTGCCATTAAACTTTATCTCAAAGAGGAAGTTGCATGCATCAGGGATGGGCTTCTTAGGTTATTTCAACTTTTGCAGGAGTTAAGCGAGAAGTACAAAGATCAGTTGATGCCGGGTTACACCCACATGCAGGTAGCGATGCCCTCATCTTTTGGCCTGTGGTTTGGTGGATATGCTGAGAGTCTCATAGATGATATGGAACTGCTCACAGCTGCGAAAACTATCATTGATAAGAATCCACTCGGAAGCGGAGCAGGGTATGGGAGTTCTTTCCCGCTAAACCGCAAAATGACAACTGATCTGCTAGGGTTTAACACCCTCAACTATAATAGCATTTATGCACAGATGAGCAGGGGAAAGTCAGAGCGTGCTATGGGTGTTGCAATGGCTGCAATTTCGAATACTCTTTCCAGGTTGAGCATGGATGTATGTCTCTTTAACTCCCAAAACTTTGCATTTGTCAGCTTCCCTAAAGAACTTACGACCGGAAGCAGTATCATGCCGCACAAGAGGAATCCGGATGTATTTGAGTTGATCCGTGCGGAATGCAACCGAATACAGGCGATTCCTAATGAATTAACTCTGCTAACTAATAACCTTCCTTCGGGTTATCATCGGGATTACCAAATGAGCAAGGGAATACTGTTCCCTGCTATTAGTGAGTTGAAGGATTGTCTGGACATGGTTGTGCTAATGCTAGGCAATATCTGTATCCATGAACACTTATCAGGCGACAGTCGATACAAGTATGTCTTCACGGTTGAGCGAGTGCATGGCTTAGTGCAAGAGGGGATTCCCTTCAGGGAGGCATATCGGCAAGTTGGAAAGGAGGTGGAAGACGGCTCTTTTCACTTTACGTCCGAAAGTCTGGACCATGTACATGAGGGAAGTATAGGTAATCTGTGTAATGCGGACATAAGGTTGGAGATGGAGAAGGTTTTGCGAAAATGGTGAAGTTGGATTTACGATTTACGATTTACGATTTACGATTTACGATTTTCAAGTGAGGATTTTCGATTTGGAGGAGTAGCGTTCCGAAAAACTTATGTGGAACAAAAAAACATTTGGTAATTAACCATTTTAATGTAGCTTTAATCCGCTATACCTGTAGTTTCTTCTTGGCCATTGGAAGGATTCTCTTTCAAAGAATTGCATCTACCAGGTTTGTATACAGCCCCTTATAACCTTTTTTACAGAGAGAAAACAAAACAATAAAATTCCTTTCCAGGTAATTTATTGGATTTACGATTTACGATTTACGATTTACGATTTGCAAGCGAGGTCTCCAGCCCGCGTGTATCTTCCCCGCCTTTTTATCGGTAGGCCAGCTCCGTGAGATCCCTTCGCTCAGTTCTAAGGGCGACATTCTGCGCGAGTGTTTCCAAATGGCTCAAAGGGTTATTCCACATTGATAGAAATTGAGTAGTTATCCTCTATTTATTGGCGGACTACAAAATTAATTTTAAGCATTGTGAAGTCTTACACGGTGTGATCAGGTGTTTGCAGTCTTACAGTTCCTAAGCTAAACCGATTTCAGAATGCATATTGACTGGAGAGAAAAGCAGGTGATACTGGAGAGTTGGAGGGTGCGCTTTGAGCCGCTTCAGACTGTCCATTTTCCCGAATTGTTGAAGGTCAAACATGACATTGTATTTGAACAGGATGAAGCAATGGACTTCGATCAGGAAGTCGCATTTATTGAACTGACTGATTTGCTGAAGGGAAGGAGGCATGGTTCTGGTTATCCTTTCGCCATCATTGACAAGTTTACCGGTGACGTCATTGGTACCACAGCGATTAACAATGTACCCGGATGTGCGCTTCAACTTGAGCTCGGCAAAATGATCGTGTCGCCAGGCTGCAGCGAAGGGTTATCACTTGACTGCAGGTTTCTGATGCTTGTTTATTGCTTTGAGACACTCGGCGTAACCAGAATTGAATTTCAAGTCTTCAGCAATGATAAGCAGGAACGGCTTTTAGTCCAACAGCTAGGAGCAAGACTCGAAGGCTATTCCAAAGTCGCGCAACGGCAGCAGTCAGCCGCCTCTAATTATCTGCTTAAGTACAGTATAGTAGAAAGTGAATGGGAACGGATCAAAAGTAGTGTTAGCAAACAGTTGGAGTTCGAAAGGATCAATGAACCGGAAAAGGCTTTTAAGGTGGTAAACCCGTTTAGCAGGAATTGAAATTGTCAATGATGAATTATGAATTATGAATTATGAATGGGCATGTTGTTATTGGTGGTTAGTGGATGTCAGAAATATTAATTAGTTTGTTCAACCAAGTTCATAAATCTTAAACAAGTATGATTGCAAGGAAATTAGTAGCTGGTGTACTGGCGGTGTTTTTTAGCTTCAACGCGGAGGCGCAGACGGAGGTGACGTTTTACACGAGTATGGGTAATTTCGAGGTGGAGCTTACGGATGGGTTGACACCGATTACTGTGGACAGCTTTCTTGCCAGAGCCGGTGAAGGGTTTTATGATGGGACGATATTTCACAGGGTCATTGACAACTTTATGATCCAGGGTGGGGACCCTTTGGGAACTGGTTTTGGTGGTCCGGGCTACACCATTCCAGATGAGTTTCACCCCACACTCAAAAATGTGCCAAAGGCGCTGGCGATGGCTAACTCTGGTCCGAACTCAGGTGGAAGTCAGTTCTTTATCAATCTAGTAACCAACAATCATCTTAATAATAAGCATACCGTTTTTGGTATGGTGACAACAGGTTTTAATATTGTGCAGGATATCGGTAATGTGGCGACAAATGGAAGTGACCGCCCTTTGACGGATGTCGTCGTCGATAGTATCCGTGTTACCAAGTTTCCTACCTCTATAGCAGGGCTTCAGAATGCATTCCCCGTATCTGTGTACCCAAATCCAACCAGGGGGCCGATAAACGTTGAACTGCCGGAGGTAAGCTCGAAGGTTGAAGTGTACAATACAACGGGCCAGATAGTTTACAGCAAGATTTTGAACGGGCCGAATACTCTTGATCTTGGTGAAATTGGCAGAGGCCTTTACCTGTTGCGTGTAACAAACAGGGCGGGTGTCGCTGAAAGGAAGATTATTTTACAATAGTGCGGTTAATTCTTATTGTCAGACTTTGATCTGCCTTGTAACGTTTTTACAACCTGTTCCAGGTTTGTTCCCTTTGCTTTTAGCAGGATCAGATAGTGGAATAGTAAGTCTGCGGCTTCATCAAGGAAGCGATCCTGATTTTCGTCTTTTGCCTCTATTACCAGTTCGACAGCTTCTTCGCCGACCTTTTGCGCGATCTTGTTGATCCCCTTATGAAACAAAGAGGAAACGTATGAAGAGGACAAGGGGTTGCTTTGGCGATCGGATATCGTCTGCTCCAGTGCAGACAGAAAGCTTTGGGCGAGATTGATTTCATTGAAACAAGTGTCGTTACCAGTGTGGCATGTTGGTCCAACTGGTACGACCTTTAACAGAAGACAATCCTTATCGCAGTCCAGGAGGATGTCTATCAGCAGGAGGTAATTGCCTGAGGATTCACCTTTCGTCCATAGTCGATTCCGTGACCGACTGTAGAACGTGACCTTTCGCTGCAGTTGCGTTTGGTTTAGCGCTGCCTGATCCATATATCCAAGCATCAATACTTTAAGAGTTCGATCGTCCTGGACAATAGCCGGAATCAGTTTGTCTAGGTATTTGTCAAAGTCTGGCTGGGTCATCTTACATCTATTTGTTGTTGGCGGAGAAAAGATTTGAGGTCCCGGATATTGATCAACTCCTCATGGAATACTCCTGCTGCCAGGGCCCCATCTGCAGCGCCCTCAGTAAAGACCGTCGCAAAATCCTGCATGCTTCCTGCGCCTCCACTAGCAATTAAAGGTATGTTTACTGCTGTAGCAACGTTTCGCGTAAGCTGAGTTGCAAATCCTGCACGCATACCGTCGTTATCGATTGCAGTCAGCAAGATCTCACCGGCACCGCCGTCAGCCACCGTGCGAGCCCATAGTTCCACCTTTAGGTTTGTTGCTACGTTCCCACCATTTGCATACACACGCCATTCATCATTAACCAACTTTGCGTCTATGGCAACGACAATACACTGGCTGCCAAAGCGACGGGAAAGCTGGTAGACCAAACCAGGTTTTCTGATAGCTGCAGTATTTACTGAGACCTTATCAGCACCAGCAGCCAGGAGGTTGTTGACATCATCAATCGAGGATATGCCCCCTCCAACCGTAAACGGGATGTTGATTTCTTCGGCGATCCTTCTGACGAGTGGAAGGGTTGTCTTGCGTTGTTCATCCGTTGCAGATATATCCAGAAATACCAACTCGTCCACACCGTCATTTGCATATCGGATAGCCTGCTCAACAGGATTACCAAAGGCTTTCATTTTTTGGAACTGAACACCTTTCACCGTTTGCCCGTCTTTGATATCGAGACAAGCTATTATTCTTTTCGTCAGATCCATTAGTTAACTATTGTTGATCTTAACTCGTCCAGCGTGACCCTGTGCTCATACAAGCACTTGCCGAGGATTACGCCACTACAGCCAATGTTTTCAAGTTGAATAATATCTTCCATGCTACTTACTCCACCACTGGCTATCAATTCAATGCCCGGAAAAACCTTTAGTACCTTTTTGTATAGTGGGATTGAAGTACCAGAAAGCATGCCATCCTTTTCAATATCGGTACAGCAAAACTGATTTAGACCCTGCCTGTGGTAGTAGCCGATGAAGTCGAGTACATTGATAGCAGTTTGCTTCTGCCATCCATTAATCACTATGGATTCCTGTTGTACATCAGCACCAATAATGATTTTTGAGGAACCATATTTTTCTGCCCAGCTCAGCACTGTCAGGCGGTCTTTGAGTGCCAGACTACCTATATTGACCATCGATGCACCGGCATCAAAGGCAGCCAGTAAGTCTTCTTCTTTTTTGATTCCGCCGCCATAGTCAATAGTCAGTGAAGTGGCTGCTGCAATCCTGCTGAGTACTTTCAGATTCTGCGGTATACCTTTTCGTGCACCATCGAGGTCCACCAGGTGCAGTCTTTTCAATCCTGCAGCCTGGAACCGAAGCGCTACAGATACCGGGTCGTCGCTGTAGACTTTTTTTGAAGAGAACTCACCTTTTGAGAGCCTTACGCATTGACCGTTTATTAGGTCTATAGCTGGTATGATTTCAATCATAGAGAGATAAAGTTTTGAAGTAGCTGGTGTCCTGCCTCTGCAGATTTCTCCGGGTGGAACTGGACACCGTAGAAGTTGTTCTTTTTTATCGCCGCGCTATATTTTCCATTGTATCCCGCAGTGGCAATTGTTTCTTCACAAAATGGTACGCTGTAGCTGTGTACGAAGTACATAAAGCTCTGTTCATTGATCCCGGAAAACAGTGGGGTTTTTAGGTCGTTTATGCTTCCCCATCCCATTTTTGGAACCTTTGAGGGACCCGTGAATTTCCCAACGCTCTCTTTTATGATTCCAGTACAATAGGTCATATCCTCCTGTGAATAGTAGCACAGCAGTTGCATGCCTAAACATATGCCAAGGACAGGCTGCTCCAGCGTTGGGATGAGTTTATCGAGACCAGTAGATCTCAGACTAGCCATTGCGGCACCAGCGGCCCCAACACCGGGCAGTATGACCTTGTCTGCCTCCATGATCGTCTTGTGATTAGCTGTAACTGTGGCTTCAACACCGCAGCGTCTAAGTGCAAAGTCAATGGAGGCTACGTTGCCAGCGCTAAATTGTATGATCGCTACTTTCATAAAACTCCTTTTGTTGATGGTAGAGAGGTGGCAAGCGGATCCTTGTGCACTGCCTGCTTTATAGCTCTGCCAAAGCATTTGAATATTGATTCGATCTTGTGGTGTTCGTTTTCGCCTTCAGCCTTGATGTTCAGATTGCATTTGGCGGCATCACTGAAGGATTTGAAGAAGTGATAGAACATTTCAGTAGGTACATCTCCAATCTTCTCCCGGAGAAACAGGACGTCCCAAACAAGCCACGGACGACCACCAAAATCAATTGCGACCTGAGCGAGACAGTCATCCATGGGAAGGCAGAAGCCAAAGCGTTCGATACCTACTTTCTTTCCAAGGGCACTACAAAAGGCCTTGCCCAGAACTAGCGCAGTGTCTTCAATTGTGTGATGCTCGTCTACGGACAGGTCACCAGTCACACTCAGTTCAAGGTTGATGCTACTATGTTTCACCAATTGTTCCACCATATGATTGAGAAATCCCAGCCCTGTATCTACCTGATAGTGCCCCTCACCATCGATGTTTATTCTAACAGTTATTGCAGTTTCGGTTGTATTGCGACTGAAGAAGGCAGTGCGGTGGGTGCTAGTAAGAAAGCTGAGGATTTCGTCCCAGTTGTTCGCGCTAAAGGCTAGATACCTGGTAGGCCCATCATAATTTTCATAATTCTTGATGAAGATGGCCTTCGCCCCAAGGTTTTTGGCCAACTCTATGTCTGATCTCCGGTCGCCAATAACAAACGAGTTTGAAAGGTCGTAGACATCTGTAAGGTAATTGCGTAGCATGCCTATACCCGGCTTCCTGGTGTCGAGATTCTCATGTTCGAAGGACCGATCCACATGAACAGCTTGAAACATTATTCCTTCCCCTTCGAGTATCTCCAGCATTTTTGACTGTACTTCAAGGAAGTTGCTCTCTGGATAAGTGTCAGTCCCAAGTCCATCCTGATTCGTAACCATTACCAGATCAAAGTTCAACTCGTTTGCGATGCGGTATAGGTTCCGAATTACGCCTGGAATAAATGATAGCTCTGAAAGGTTGTTCACCTGATACGAGGGCAGAGGTTCCTTTATTATTGTACCATCCCGGTCGATAAAGAGCAGTTTCTTTTTCATGCGCTGAAGGATTTTAAAGCAGAGATCAGTCTTTGGTTTTGGGACTCAGTCCCCAATGTTACCCTGAGGCAGTTTTCACATAATTGAAGAGCGGAGCGGTTACGGACCACAATTCCTTTCGTTAGCAGGTATGCATACAATGAAGCAGCATCGGACACCCGGAGCAACACGAAGTTTGCATCAGATGGGAAGACTTCTGTTATGAACGGCAGGAGCAGAAGCTGCTGAATTATTTGCGGTCGCTGTACCTTAATTAGCCGGATGTATTCTGATGCTGGTTGTATTGATTCGACCGCCCTCAAGCCAAGACTCTGAGCTGCTGTGCTTATGTTATAGGGTGGTTTTACTTTATTTAACACTTCGACAATATCCTTTGATGCGAATGCCATTCCAAGTCTTAAGCCCGCAAGACCCCAGGCTTTGGAAAAGGTTTGCAGAACGACAAGATTGGGGAACTGGCTTAGTTTCTGATTCCAGGAGAGGATACCTGCAAAGTCGATGTAGGCTTCGTCAATCACCACAAGACCTTTGAAAGATCTCAAAAGCTTTGTGATGGATTCAGGATTAATCAGGTTACCAGTAGGGTTGTTTGGTGAGCAAATGAATAGCAGACGTGTGTTTTCATCTATTACATTCTGTGTTGCGTCACGATCCAGCTGGAAGTCGCTGGTCAGAAGCACCTGTCGTACCTCGACGTTATTGATAGCTGCTGAGACTTCATACATCCCATAGGTAGGAGGAAAGACCACAATATTGTCCCGACCAGGCTCACAAAAACTCCGTAACAGCAAGTCGATGGCCTCATCACTTCCGTTCCCGAGGAATACCTGATCCACAGATACCCTCTTTAGCTCGCAAATTCTGTTTTTTAATTTCACCTGTAGCGGATCAGGGTACCGGTTCAGGTTACTAAATGGGGAGACACTACTCTCATTGGCGTCGAGGAACAGAGAAGCTGAACCCGTGTATTCATGACGAGCGGCTGAATAGGGCACGAGTGATCGGATATTTGGGCGGATCAGGGTGTTTAAGTCAAACTGGTTCATTCACGACTTGTTTTGTACGGATCGATATTGCATTTGCATGTGCCTGCAACCCTTCTGCGGTTGCTAATTGGGTTATTGTTTTTGCTATTGAGTTAAGCCCCTGCTCTGTAAGCTTCTGGAAGGTGATCTTTTTGACAAAGCTGTCGAGCGAAACCCCGCTGTATGCTTTCGCATGACTGTTAGTAGGGAGTGTGTGGTTAGTACCTGTGGCGTAGTCGCCAGCACTTTCAGGAGAATAATTACCCAGAAAGACGGAGCCGGCATTGACCACACCAGTTGCTAGCTGTTCATCCTCTCTGCAGGCGATTATCAAATGTTCCGGTGCATATTCGTTCAACAGCGATAAACCATCGTTCAGATTCCTAACAAGAACTGCCCTGCTATTAGACAATGATTTAAGCGCGACATCCGATCGTGGCAGATTCACAACCTGCAACTCAAGTTCCAGGAGCACTTCGGAGATAAGCTGTTCATCATTGCTAACAAGTATAACCTGTGAATCAGCACCATGTTCCGCCTGCGACAGCAAGTCTGCAGCAATGAAGGAGGGATTTGCACTGCTATCTGCAAGAATTGCCAACTCTGATGGTCCGGCCGGCATGTCTATAGCAATCCCCTCTGCCTGAAGCATCATTTTTGCGCAGGTGACATATTGATTCCCAGGACCAAAGACCTTATTGACCTGAGGTACTGTCTCCGTACCGTACGCCATAGCGGCTATCGCCTGGACCCCTCCGGCGACGAAGAGTCTTGTGACACCAGTTGCGAGTGCGGCATAAAGCAGTGCAGGATGAACATTTCCAGCTTCATCAGCCGGCGTGCAAACGATAATTTCTTTGCAACCTGCTAAACGAGCCGGTATTGCCAGCATCAACAGCGTTGAGAACAAGGGAGCAGTTCCCCCTGGAACATAAAGCCCCACCTTTTCAATTCCTACGGAACGCCTCCAACACTGGATGCCGGGCATAACTTCGGTAACGATGTCAGCTTCAGCCTGTGCGGCATGAAACAGTGTGATGTTCCTGATGGCAAGGTCGATGGCGGCTTTCAGTTCGGTGCTTAGCTGTGTTGAGGCCTGTTCCCATGAAGCAGGTGATATCTCCAAGGAGTCACGAACTGCACCACCAAACATTTTTTCATACCGTTTCACCGCCTTGTCGCCATACCGACCTACATCGTCGAGTATTTGCCTGACGGCAGGGCGAATGGTTTCCCTGTTGATCTCGGGTCGCCGAAGCAGCTCTGGCCAGTCCTGTTTGTTTGGATATTTTATAAGTTTCATCAGTCAATCATTTTTTCAATTGGAGCAACCAGAATGCCCTGGGCACCTTCGGATTTTAGTGTCTCGATCACATTCCAGAAGTCATCCTCCTGAACCACAGAATGGAGTGAACTCCAACCAGGGGTGCTGAGTGGCAGTATAGTTGGGCTCTTCATCCCGGGGATGATGTTGCTGATACGATCAATCTTTTCGTCGGGCGCGTTCAGCAGGATGTATTTGTATTTTTTGGCCTTCTTCACAGATTCAATTCTGAATACCAGCCTCTGGAGCAAGGCCTGCTTTTCTACGGGCAGATCACCACTGCTGACCAGGACTGCTTCGGAGTTGAGGATCACATCTGTTTCCCTGAGTCCATTCAAGAATAAAGTGCTCCCGGAACTAACCAGATCACAGACTGCGTCTGCGAGTCCGATACCTGGTGCAATCTCCACTGAGCCGCTGATGGCGTGGAGCTCGGCGGTGACACCGTTTGCTAAAAGGTATTTGTTTAGCAGGGTAGGGTAGCTTGTTGCAATTTTCTTGTCCTGCAGGCATTTTATGTTGTTGTAATTGCCATTGCGTGGCACTGCTATCGAGAGTCGACATTTCGCAAATCCCAATCTTGCTGCTATGGACAGTTCGACACTTTTCTCGAGCAGCGTGTTTTCGCCGATGATCCCTAGATCTGCTACGCCGTCTTTTACGTACTGTGGGATGTCGTCGTCTCGGAGGAACAGGACTTCCAGCGGGAAATTATCGGCTTGTGCGCGGAGCTGGTTCATACCATTATTGATGGAGATGCCACATTCCCTGAGCATCCTGATAGAGTCGTCGTAGAGCCTGCCGGATTTTTGTATTGCTATCTTCAGTATCATTTTTATGTGATTGGTAACTGGTGACTAGTGATTGGTGAATGGTGATTTGGGTGTTTTGTACTATAGAATGAAAAAGGGCTTACCGGTGATGGTAAGCCCTTGAAATGAGGTTATGTTTTGTTCTACATAATTACATCCCAGCTTACCGGATGGGTAAGATGATGGTAATGTTTATGTAGGTTAAGATTCATGTTCGGTTCAGTTGTCAGCGTTCAGTTGGCTTTTGGCTTTTGTGGTTTCTTCGGGTGCAAAGTAGGGGCGGAAAAATGTATTGACCAAATTGTTTGGTGAAATTGAGGGTTTATACTCAAAGGGGGATTTACGATTTACGAATTACGATTTTGGATTGAGGATTGGTTTACGAGGTTGGATCTTTGTTTTGTTCAAGTATTATTTTGAATCAACGCGTGAGTACTGCTTGCTGAGTTCGGCTCAACTTTATCTTTAGAGTCTAGCAGAGTAGCTGTATTGAGCTTTTTCTTACTTTTTTCTTAGTCCCCGATCTTCATCGGGGTAAACTCCAAAGTAAGCAAAAAGACAAGCCGGAAAAAAGACGCCCTTTTACTGGCAGGGCCAGTGAGAAAAGTTCCGGCGGTCTATCGATTAGGCTGCAGTAGTACTGTGCTGCCAAGCCCCAGTGCCCTGATATGCTCGTGTTGTGTAGCATTTGTTATTCAGGTAATAGGTGGAGTTTGTTCAAGGAGGGCGCTTTTCAGGACAGGAACAGTTAGTCGTGAGCAGAAATGCCTTTCATCAGCAGTCTAGCTCCAACAAAGGTCCCAAAGGTTCAGCTGTGATACTACTATCGCCATTTCTGTTGCATGAGTCCGAATTTTACATTTGAGATAGTGCTTTGTAGCTAGTGTGGATCGCCAATGCGCATCGGTGCTTCTGTTCTGCCAAACTAAGGTGCTCTGATGTGCTCGGTGTTGTATAGCATTTATAGTTTGGTGCTAGGTGGAATTTGTTTAGATAGTAATCGAGTTACCTTTTTTAATCTGAATATCTTGTGCAAGGTGTATGAAGCTACAGGGCTGGTGTTGGAGCTCACTTGGAGGATGCTGTTCGGCAGTTAGAATGTGAGTCGGCTAGGACGGTGCTTTAGACTACAGCCTAACTCCAACAAGGGCCCCATCATTGGTTCAGCTGTGATACTATTGTCGCCTTTTTAGTGGATGAATGTATGTCTGCAACTTGCTATGTTTTGCCTTAGATCCGTACTGGTTAGAGTGATTAGTTTCATTATGGCCAAGGGTCTCGTGTTATCCTTCAGATTTAGTTTCCATCAAAAAATGAGTATTTACCCTCATGGTGGGGGAGGGTGGGTGTTGTAAGTTTGTGGCAGTTCTTTAATAGCTACTTATCAAGAAAGGCAGAGGGAAATGGCCCTGTGAAGCCTTAGCAACCTCCTTGACCAATATTGTTTTATTGTGTTAGGGGATGGTGCTACATCCAACCCGCAGGATATGCGGGGCAGATAAGTCAGAATATAGTTTTCCCTCAACCTGGTTGTGTGTAATAAACTAGCTCTTCTGACCTATCGGAAGAGCTTTGTTATTTGAGTAATCAAGTGATGAGCACCTCCGGTATGTAATCCTTGATAGGTAGTGATATAGTAATGTTTTTAATCACTAAACAAGGATAAAATGAAAAAATCGACTAAGCTAATCCACAGTATTCCTGTTGATCCTCTCACAGGAGCGATCTCCGTTCCGATCTACCAAACGTCTACCTACGTGCAGGAGGCACCGGGTGTAAACAAGGGCTATGACTATGCCCGATCGAATAATCCTACAAGACATGCGCTTGAGGAGCTAATCGCCACTCTGGAAGGCGGAGCCACTGGTGTTGCCTTTGCTACAGGACTGGCAGCAATCGACGCGGTAGTCAAGCTGCTCAAGACAGGCGACGAAATACTAGCCGTGGATGATATTTACGGAGGAGCATTCAGGTTGTTCACACATATCTATGAGAAGTTTGGTATTAAGGTCAACTATGTTGACACCACAGACATCAACAATGTTATAGATGCCATTACTCCTAACACCAAGCTTGTATGGCTTGAGAGTCCTACTAATCCAACCCTGAAGATCAGCGATATCGCTGCCGTTTGCAGGGTTGCCAGGAATGTTTCCAATGATGTGCTGATCTGTGTTGATAATACATTTGCTTCGCCTGCCTTGCAACTGCCGTTGTCGTTGAGTGCTGACATAGTAGTACACAGCGCCACAAAGTACCTGGGAGGGCATAGTGATCTGGTTGCCGGACTGGTTGTGACCAAGACAACGGAGCTGGGGGAAAAGATCAAATTTATTCAGAATGCCAGTGGGGGAATTCTTGGTCCGAATGATAGCTGGCTTGTGATCAGAGGCATAGAGACCCTGCACCTGCGGATGAAGCAACACTGTATTAACGCACAATCGGTGGCGCAGTATCTAGTTGACCATCCAGCAGTCGCCAATGTGTACTACCCGGGCTTGGCGAACCACCACAATCATCAAATAGCTGAAGTGCAGCAGTCAGGTTTTGGAGGTATTGTGTCCTTTACGCTTAAACAGGATACTGAGGAAGCTGCGAAGCAGTTTGTTTGCGGCACTAAGCTGTTCAAGCTTGCCGAGAGCCTGGGAGGCATCAAAAGTCTCTGTTGCCACCCTGCGACGATGACCCATAAGTCGATACCCCAGGAGCGGCGCAGAGCTGCGGGAGTAGCTGACAGTCTTATTCGTTTAAGTGTAGGACTTGAGGACTATAGTGATCTCATCGACGATATTGCGCAGGCACTTGGTGCGCCTTCCAGGAGCTCCACTAGCACGCCAATTATGAATTTTGCCAAAGCAGCCACATCATTCCTGAAATCCAATAACTAAGCCATGTATCAGAATACTCCGGATAAGAAACTAAAGATCGGTTTGTTTGGATTTGGTGTTGTTGGCGCAGCCTTATACCATGTACTGCAGAACAAGTCCAGTTTGAATGCCGAAATCAAAAAGGTGTGTATAAAGCATATCGACAAGAAGCGTAATGGACCTGAGTCGCTGTTTACTGATGATGCAGCAGCTCTGTTGAGTGACCCTGATATCAATGTGATTGTGGAGCTGATTGATGATTCAGATGCGGCATTTGAAATTGTCAGAACCGCGTTGAAGAGTGGAAAAGCGGTTGTCAGCGCCAACAAAAAGATGGTGGCGGAGCATCTCAAAGAGCTGCTTGAGCTGCAAAGCAAGTATAAAGTGCCGCTATTGTATGAATCAGCCTGTTGTGCCAGTATACCTGTGATCAGGAACCTTGAGGAGTATTATGACAATGATCTGCTCCAGAGTATTAGTGGGATAGTCAATGGATCAACGAACTATATACTGACCAAGGTGCGGGAGCACAATACCAGTTTTCAGCAGGCATTGGTGGAGGCACGGGAAGCCGGTTTTGCTGAAAGTAATCCCTACATGGATGTTGAAGGAGTGGATGCAGTGAATAAGCTGAGCATACTCATTGCCCATGCTTATGGTATCATCGGAACTCCAGGCGACTTGGTTTATTCAGGAATACAGCGGCTTGAAAATGGTGACTCCCAATTTGCGAACGAGAAGGGGCTGGTGATAAAGCTTGTGGCACAGGCCAGGAAACTAAGTAACGGTGAAGTTACAGCCCTGGTGCTGCCACAGTTTGTCAGGAGTGACAGCCAATTGTTTTCTGTGAAAGATGAGTACAATGGCGTAGTTATTGAGAGCAGCCTGGCTGATAAGCAGTTCTTCTGCGGCAAGGGCGCGGGAGGATTTCCAACAGCGTCGGCGGTCTTGAGTGATCTGTCTGCGCTCAGGTATGACTACAAATATGAGTATAAGAAACTGCAGCAGAATGCAGCAACGAAACTTTCAGATGACTACTATTTGCGGGTTTATGTGAGTTTTCCTAGTCTGCCGCTGATACCTCACAAAGTATTTGAACAGATCGATGAGTGGTCAAGCAATGAGCACAGGTGCTATGTGACCGGAGTGATCCACTGCTCCAAGCTGCTGAAGGACTGGTGGAAGAGGAAAGGAACCAGTCTGATCCTTTTACCCGATCCGATACTCGAACAATATCAAAAGTCAACTATAAACAAGGCCGATGCGGTGCAGGAATTTGCAAGTATGGCGCCGTAGACGATCAAAGTACAGATTATAACTACCTGATGAATATATCTAAACTGCTAATTGCTAACAGGGGGGAGATCGCTGTGCGTATCTCCCGTGCTGCTACCGAACTACACATCCCTACAGTTGCCATTTACACCTACGAAGACCGTTACTCCCTTCACCGCTACAAGGCTGATGAGGCTTACCAGGTGGGTGAGGATAAAGATCCTCTCAAGCCCTACCTGGACATGGACGCCATCATTTCCATTGCCCGTGAGGCTGGCGCCAATGCTATACATCCTGGCTATGGCTTCCTGTCTGAGAATGCCACCTTCGCGCGTAAATGTGCCGAGAACAACATCATCTTTGTAGGCCCCTCGCCGGAAGCTATGGCCGCCCTTGGTGATAAGGTCACGGCTAAGGAGGTAGCCCGTAAGGCGGGTATTCCCCTAATCGAGAGCAATACTATAGATCTTATCGATGAGGCCTCTGCTCTTAAGGAAGCAAATCGCATCGGTTAC